>Ga0126311_10001955_pt1 | contig 10171 bp, 5 predicted proteins | sample Plot61_FD_92539 | JGI IMG/M metagenome (GOLD analysis project Ga0126311, IMG submission 92539) | Serpentine soil microbial communities from UC McLaughlin Reserve, CA, USA - Plot61 | ecosystem: Environmental > Terrestrial > Soil > Grasslands | place: USA: UC McLaughlin Reserve, Lake County... | reverse complement strand
TGAATCGGACGCGCGGGTAAAGCTGCGGTTTGAGTGGGACTGGAAAGGCGCAGAGCGTGAAATCCGGCGCGCCAACGAATTACAGACCAACTACCCCACCGCCCCCCAATGGTACGCCGCTTACAAAACAACTCAGCAACTCTATGATGAAAACACTTTTGAGCATGGCGATGAATTAAGGTTCAACATTAGACGCCTGCATCAGAGACCGTTAATAACTCAAATAGTCTCACTTCAGTTAACCTCAAGCGAGGAAATTCAAGTTTATTGCACGATCAGCCGTGAACAAATTGACGCCGGGAATTATGAGGCGGCTTCCAAAATTCTGCGACCTTGGTGGCTATTCGGCAAGTGGCCCAAGCTTGAGGGACTGAATCAAAGATCGTCTGCCGACTTGCTATTTACTACTGGCGAGCTCGCCGGATTTGTGGCTAGCACGCATCAGATTTTGCGAGGACAAAGACATGGTGAAGAGTTGTTAATAGGTTCTATAGCACTGTTCGAACACCTAGGGTTACGAAGGCGAACTGCAGAGGCAAAAATTGAACTTGCGCTTTGCTACTATCGACAGGGTTTATTTGATATGGCGCGCTCAGTTCTCATTCATGTTCTTAGCGAGCTTTCCGAAGACGACCGGGAACTTCGCAGCCTTGCATTAATAAGACTGGCCAGTTTAGAGCGACATGCTGGACGCCTACGAGACGCACTCAGCAGATTATTTGAGGCTACCGATATCGTAAAACCTCTAGGTCCTTGGGCAACAGGTCGGCGTCATCTTGAATTAGCTTCAACATACAAAGACTTGGCTATAGCTGAAGAGGACCTTACGTATTTCAATCATGCAAAGGAATTCTATTACAAGGCACTTCATGAATTTGAAGCAGTTGGCAACCACCGCTATGTTGCGATTGTTGAGAATAATATCGGCTACCTCCTATTAAGCCTTAACGCCTACCAAGAATCTGAGTACCATCTTCTTCGCTCGAGTCGACTTTTTGAAGCGTTCTCTGATGCAGTTCGAGGAGCTCAAGTTAACGAGACATTGGCTAGACTCTACTTTGCGAGAAATCAATATGTTTTAGCACAAGATGCAATAAAACAATCTGTGCAGATCTTGCAGCAAACTGATAGTGAAGCGCTGCTAGCTGAGGCCTTAACGACTTATGGGCTAGTGGAAAGTAAGTTGGGTAATTACGCCTTGGCAAAAAGTACCCTTCAGGCGGGTTGTAACGTAGCTGAAAGATGTGGTGATCAGGAGGGGGCCGGTCGTGCTTTGCTCATTCTCTTAGAGGAACTGGGCCATCAACTTGAACGCGCTGAAAAGCTCGAAATTTGTGAAAAATTGAGGGTGGTTTTTGCAACTACTCAACAAATGTCGATACGAACTCGTGTTGAAAAGGTAATGAGGAGCATAGATCCTAAATTCACTTAAACACCGCATATGAATGAGAGTGACACCTACCGGAAACTGGAGCGAAATGTTAGCATCTCCGGTTTTTGTGAGGCCGTTCGCTATCGCCAGGAGATAAGATAAAAGTACTACATCCCCGAGCATCAGAACTGATTTCTCTTTGTCGATGAAGCCAGCATGCGATTGAAAGCTGGCGCCAGCGCTACAAAGAATATCCTTCGTATACTCGGTGGGCCAACAAACATCTAGCTGACATCATCGAAAAACTGGACCGGCGAAATGTTGGATTCCGGTTTTGTCAACGGTCTTTTTGATGGTGAGAGGCAGGGTGAGGAAGAACTTCACACCCAAGCAGATTCTGCCTAAAGCGCGGCAGGTTGAAAGTGGCAGGGGCGGAAGTATGTCGCAAGGATCACATAAACAAATCTTCTTAAATTGCAAGCAACTGGTAGCGGGCATGGTGATCGCGGAGCAGCTGCGACAGTTGGAAACGACAGAAGTTGAAAGCGCTGGGGGACTGGCCCCGGTAAGCACATGCTGTAAGAGCTGCACAGAAAGTTCTGAAGCCGGAACGCAAGCGTGTGCTGCCGCGTTTTTGGCCGCAGTCAGGTTTCGGACGACGGTCTGTTGCGTGCTGACCGGAGCGGTCGCTCTATTACTATCGCAGCCGAGCTGATCCGCAAACAAAGCTGCGTTACAGGTTTGAGAGAGTTGGCCGCTACGCGCGGGCATTACGGCTACGAACGTTTACACACTGCTGGTGCGCGAAGGCTAGCACTCATCTGAAGTGGGTGTACCGGATCTATCACCGAAGAAGGCTTGAGTTTGAGGCTTAAACGAAAGAAGCGCATCAACGATCGCCGCGTGCCGCTTTCGCGGCCCGCTGCTCCTAATGAATGCTGGAGCATGGATTGTGCATGATCGGGTAGCTATGCACGACCTTTTCGCCTGTTAACGTAGTGGAACTTTGGTCAAGTTAGTCCAGCGGTTGATGTGATTTCTCGCTGAATGGCCACGGGTGCTCGCGGTGTGCAAAGAGACCGATCTGCGGCAAACGATCAAGTCGACAGTGCGGAAATTCACTTCCAAGACACTCGATGCCCAGGCTATCGTTCTTGACGTAAAGCTCGAGTTCAGCCAGCCAAGCTAGCCCACCGCGTACGTCTCATCGAAAGCTTCGATGGTGGATTGCGAACAGGAGCGTTTTTGAATCAGAACTGGTTTGTCTCCCTCGCTGACGCGAGAGAGACGATCGAGGCATGGCACCAGGGATTCAACCAATACCGCCCCACACAACTAGCTGGGCCAGCAAGCGCCTAAGCGAATCTGTGGCCGATTGGCACCTTGTGGCAATGGTACAACTAGACGGGGAGTGGCAAAAACTTGAATCTCTCGTGGAGGGGTTCTAAAAGGGGAGAACTCCCCAATTCACAATCAGTCAATCAACCGGAAAGATAAATCCTCTTAGTTCGTTTATTTGTTGTAGTGCCCAGCAAAATGCATCAGCATTCGATACGAATTCTCGCCTCATAATGACCCTTCCTGCGGCATACTAGTTGCTACCAGCTGTGACGCGGCTTTATTTATACAAAAAGTCGAAGATCGTTGGGCATTGTGACTTCTCTACGAACGCATTTGACCGATCTACTTCAAAATGAAGTGACGCTTACCAAACACGCAAAGAGGCCAACAAAAGCTCAAGTAGTGAAAACTGATCGACACTGCCACCAATTCGCGTAGTTGAGATAGTGCCAGTACCGGTCGTTGAAATAGTCCCAGTGCGAGCAGTTCCACTGGCAGTTGTTGAAATCGTACCCGTCCTTGTGGTTGAGATCGTGCCAGTTTTCGTCGTTGAGATGGTTCCGGTTTTCCCTAAGGTGGTGGCGGATAGAGCCGTACCTAATAATGCCGCCCAAATGATTGATTTCACATTGTTCATTGTGGTTCTCCTTGTGATGTAAATCAGGGGTACTTGGGTCGGTTTTGAGGTTCGCCTGCTAAGCCATTCTTCGAGCCGACTCACTAATTATCGATCAATTCTCTTGCTTATCAAAGAACGTGCCAAAGGACAAAGACTTGGACTCTACCTCTAAATCTTGGCGAAATAGGATTTAGCATAGGGTCGATGGATTGATGGGCTATAAAACTTTTTACCCTTAGTGAGTAGCGGGTACACAATTTCCGTCTAAGTTGAAGAAGACGCCGATCTAGCCACGAGGCGTTTGTTTCAAGAGATGTGACCAACCTTAACTGTTGTATATACTAGTAGCAGTGGATAGGTAGTATGCGATCTGAGGGCACTGACAAAAACCATGATACAAAAACCATGATAAAGGTGACTTCAGTAAAGAATAGAGCCGCGGACAATCCAATTCAGCTAGATCCTCGTCGCGAGAGTGCGCAGGTTTTAACCTGCTGCTTCATCGCCCGAGAGAAGATCGAGATCGGCGATTATGAAGCCGGGTGTGCTGTCCTCGCCCCTTGGTGGAAACTCGGAGGATGGCCGACACAACAAGGGCTTGAATTAGTCGCTGCAGCAGAACTTCTCCTAACCGCAGGATCACTTACTGACGCAGTGGTCAGAGTTAACCGAATGCTTGCTGGTCAGCGTTTAGCGGAGGCGCTTATTAGTGGGGCGATAGCACTGTTCGACCACTTGGCAGAGAGTAGGAGAGCTATTGAGGCGCGTGTTGAACTGGGGTGTTGCTACTATCATCAGGGCCTTTTCGATATCGCTCATTCCACCTTACAGTCATGCGTCACAGCCCTTACTAATGAAAATCTCGAGTTGAAAACTGTTGCTTTGATAAGATTAGCTATTGTTGAGCGTCATTCAGGCCGATTAAAGGAAGCGCTCAGTCTTCTTGAACAAGTCTCATACCTTGACAACATCAGCAGTGCGTGGACCAAAGGTCGGTTTCGCACCGAAATGGCCAATACGCTAAAAGCATTTGGAGTTTCAGAAGGTCAAACGCACTATTTCGACAATGCGCTGAGCCACTACAGAGAGGCATCTCTACAGTTCGAGCAAGTAGGAAACTTACGGTACGTCGCCGCTGTCGAAAACAACCGCGGCTATCTTCTACTCAGCCTGCATCGGTTCAAAGAAGCCGAAATCCATCTCGAGCGCGCGCGCTCCCTATTTAACAAATTAGGAGACGCGATTGGGTGCGCCCAGGTTGATGAGACACTGGCCCAACTCTGCCTTGCTTCAAATGGTTATGATTCCGCCGAACGCGCCATCAAACGAGCCCTAGAGACACTCGAAGGGAGTGGTGAAGACGCTCTTCTCGCGGAAGCTCTTACCACTCAAGGGCTAACTCTGTGCCGACTGGGCCACAAGCAGGAGGCAAAGCCTATTATTGAGCGGGCACGGCGCGTCGCTGAACGGTGCGGCGATCGGGAGGGTGCAGGGCGGGCGCTGTTGATACTCATTGAGGAGATGTGTGATCAGATGGCTGACGATGAGCGGCGGGAGATCGGGGCGCAGGCCAACCAGCTACTCGCTAACTCCCAACAGCACGCCACCCGCGAACGGTTGCGCAAGTGCCTCGAAACCATCGCGGAAGCCCACACGCGTTACGAGGCCCAGCGCGAACAGGAAATTCATGCCCAAAAAATGGCCGCTCTAGGCGAACTGTCATTCGGCGTCGCCCACAACGTAAACAACACCCTCACCGGCATTCTGGGCCGCGCTCAACTGATCCTCCGCAACAGCAACGACCCGGCCAAAGTCGAAGCCGGACTAGAATTAATCATCAAAAGCGCGGAAGATGGCGCCCATATTATCCGCCGCATTCAGGACTTCGCTCGCCAGCGCCCAAGCCGCGAGTTCGAAACCATTGCACTCGCCGAGTTGCTCAAGGACGCCTGCGAAATGACGCGTCCGCGCTGGGAATCGCGCTCCGAATTCGCCCCTATACGCTTCGCCCTTCACGCCGACTGCCAGGCCCAAATAAAAGGCGACCCCGTCGAGTTGCGCGAAGTGCTGGTAAATATGATCTACAACGCTGTCGACGCAATGCCATCCGGCGGCGAAGTACGCGTTTCCACGCAGGAAACCCGCGATCGAGTCATCATCCACATCACGGACACCGGTACCGGAATGGGGCCAGACGTGAAGCAGCGCCTCTTTGATCCCTTCTTCACGACGAAGGGCAAAGCCGGAACGGGTATGGGCCTGGCCGTCAGCTTCGGCATCATCCGTCGTCACGAAGGCTCTATTGAGGTCGACAGCGAGCCTGGCCGGGGCACAACCTTCAAGATTTCATTGCCAAAAGTGACTCATGAGACACCAGAAACTCAAAGCACCGGGACTACAGTAGTGACTGTTTCGACTTCGGAGGAGAAGGTTCGCGTCCTTGTTGTCGACGACGAAACACACGTGCGCGAGGTGTTAATAGAGGCTCTCGAAGCCGAAGGTTGCGAGGTCGTCTCGGCCCAAAGCGGAGAGATTGCGTTGGCGCTCTTCGATCAAAACAAAGGCAGATTTGACGGAATTTTCACCGATATCGGCATGCCCGAAATGACTGGTTGGGAACTGGTTAGTGAAATCAGACAACGCTCACAAACGATGCCAATCGCCATCATCAGCGGTTGGGCCGACGCCATCAGCCTGGAAACCAAGAACGCCGTGAAGGCAGACTGGGTCGTCGCTAAGCCCTTTGATATCGATCGAATCTCGAAGATCGCGCATGAAATTGCGCAACGCAGGACAGTTACCGTCGGCTAAGCGCTAACGCTGAGCTCGTGTCGCTCAAGCTTGAGATAGAGACCACGACGAGTCAAGCCAAGTTCACGAGCAGCGCGTGAGATGTTGCCGCCGTGACGGCGCAAAGCATCGGAAATCATCCTCCGCTCAACTTCCCCAAGGGCCTCAGCAAGCGTACCCGTACCCGTAGTTTGTATGTTCGAAGGTGGCATTGAAGTTATCGACGCGGCTCCGGAAGGCGTCGTCGGAGACGATGTCCTTTTCAGCTCAGGCGAAAGCTGCTCGGGAGTAATGACTGTTCCATCCTCAGCACGAGCAACCGTGCGCTGAATCTCGTTGCAAAGCTGCCGCACGTTCCCGGGCCAATCACTCACCATCAACAAATCCACCGCCTGGGGCGTGATCTGAATATCCTTCCGGCCAAACTTCGCTGAATAGTGGTTAACGTAGTAGTTGACGATGGTCGGAATCTCCGAACGACGCTCGCGCAGGGGCGGCACCCGCAGTCGAATCACGTTCAGGCGGTAATACAAATCCTCACGAAAACGGCCCTGCGCTACCATCTCTTCAAGATCCGTGTTCGTCGCTGCGATGATGCGCACGTCGACCTTGCTGGGACGTTGTTCACCAAGCGGCTGAATCTCGCCTTCCTGCAGGAAACGCAGCAGCTTTGGCTGAACATCAAGCGGCAAATCTCCGATTTCATCGAGGAAAAGTGTCCCGCCCGCAGCCGTTCGAATAACGCCGTGTGAATCGTTTACAGCACCCGTAAAGGCGCCTCGCCGGTAACCAAAGAGATATCCTTCCGACAACTCCTTTGGAACGGCCGTGCAGTTGAACGGCACAAAAACCTTTGCTCGCCGCGACGAGATCGCATGAATGGCACGCGCCACCAGCTCCTTGCCAGTGCCAGACTCACCCGTAACCAACACAGTCACGTCAGACGATCGAATCTTGTGAACTTCTTCGACCAACTGCGTCATCGCCGGGCTGGAATGAATAAAGCCTGGCATCAGGCTTGTGCCTGCTAACTCGTCCGAATGTTCGTTAGTGCCACTCTTTTGCGCCCCTGCACGCAACGCGCAAACGTCCATTCCCAATTCAACCACACGCAACAACGGCTCGAGCGCAACGCCGTTCGGCAATTTCGCGCGATTGCGCGGCGACAGATACATCTTCGCACCGGGCGCGTTTGAAGATTTCAGCAAGATCACTTCCGCATCATGCTTCTTACAATATCGATCGCACGCCGTGTCATCCTCAATGGTGTCGATTTCACTTGCGATCTTCTGGCTCTCAGCAGGCGCGCAGCCCATCGCAACAACCACCTTCGGCTCGTTACGTTCGCCACGCTCCGTGATGATCACTCTTTGCGCGCCTGTTTCCTGGCGCATTACGGCCGCCAGCTCGCGCAACAACAACTCACGCGACGCAACCGCCTCAGCCAGTCGCAGCGTTAAGAGTTGCGTCAACGCTGATTGGCCTTGATTCCGCTCAGGCGTTTTACGCGCAAGCTCTCTTAACTCTTCCTCTGCGCGTGTTAAATCTAATCGCGCGCCTAACTCACGAAACGTATTCAGCGCCCGGCTCAGATGCTCGCCGGCGCGTTCCGTCCGGATAAGCGCGTAAGCACGACCCAGCTCAAGATGTGCCCGAGCGGCGCGATAACGGTCGCCGAGCATGTCAAATATCGAAACACTGCTTCCGAAGTGCTGTGCGGCCGACTCAGCATCCTCGCGGGCCATATTCAGCATTCCGTTAAGCCGGTGTGCTTCGCCCGTGAGATTCAAATCAGTGGCCGCATCCGTCGTCTCCGCGGTAACTCGCTGAAGTTCCCGATTGCATTCTTCCAGTTCATGAGTTTTCAGGTAGGCTTCGGCGGCAATCAGTCGTGACTCGCAAATAGCCTGGCGGTCTCCAATAAGCTCCGCGAGATTGAGGGCTTCTCTCGCCTTGGCCAATGCGTTAGCAGGATCGTCGATTGCGAGATAACAGCGTCCGAAGGTCCTTAACGCCTGACCCGCATACCACTTGTTTCCGTTTTCATTCGCGAGCGCAACGGCCCGGCCGAGGTAGTCCTTGGCTTGATCGAGATCACCGCGCAGCATGTGAAGCTCGCCCAGCGAATCCAGAATCATGGGCACTTTCGCACCGCGCTCGTCCACTTCGGTCGCGAGTGAAAGCGCGCGCTCCAATGCTTCCTGAGCCCTGTCCCAGTGCCCGATTAAGATCAGATTGATGCCGAGATTGTTATAACCATCTGCGGCGTTCGTTTTGTGATCGGTGCGCTCGTAATAGGTGATCGCCTTCTTTAAATGATCAATGCCTTCCTGCGGTCGTTTGAGGAACCAGCAGGCGCCAGCCATGTTTGCGTAAGTCCTGCCGAGCATGTAGGCAGCTGGATGATCGCCGATAAGTTTGAGGGCCTGTTCGAGGTTTTCGAGTCCCGCCTCGTAATTTCCCTCGTAAATCTCCGCGACCCCAACGCCGAAATACGACTCGGCCAGACCGCGCCAGTCACCATTCTGACGAAAACTCTCCAGGGCGCGTTGCGCGTAGTCTCGGGCAATCGGGTATTCATTGATAGTTCGATACGTGCGAGACAGCGCGGCGTAAATGTGGCCCAGGTTGATTACGCCGGTTTCTGAGTGGTCGCGCAATGCTGATTGAAGCATTGTAATCGCCTTGGGATGATCGCCGTTGTAGTTGTAGGCCAGACCGATCTGCACACGGAGATAGCTGACCGTCTGATCATCGAGCTTTGCGCGTGAATCCGGATCTTCATACATCGCCACTGCAGCGAGCGAATCTCGGTAGTGACCCTGTTGCTCGAGAGCAGTGGAAAGAGCACATCTTGCGAGCGCTAATATCGAGGGATTGTGGCGCGCGTTGGCGATAAGTAACGCCAGACGATCTTTGGCTTCAGTGGACAGCCCCTGGTCGAGCAGCGAGCGGATCTCATCGAGTTCGCGCGTTAGCGACTCATAGGTAGGCTTACGCGAACGAATCCTCACGCGAGCATCAGCGAGATCAACCACACCTCGCTCAGTAGGGGGCTTTTGATCACGACCAAGGGGCCCGTGACCCACACGTTTATCCATTTAGTTCCTATAAAAGATCAATCGGGCTGACTTTTCATGATGCGTGGTTGGGAGGAACTGTCAAAACTCGTCTGTTTTATAGTTTTGCCGCGCAAACGTGTTTTATTCGTGGTGAATTTAACACACGCCCGCATTTACGTACAGTTTCTTCCGTACACAGCATCGGAATTTTTTTGTTCAGGCATGATCGGGCAGTTTGCGACGGCCGCAAATTAACTCATCAGAACACAGAGGTTTACGTCGCAAGTTAATCCATTGCGCGCCTTGACACCCCAAAGGTCGGCCGCTATCATTTCCGTTTCCGTCGGCAGCGCGGAACTTCGCCCAGGGTTATATGTTTGAGTCCCTCTCGGACAAATTAAAGCGCACGCTCAAGAACTTGCGAGGCGAAGGCGTGCTGACGAAAGAGCACGTTGACGCTGCGTTGAGAGAGATCCGTCTGGCGCTTTTGGAAGCCGACGTCAACTATAAAGTCGCAAAAGACTTTATCAGCTCTGTTCAGCGAAAAGCCGAAGGACAGCAGGTCTGGCAGGAACTCAAACCGTCGGAGCAAGTCGTAAAGATTGTTTTTGACGAGTTGGTTGAGTTGCTCGGCGGCCAGTCGTCGCGGCTTGTTTTTACAAAGCAGATTCCAAATACGGTGATGGTGGTGGGTCTTCAGGGCTCGGGTAAAACCACCTCGACCGGAAAGATCGCGCGTTGGCTTGCGGCGAACCAGGAGCGAAAGCCGTTACTGCTTTCGGTCGACGTTTACCGACCCGCGGCGCGTGAGCAGTTAAAGGTCATCGCGAAAGCGACGGGCCAGCAGATCTTTGAATATCCGCAGAGCGACGATCCTATGACGCTCGTGCGTGAAGCACAAAAGCACGCGCAGCAAATTGGCTTCGATACGCTCTTGATCGACACGGCGGGCCGCCTGCACATCGACGATGCGCTGATGGAAGAGCT
>Ga0126311_10001954_pt1 | contig 10173 bp, 11 predicted proteins | sample Plot61_FD_92539 | JGI IMG/M metagenome (GOLD analysis project Ga0126311, IMG submission 92539) | Serpentine soil microbial communities from UC McLaughlin Reserve, CA, USA - Plot61 | ecosystem: Environmental > Terrestrial > Soil > Grasslands | place: USA: UC McLaughlin Reserve, Lake County... | reverse complement strand
GCCCGCAGCCTCGGCATCGACACCGTCTACCAGGACCTGGCCCTGGTCAACGAGCTGAGCGTCTACCACAACATGTTCCTCAACCGGGAGCTGGTGCGCTGGCCGCTGCTCAGCAACCGCCGCATGCGCCGCCTGGCCCGCGAGCACCTGGAGGACATGGGCGTCAACATCCCCTCGGTCGACGACGAGGTGGCCAAGCTGTCCGGCGGCCAGCGCCAGGCGATCGCGGTCGCCCGCTCGGTGTACAGCGACGCCCGGGTCCTGCTGCTGGACGAGCCGCTGGCCGCCATGGGGGCCAAGGAGGGCGCCCTCATCCTCGACCTGGTCCGGGACCTCAAGGCCCGCGGCGACGTCTCGGTCATCATCATCGCCCACAACTACGGCCAGATCCTGGAGGTCTGCGACCGGATCAACCTGCTCCAGCACGGGTCGATCACCTTCGACAAGCCGACCTCGCAGACCTCGGTGCAGGAGCTGACCGACCTGGTGGTGGCCGAGTACCGGGCGGCCAGGACCCAGCGGCTGCGGCCCGACCCGGGATCGAACGCCCAGCCGACCCCGCGGCGGTAGCTCATGCTGGCCCTGGTGGTGGACCGGCCGGGGGTGTCCGAGGTCAGGCAGGTGCCCGACCCGGACCCGGGGCCGGGCGAGGTGCTGGTCGAGGTCGCCGCCGCCGGGATCTGCGGCTCCGACCTGGAGGTGCTGGACGGCCAGCGCCCGGCCGCCTACGTCGGCTACCCGGTCGTCCCCGGCCACGAGTGGGCCGGCCGGGTGCTGGCGGCCGGGCCGGGCGTGGACGGCGTCGCCCCTGGCGACCCGGTGGTCGCCGAGGGGCTCCGGTCGTGCGGGGTCTGCGACCGCTGCGCCGAGGGCCGCACCAACATCTGCTCGGCCACCTATGCCGAAACCGGCTTCACCCTTCCCGGCGCCCTGGCCGAGCGGCTGGTCGTCCCGGCGGGCCTGCTCCACCGCCTGCCGGCGGACCGGCCGCTGGAGGCGGCCGCCCTGCTCGAGCCGGCCGCCTGCGTGGCCAGCGGGCTGCTCGAGGCGGGCGTGCCGCGACCGGGCTCGCGGGTCGCGGTGGTCGGCGACGGGCCGCTCGGCCTGCTCGCCCTGCTCCTGCTGCGCACCACCACTCCGGCCGAGCTGGTGCTGGTGGGGGCCCGGCCCGCCCGCTCCGCCTTCGGGCCCGGCTGCGGCGCCACCCGGGTCGTGGCCGCCACCGACCGGGACGCCCTCGCCGGGCTGGCCGGCCGGCTCGACGCGGTGGTCGAGGCGAGCAACAGCCCCGCCGGCCCGGCCACCGCCCTGCCCCTGCTCCGGCGGGGCGGCAGCGCCCTTCTGCTCGGCATCTCCGGCGCCGGGCAGCCGGTGATCGACCCGGACACGGTCACGCTCAACCAGCTCCGCCTCCAAGGGGGCTTCGCCGCCTCCCGGAACGCCTGGCGCTGGGTCGTCGGGCTCTACGGCGACGGGATCCTCGACCCGGCGCCGCTGGTCACCCACCACTTCCCGCTGGAGGCGGTCGACGGGGCGTTCGCGGCCCTGACCGCGGCCGACGGCGGCGCGGTCAAGATCCTCGTCCACCCCTGATCCGCAGCTCGACCGAGGAGGCACCCATGCCCAGCTTCACGCCCACCCGCGAGGACAGGTTCAGCTTCGGGCTGTGGACGGTCGGGTGGCGGGGGGTGGACGTGTTCGGCACGGCGGTCCGCCCGCCGCTGGAGCCGGCCGAGGCGGTGCACCGTCTGGCCGAGCTGGGCGCCTGGGGGGTGACCTTCCACGACAACGACGTTTTCCCGTTCGGGTCCGGGGCGGCGGAGCGGGAGCGGCACCTCAAGCCGTTCCAGGAGGCCCTGGAGGCCACCGGCCTGGCCGTCCCGATGGTCACCACCAACCTGTTCTCGCACCCGGTGTTCCGCGACGGCGGGTTCACCAACAACGACCGCGACGTGCGCCGATTCGCCATCCGCAAGGTCGCCGACAACCTCGATCTGGCCGCCGAGCTGGGGGCGGGCACCTTCGTCTGCTGGGGCGGTCGGGAGGGGGCCGAGTCGGGGGCGGCCAAGGACGTCCGGGCGGCCCTGGACCGCTACAAGGAGGCCTTCGACGTCCTCGGCCAGTACGTCCTTGACCGCGGCTATGGGATCCGGTTCGCGTTGGAGCCCAAGCCGAACGAGCCCCGCGGCGACATCCTGCTGCCCACCGTCGGCCACGCCCTGGCCTTCATCGGCGAGCTGGCCCATCCGGAGCTGGTCGGGCTCAACCCTGAGGTCGGGCATGAGGAGATGGCCAGTCTCAACTTCGCCCACGGGCTGGCCCAGGCGCTGTGGCATCACAAGCTGTTCCACATCGATCTCAACGGCCAGCACGGCCCCCGTTACGACCAGGACCTGCGTTTTGGGGCCGGCAACGCCCGGGGGGCGTTCTGGACCGTGGACATCCTGGAGGCCGGCGGATATGCGGGGCCCCGGCATTTCGACTTCAAGCCGCCCCGCACCGAGGACCTGAAGGGGGTGTGGGCCTCGGCGGCCGCCTGCATGCGCAACTACCTGATCCTGCGCGAGAAGGCGCGGGCGTTCCGGGCCGACCCCGAGGTCCGCCAGGCGCTGGCCGACGCCCGGGTCGATCAGTTGTACGAGCCGACCCTGGCCGAGGGCGAGACCGTCGAGTCGCTGCGCGCCGAGACCTTCGACCCCGAGGAGGCCGGCCGGCGGGGGATGGCCTTCGAGCGACTGGACCAGCTGGCCCTGGAGCACCTGTACGGCGTGCGAGGCTGACGGTGGCCGGCCGATCGAGGTTGGTGGCCGGGATCGACTCCTCGACCCAGGCGACCAAGGTGGTCGTCCGCGACGCCGAGACGGGAGCCCTGGCCGGGGAAGGGCGGGCTCCCCATCCCTCGGGGACGGAAGTCGACCCGGCCGCGTGGTGGCGGGCCCTCCAGACCGCGACCCAAGGTGGCCTCCTGGACGACGTGGCCGCCATCGCCGTGGGCGCCCAGCAGCACGGCATGGTCTGCCTGGACGAGGCCGGCCAGGTGGTGCGGCCGGCCCTGCTCTGGAACGACACCCGCTCGGCGCAGGCTGCCGCCGACCTCATCGGCGAGCTCGGCGGCCCCCACGCCTGGGCCGAGGCGGTCGGGAGCGTTCCGGTGGCCTCCTTCACGGTGACCAAGCTGCGCTGGCTGGCGGAGCACGAGCCGGACCGGGCCGAACGGACGACCACGGTGATGCTGCCCCACGACTGGCTGACCTGGCGGCTGGCCGGTGGTCACCCCGATCCGGTGACCGACCGCGGCGACGCGTCGGGGACGGGCTACTGGTCGCCGGGCAGCGGCACCTACCGGCCCGACCTGCTCGAGCGGGCATTCGGTCAGGTGCCGCAGCTGCCAAGGGTGCTGGAGCCCCGGGAGCCGGCCGGCCACAGCGCGGCCGGGGCGCTGCTCGGTCCCGGTACCGGCGACAACATGGCGGCGGCGCTGGGCGTCGGCGCCCGGCCCGAGGACGTGATCGTCTCGGTCGGCACCAGCGGCACCGTGTTCGCCGTCCACGACTCCGCCACGGCAGATGCGACTGGCATCGTGGCCGGGTTCGCCGACGCCACCGGCCGGTACCTCCCGCTGGTCTGCACCCTCAACGCCGCCAGGGTCCTGTCAGCGACCGCGGCCCTGCTCGGGGTCGACCTGGACGGCTTGGACGACCTGGCCCTGTCAGCACCACCGGGCGCGGACGGCGTGGTGCTGGTCCCCTGGTTCGAGGGCGAGCGCACCCCCAACCGCCCGGCCGCCACCGCCCACCTGTCGGGGCTGCGCCTTGCCACCACCACCCCCGCGAATGTGGCCCGAGCGGCCGTGGAAGGGATGCTGTGCGGCTTGGCCGACGGCCTGGACGCGCTCCGGGAACAAGGCGTGGCCGTGGGCCGGGTCCTGCTCATCGGTGGTGGGGCCCGGTCCCGGGCCGTCCAGGCCATCGCCCCGTCCCTACTGGATGCGCCGGTCCTGGTCCCGGCGGCCGGGGAGTACGTCGCCGACGGCGCCGCCCGCCAAGCCGCCTGGGTGCTCAGCGGCGACCCGGAACCGCCCGACTGGTCGGCCACAATGGCCTCGCAGACCGTCCATGGAGAACCAACCCCGCACGTCCGCCAAGCCTACGCACAGGCACGCGACCGCGGCGACTGACTGTGTGCTTGCGGCCTTTAGGACCGTTCGACACCCAACTCCGCCCTGCAGGATGCGTCGCTCCAGGCCCGCGGCAGAGGTGACCGCGACGGCCATCTCATTCGGCGAAGGTGAACCTGGTCGCATCCTTGGGGAACGACGACCACGCGATCACCCGCCGCGGGTGCAGCGCCCCTGGCTCGGAGTAGGAGCTTGCCTCGAAGGTGATGCCGTATTCGGCGTACTTGCTGTTCGCCAGGTCGGCGAGCCGCTGGGCCAGGTCCGGCGAAGGCTTCGACACCCGAACCGCCCCCTGCACCACCACGACCTTCCACGGGTCCGGCAGGTGCATGGTCACCTGCGGATTCGCGCGCACCATCCGCACGTGGACGGTGCCGGGGCTGCCGCCGTAGTACCAGACATCGTCGACCCACAGGCCGTCGACCGGCACCACGTGCGGGCTCCCATCCCCCCGGTTGGTGGTAAGCCAGTACTGCTTGGCCTGTTCAAGCTGGGCCCGCACCTGCTGCCAGGCCAGGGTCTCGGTAGTCTGCCCGTACTCCTGGGGCAGCACCAGCTTCTCGGCGATCGGCATGGCAGCGCTCCTGGTCGTCGTTGCAGCGGTTAGTACAGCATCTGCCGCCGACAGCCCCCGGCGCTCACCACCACCTCATATCTGGAGCTCCACGGCCGTGAGGACGGACGGACCCGCAGCATCGTCTTCGTCCAGATGGGCATCCTCGTGCCGATGCCGCGGGCAGGGGCTGGGGCTTCGCCGTGGTGTACGCGAGCTACCAGGTCTTCCAGACAGGGCGCTGGAGTCCGGCGTTTGTGCCTGGCGTGTGCGTCAGTGTCAGCGCAGACTAGGGCGGGTCAGGCCCGCGTCTGCTTGGAGGGCCCATGTCGCGCGATGACCACCAGCTGCCGCCGCTGCTCCCGACCCTGTCCAGAGGCAAGCACCGCAGCCCGCGCAAGGGCGCCTGCTTCATGGAGTTCGCCTCCCTGCTCGCCGGTGAGCGCTGGAGCGACCACCCGGCCTGCACCCATCCCCTGCTGGCCGCGGTCGCCCGCCACGTCAACGACTACACCTCCGAGGTCGGCCGGTCCCGGCTGGTCGAGCTGATCCCCTCGGTGATCGGCCTGACCGGGGAGGACCTGCACATCGACGCGGCGGTCGCACTTGGGTCGGCCCGGCTGGCCCTGCCGGTGGCGGCGGCCGAGCGCCAGCGGGTGCTGGCCGTTGGTGTGCTGTCGTGTGAACGGATCCTGGCGGAGCTGGACGGGCGACCGCTGGGTGAGCTCGGGGAGGAGAGCCGCCTGGCCCTGGCCCAGGTTCCGCACGCCGCTGCGTGGGCCGCTCGGTTCGCCGGCGCGGCCCCGAGGTCGGCGCTGTCGGCCAAGCGGTTCCGTCAGCAGGCTGCGCCCACCATCGTCCGTACCGCCGTCTCGGGGGTTGGCCTGGCGTGCGTGCCCGACCCTGACGGGATGCTGCGTGACCTGCTGATCGGGGCGATCGACGCCTGCGCCGCCTGGACCCGGCGGGACCCGGGTCTCGACGCCACCCTGGACCCGGCCGTATGGGCGGCCGCCTGCCAGCGCACCGGAGGGTCGAGCGCCGCGGAAGCCACAGGCCCGTTCCTGGCCAGCGGCTGACGGAAAGCCCATCCCTCGCTGTGACCGGCCTGCATGCGCTGGGATGAGGCCTCGGCCACCTCGACGGCGCTTACCTTCTGCGACATGACCATCGGCGCGGCGGCGATGTCATCACCTTGGCCGAACGTGGGGGGCCCAGGCCTCCCGCGTTCCCTCCGAAGCGGATCATGGGTTGGGGTAGACCGGCACCTGGACCTCGTCGGCGACCCTGACGCCGACCCGGCGGGCCGCCGACTGGCCACGCCTGGCGATGGGCACATGCCCGGCGGCGGCGGCCAGCCCGGTGTGCAGCAGGGCGCCACCCATCAAGCGGCAGGCGAAGCAGACCGAGAGCTGCTGACGACCAGAACCATGAAGGTAATGATCCGGTTGGAGTATTAGTACGGCAGTGCATCGCCGCCAGGGCAGTGACCGAGCAGGGGTTCCTACCGTGACCGAAGACGGAACGGCCATGGCCGGCGGGCAGGACGCCCTGGGCAGCGGTGCCGTCGTGGTTGAGCGTGTGGTGACGCCTCGGGGTGAGCTGGTCCTGCGGCGTGCCCAGGCGCAGCACGAGATCATCCACAACGGCGTGTTCTTGATGGACACGCGCAATGGCGCCTCCGAGCGCCTGCTGGTACGGGCAGCGCTGGAGGCCTGCCGTCAGCCTCGCGTGAGGATTCTGATCGGCGGCCTGGGCGTCGGCTTCTCGCTGGATGAAGCACTTCGGCATCCCGCAGTGACCGAGGTCGCCGTCATCGAGGTGGAGGCGGCGATCATCCGGTGGCACGTGACCCACTTCGGTGCTCATGCGTCAACGGCACTCGAGGATCCGCGAACCCGGGTGGTCAACGCCGACCTCACGGCCTGGCTGGTCGACGGAGCGGACCAGTTCGATGCCATCTGCCTGGACGTCGACAATGGCCCGGACTGGACGGTGGCTGCCGGCAACGCCGCGCTCTACACCGAGCAAGGGTTGTCCCTGCTGCGCCGCCGGATCGTTCCAGGCGGGGTCCTCGCAGTCTGGAGCGCCATGGCGGCTCCTGCATTTGAAGCCGCCTTGCGCCAACACTTCAGCAGCGTCCAGGTCCACCTCGTCGAGGTCCCTCGCGGCGATCCTGACCACGTCTACGTCGCCGCCGGTGCTCGAACGGACCGGCAAGCCAACAGACCGTGAAGATCACAATCTACGGTTGGAGTAGTACGCGCTCCCCGGCCGCTGTCCGCCATGCGCGCTACCCGGAAGAGTGTCATTCGACGCTGTCGTTACTGCAGGTGTTGCTCACCTCCGGCGCTCACGCCATCTTCTACGGCGTTCAGCTCAGCATGACGCTGGCCGGCGAAACCTGTGCCTGACTCAGAGGGGGCGCTGCGCCTGGCATTCCTGCTCGCGGCGGCGGTCGAACGCGAGATCGACATCCGGTAGGATCCACACCGCTAGGTGAAGCGCTGGACGAAAGCGAGCGCCTGGTCGGCGACGTCGCGCCAGCCGCTGTCGATGATCAGCGCGTGCCCCCGGCCGGGGATCTTCTCGATCTCGGTCACGCCCGGGTTGTCCTGCTGCTGCTTGTAGGAAGCGTTGACGATCGCCGGCGGGACGGTGTGGTCCCGCTCGCCGGAGATGAGCAGCAGCGGGCCACGGTCGGGGTTCTTGGTGTCGACCTTGTCCTCGGTCCAGGGATTCAGGTTGGCTAGGGCGGCCTGCCACAGCGACTTGCCCGAGGCCGGCACCGCGAAGTCCTCATACAGCTGCTTGGCCTCGTCCTCGCTGACGGCGTTGGCGAAGCCGTAGCGGAACTGGTCGTAGGTCAGCGGGACGGCGCGGTTGCGGTTGGCCGGGTTGCGCAGCACCGGTGAGCTGGACTTGAGGGTCGAGATGGGCAGGGGCAGCACCCCTCGGAAGGGGGCCGGGTCGATCGCCACCGACACCGCGGCCAGGCCCCGCCCGGCCAGGATCTGGGTCAGCAGCCCGCCAGTGGAGTGGCCGATGATCGCCGGCTTGCGGTCCAGCCCGCGGATGATGGTCTCGAAATGGTCGGCGACCTGGCCGATCGACTTGCCGGCGAACACCTCGGGGTGCTCGGCAGCCTCCTCGACCGTCTCGGGGTCGTCCGGCCAGCCGGGGGTCAGGGCCACATAGCCGTTGTCCTCGAACAGCTTCGTCCAGCGGTCCCAGCTGTTGGGCAGCAGCCACAGGCCGTGCACGAACACCACCGGCGGGCGGCCAGTCTGGTTGGCGTGCTGGCACTGCTCCAGCTCGTACTCGGTGATCGTCTTGCCGTCCGGCGGGGCGCTTGACCCTGCGTCGGTCATGATGCATCCCTCCTGTATGCCTGGCCGATCGGGGACACCGCCAGCTAGGTGGTTCCGAGCCCGGCGCGCAGGGGATCGGAAGGCAGCTGTTGGGCAAGGACCAATGCCATCTGGTGACCTTCGACAGCTGGTGCCAGGTCGGCTGGCGGGCAGAATGCTGACGGCTTCAGAGGGGTGGCATGATCTGCTGCGGCCAGATGCGATGCTGGGCGTGCTTGACCTGGTCGTTGCTCATGTTGTGCTTGACCGCTGTGGGTGTCAAGGTCCAGGCCGCAGCCCACAAGAGGGCAGCAGCCCCGGTGAGCAGCTCCTCCATCGCGCAGTGGATGGCAGCGATCGAGGAGCTTCTCTACGAACTCAAGCCGGCCCTGCGGGCGCCGTCCTCTGGATTCCTCGTCGTCCTGGTCGTGGTCGCCGTCGCCCATCGCAGGCTTGGCCCGAGCTCGTCGGCCACTACCTCGACACCTGCCGAGCGCTGCCATCCTCAGCGGTCCACCAGCACCTCTCAGGCTTCGAACGCGGTCTCGTAGTGCGAGACCCGCTCATCAAACCGGATGAGCACCTTGCGGGCTTCCCCAGCGACGACGGCGGTTTCGTAGTCGGGCCCGGCGAAGCTGCGGATGGCGTCCGTGTCATCGAAGAGCGTCAAGGACACAAACTCGGTCTCCGCACCGAGAGTCCGCCGTAGCAGCCGCGCTCCCCGAAATCCCGGAACCTGCCGCAGGGTAGCCATGACCTCGGAGCGATAGTGCTGCTGGTAGCGATCTGCATGCTCAGAACGCGTCCAGCCTCGCCACATCCGTGTGACCACAACGTCTCCTCCTCGGCACAGACCAGGCATGATCACGCTATCCCATGCCACCGGCCCGGCCCCGCAATGGGGTGCCGCGCGGGGTCCCGGACCGCAACTGTATGGCCGCGCCGGGATCGTCGACCCGGCTCCAGGCCTTGCTGCTGAACGAACTCGGCGAGGCCGGCCGCGTCAACCTGGAGCGGGTCGGCGCGGCAGTCGCTCACCGACCTGAAGCCTGGTTGGGGCATCCTCGCAGTCGACGGTCAGGTTCTTGATGAACGATGGCACGGCTTGTCCCGAAGCTGCCTCGGCGGTCGTGCCGGCCCAGTAGTGGTGTGCTCATGGAAGGCGGATTTCGGGGTCGATGAACTCGTTGGTGGCGATGTCCTCAGGCTTCAGGCCCTGCTTCACCGGCTTCTTCTGCGCGGCGAAGATGGGCGTGACGATCTCGATCACTCGCCGCACCCGCTCCGTTTCGAAGTTCCCCAGTGGGTCGTCACGGCCGTTGCCCACGATGTGGAGATCCTTCATTGCCTTGGCGGAGTACCCAGCGAGGCCCCTGGAGTACACCCATCCTGTCTCGTACTGGTCGACGAGGTCGACGATGACGTCGATCGCGGGCTTGGGGTTCTTGATGAAGTCGACCTGGGACTGCTGCAGGATCGGCACCAGCTTGGCCAGGCACGGCGACAGCTTGGCCTTGTCGCCCGCGCGGATTGAGGTGGCGGCGAAGTACACCGGGTAGCCGGTGTCATGAATGAGCTGGAATCGCAGCGGTTTTCCCCACTGCTTGATCTCATGCTCGTAGAGATACGGCTCGGAGGTGGCGAACCCCTGCAACGCGGCCTTGCCGTCGGACTGCACGAACAGCGCCGGTGAGCCGTCGTAGCTGCCGTTCAACTGGCTGCGGCGCAGGATGTTGGATCCGACGAGGTACTCCATGTAGGTCAGGCCATCGGTGTAGAGGACCTGGGTGTCGGTCTGGCCGATGTCGCGGATGGCGTGGAACTGCGGATAGGTCGCCGGGTCCCAGATGATCGCCAGCGGGCTGATGTCCATCTGTGCCATCACCGCGGTGGTCGGCTGTCTGGCCGCGAACTGCACGGCTTCGTCGGTGGCGACATAGCCCAGGTGGATCGACGGATCGCTGTACATCACCGCCGGCACCGGCTGGAAGCCGACCGCCGGGCCACCAGTGCGAATCTGGATGTCCACTCCGGTGTCGCGGCCCTGGGCGACCAGGGGGCCAGTGACCCGCTTCAGGCTGGTGTCGGCCTTG
>Ga0126311_10001952_pt1 | contig 10177 bp, 9 predicted proteins | sample Plot61_FD_92539 | JGI IMG/M metagenome (GOLD analysis project Ga0126311, IMG submission 92539) | Serpentine soil microbial communities from UC McLaughlin Reserve, CA, USA - Plot61 | ecosystem: Environmental > Terrestrial > Soil > Grasslands | place: USA: UC McLaughlin Reserve, Lake County... | reverse complement strand
TGACGAGCTGCATGCACATGTTGTCCACGATGCGGTCGTCTATCTCCTCGAAGTCGTTCTCGTAGTCATTCGCTACCTCGAAGAAGACGTCCCTGAAGAGCCCGTCGGTGTACTTCATGATGTTGGCCTTGTGGACGACGGTGACGTGCTTGCGTCCCTGCTCTTTCGAGCGCTCGAAGGCCATCCGGCAGATGCGCTCGGTGCCCTCGCGGGTGATGATCTTGATGGACTCCGCGGCGTGCTTGCCCACCATGTGCTCCACGCCGGCGTAGAGGTCCTCGGTGTTCTCGCGGTAGATGACAAGGTCAATGTCCTTGTACCGGAGCTCCAAGCCAGGCAGACTCAGGGCGGGACGGATGTTGGCGTAGAGGTCCAGCTCCTTGCGCAGAGCAACGTTCACGGAGCGAAACCCGGTCCCTACCGGTGTAGTCAGCGGACCCTTGAGCGCCACCTTGTTGCGCAGGATGGACTCGAGTACCGACTCGGGTAGCGGAGTACCCTCCGTTTCCATCACCGTCTCGCCCGCCTCGGCGATCTCCCACTCGATGTCAACGTCCAAGGCGCCGATGACCACTTTGACGGCATCCGTCAGGTCCGGGCCTATTCCGTCACCAGGTATGAGAGTAACCGTCCGCGCCACTTGGGGTCTCCCTTCGCTCCGAAACCGCGCCTAGTATAGCGGCCCGGTGCGCGGGCGGCTAACGTCTATGGACTACTGCCGCTGGACGCCTGGGAGCAACGCTAACCGAGTCTACCGGTTCTGACTGAAGATAAAGAACGCGGCGGCGCCTATCACCAGGAATACCAGCAAGAGCACTACCGCGGCCGGTATCAGGACGACGAGCGCTGCCTTACCTGTGGTCGTGCCGTGAACCTCACGAATGCCTACTATGGCAAGATAGATGCCGTACAGGCTGGCGATCCAACCGATAAAGGGGATCCAGCTGACCAGAGACGTCACAGTAGCATACGCACCCACCCTGAACGTGGCCTCGTAGCCGGAGTTACCCGAGCCGACGATGAGCATCACGAGCAGGTGCAGGATGCCGGCCCCTATGAACAGACCAATAGCAGCATATATCGGCGCGAGGACTATGGCTGCTATGAAGCCTCCGAAGCCTACGTCTGCTCCGATTCCAATCAGTCTGAGTAGGGCTCCGACTATAGCGTATATTCCGTAGCAGATTATGGCGAAGATCAAGGGGTTGATGAAGTCCCCCCGGCGCTGTATGCCTCGGTAGAACTCCGCAGGCTGCAGGACTACCCTCTGCACGGTGCTTATGAAGCTCTGGACAGGGTCCGTGTAGGTGAACTCCCCTGCCTGGGCGACGCCGGACGTCCGCGGCGGTGGAGCCGAAGGGCCAGAAGGAGAACCGCCCGGGCCCTCCGTGCCACCCGATCCCGTGTTAAAGTCCATGCGGCTCTCCTTTCACACTGCACTCTTGATTTCTATAGGAAATTTACCCTTTATGTAAGCATAACGCAACAGTTACGTGGCCCCGCAACGGCCTGGTCGGTAGCCGTTTCGCGGGTCCCGAGCGCGACTCAGGTGCTGTAGAATACTTACTAACATGTGCGTTTTGGTAGGAAATCGGACTCTTCTGTGACGTCGACCATAGAGACCCTGGAGCGAGAGCTGGGCGAGGCCCAGACGGAGCGGGAGAAGGAGCAGCGGGCCGTCATCAGGGCGGAGAACGCCCACGAGGCGGCGTGCGCAGCGCGGGACGAGGCCTGGTCGGAGAGCTTCGCCGAAGATCCCGAGGTGGAACGTCTCACGGCGCTGGTCTACCGGAGGAGGCGGGAGCTCTACGAAGCCATCGACCGTCTCAAGGCTAGTGAGGGCAAGGAACGCAGGATCAAGAGCCGCCTCATGTACGTGTTGCCGGCAGAGAGGCGCCGTTACCTCTCGGGAACGGTGGATGAGGAGTTCGAGGCGCTTCTGGCTGCTGTCAGGGAGGCATACAGCGACGTTCTTCCCGGCACGGAGGTCTGCGTAGTGACCGAGAGGCCGGGGGACCTGGACCTCAGGGGGGATGCGACCTGGCGGGCGCTCGAACGGCTGTACTCGGGAACCGTTCGCCGGTGGGTCGAGATCCGGGCCGGGCGCGCAGCTCCCGAGGTGAGAGAGATGGCGCGCCAGATCTCCTACTATGCCGGAGGCCACACCCCGCGCGTGTTCATAGGCGATGAAGAGGTTGGAATGACGGAGAGCATCCACGGTGAGGGGAATCTCAGAGCGCTCGCTGGCTACGACGGCCCCGAGGGACGCGAAGCGCTCGCCCGTATCACAACGCGCCGCTACCTGGACGAGACCTCCGTCGGACGGCTCGTGAAGCGGAGGCCGGCCCTGGTTCAGATCGCCGAGATAGCTCGCCTCTACCAGACCATGAACCTGACGGTGGATGAGATCCGCTGGCGTCTCGAGCAGCTGATCTCGCTTCGCTACGCGGTCCTGGAGACGGTCTACAGGCTCACCGGTGAACGCCGCCGGTTCTCCTTCTACGAGATAGCTCGCGCCGCCCGCCTCCTCGACAGCCACTTCCCGGATCCCGGGGTCGCCGCAGAAGCCCTTGGCAGGTCGGTCGAAAGGGCTATAGAAACCGGCGTCCCTCTCGTAGACATCGCGTACCTGAGCGTAACGAGCCCGGACATTTAAAGCTGGTCAGCACGCTGCGGCCTTCGCTTGTCAGCCCGCTACGCCCTTTTAGGGCTTCGCTAGTCAGCACGCTTCGGGCCTTTAAGAAGGCCCTCGCTTGTCAGCCCGCCACCCTGCGGGTGACTTGTCAGCATTTCAGCTTGCACGGACCTCTTGCTGACTAGCTGAGAGCGAGGCCTAGACTAGCGGCCGGAGCGTGCTGACAAGGCGCCCGGCTGCAAGCCGGCGCGCCGCGCTGACAAGCTTAGGGCCGAAGGTCCGTAAGATCGTGCTCTGGAACGGATAAGTTATAGGGACGGGCGGGTCTCTCTGCGAGCACACGCACCTTGTAGACGAAGTCGGGGATGAACTCGCCTCGCCTTACCTCGAGTATCTCGACGGGCTGTCCCGTGGCCTTGAGGGTGGCGCGGCCCCCGACGTCGTAGCGCGGCTGACGGTTGCGGTCGACCAGGATCTCCACCTCTCGCTCTCATACCAACGTATAATGAACGCCGCACCGCTCGGCGCGGCTATCGTGGACAATTCTGGCACATCCTGAGTCGGGTTGAGAAGGAGGGCGATTGAGCGAACGCTACGATCTCATCGTCGTGGGGGCGGGACCAGGGGGTGCCGCTGCTGCCTACTACGCTTCGAGAGCGGGGCTCTCGACCCTGCTCCTGGATAGGCAGGAGTTTCCAAGGGATAAAGTCTGCGGCGACGGCCTCATGCCTCACGCTGCCTCGGAGATCTCGCTGATGGGGCTCGGCGACTGGCTCGCCGAGCCCCATCACGGCAAGTTCACGGGGTTGTCCATCTACACCCACACGGCCTACCTGCGTCAGGGCGTCCCTCCCTCCCTCCACGGCCCCCGCGGGTACGTGGCGAGGCGCGAGGAGACCGACGCGATGCTCCTGGAGCGTGCGGTCGTGGCCGGCGCGGAGTTTCGCGCGGGGACGAGGGCAACGGAGCTCCTCCGCTCTGCTGCCGGAGACGTCGCCGGTATCGAGGCCATGCACGACGACAACGACCTGCGCTTCGAGGCGCCCGTCGTGGTCGCCGCCGATGGCGTCGGGGGCTTCGCGGGCAGAGGCATGAAAACGCACCAGAACGCCGTAGCGAGAAGGCAGTACTACCGCGGCGTGGACGGTCCGAACAAGGAGGACCTGCACGTCTTCATCACCGACGACATGAACTCGGACGGCGCAGGGTACGGCTGGGTGTTCTACCTCGGGGACGGGACGGCCAACGTTGGGGCAGGCGTCTCCACCAGGGCTCTCGCCCGCACGGGGCGCAACCTCAAGGACTTCTTCGACCGCTTCCTCGAGGAGCCGCAGGTGGCAAGGTGGCTCGAGGTCGCAGTGCCCGAGGGACCACCCAAGAGCTGGTCCCTCAAGATGGGAATGTGGGGTGCCAGGCGGTACGCACAGGGGCTCATGCTGGTCGGAGACGCGGGGAGCATGGTCCACCCCATTAGCGGCGAGGGCGTCGGCTACGCCATCGAATCAGGCAGGCTTGCCGCCTCCTGGGCCTACGAGGCACACGCTCGCAAGGACTTCTCCGCCTCGGCTCTCTCGGGCTACGAGCGCCAGCTCAGGCGCCAGCGGGCGCGCGAGCACCTCTCCGGGCACGCCCTGGTCAACCTCGTCCCGAACCTAGGGATGCTAGAGCCGCTCTTCAAGGCCTGCGAGAAGGACCCCGAGGCACGCCGCGCCCTCGTCGAGAGCTTCACCGGAGATGCCCCCGTCTATAGCCTGCTCAAGCATCCGAGGACGCTCGCGAGCGCTCTCAAAGGCTTCATCGAGGGGGCGATCCGATCCTAGCCACCCGTCCCTTTCTCGAGGGATACTCCGTCGAGGTAGAAGGCGGTGGTGAGTAGCGGGTCGGTCTCGACGAAGAAGCTCACGTAGACCGTCCTGCCAGCATAGCCGGAGAGATCTACAGTCTGGCGTCTCCAGTCGCCCGCGTCCGCGTCCGAATATTTCTCGAGCACGGCGATCTGCTTTCCTTCCTCGTTGGTCAGACGAACCAGCAGGTGGTCAGAGGGGTGCTCGCGCTCTGTCGTCTCGATCTTGACCCTGTAGGATAGCTCCTCGTTGTCGCCTACCCGAACCTTCTGGCGGATCTCGTCTTCTCCGTTGTCGTAGTCGCCGAGGCGGGCGTGGCCGTCGAGGATGAGATCGGCGTCGTCGGTTGCCTCCTGTTCCCAGACCGCATCGCTCTCCATCTCCCCGTTCTCTAGGCCGGGCCCGTCTTGCACGAGCTTCTCCTCCCGCCGCTGAGATGCCTGCGCCCCGTCCCCCTCCTCACCCGGCGTGTGGGCTGAGGGATCAACGATGGTGCCGAAGTCCGTCGTCCAGTACCAGCGGGACCCTGGGATGGCCAAGCGGGCGATGCCTATAACCCTGTATCTGCCATCTAGCATGGCCGCGTTGTGGGATGGCGAGTTGCGCCAGGCCTGGAAAGCAGCCTCGGCGCTCTCGTAGCCAACCGCTATGTTCTCACCCATGAAGGTGTTGTAATCGTAACCCTCGGCCCGCATGCGGTCCCAGGGCTGGGAACCCGAGGTATAGTAGGAGCTCGCGGCCGTGATGTGGGCGAAGAAATGGTACCTGGCCATGTCCTCGGAGTGATGCTCGGATGCCACCGAGACCGTGTCCGAGAGGAGAAGGGGACCCAGCCCGTTGTCCTTGCGGTACTGGTTGATCAACTGCAGAAACTGCAGTTCCTCCGCATCATAGGCAGTCGCGCTCGCGCTCTTCTCGCCGGCGACGCCGGAGATCAGGAGCGCGAGTATAGCGACAACCACCCAAAGGTAGCGCAACATACCCCTGCCTCCGTCTTGCCTCCCCGTCGAGTGCCACATGCGGGGAATTATGCCGTGCGAAACTATTTCCTGCATGTGCCAGGTGGCCATTTTTTCCAGACCTCGACACGAGGGGATGCCGCGCACCAGCTGGAGCAGGCAGAACGCGCTACCGCTATTATTGCCTTCTATCAACCAGAGGAGGCTTGCGCGACTTGGCTACGGAAACTACCCTCGACGTGGGATCGGTGCGGATACGCATCCTCGACGACGGCATCTTTGTGACGGACGCAGGCAACCTGTTCGGCGGCTCGCGCAAGATGCGTATACGCGGGGCGATGCACGCGGTCCTAGTCGAGGCAGGGGAGCACCTGGTGCTCATCGACGCCGGCTTCGGTCCCGAGCTTCCAGAAGCCCTTGCCGGACGCTACGAGCTGCAGCGTGACAGGAACCTCATGGACAGCCTCAAAGAAGCTGGTCACTCCCCCGAGGACGTGACGCACGTGATCCTCTCGCACCTCGACGCGGACCACGTCGGCTGGGCGCTAGAGCCACCGAGCTTATCCAACGCAAAGGTCTACGTCCAGGCAGCCGCCGTCGAGGAAGCTCGAGAGATGCCTGAGACCGACGGCCGCCGCGCTGCGGTTCCGGCGGTGGAGAGAGGGGTCGAGGAGGGCTGGTGCGAGCTCCAGAGCGGCGACGGCGAGGTAGTGCCAGGGGTAAGGGTCGAGGTGCGCTCGGGGCACTCGGCGGGACACCAGATCGCCTGGATCGGCTCGGGCGACAACGCAGCTCTCTACACCGCAGACCTAGCGCCAGCGAAGATCTGGCTCAACCCCGACCTCATAAGCGGCGCCGATACAGACCCCGAAGCGGCCCAGAGGAACCGCATCGAGGTCCTGGAGGAGGCCGAGGCGAAGAAAGCCCCCGTTATCCTCTACCACGAACCAGGCGATTTCCTCGTCAACATCAGGAGCACCGAGAAGGGCTTCGAAGGGGTGCCGATAGAAGACTAGACTTCGATTAGCTTCGGCGGCGGCGCTCCTGGATCTTGCGCCAGATAAATGGGGCCGCGAGGATCAACAACCGCCTCATCCAGATTCCCATGGTTCCTCCTAGGTAGGGGTATCAGCTATACATACGGTATCGCTACCCCAAGAGTTGCCGCGGGATCTTATTCTCCGTGCCAGACGGTCTTCGTTGAGGCAGGCGTGCGCCTGCGGGGCCTCTCCCCTATGTCGGGGTAGCCTATGTAGAGGTGGGCTACTATTTTGTCATCCTCTTTCATGTCGAAGATGCCGCGCATGTAGTCGTGGTAGGCGGGGGCGCCTGTTCGCCACATAGCGCCGAGCCCCAAGGCGTGTGCTGTAAGCTGCATGTTCTGGACCGCTGCGGCGCACGCGGCGTAGTTCTCGAGGGTCTCGATCTCGTCGCGGCCTCCCTCGGAGATCACTACTATGACGACGGGCGCGCGGAACGCCTTCTTGCGCTCGCGGCTGACCCTACCTGCGGCCATCTCCTCGTCCTCGCCTTCGGCTTTGGCCTGGAGGCGTGCCAGCTCTGCCCTGGCGCGGGCCAGCTCGCCGCGGCCCTTGCCCATAAATACGTGGAAGCGCCAGGGCTCGGTAAGTTTGTGGTTCGGTGCGTGCACGGCGCTCTCCAGGATGCGTTCGACCAGCTCCCTCGGTACGGGGTCCTGCTTCACACGCCCGATGCTCCGGCGGGTCTCTATGGCAAGGATCACATCCATATGACCCTATTCTAATGCAGTGGAGAGGCGGCAAAGGGAGGGCGATTCACCTATCATGGTGGCCCCACACAGTGCGCAACGCAGAGGAGGAAGGTCTGGTGGCTAAGAGCAAGGTGACGGTCGTAGGCGCTGGCAACGTAGGAGGGACCACGGCGCAGAGGCTGGCGGAACGCAACCACGCCGATGTGGTCCTCATCGACATCGTCGAGGGCCTACCCCAGGGCAAGGCTCTGGACATCCTCGAGAGCGGACCCGTGATCGGCTTCGACTCGAACGTCACGGGGGCCAACGCCTACGAGGAGAGCGCGGGCTCAGATGTGGTGGTCATAACCAGCGGCAGCCCCCGCAAGCCTGGCATGAGCCGAGATGACCTCCTGAAGACAAACCAGAATATCGTCCAGAGCGTTACCGAAGAGGTGGTCAAGCACTCCCCCGACACGATACTCGTCATGGTAGCCAACCCGCTCGACGCGATGTGCCACGTAGCGATGGAGGTGAGCGGCTTCCCGCGCGAGCGCGTAGTTGGCATGGCAGGTATCCTCGATACCGCGCGCTACCGCACGTTCATCGCCGCTGAGCTGGGTGTCTCGGTAAGGGACGTATTCGCGCTTGTGCTCGGCGGTCATGGCGACACGATGGTGCCGCTGCCGAGCATGGCAACCGTCGGCGGCGTGGCGATCACCGACCTCCTGCCGCGGGACAGAGTCGAGGCCATAGTGGATCGCACGCGCAACGGAGGAGCCGAGATCGTGGGCCTCCTCCAGAGCGGCAGCGCCTTCTATGCGCCGTCGGCTGCAGTGGTCGAGATGATCGACTCGATCCTTCTCGACCAGAAGCGCATCCTCCCCTGCGCCGCCTACCTTCAGGGCGAGTATGGCATCGCCGATCTGTTCGTCGGCGTTCCAGTCAAGCTCGGCGTCTCCGGAGTGGAGGAGCTCGTAGAGCTCGACCTCGCCGGGGAAGAGCTCGAGGACCTCAAGAACAGCGCAGGGGCAGTGCGCGAACTGGTCGAGGTGCTCCACTCATAGGCGCGGGACAACCGTCCCGGCTCCTGATTCGAAGCGCACCGCGCTCTACCTGCGGACCACCTTCAGGGTCCAGGTCCTCTCGGTGGTGTCCACTGGCGCGGGTGCACAAACCCTCAAACCGGACTGTATCGCCCGAAGACCTCGCGCAGGGTATCCGATACCTCGCCGACCGTAGCGAGGTTGGCGAGCGCCTCCTTCATAGGGTAGAGGAGGTTCTCGGACCCCTTGGCGGCTCTCTTGAGCCTCCTCAGGGCTCTCCTGACGGCGGCGTTGTCCCTGGCCTCTCTGAGCTGTGCGAGCCGCTCGATTTTCCTCTCGAGGACCGACTCGTCCACGCTGTGCAGGTCCATGCCGGGGTCATCCGCCGAACCATAGCGGTTGACGCCAACGACGGTGCGCTCGCCGCTCTCGACCTCGCGCTGGAATCGGAAGGCGGAATCCTCGATCTCACGTTGCATAAAGCGCTCTTCTATTGCCTTCACCGAACCGCCGATCTCATCTATCTGCCGGATGTACTCCCACGCCTCCTCCTCTACAGCGTCGGTGAGCGCCTCGACGTAGTAGGAGCCGGCCAGAGGGTCGGTCGTGCCGGTCAATCCGCACTCGTGAGCCAGGATCTGCTGCGTGCGCAGCGCGATGCGGGCGCTCCTCTCCGTAGGGAGGGCGAGCGCCTCGTCAAAGGCGTTGGTGTGCAAGCTCTGGGTGCCACCGAGCACCGCAGAGAGCGCCTGCACGGCCGTGCGGACGATGTTGTTCTCGGCCTGCTGGGCGGTGAGCGAGGAGCCCGCGGTCTGGGTGTGGAAACGGAGTCTCAGGCTCCTCTCGTCGGTCGCACCGAAGCGCTCCTTCATTATCCTCGCCCACATCCTGCGCGCGGCCCTGTACTTGGCGACCTCCTGAAACATGTCGTTGTGGGCGTTGAAGAAGAACGAGAGCCTGGGGGCGAACCCGTCCACCGTGAGTCCGGCGCGGGTAGCCGCATCTACGTAGGCGATTGCGTTGGAGAGGGTGAAGGCCAGTTCCTGCACCGCCGTGCTGCCTGCCTCGCGGATGTGGTAGCCGCTGATGGAGATCGTGTTCCACCGAGGTAACTCCCTGGCGCAGTAGGCGAACATGTCTGTAGTTATCCTCATCGAGGGGGCAGGGGGATAGATGTAGGTCCCACGCGCCAGATACTCCTTGAGGATGTCGTTCTGCGTCGTACCTGTCACGCTCTCCTTGCTGACGCCCTGCTCCTCGGCCACTAGGGAGTAGAGGAGCAGCAGGATCGCTGCGGTTGCGTTGATGGTCATCGAGGTGGAGACTTCCTTGAGCGGGATGCCTTCGAAGAGTTCCCGCATATCTAGCAGGGAGTCTATGGCGACCCCTACCCTGCCTACCTCGCCTGCGGCCAGTTCGTGGTCGGAGTCGCGGCCCATCTGGGTCGGGAGGTCGAAGGCGACGGAGAGGCCGGTCTGGCCATTCTCTATGAGGTACTTGAAGCGGGCGTTCGTCTCCCTCGCGGTCCCGAAACCGGCGTACTGGCGCATGGTCCACGGCCTGTCACGGTACATGCTGGGATAGACCCCGCGCGTGTACGGGTACTCGCCGGGATCTCCGAGCCTCTCTGAGTAATCGAAGTCCCTACCGAGGTCCTCCGGTCTGTAGACGGGTTTGACCTCGATCTCTGAGTCCGTACGGCGCTCGTCAACGTCCATGCCCTGCGCACCTCTCTCATCGGCGTCCGTGGGGCAATTCTACTAGCTCCGTCAGGACCCCGAACGCGCTCTTGGGGTGCACGAAGGCCACCCGGGTCCCCCCCGCTCCTGCTCTCGGCTCCTCGTCTATGAGCTCGATTCCGTTCTTCTTCAGCTCGGCGATGGATGTCTCGAGGTCATCGACCTGGTAGGCGACGTGGTGAATGCCCTGGCCGCGCCTGAGGAGAAACCTTCCTACAGGGGAGTCCCCGCGCGTGGGCTGGA
>Ga0126311_10001951_pt1 | contig 10177 bp, 10 predicted proteins | sample Plot61_FD_92539 | JGI IMG/M metagenome (GOLD analysis project Ga0126311, IMG submission 92539) | Serpentine soil microbial communities from UC McLaughlin Reserve, CA, USA - Plot61 | ecosystem: Environmental > Terrestrial > Soil > Grasslands | place: USA: UC McLaughlin Reserve, Lake County... | reverse complement strand
CTACTACCGCATCACTTCGTTTCCCGAGTACGGCAAGCTCTCGAAGATCAACTTCGCGGGCAACATTGCGGGCGCGAGTGAACGAGTCGATACCGATCGTTACGACAAAGAAGACGCGCGCGATTTTGCACTCTGGAAAGAACCAGGACGAGAAAGTGAGACTGCGTGGGATACGTCCATCGGGCGCGGTCGACCGGGGTGGCATATCGAGTGCTCAGCCATGTCGATGAAGTACCTCGGTGAGACATTCGACATCCACGCCGGCGGCATTGATCTCGTCTTTCCTCATCACGAAAACGAGATTGCGCAGAGTGAAGGCGCCACCGGGAAACAGTTTGTGCGCTATTGGATTCACTTCGAACATCTGAAGGTCGACGGCGAGACGATGTCGAAGTCGAAGGGCAACTACTACACGTTTCGCGACGTTACTGCGAAAGGGTTCTCGGCCGCCGCCGTTCGTTACTTCTTGTTGAGTGTTCCTTACAACAAACAGCTCAACTTTACTTTCGACGCACTCGCCGGAGCAGAGCGAACAGTCGCAAGCCTGCGCGACTTCCGCGCGCGTTTGAGCGAGGCGAAGACGGAGCCCGGCAGAAACGAAAAGCTCTCCGAAGCGGCGGCGCGCGCGTTGCGAGAGTTTGAAGCGGGCATGGACGACGATCTCAATACGTCGATTGCACTAGCAGCGATTCACAACCTCTCACGCGAAGTAAATACGGCTCTGGCTCGCAAACAGGTGCGTGCTGAAGACCAACGTGAGTTGTTGGCAGCCATCGATCGCGTCGACACGGTGTTGAATATTTTCGGCGAGCAGGAACGGGAGATGCTTGATAGCGAGATTCAGTCGTTAATCGATGAACGCCAGGAAGCTCGTCGGCGCCGCGACTTCGGGCGAGCGGATGAGATTCGCGACGACCTCTCGCGCCGCGGCATCATCCTCGAAGACACGAAAGACGGTGTGCGCTGGAAACGGAAGTAGACAAAAGGCACAAAGGATTAACAGATCCTCTGTGCCTTATGTATGTGCCCTTTTGTGCAGTAATTAACCGCGCATCCTCAGCCTGCGGCGAGCATAGCCACCCAAGCCAACTAACGCACTGCCCAGCATCAGAATCGATGACGGTTCTGGTACTGACGATGACGGAATACCCACATCACTGCCGATATTGCCAGGTACGCTTTGGAACCTCACAAACACCGCGTTGCAGATCTGCTCCGCCGTAAATCCCGAGAACGCGGCTCCGGTCACGGTGAACGAAGCGCTTTCGCCCGGCGCGAGTCCGTCGTTTGGATTACCGCCTGTAAAGCTGGAACCCGTGATGAAACCGAAATCCAGCACTGTCGAGTTGAAACCCGCAGGCACGTTACCTAAGTCCGCGTCCGAAAAAGTGAAAGTTGAAGACAGGCTCGGCGCCTGCATGCCGGTGAAACCATTCAATCCCGAAGAACTGGCATTACCGCCCGGCGGTAAGTCAAACCCGATACCCGTAATCGTCGAAGTCGATCCGGGCGATGTGATGGCTGAAGTGTTCGTGACTGTAAAGGTTAAGGTGTTAGTTTGTGAATTGAAATCACAGACTATTGTTGCAGTTGAAGCTTGGCCTGTCTGAGTGCCGACTATTGTGATCGTGTCCGCTCGCGCCGTCATTCCGGCGCTCGCAATCACAAATAGCGCGGCCATTGAAAAGACCAGTTTGTTAAATCGGGACATGAAACCCCTCCTTGTGACCTACTACTTGAACGTACACCGCCCGCCCGTCGTCAAGCACCACTTTTACAGGGAGAGTAATCGCAAGAGTTACGTGCACTACAAACATCAACTGCGGGGTGTGAGGGGGATATACTAGTGTCGTGCTCTATCGCGGTCAATGAATAGTTGCTGCTGTGACAGAATTTTCATAGCCTCACAACTGAAAGGAAATCAGTATACAAAAATACAAATCCTCGATTTAAAAGGGAGCTGACGCTAGAACTTTGCGGGTTCGGTGAGCAGCGAACGGAGCTTCTCGAGCTGTTCGGAACTGAGATTGACGAAGCGAACACCGAAGCCCATGGGTGGCATCTGGTGCGCTACTTCCCCACTCAACTCCAGCCGTTCACCGTTTTGCAGTTGCAGTTTGATATTCAGAACTTCCCCGACTTGTGACTCACCCAGGCTATCGACGTAACAGCCGCCCTCGGACAGATCGGTGACGCGGGCCGGATGCTTTCCGCTGTTACCGTCCCAAAACGCGTCGAGACAAACTTCCAATCTCTTTTCATTTCGGCGATCGCTCATATTTTGTGTGGGCGAGTAACTGGCCGGTGGCAGGGGTGGGCTCGCCGTATAGATTCTAGCGCGCACGATGAAAAAACGGAACGACTTTGTCGGGGGTCTCTTGTTATGATGCGAACAAATGTCGACCACTTCCCGTCAGCCCCAAACACAAGTCGCCGCCGTTACCGAGATTCGAAAACACTTCCCCGCTCTCGAGCGCGTCCACAATGGTTACCCGGTCGCCTATTTCGATGGACCGGGCGGCACGCAGGTTCCGCGCTCCGTCGTAGAGCAGATGACCGACTACCTTTATCACCACAATGCCAACACTCACTGGGCTTATCCGACGAGTGCCGAGACGGACGCGGCGCTGGCGTACGCTCGCGAGGTGTGTGCGGAGTTCTTAAACGCGTCGCCGGCGGAGATCGCATTTGGCGCAAACATGACGACGCTGACGTTTCACCTGTCGCGTGCGCTCAGCTTGAACTATGAGGCGGGCGACGAGATCGTCCTCACGGAGTTGGACCACCACGCGAACATCGATCCGTGGCGGCGTCTCGCCATCGAACGCCGCGTGACGCTTCGCACCGTGCGACTCGATACCGCGACCGGTCAGCTCAACTGGGAAGATCTCGAGCGCTTCGTTGGTCCAAAGACGAAACTGGTAGCGATCGGCGCGGCGTCGAATGCGTTAGGCACGATTAACAATCTTGCGGGCGCGATCGAACTGGCTCACAACGCGGGCGCGCTGGCGTTTATCGATGCGGTCCACTACGCGCCACACGCTTTGATTGACGTTCAGGAACTCGATTGCGATTTTCTCGGAATGTCCGCATACAAGTTTTATGGACCACACGTGGGTGTGCTATTCGCGAAGCGCGCATTGCTGGAGCAGATCAACTTCCCCAAACTCGTGCCCGCGCCGGACTACGTGCCTGAGAATGCTGAGACTGGCACTCAAAATCAGGAAGGCATGGTGGGCGCAGCGGCAGCAGTCGATTTTCTGGCGTCGCTTGGTGCGGGGACGAATCGTCGTGAGAGTCTGCGCAGTGTGTTTCAGGAAATGCACATGCGCAACATGCAGTTGTTTGAGCGTTTATGGAATGCGCTGGCTTCGATATCGCGAGTCAAACTTTACGGCCCGCCACCCGATGCAGCGCGCACGCCGACGCTCGCCTTCACGATCAATGGATGCGCTTCAACTGAGGCAGCGCGTCGCCTCGCTGAAAAAGGATTGTTTCTATCGCACGGAGACTTCTACGCTGCGACCGTCATTGAACGACTCGGACTCGAGCCCGAAGGACTGATTCGCGCAGGCTGCGCTTGTTACACGACCGAAGAAGAGATCGACCGGTTAATCGCAGGCGTTAACGAAATCTGCGAGTAACCCGTAAGCAGTGCTTTGCAGATTCGGACGGTGCGAGACGATCGTCAATCCCGGAATCGTGTCGAGTTCAAAGTGAATGGCGAGCGAAGTGCCGCGCACAGCGCCGAGTGGATCAGTCGTAGCGATCTGTTCCGGTCGTACAGAAGCACTGACAGAACCGTCGGAGTTAACAGACGCGCGTGAGATCAGTTTGTAAGGCTTGCCTTCGGCTCGCGCGGCTTGCAGTGTCGCCGGATCTAACCCTCGTATTCCCTCACGTTTCACGTCAGTTGGCAGCAGCGGTGCTCGCAAAATCACGCGCGCAATCGCGCAGACTTTCATGATCGAGTCCCAGCCTTCGATGTCGTGAGTTGGCTCAGTTTCGGCGACGCCGAGTTCCTGGGCCGTTTTCACACCTTCCGCAAAACTGCGACCCGCTTCCATCGTCTCGATAATCACGTTCGTAGTTGAGTTGAAAGCACCGCTGAAGCCGCGCACTCTCGCTGCCGGCAGAGTCTCGCGAAAGAGCGAAAACACCGGCGCGCTGTCGAGCACCGTCGCTTCAAACATAAATCGTTTGCCCTTGGCGATCGCGAGTTCGTTGAGTTCGTCGTAGGCATAGACGATCGGCGCCTTGTTTGCAGTGATCGCGTGAGCGCCTGCTTGCAATGAAGCTTTTAAATATTGAATTGCCGGCTGGCCGGTTTCGGGATTGAGTGAGGTCGTTTCGAAAACGACGTCGGGTTTCGCGCGCGCCAGCCACTCATTTAGACCAGGCTCGACGGATGTTTCATCGTTACCCGCAAGCAATGTCGAAACATCAATCGCATTGTCACTCGCACGCCAGCCCATGCGACGCGTTGCGACCCCGGTGATCTCCCACTCGATGCCATAGTTATCGCGCAGCTCCGCCGTTTTCGAAACAAACAACCGCGCGAGGGCACGCCCAACATTTCCGAATCCGAGAAAGCAAAGTCTGTATCGTTTCATGTATGATGTAAGCGGATTTTTCAGTGTAAATAGATATGAAACAGTATCACGATTTGCTGCGATCGATCCTCAATCACGGCGCCGAACATCGCGATCGCACGGGCGTCGGCACGATCTCGCACTTCGGTTTTCAAACAAGATTCGATCTGCGCGAAGGGTTTCCGATCGTTACTACGAAACGTGTTCCGTTTCGCTGGATCGCCGAAGAGTTGTTCTGGTTTCTGTCCGGCAACACGAGCGAAACAAACCTGCGCTCGCGCGGCGTGGACATCTGGGCCGAGTGGGCTGACGAAGAACACACCGCAAAGTTCGGCCGGCGAGCCGGCGATCTTGGACCAGTTTATGGTTATCTCTGGCGCTCGTTTGGAGGAGACTATCCCAGGAAGAACGGCGTGGACCAGATTGCAAACCTGCTGAAGCAGATTCGCACCAATCCGGATTCGCGCCGCCTGATTGTGACCGGTTGGGATCCGCGCCAGGCCGATAACGTCGATCTTCCTCCGTGTCACACGCTCTTTCAGTTCAAAGTCGAAAGCGGTCGCGTGCTTCACTGCCAGCTCTATCAGCGCTCCGCGGATGCGTTTCTCGGCGTGCCTTTCAACATCAGTTCTTATGCACTGCTGACACATCTGATCGCGCATGTTACTGAGCTCGAAGTCGGCGACTTTGTTTACACGCTCGGCGACTACCACATTTACAAGAACCATCTCGAGCAAGTGAACCAACTTCTCTCGCGCGAGCCGCTGCCGTTGCCGGAGTTAAAGATCAACGATCCGGATCGCGAGTTGCGCGGGCTCGAGGGGTTGTTGGCGGCCAAGTATGAGCACTTGAACTTAATCGACTATAAGTCACACGGAAAGATTGCCGCGCCCGTCGCGGTGTAACAGAATGATGATTATCGGCATCGCAGCAGTCGATCGAAAGGGCGCCATCGGCAAAGGCGGAAAGCTGCCGTGGCACTACTCCGCCGACATGAAGTTTTTTCGTGAGACGACTACCGGACATGCGGTGGTGATGGGACGCAAAACGTGGCTCACGATCGGCAAGCCGTTGAAGAACAGACTGAACATCGTGCTTAGTCGCGATGCGAATATTGACCCGCAGGAATCGCTGGTGGTGTTCAGCGATATTGAATCGGCGCTTTCATTCAGTCGTTCACTCAGCACGGATCTGTTCGTCATCGGCGGCGCACAGATTTACGAGTCGTTCCTGCCGCATATCGAAAAGTGGATCATTACGGAAGTGCCGTTGACGGTCAGTGGCGCGGACGCGTTTATGCCGCACGGTTATCTCGAAGGTTTCAAAGTCGTAGATTCAAGAGAGCTCGAAGAAGGCCTTGTTGTGAAATTTTACGAACGCGATTAGAACAACGCGTCGAGCGCTTCATCGACCGATTTCACACCGATAACGCGTACACCTAGCAATCGCTCCAACCCCGCGACGTTCGACGCCGGCATCACAATCTTTTTAAATCCTAACGCCTGCGCCTCGCGTGCGCGCACCGAAGCCTGCATCGCGCCGCGCACTTCGCCCGTCAGTCCGATCTCTCCAAACACAGCCGTCTGCGGATCGACAGTCATGTTTTTGAAACTGGAAACTATCGCTGTCACAACGCCGAGATCCGCCGCCGGCTCGTCAACTTCCAAACCGCCGGCAATATTCACAAACACATCGTCACCCGTGAGTTGTAAACCCGCCCGCTTCTCCAGCATCGCTATCAATAACGCAACACGGTTCTGGTCCAACCCCTGCGTCATTCTTTTTCCGGTTCCATACTTCGTTCCCGACACGAGCGCCTGAATCTCGACGAGCAAAGGTCGCGTGCCTTCCATGCACGCGTTGACAATCGAACCGGCAACATTCTGCGGTCGCTCCTGCAAAAACATCTGCGACGGATTCGCAACCGGCATTAGCCCCGCGCCAGTCATCTCAAACACTCCGACTTCATTCGCAGCGCCAAAGCGATTCTTGACGGCGCGCACGATGCGGTGGTTGTGATGGCGCTCGCCTTCGAAATACAAGACCGTGTCGACAATATGTTCGAGGATCTTTGGACCAGCGATCGAACCTTCTTTCGTGATGTGCCCGATCAGGAAGATCGGAACGCCGCGAGTCTTCGCGAGCATTAAGAACTGGTGCGCGACTTCTCTTACCTGCGAAACCGATCCCGGCGCCGAGTCGATCACACTCGAAAAGACAGTCTGGATCGAGTCGACGATAACCGCGCCGGGCTTTAGTCGATCGATCTCTTTGACGATGTTTTCGAGGTTTGTTTCGGGCAGGAGATAGACGTTCTTTGCGTCCACGGCAAGACGTTCGCCTCGCAACTTGATCTGACGTTCCGACTCTTCACCGGAGACGTAAAGCACGAGCGCACCCGCGGCGCTCAGTTTATCGGCGACCTGGAGCAGCAGAGTGCTTTTGCCGATGCCCGGATCGCCACCGATTAAAACGAGCGTGCCGGGCACGATGCCGCCACCGAGCACACGATCAAACTCGGTGACGCCGGAAGGAATGCGAACGTCGTCCTGAGATTCGATCTCGATGAAAGGAATGGCTGAGACGTCACGTCGTGAAAAGCCGTTGCGGCGGACGGGTTGCGCTTTCTCTTCGACGAGTGAGTTCCACTCGCCACACTCGGCACACTTACCGAGCCACTTCCCGGCTTTGTGACCGCAGTTTTGACAGACGAAGATGGTTTCTTTTTTCAACCAGTGGATTCTACAACAACTCTTTCACATTCTCAGTCGGTCGCCCGAGTACTGCGCGATCGCCGCGTTCGACGATCGGTCGTTGCAGCAGGTCAGGATGCTCAATCATCAATCCAATCAACTCGCTGTCGCTAAACTTGTCCTCCGCCAAACCCAACTCCTTATAAGCGGATTCGCTCTTGCGCAGCAGATCGCGCGGCTTGACATTCATTTTGCCGATTAATTCAGTCAGCTTCTTTCGTGTCAGCGGCTGAACGTAGTAGTTGACCTTCTCAAACGAGACACCACTCTCACGGAGCAGCTTGTCCATTTCACGACACTTGGTTCAAGTCGGTTTTTCGTAGATCGTGATCTTGTCTGTCATTGTTCTACGGGAAAATCCCCCTCATGCTGGTTGCTTCCGCCACTCGTCCAACCGCCAGGATATAAGCACCGGTTCGCATGTCAGTGTTGTAACGATCGGCCGTTTCGTGAACGAGGTTGAAAGCGGTCTGCATCGTCTGTTCGAGAGTTTCATTGATCTGCCGCTCTGACCAGAAGAACGAGTTCTGGTCCTGGACCCATTCGTAATAACTCACGGTAACGCCGCCCGCATTCGCAAGAATATCAGGTATCAGCAGAACACCTTCATCCTCCAGCACTCGATCCGCTCCCGGCGTCGTTGGTCCATTCGCCAGCTCGGCGATGATCTTCGCTTTTACTTTGCCTACGTTCTTGAGTGTGATGGCGTTCTCGAGAGCGGAGGGCAGGAGAATGTCACAGTCAAAACCCAGAATATCGTCGCAGTCCATCTCTTTCGTGCCTTTTAGGCCTGCCAGGGACTTCGTTTCCCCTTTGTGTTTGATCGCCTCCGCGATGTCGATCCCACTCTCAGCGTAGACCGCGGCCTTCGAATCGCACACGGCCACGACTTTCGCGCCGTCTTCAGCCACCAGGCGCGCGATATTCAACCCTGCATTGCCGAAACCATGGACCGCGACGCGCGCGCCTTTCAAGTCCATTCCCTTGACGCGACAAGCTTCGCGCAGCGCGTATAAACAACCGCGTGCGGTCGCTTCAGCACGTCCTTGTGAACCGCCGAGTGAAATCGGCTTGCCGGTGACGACGCCGAGTTCGGTGTGACCGCGCACCATCGAGATCGTATCCATGATCCACGCCATCGTCTGTTCATCGGTGTAGACATCCGGCGCGGGTATGTCGCGATCTGGTCCAATAATCGGCGCAATCTCAAAAGCATAGCGACGCGTGAGTCGCTCGAGTTCGCTTTTGGAAAGACTCTTGGGATCACAAATTACGCCGCCCTTCCCGCCGCCGTAAGGAATGCCGACAGTCGCACACTTCCATGTCATCCATGAGGCCAGCGCTTTCACTTCGTCGAGGGTGACGTTGGGGTGATAACGAATGCCGCCTTTTGCTGGTCCACGCGCAATGTTGTGTTGCACGCGATAACCTTCAAACACCTGGACGTCGCCGCCGTCCATCTTCACGGGAATCGAAACAATAAGCTGCCGTTTGGCATTCTCCAAAACGTGACGCATCGAGGCGTCTAAGTCGAGGTAGTCCGCTGCGCGATTGAACTGTTGCTTAGCAATTTCGAAGGGATTGAGTTCTTCCTGGAACGCCTTTTGGGTCGCCATATGATCTCCTGCGCGATAATTGTGGGACTTGGAGAGCGTGCTAATCCTATGTCGGCGGCGATTAGGTTTCAAGCCGGGAACTAGTTCGCTGAGGCGGTGTCTAATCTGCCGAGTAAGCTCCCGCGACCCGAATGGCACCGGCAACTTAGCGGAGGAACTCGATGTTTAATAATTTGATTGAATCTGCCTCGCATGCCAGGGAGTTCAAACGGCGCGGGTCGTTTCTACTGTTCACCACTGGCACGTACGTAGTCCTCTTCGTGGTTACCGGTGTCATCAGCATCTACGCTTACGACGCGCGACTCGAAGAGCAAGCCCTTGAAATCACAATATTTTCACCGCAGGATTTCGCTCCGCAGCCTGATCCTGCTCCAGCATCACAGGCCGATCGTCCACGAGAGACATCTAGCAATCCGAACGCGGTTACCGAGCGCGCAGAGGCGATGCTCAGTGTCAATCATCCGGAGCATCCGCCGGAAACAGTTGGGACAACGCCGAACACAAACTTACCACTTCCGGATCATCATGGTCCGGTTGCTATTACTGGACGTGACCGCGATTACGGGCCAGGTGGACCACCATCCCCGGGCGGTGGAGGCAGAGTAATGATTCCACCGGGCCAAATCGTAATTGTTGACGACAATCCGCCGCCGTCTCCCGAGCCACCAAAACCACCGAAGGTTGTCAGCAAAGGAGTAATTACGGGTTTAGCTACTTACCTGCCGAAGCCGGCGTACACCGAGATCGCAAAGAGAGCGCGCGCACAGGGTTCGGTTAGCATTCAAGTGCTGATCGACGAGAGTGGTCGTGTGATTTCAGCCAAGGCGTTGAGCGGTAATCCGTTTCTGACGGTTGAAGCACAGAAAGCTGCGATGCAGGCTCGCTTCGCACCAACACTACTGAGCAACCAACCGGTGAAGGTCTCGGGAATCATCACGTACAACTTTGTACTTGGTAATTAAGAGTCCTGCCAAAGCAAAGAGGTACGGAAGAAGACCTTCCGTACCTCTCCCGCCATAGTTCTCTCTGCGGCTCTCTGCGTAACTTTGCGGTCCTCTGCGTTAGAAGTTGATTTAACGCCGAGGGCCGCAAAGGGCCGCAGAGTTTAAATAGCTCGCGCCCAGCGATCGATCTCGTCCATCGCGGCTTCGAAGATTTGCTCTGGCGACATGCCGAACTTTTTCGGAGTCTTGAACGAATGATCGCCACCTTCGAT
>Ga0126311_10001950_pt1 | contig 10180 bp, 9 predicted proteins | sample Plot61_FD_92539 | JGI IMG/M metagenome (GOLD analysis project Ga0126311, IMG submission 92539) | Serpentine soil microbial communities from UC McLaughlin Reserve, CA, USA - Plot61 | ecosystem: Environmental > Terrestrial > Soil > Grasslands | place: USA: UC McLaughlin Reserve, Lake County... | reverse complement strand
GACCTGAGGGCCGCGCTCAAGAAAGCCCTTACGAACAGGGCCGCCGAGGCCAGGGTCAGAGCCCGGCTTGGAAATGTCAATTATCGCCTGCTCAGGCGCGCGCTCGACGAGCCTAAAGAGCCGGCGTTCGAGACTCAGTCAACCTCGGGGCTATCATGCTGGTATTCGTGTCTGCGGGCAAACGGAGTGAGCGTTTATGCAGCGACTGTCTGCGCGGCGACCTGCGTGCTCGGGGTCCTGCCGGCCTGCGCGATATGTGCGGCTATTGGTGGGGGAATAGCCATCCTCTGCGCCGAGGCTTGCGCGCATACCGTCATAGGTGGCGACGGTTCCGACAAGGGCGAAATTCTTAATTGAATGGTCCGCATGATCGAATTCTCTTGAGAATTTTGCCGGAACCGGATGCTGCTCTATCTCTACGTGGAGATTTTAATAGAGACCGACGAGAACCTGTCGAACGCCAAATTGTCTGGCCGAGAGTGGAGGGGCGGATTAAGGAAGGGAGTCCGCTCCCCACTTTGCTCGCTCTCGATTAGCAGAGATAGGTAGCTTTGCAGCCGGTCGGCTCGCCAGGCTCAAGTGAAAACCTGAAATTACCGGAGGCGTTCGCATGACACAGTCAAATCGGCCCGCATTACCCGGGGCGAAGGGCCCATCGGGCAAAATCATGGCGCTTGTGAGAAAAGACTTGCTGTACGAGAAGACGAGCCGCCGCGTGTTCATAATATATCTACTCCTGTATTCCATCAGCCTCCTTATTTCAGTCTTTGAGCCCGGAATCGGCCTTACTTCGATCGATGAGATAAAAGGTGTCACTCCTGCCTCACAGTTGCTGTGCCTGTTTACCCTCACGACTACGATCATCGTTCCTCTGGTAGTCTTTATGTTCGTGATTCAGAGCGAAAAGACCTCGGGGGCCTTCGTCATATATCGAACGCTACCGGTCGGCTGTCACACAATCTTCTGGAGCCGGGTCCTCAGTAGCACGATCATGTCGGCGGCCTGCTTCTCGATGCTCTTTCTGATTTATTTCGCTTTCCTTGTTTTCGGGTTGATCGGCCGGGATGTCCTCACCCCACTTCTACTTGGATTTCCGTATTTATTCCTCCTCTTTTCGTTGAGCGTCTTCAACTCGGTATGCTCTATCGCGTTGACCTTTAACATAAGCCCGCAATTGCTGCCTACGGTTGTTACGGCCATTTCCACCCTTGTCGTTGTACTACCCTTCCTTTTATCCAGGAACATGGTGGGATTCGACGGTCAGACCGCAATCGTGAGTTATTTTGCGCGCTATGGAGTCCTCGGAGGCATTTCCTTCGGCTTGCTGGGACTCTCTCTCTTAATCGGTGGGGTAGGCTCGTGGGCCTTCAGTCTTAAGCGAGCGTACGTGTGACCATCGCCGAAAATCGCATAATGGAGGCACGAGATGCGCCTAAAGGTATTCAGCGGCTTGATTCTAACTCTTCTTGTCCTTAATCTCCGCGTGTTCGGCCAGCAGGTAAACACGGGGGCTATGTCACCTCATGAAAGGGCGTTACAGGAGCTTGACAGTATTGACCGGGACTCCTCCAAGCTGAGAGATCCTCTCGCGTATGTAAGGGTGACGGCGAAGCTGGCTAACCTCGTGTGGTTGCACGAGCCGGAGAAAGCTCGCGCGCAGTTCCGAGATTTATGGAAGTGGATCAGGGCGCAAAAGGACAAGGAATTTAAGCCCGATGCTGCGAATAGAATCTTTCTGAGCGCGCTCTTTCCTCGCGACCCGAAGACGGCCAACAAGTATCTGGAAGAAACGATCGGGGAGCACAAGAGCGAAGAGGCCCCATTGTTCAACCAGATGATGGGGCAAGACCCGAACCTGCAGCAACTGGCAAGGCTCTCGGACGATGTAATGGGCACGGACGAGAAGATGGCGGCGGCTTTCTTACAGAGAAGCCTGGCGGTGAGTATTTCACCCGGAGCCTTCGTCTCGCTCGTGAAGCTCCGGGAGAAGAATGCTACCCTGGCGGACTACGTGGCGGGCCAGGCTCTGGAGGGGCTCAAGCAGAGGCCTACAATCATCGCGCTGAGCGGCATTTTTCTGTTCGTCGATTATATATTCCCGTCAAAGATGTCGTTTGCCGACAAGATTACAGCGCCGACGGATGCCGCGCTCCGCGTCCATTTTTTCTCTGTCGCTTACGATGTTCTGAAGATGTCACTCGAAGAGTCTGAAGCGGTGCTTCAAAAGGAGAAAGGATACGGAAAATCCGAGTTAAGTATCAGGTCAACCTATCAGGCGATGGTGGCAGCGGTCCTCTCGACGCTGTCTCCCGAACACGCGCCCGAGCTCTCCGAGGAACTGCAGGGATTGGCCTCAAGGCTGTCGGTCAAGCTGGCGCCACAGACCGCGCAGGGCCTTAGCTTCACGCTATCTCGTCTGGGCAGGGCAAAGAAGGGACCGGAAGATGATCCTGCCCTGAGCATATCTGCCGCTCTTGCCAGCGGCGACCTGGAGGAGGCAAAGAAACTGATCGATAAGCTTGAAAGCGAGCCCATGAAGAAGGTGTATACAAATTTGCTGACCGGAGTTGAGTTCAAGATTCTCATGGCGAGGTCGGAGTTGGCCGGGGCAATGATAGTGGCCCGCAGGACTGAAGAGCCCGTCTTACAGGCCATCCAGTTCGCCGAAATCGCACGAGTGGCGTTCGGCAGGAAAGAGGTCGAGTTTTTCAGGCTGGTCATCTCCGAAGCGAGAGCCAGTCTCGCCAAATCCGATTGGAATGGGCTGCATGCACGCGCCATGTTCTCTCTCGCTTCCGAGGTCGCCTCGCTTGGAACGCCCGAAACGCTCGACCTTCTCTGGAGTGCCGTGGCGAGCCTGAATCACACGCTTAAGAAGCGGGACAATCCGGATGAGCCACGGAATGCCAGGCTCGAAGAGTTCGACAATCCCGAAGACCTTATCGAGGCGCAGGAGCTTCATCAGGCTTTCGCGCTTGCCGGGGGGCAAGACATCGAGAGTTCTCTGCTTGCCGCACACGGAATCGAGGATCTTGCCATAGGGCTCGTAGCCAGACTCGCCGCGTGTGAGAAGGCAATGTCGAAGACGTCAGACCGGGCGAAGTCGCCGGGGCCGAAGAGGCGGCTATAAAGGAGCGGGAATCGTGTCACTTGCACTCGAAGTCATTAAACTCAAGAAGAGGTACGGGGGCTTTCATTTGGACATCTCATTCTCGATTGAGTCGGGCGAGACGCTCGCCATAGTCGGGGCCAACGGGGCGGGTAAAACGACATTAATCCAGGCAATTCAGAATCTGATTCGGCGTGACGGCGGCGACGTCAGGTTTTTCGGGCTCGACCTTGACCCGGACGAAACGAAGATAAAGCAGAGGCTCGGCGTCTTCCTGGAAGACCCTCGCCTTTTCGCCGAAATATCCGTAGAGAACCTGTTGAAGTTTTATCGCCCTTTTTATCCGTCGTGGGATAGTGAGTACGCCCTCCGGCTCCTTCAGGAATTTGAAGTGGATCCAGGGAGCAGGTTCAAAAGGCTTTCCAAAGGGATGAAGGTCAAGGTCGCGTTGACCCTGGCCCTTGCACCAAGGCCATCGATGCTGATACTCGACGAGCCCACATCAGGCCTCGATCCGAAGATGAGAAGGCTCTTTGTCGAGAAGGTCAAAGAGGCTCGCAGGCTCTTTTCACCCGCAATTCTGCTGACCTCGCACATTATGCGAGACGTAGAGGACCTGGCCGACCACATCGCCTTCCTGGACAAAGGGCGGATACGGCTGCTGGAGTCCCGCTTCGGCCTGCAGAGCTGGCGTGTCGTCGAGGGGCTCTGCGAGCGGGGGCTGCCGTTCAATCCGGGAAGGTTGAGGTTCAAGGTAGAGGGAGAATCGATCGCCTTCAAACTTCTGGCGGACGATTACGGAGACAGCCTTTTGGAACAGCTTGAAGATTACGGCGCCGTGGTAACCGGCGTCTCAACCCCTGACCTGGAAGAGATATATGATTGGGTTATGCGGGGCGAGGCGACTGCTGAGGCTGAAATATCGAGCCTGAAATTGGAGCGCCAGGAAAGACGAACCGAATTCAGTTGAGTTTGAGCTCGACCGACGATTCTGCGTTGGAACGTCCCACTTTCAATTTCTTAACCAGCAAGGTGAGCCCGCCCTGGCGAATCTGATCGTCCGAAATCCGAAAGAAGATCAGGCCCTGCCGGGCCTCGCCCGGCGCGATAGGGGCATGCAGGCTGAGAGCGTGGGATGACAAATCGCCTTTCGACTCGCGGTAGCCTTCTTTCGAGTAGGTTGAAATTCCGTAAAAAGAGATCAGCCGCTTAAAGGCGCCGCCTGCGTCGATAATCTTGAGGGACTGCCCGCCCGAGACGACTTCAAATTTCACGCGCTTGAGGTTGACGGCCTCGCCGCTTGTGTTCTCGATCTTTAGCCTTACCGGCAGGATTCCTGCCATAATCAGGTTCGCATCGAACATCTCGTATAAGTAATCCTCATTCGTCAGGGCCTCGGCTTGAAATGAGACGCCCTGCGATTCCGTCACCGGGCCGGAGACGGAAGGCAGCGGCTCGGGCCGGGTCTTCACGTTGAACGGTTTCCCGCCGCAACCGGCCGTCACGAGCATGAAAGCGATCGAGCATAGGAGGGCGCTGCCGAGAGCAAGGTTCCGCGCCGATCTTCTTTGAGCCTTCTCGCTCCGCATCACTCAGATGCTAAGGCACAGGCCGAAGGGTGTCAACTTGCGAGCCATGACGGCTGTGTGTTAACGTCAATTCTTTCCTTGCACGGAGCGTTTCAAGGCTAAGAGGCTTTGAAGCAATCTTTGAGTTTACATCGCATCACAGACAGGCAAGGGCTTCGCCAGAGCGAATCACTGCGAGAAGAGTTATGATCAGAAGCTACCAGGGTATGAAGCCCAAGATCGCCGCGTCCGCGTTTATCGAGGCCAGCGCTCAGATAATCGGCGATGTGGAGATCGACCAGCATTCCAGCGTGTGGTTCAACTGCGTGATTCGCGGTGATGTCAACAAAATTCGCATAGGGCACAGCACGAACATCCAGGACGGCACGGTCATTCATGTGACAAACGGCCTGTATCCCACGTCGATCGGTAATTGCGTCACTGTCGGTCACGGAGTCGTCCTTCACGGTTGCACGGTCAAAGACAGATCGCTCGTCGGGATCGGCTCGATAGTTCTCGATGACGTAATCATCGGCGAGATGTCTTTCATAGCCGCGGGCTCACTCGTGACCCCGGGCACGATCATCCCGCCCAGGTCGCTCGTCATGGGTTCGCCGGCCAGGGTCCGCCGTGAGGTGACTGAAGAAGAGATCGGCCGAATAGACCTGCACTGGAAGCATTACATCGAGTACAAGAGCAATTACCTCGCGGAAGCCGTCGAAAAACACAGGTAGCGATCGGGTGAGAGCCCCCTGGCTGCCCCTTCCGCAACTGGTCCCGGAGTCCTCGATTAAGAAATTGATATGACGAAGGCAGGCGCCTCGCCCACCTCTTCAAGCAAGCGGGTAGTGTAAGACAGATGATCAGCAAGGTACGCGGCACACAGGACATTTTACCGGCGCGATTCACCGACAAGATCGACGCTCAGATCGAGCGCTGGCACGTGATCGAGCGCACGGCCCGCGAGGCGTTTCGCCGCTTCGGCTTCAGCGAGATACGCACTCCCATAATCGAGCGGACCGAGGTCTTCGAGCGCGGCGTCGGGACCGAAACGGACGTCAACAAGGAGATGTATACCTTCCAGGACCGCGACGGCGAATCGATCTCGCTAAGGCCCGAATCCACGGCATCGGTCGTCCGCGCCTACATCGAGCACGGGTTGTTCAATCAGCCGGGCCTCCAGAAACTCTACTATATAGGCCCGCAATTCCGGCGCGAGAGGCCGCAAAAGGGCCGTTACCGGCAGTTCTCGCAGGTCGGGGCCGAGGTGCTCGGGCAGAGTGACAATCCGGCAATCGAAGCCGAAGTGATCGAGATGCTCGATTGGTATCTGAAGCAGCTAGGAATTACCGATAAGGACCTGCTCGTCAACTCGATCGGGGATGAGAACTGCCGCCCTACCTACATAACCAGGCTCAAAGAAGCGATCCGCAACGTTCTCCCGAACCTCTGCGGGAGCTGCAAGCAGAGGTATGAAACCAACCCCTTGCGCGTCCTCGATTGCAAGGTCGAATCATGCCAGCCGTACCTGGACGAGCTTCCCGCGATCACCGACATGCTTTGCGAGCCTTGCCGCGCGCACTTCGCCGAGTTCCGGCAGATGCTCGACGAGCGGAAGCTCAAGTATAGAGTCGCGCCCCGCCTCGTACGCGGCCTCGATTATTACATGCGGACGGCTTTCGAGATTATCGGGAACCAGCTCGGGGCGCAGAACACGCTCGTCGGCGGGGGAAGGTACGACGGCCTCTCGCAGCTTCTCGGCGGACCTCCCGTAAAGGGCGTCGGGTTCGCTTTCGGAGTCGAGCGCATGGCCATGAGCATGCCGGAATCGAGCTTAGACTCCGGCGCGGATGGGCCGGCCCTGTTCATCACGTACATCGGAGAAGACGCGCGAAAGTTTTCTTTCGGTCTCGCTTCCCGTCTGCGCGGCGAGGGTGTCAGCGTCGTCGTCGACCTCGAAGGGCGAAGGCTTAAAAAAGCACTCGCGGTTGCGAATAACCTGGGCGCCCGGTACGCTCTCATCGTCGGCGAAAGCGAGATCCAAAGCGGAAGCTTAGTCCTGCGCAGGATGGACAGCGGCGAACAGCGGAACCTGCTCGAAACGGCATTGATAGAAGAACTGGCGAAGGGAGTTTGAACGCTCGATCACAGATCGTTCTATGTTCGATTCTTAAACGGCTATGGTTGATAATCTGGGAAATTTGAAACGAACGCACTACTGCGGAGAGCTACGGCCCGAGCACGCGGGGGAGATGGTCAAGTTAATGGGATGGGTCCATGGCAGGCGCGATTTCGGCCCGCTCACGTTTATCGACCTGCGCGACCGCGAAGGAATTCTGCAGGTAGTCTTCGATGTGGATAAGAATGCGGAAGCGCACAAGCGCGCGAAGGAGCTCCGCGGCGAATACGTGATTACCGTTATCGGCAAAGTCGTAATGCGCGATAAGGACAAGGTCAATCCGAACCTGAAGACCGGCCGCGTCGAAGTAATCGCGCGCGAGTTGTACATTCTGAACGACGCTAAGACCCCTCCCTTCGAGATCGAGGGCGCGAAGGCGAACGAGGACGTGCGCCTCAAATACCGCTACCTAGACCTTCGGCGCCCGAAGATGCAGGAGAATATCAAGCTACGCCACCGCGCCGCGATCACGACGCGCAGGTACCTGGACGAGCACGGGTTTTATGAGATAGAGACTCCGATGATGGTCAAATCGACTCCGGAGGGCGCACGCGATTATATAGTTCCCAGCCGGCTTTCGCCCGGAAACTTTTACGCCCTGCCCCAATCGCCGCAGATGTTCAAGCAACTGTTGATGGTGGCGGGCTTCGACAAGTACTTCCAGATCGTCAGGTGCTTCAGGGATGAGGACCTGCGCGCGGACCGACAGCCGGAGTTCACGCAGATCGACATCGAGATGAGCTTCATCCGACCCGAGGACATATTCAAAGTCATCGAGCCGATGATGGTCGAACTCGCCCGCCTGATTGAAGTCAAGGTCGAGTCTCCGTTCCCCCGGTTGACCTATGCCGAAGCCATGCGCCGGTACGGCTCGGATAAGCCCGATACTCGCTTCGAAATGGAACTGCAAGAGCTGACGGGCCCGCTTTCCGACACCGACTTTACGCCCTACAGGAGCGCGATTGAAGCCGGGGGTCAGGTCAGGGCGATCACCGTCAAGGGAGGCGCGAAGTACTCGCGCAAGAACCTGGACGAGCTTGCGGAGATCGCGAAGCGGTATGGGGCGGGCGGAATGGCCTGGATCAAGCTCGCCGACTCCGGAGAGGTCACGTCTTCCCTGTCGAAGGCGCTGGGAGACGAGAAGGTCTCCGAACTGGCCGTGGCGGCCGGTTCCAGGTCGGGCGACGCGATTCTGATAGTCGCGGGAAAGCCGCCGGTGGTGGCTGCCGCGCTCAGCGCCCTCCGCCTTGAGGTCGCCGAGCGCGAGGACTTGATCAATCAGAACAAGTTCAACTTCCTCTGGGTCACAGACTTTCCGATGTTCGAGTACCATGAGGAGGACGGGCGCTTCTACGCGATGCATCACCCGTTCACCAGTCCGCGAGAGGAAGATTTCCATTTGCTCGACACGGACCCCGGAAAGGTCCGTGCCAAAGCCTATGACCTCGTGCTCAACGGGATCGAGCTCGGAAGCGGCTCGATCAGGATTCACTCGCGAGAGATGCAGAGGCGGATATTCGAGGTCCTCGGCCTGAGCGACGAGGAAGCGCGGTCCAAGTTCGGATTCCTCCTCGACGCGCTGGAATATGGCACGCCTCCACATGGGGGCATCGCCTTCGGGTTCGACCGGCTCGTCATGCTCCTCGCGCGCGAGAAATCGATTCGGGAAGTCATGGCCTTCCCGAAGACGGCCAGCGCCACCGACCTTATGACCGACTCTCCCGGCCCGGTTTCGCCGGAGCAATTGCGAGATCTGCATATCAGAATAGTCGAGTAGCACGCGAGACCCTGAAGGCTGAGAGGGGGCCGGCAGCCCCCTTTAATCGATCGCTTCTTTGGATCCATTAAGGTCAACCACCCTGCGGAAATTCGCAGCGATCTTTGTGTAACGCGGTTCAGCAACATCCCGGCTAATCGGTTCGCGCCATTTTATAAGGTGTGCTTCGGCGTAAAGCCTTCGGAGAGTCATGAGCAAAACGGAATTCGAGATCATCACCTTCGATTGCTATGGCACCCTGATCGACTGGGAATCGGGCATAGCCGGCGCTTTCATAAACGAGGCCTCACGCGACGGCGTCCAACTGAGTTGGGAGCGAGTAATCGCGGCTTATATGGAAGAGGAGCCTTCGATAGAATCGGGCCGATATATTTCTTATAAAGAAGTGCTCGGACAGGCCGCGCGGCGGGTCGCGGCTCGGCTCGGCTGGACCCTTGAGCCCGGTCGGGCGCGATTTCTCGCCGACAGTCTTCCGAACTGGCGGCCTTTTCCGGATACGAACGCCTCGCTCGAAAGGCTGGCCCGGCGCTACCGCCTGGGCATCCTGTCGAACATCGATGAAGAATTGCTGAAGGAGTCCCTGCGCCACTTCACAGTAACTTTCGATCTCATAGTCACTGCCGAGCAGGTCAAGTCATATAAGCCCGGCCTCGCCCATTTTCAAGAGGCAGGAAAGCGCCTCGACGGCGCGCGGCAATTACACGCCGCGCAGAGCTACTTCCACGATGTCGTCCCCGCGCGCGCTTTGGATTTACCCGTCGTCTGGGTTAACAGGAAGGGCGAGCGGGCGACGCCGGGAGGCCCGCTCCCCACGAAAGAGGTAGGCAATCTGGCTGCCCTCGCCGACTACCTGGACGCATGAGCGTTCAAAGCGCGGGCGAATCAGTGCCGCGCCGCGTCTTTAATGGCTTGAATCACCTCGTCGTCTCCGGGGCGGAAGATTGGGATGACGGACTTTCGGTAGCGGATGACTCCCGAAGGATCGATGACGAAGACCGCCCGTTGCGACCCGCCAAGCAGAGACTTCACTTCGTACAGGCCCGTGACCTTCCCGCTTTCGTCGGCAAGCAATTTCTGCGGCAAGTCGTGATGGTCTGAAAACCGCTTGTGAGAATCGACCGTGCCGACGGAGATGGCGACCACCTCCGCGCCGGTAGCCTCGTAATCGGCCCAGCGATCGCGCATGCTGCACATTTGCTTGGTGCAAACAGGCGTCTCGTCTCTCGGGTAAAAGACCAGGGCCACGACTTTTCCAAGGTGATCGGAGAGCCGCCAGGGCTCTCCGTTTCCATCCTGAAGGTCGAAATCAGGCGCAAGCTGACCAACTCTCGTACCCCTTCGGTTTTCGGAAGTCGCTTTGCTCATATGTGCCTCGCAGGCATTCAGTTGAATTTAGAAACGGGTAAACAATCGGCCATTGCGCATTCTCTTACGGGCTCGTGGATAAATCAACCGGAATCAAAAGAAATATAACCGGTTGGAAATCGGTAGAGCCTTGAAGAGATTCGCGTGAGGGGCAGCCGCTCCAGGTTTGGCCCGGCGGCCCG
>Ga0126311_10001949_pt1 | contig 10183 bp, 10 predicted proteins | sample Plot61_FD_92539 | JGI IMG/M metagenome (GOLD analysis project Ga0126311, IMG submission 92539) | Serpentine soil microbial communities from UC McLaughlin Reserve, CA, USA - Plot61 | ecosystem: Environmental > Terrestrial > Soil > Grasslands | place: USA: UC McLaughlin Reserve, Lake County... | reverse complement strand
TGGGGTCGTCAGAGTGACGACTCGACGTACTCCTTCGCCAGCCGCTTCGGCGCACGAGCGAGCCATGCTTCCACGATCACCTCTTCGAGGTCGGCGACGGAGATCTCGTCCAGCTGGACGAGCACGGCCGGGTAGCCGTCGAAGTGCGGCGTGGTGAAGAACACGTCCGGGTTGTCGGCGAGGAGCGCCTCCTTTGCGACGAGATGCTCCACCCTGGCGCCGAGGATCGCACCGCCGGGGGCTTCCTCGCCCAGTGCCTTCAGGTCGGACGCGCGCAGCGGCCGCTCCCAGACGAACCCCTTGCCGCGGACACCCCAGGAGGCATGCCCGTGCGAGACCCCCTCGCTCGTCTCGGGCAGCGAGAGAGCGATCCGGCGCACGTCGTCCCAGCTGGCCATGGGCGCAGCCTAGCCCGGGGGCACGCCGCCCAGCCCGCGCCGAGCGACCGCGATACTGAGCGCACATGGCCCCGCGCATAGCGACCCCTTCCGACCTCGACGGGCTGACGGCCACCATGACGGCGGCGTTCGCACAGGATCCCGTGTGGAACTGGGCGATCCCTGAGCCTCGAGATCTCGCGGTGTTCTGGCGCTTCCTGATCGCCAGCGCGCTGCGCTACGACGCGACCTGGATCAGCGGCGACTACGAGGCCGCGGCGGTCTGGATCCCGCCCGGCCGGACGGAGCTCACGGAGGACGAGGAGGAGGAGCTCGAGCCGCTGCTGACCGAGCTGATCGGGCCGCGGGCGCCGGCGGTGCTGGAGCTGCTGGAGCGCTTCGAGGCGTCTCACCCTCACGACGAGCCGCACTACTACCTCAGCCTGCTGGGCGTGCACCCCGACCACCGCGGCCGCGGAATCGGCATGGCGCTCCTGGCGGAGAACCTCGAGCAGCTCGATCGCGAGGGCGTGCCCGCCTACCTGGAATCCACCAACCCGGCCAACGACCGCCGCTACGAGCGAGTCGGGTTCAGGAAGGTCGGCTCGTTCAGCACGCCCGACGATGCGCACACGGTTGCGACCATGTGGCGCTAGCGAGGCGCGCTGCCGCACGCCCGCCTGCCCGACTCACGCCGCCTCCTGCAAGCCGGTCGAGCGGGGATCGAGCGGGAGCTCGCCATGAACATGGCGCGCCTGATGCGGGTGCCGAGATTGTGCTGCCGGCGGTGCCAGAGTCGGGCGTCGAAGACGGCGACTGTGCCCGCGGGTCCGAGGACGGGTAGGCCGTCGGGCTGCTCCTCGGGGGCGGCCTCGTCCTCCCCGCACCCGTAGATCGTGATTCCCACTGCGGGCGCCGCGGATCGATTGCGGCGGGCCGTTGGTCGGGCCGGTGCGCTGTGGGTCATGCCGCCATTGAAGGCGGCGTGACGTTGCCCGCGCGTATGTGGTTTTCGATATGCCGGCGATATGCACCGGCTCTAGCATCGGAGCATGCGCGTGTTGCTCGTCGAGGACGAGCCCTACATGGCGGAGGCGATTCGCGATGGCCTACGCCTGGAAGCGATCGCGGCCGACATCGCCGGTGACGGCGACGCCGCTCTGGAGCTGCTGAGCGTCAACGCCTACGACATCGCCGTCCTCGACCGCGACATCCCTGGGCCTTCCGGCGACGAGATCGCCGAACACATCGTCGCTTCCGGCAGCGGCATGCCGATCCTCATGCTCACCGCCGCCGACCGCCTCGATGAGAAGGCGACGGGGTTCGAGCTCGGTGCCGACGACTACCTCACAAAGCCGTTCGAGCTCCAAGAGCTCGTGCTCCGCCTCAGAGCGCTCGACCGCAGGCGCGCACACCACAGGCCGCCTGTGTGGGAGATCGCAGGTCTGCGGGTGGATCCATTTCGGCGAGAAGTCCACCGCAACGGGCGCTACGTCGCTCTGACCCGCAAGCAGTTCGCAGTGCTCGAGGTTCTCGTCGCCGCCGAGGGCGGTGTCGTCAGCGCCGAAGAGCTACTGGAACGGGCGTGGGATGAGAACGCCGACCCGTTCACCAACGCCGTGCGCATCACGGTCTCGGCGCTGCGGAAACGCCTCGGCGAACCTTGGATCATCGCCACCGTGCCCGGCGCCGGCTACCGCATCGAAACCGCGCCAGACGGCGGACGCGAGGGAGGCAACGATGGATAGAGCCCCCGGGCCGAGCGCTCGCCTCAAGCTCACCCTCAGCTACGCCGGTTTCCTCATGGTTGCCGGCGCCTTGCTGCTCGCGGTCGTTTGGGTGTTCCTGCTGCGTTACGTACCCGACGCACCTGGGCCTCGTGAGGTGCCACCCGGCCGCCCGGTGTTCATAAACGGGCCGACCCGCTCCGATCTCGTGGACGCATTCGTTCCGAAGGCGGCCATCGCGCTGGGATCCCTGCTGGTGTTCGGTCTCGCCGGAGGGTGGCTTCTCGCCGGCCGGATGCTTGCGCCGCTGACTCGCATCACAAACGCCACACGCATGGCCGCGACCGGATCGCTCTCCCACCGAATCCACTTGGAAGGCCGCAAGGACGAGTTCCGCGAGCTCGCCGACGCCTTCGACGCCATGCTCGCGCGGCTCGAAGCACACGTCGCCGAACAGCAACGATTCGCAGCCAATGCCTCCCACGAGCTGCGAACCCCGCTGGCGGTGACGCAGACACTTCTCGACGTCGCCCGCAAGGAGCCGAATCCCGACAACGGCGAGCTTGTCGACCGCCTCCGCGCGGTGAACACCCGAGCGATCGACCTCACCGAAGCACTGCTCGTGCTCAGCCGCGCCGACCAGCGAACCTTCGCCCGGGAACACCTCGACCTGTCCCTCATAGCCGAAGAAGCCACGGAGACGCTCCTCCCTCTCGCGCATGAACGCGGCCTCACCATCGAGACCTCCGGCGACATGACCCCCACCATCGGGTCACATGCGCTCCTGCTGCAGATGACGACGAACCTCGTGCACAACGCGATCGTCCACAACCTGTCCGACCAGGGCACCGTCTGGGTCACCACCAGCGTGCACCCCGAGAGCGTGGTGCTCACCGTCGAGAACACCGGCGAGCAGCTCACCCCACAGTTGGTTTCCACGCTTGCCGAGCCGTTTCAGCGCGGCGCCAAGCGCATACACACCGACCACGCGGGCGTCGGCCTCGGCCTGGCAATCGTCAAGAGCATCACCCAAGCACACGACGGAACCCTCACCCTCGCCCCCCGGACCGACGGCGGGCTCCGCGTCACCGTCGAATTACCCGCGGCACCACAGCAAAGCGCGAGCTGAGCAGCGGAGGGGGAGGGATTCGAACCCTCGGACGACCTTACGGCCGTCAACGGTTTTCGAGACCGCCCCGTTCAACCGCTCCGGCACCCCTCCGAGGCGTTGAATCCTAGACGCGGCGTGAGAACTTGCCCGAGGCGGCGGAGCTGGTCAGCGCGGGCAGTCCGACCCTCGCCAGCTCGTCCATCTCCTCGGCCGGCAGCGCCTTGGCGTACAGGAAGCCCTGGCCGATGTCGCAGCCCAACTCGCGGAGCACCTCGGCCTGCTCGGGCGTCTCGATGCCCTCGGCCACCACACACAGCTTGAGCGCCCGGCCCATGCCCACCACGGCGGCCACGATCTCGCGGTCGGTCGGGTCGGCCGCCATGCCGCTCACGAACGAGCGGTCGACCTTCACGATGTCGACCGGCATCCGCCGCAGCTGCTCGAGCGACGAATAGCCGGTGCCGAAGTCGTCGATCGCCACCCGGATGCCCTCCGAGCTCAGGTCGCGCAGCGCCCGGAAGCCCGTGTCCCCGTCCGCCATCGCCGTGCTCTCGGTCACCTCGATCGTCAACGAGTGGGGATCCACTCCGGTGTCGCGCACGCACTGCAACACGGTCGAGACCACGTCCGGGTGCGTCAGCTCGCGCGCGCTCAGGTTCAGGGACAGATGCAGGTCGGCGGTCTCCGGCCGGGTCTGCCACTCCGCCAGCCGCCGGCAGGTCTCGCCCACGACCCACGCCCCGAGCGGCACGATCAGCCCGGTCTCCTCGGCCACTGACAGGAACCGGTCGGGCATGATCAAACCGTGCTGCGGATGCTCCCAGCGCACCAGCGCCTCCGCACCGACCACCTGGCCCGTGGCGAGGTCCACACCCGGCTGGTAGAAGAGCCGCAGCTCTTCCCTCTCGAGCGCGCGCTGCAGCTCCTGCTCGATCCGCATCGCCCGCACCGCGTTGTCGCGCATGGCGGTGTCGAACAGCTCGGTCCGCGCCCCGCCGCGCTCCTTCGCCCGGTACATCGCGGCGTCCGCGTCCTCGACCAGGTGCTGGCCGTCCCCGTCGCTGTCGGGCTCGACGAGCGCAACGCCGATGCTGGCGCTCAGGCGCAGCTCCGCCCCGCCGGCGCGCAACGGGCTGCGCAGAGGCCGCTGCAAGCGGTCCGCGATCGACACGGCCTCGAGCACCCCGCCGACGCTTTCGCAGAGGACCGTGAACTCGTCACCGCCGAAGCGGGCGACGGTGTCCTCCGGACGCACCACGGCGCTCAGCCGCTCGGCCACCTCGCGCAGCACCTCGTCGCCCGCGCCGTGGCCGAGCGAGTCGTTGATGCGCTTGAAGCGATCGAGGTCGAGGAAGTAGACGGCGGTGGCGGTCTGGCGGTCGCGCCGGGCCAGGACGTGGCGCAGGCGGTCGCCGAACAGCGCTCGGTTCGGGAGGCCGGTCAAGGGGTCGTAGAGCGCGAGCCGCTCCAGCTCCGTCTCCATGCGCTTGCGATCGGAGACGTCGAGAAAGACGCCGTAGAAGAGCGGGTCCGCCCCGGTCTGGCGGTCGAACACGACGGTCATCTCGTCGCGGATCCAGACGTCACGCCCGTCGGCGGCGCGCAGCCGGTACTCCTGCATGAGCTTCTCGCCAGACCGCTCGCATTGCGCCTCGTTCGAGACGACGCGATCGGCATCGTCGGGATGCAGCAGCCGGTCCCAGAGCCCCCGCTCCTCCAACCATTGACCGCGCGGGTAGCCGAGCACGTCCTCGACGGACGGGCTGATGTAGAGGCAGCGCCCCTCGATGCCCGGCTCGAAGATGTACGCCACGGACGGGACCCCCTCTGGGAGAGGCCCGTAGCGAGTCTCGAGCGCGCGCAGCACTTGCTCCGAATATGGCCGCACACGGCCCTTATCGGCTATTTGCGCCGTAAACCGAAGAACTGGCGCAGGAGCTCTGCGCCCTCGTCGGCGAGCAGGCCTCCGGCCACGTCCGGCCGGTGGTTGAGCCGCGGCTCGCCGAGCACGTCGAGCACGCTCCCGGCGGCGCCGGCCTTGGGGTCTGGAGCGGCGTAGACGACCCTCGGCACGCGCGCCAGCACGATCGCCCCGGCGCACATCGCGCACGGCTCCAGCGTCACGTACAGAACCGTGTCGAGCAGCCGCCACCCGGCCACGTGCGCGGCCGCCTCCCTCAGGGCGAGGATCTCGGCGTGAGCGGTCGGATCGGCTCGCAGCTCCCGCTCGTTGCGCGCCGCCGCGATCACCTCCCCGGCCTTCACGATCACGCACCCGATCGGCACGTCGTCGTGCTCGAGGGCGCGCTCGGCCTCCCGCAGCGCCAGGCGCATGAAGTATTCGTCGCGCGGGAAGAAGCTCACGGTCGCATCACCAGCTTGCGCCCGACGTAGTGCTCCGCCAGCTCCAGACCGCCCAGGAGGCCAGCCCGCCCGGCCAGCCGCACTCCGGCCGCCGCCACGGACATCGGCGACGGGGGCCTGCGGAGGTCGGGCAGCTCAAGGCACCAGGCGATGGTGTCGCGCAGCGTCCTGTCGAGGGCACGAGCGCGGTAGCCCAGCTCCCGCCGCGCCTTGGCCGAGGAGTAGCTCCAGTTCTGAGCCATCAGCGCGACGCCCTCGCCCGCTACGAGCCAGGGCAGGTGGCGCGCTTCGGGCGGAAGGACCATCAGCGGATGGTGCGCGCCGGACAGCTCGGCCACCCGCGAAAGCAGGTCGACCCAGCTGACGTCGTGGCCGCCGAGCACGTAGCGCTCACCCTGTCGCCCCTTCTCGGCGGCCAGCAGATGGCCCTTGGCCACGTCGCGCACGTCCACGACGTTGGTCCGCGCGTCGACGACCGCCGGTAGGCGCCCGCGGAGGTAGTTGGCGATCATCCGGGTGGACGTCTCCCCCGGCTGCGAGCGGTCCACGGGCGCCCCGAACACGTACGAAGGGTTGACGACCACCACCTCCACCCCCAGCCGGGCTCCGGCCGCCAGCGCCTCCGACTCGCCCTCGTGCTTGGCGTCCGGATAGGTCAGGCCGAGGCCCCAGCCGCTGTACACGTCCTCCTCCGTCCCCGGCCGCTCGGCCGGCGCCGGACCGATCCCGGCGACGCTCGACGTGACCACGACGCGCCGGACTCCTTCGGCCGCAGCCGCCTCGACCGCCACCCGGGGCGCCAGCGCGTTGACCTGCCAGACCAGCTCGGGGGGCCGCGAGCGCACCAGGCCCGCGGCGTGGAAGACCGTGTCGCAGCCGCGGAACGCTCGCCGCAGAGCGGAGCGGTCCAGCACGTCCGCCCGCACCGCCTCCACCTCCAGGCCACCGAGCCGGGTGAGCCGCCCCTCCTCGCGATACGTCACCCGCGGTGGGCCGTACGCCTCGGCCGCGAGGCTCGCGACGTGCGCCCCGATGAATCCGGTGCCGCCCGTGACGCAGACCGTCACAACTTCGAGGGACTGGGGTTGTTCGAGCGTTCGTACACTGCGCAGCGCACCGTAACCAATGTCGACTCGCTCCTTTCCTCTCTTGGCCGCTCTGCTGGCGGCGCTGGCTCTCGCCACCACGGCGCAGGCCGCCGAGTACGTGCCCAGCGAGGTCGTGGTGGGCCACGAGGACGGCAGCGTCACGACGGTCGGGACCGAGGCCGGGCAGTCGGTGCCCGAGGCGGCCCGCGAGCTGCGCGACGACCCCGGCGTGGCGTACGCCGTGCCCAACTACGTCGCGCACGCTTCCCAGTTCACACCCGACGACCCGCGCCTGCGGCGTCAGTGGAACTTCACCGGGGCGTACGGCATCGGCATGCCCGAAGCCTGGTCGCTGGCAGCCGCAGCCGGCGCGCCCGGCGGGCGCGGCGCCATCGTGGCCGTGCTCGACAGCGGTGTGGCGTACGAGCGTTACGGGGGCTTCCGGCGCGCCCCGGACCTGCGCCGTTCCACGTTCATCCGCCCCTGGGACTTCGTCGATCACGACCGCCACCCCAACGACCGCTACGGACACGGCACGCACGTGACGGGGACGATCGCCGAGGCGACGAACAACGGGATCGCAGTCGCCGGCGTGGCCTACGGCGTGAAGGTGATGCCCCTGAAGGTGCTCAACGACTTCGGCGAGGGCGACTCGCTGGCGATCGCAAAGGCGATCCGCTTCGCCGCCAAGCACGGGGCCGACGTGATCAACCTGTCGCTCGAATTCGACCGCCGCGTGGTGGCTTCGGAGATCCCCGAGATCCTCGCGTCGATCCGCTACGCCCACGGCCACGGCGCGGTGATCGTGGCGGCGGCGGGCAACACGGGGCAGAAGTCCCTGCGCCGAGTGGCCTACCCCGCGCGCGCCAGCGAGGTGATCGCCGTGGGCGCCACGACCCGCCACGGCTGCCGCTCGGAGTACTCGAGCTTCGGAGCGGACCTCGACGTGGTGGCCCCAGGCGGCGGCGTGGACGCCGAGCCGACGACGCCCGAGGAGACCGCGTTCTGCCAGCCCGAGAGCTCGGGCGACTGGATCTACCAGGAGACGTTCGTGGGCAGCAGCGTGCGCAGGTTCGGGCTGCCGGGCGGCTACGAGGGCACCTCGATGGCCAGCCCGCACGTCGCCGGCATCGCCGCTCTGATCCTCGCGACCCACAAGCTCGGCGACAATCCGACGCCGAACCAGGTCCAGGCGCACATCCAGGCGACCGCACGCGACCTCGGCCAGGCGGGTTTCGACTCCCGCTACGGCTGGGGGCTCGTGGACGCCGCCCGCGCCCTGCGCTGCCCCGCGTACACGGCCTGCTAGGTCGTCCGGATGATCATCACGCTGCAGGGGGCGTGATGCGAGACCTTGTTCGGCACGCTGCCGAGCAGGAAGCGCTTCGCTCCGGTCATGCCCTTGTTGCCGACCACGATCAGGTCGGCGCCCTGCTCCTCGGCCACGTCCAGGATCGCGTCGGCCGGGTCGCCCTCGCGGGCGTGGGTCTCCACGCGCACGCCTTGATCCTCGAGGGCCTTCGCGGCGTCCGTGAGCGTGACGCTGACGTCCTCGCGTGGGTTGACCATCCATTGCAGGTCGTCGGGCACCTGCTGGCGCTCCTCGCGCAGCCGGCCCTCGGGAACCGGCTCGTAGGCGCTCACCAAGTGGATCTTCGCGTCGAGGCGCTTGGCGAGGTCGCTCGCCTGCCTGACCGCCTCCTGGGCGGTCTCGGATCCATCCGTTCCGACGACCATGGAATCGAACATCGCGGCCATCATACGGTTAGGGTGAGTGAGATGACGACCACGAAGTGCCTGGCCGTGGACGATCACCCGGCCGTGCGGCAGGGGTTGGGACTGATGTTCGGGGATACCCCTGACCTCGAGCTGGTCGGACACGTGGACAGCGGCGAGGACGTCGTCGACGCCGTCGAGCGGCTGCGCCCCGAGGTGGTGATCATGGACGTCCGCCTGCCGGGGATCGACGGCATCTCGGCCATCAAGCGGATCGCCGAGACCAGCCCCGACGTCAAGACGGTCATGTTCTCCGCGTATGGCGACAAGCGCCTGCTCTCAGACGCGATCGCCGCTGGAGCGCGTGGCTACGTCATGAAAGGATCGCCGCCGGAGGACCTGCTGCGGGCGATCCGGACGGTCGTCACCGGCAAGCCGTTCGTCGACCCGTCGCTGTCGCCGGCGCTGCTGATGTCACAGGTCGGCCCCGACGCCCCGCTGTCGGAGCGCGAGCGGGAGATCCTCCAGCTGCTGGCCGAGGGCCTTCACACCGAGGAGGTCGCGCGGCGCATCGGGCTCTCCACCGAGACGGTCAAGTCGGACACCAAGCGGGCGATCCTCAAGCTCGAGGCCGACACGCGCGTGCACGCGGTCGCCATCGCCCTGCGTCAAGCCATCATCGAGTAGGGGCGCCGCGGTGGAGCTGCCCCGCTTCTGGATCGTCGTCCAGGTCCTGATCGTGATCTTCGTCCTCATCGGGATGGTCATCGCGATCACGAAGCTGGCTTGACCCCGGCAGCTCGATAGCGCTCAGCCGGCGATCGCGATCGATCTCCTCGATCTCCTTGACCCAGAACTCCTCGGTCGCGATCACGATCAGCGACAAGATCGGCACGGCCACGAACAGGCCGACGAAGCCGAACAGCTGCCCGACCACCACCACCCCGATCGCGATCATCGCCGGGTGCATGCGAGTGCGCTGCGACATCACGATCGGAATCGTCACGTTGCTCTCGATCTGCTGGACGAGCACGTAGACGGCGAGCGCCAATAGCGCCTTTCCGGGCGAGTCGGTGAGCGCGAACAGGACGGGTGGGACGGCGCCGGCGATCGCGCCGAAGTAGGGCACCACGACCAGCAGCGCCGACAGGACCGCGAAGAAGATCGCGAAGTCGAGGCCGATCACGGTCAGCCCGATGAACGTGAGCACGAACGTGGCGAGCATGTCCACGATCACGCCCTCCATCCAGCCGATCCAGGAGCGGCGGACGCGGTCGAGCACGTGCCGCGCGTGGTCGCGCCTCGGCGGGGGGAACAGGCTGACGAGGCCCTCGACCAGGGGCTCGGGTCTGATCGCCATGTAGTAGGCGGTGATCAGGATCAGGACGAGGGCCCCGAGCACGCCCGCCACGTTGACCCCGATCGAGGTGATCGGCCCGATCAGGCGTTCGGGGTCGTCGGTCCACTTCTCCACGAACTCCTGAACGCGGTCACCGACCTCGCTGGCGTCCTCCCCCGTGATGTCGGCATAGGTGCCCTCGAGGTCGTCGACGATGCCTGGGACGGCGTCGACGAACTCGTCTGTCTGGTCGATGAACGGCGGGATCAGGAGGGTGATCAGGAGCGCCAAGACGGCGAGCCCGCCGAGCAGCGCGATCAGGGCGCCGATCGGGCGCGGCAGGCCGCGGCGCTCGAAGCGGGTTGCGGCCGCGGCCAGCGGGATGGCGAAGACGATCGTGATCAGGATCGCCAGCAGCCGCGTTACGAGATGGCGAAAGAGCAGGCCGAACAGGAGAAGCC
>Ga0126311_10001948_pt1 | contig 10183 bp, 7 predicted proteins | sample Plot61_FD_92539 | JGI IMG/M metagenome (GOLD analysis project Ga0126311, IMG submission 92539) | Serpentine soil microbial communities from UC McLaughlin Reserve, CA, USA - Plot61 | ecosystem: Environmental > Terrestrial > Soil > Grasslands | place: USA: UC McLaughlin Reserve, Lake County... | reverse complement strand
TCCGTGCGATCGACGCCGCGCGTCTGTACGCGAACCTCCATCGAACGAAAGACCTGAAACCGTTCGAAGTATTCCAAAACTGACAAAGCGATCAGCACAAACAATGTCAGGATAACTGCCATATCCCAGCGTCCGACGCCCGCTGCAAGCCCCACGCCCAGGCAGACAAGCAACACCGTGATCTCCTTCGGGTCGCGAATGTTCGTGCGGAACCGAACTAACGAAGCGGCTGCAAAAATTCCGAAGGCTCGCGCCGCACTGTCCCCCACTACCATCATCATCGCGCCCGCCACGACTGCCATCAGAATCTCCGTCTGCGCGACGTAAGGATTGCGCGCTCCGCGTCGCGGACGAAACGCAAGGAGGGCAGCCAAAAACGCTGCGAGCGAAAAGCGCAACGCGATTCTGGCCGACGTCGCCTCCCAACTCGCGAAACTCGCCGGCGTAAGGCCGGAAGCATCAGGACCAAAGATTTCTCCAAACAACGGGACCTGTCTTGCCTGATTATCGGAAGGAGCCGGCGCCGCGACAGCGCCACTCGTGCTCGACGGCGCAACAGCATTTGGTTGATCGCGTAACAAGTAAGACAAAAGTCCGCTACCCAACAGCAGCATGACAAACGTCACCAGCACCGCAACGGTCACACGGTTCATGTCTCGTATCCTTTCTCCGGAGTTTTGTGGCCTATTTCTTGGACCACATACGCTTGCTCTTCAATGAGTGAACGTTTCCAACAGCAGGTGAACTGTTTGGACCTTCGAAGAACAACTGGCTGTTAAAAGGCTCTTCGCCGGGTTCCATCGCGGGACACTCGTAGCTGCCGTCGGAGTTCATGACTCTCGCTTTCACGTTATCACGCAGGTACGCAGCTATCACTGTGTCCTTGAGATAACTCTGCAACTGCGGATCCAGCACTGGCACAACCACTTCAACGCGACGATCGAGATTGCGCGCCATCCAATCAGCCGAGCCGATGTAAACCTCTTCCTCGCCGCCGTTCGCAAAGTAAAAGATGCGACTGTGTTCGAGGAACCGGCCCACAATGCTGCGGACGTGAATGGTCTGCGAGAGCCCCGGCTCACCGGGACGAATCATACACGCGCCACGCACGATCAGATCGATCTTCACTCCCGCTTGCGATGCTTCGTAAAGCGCTTCGATGATCGGTAAATCAGTTAAGCGATTCACCTTGGCCGCGATGTAAGCCGGACGGCCGGCCAAAGCATGTTCAGTCTCACGTTTGATCAACTTCATCATCCGGCGCCGCAGATTCAACGGCGCGACCATTAACCGGTTGAAATCTTTCTGCATCGAGAAGCCGGTGAGGAAGTTGAACAAGTCAGTCGCATCATCGCCAATCATCGAATCACTCGTTAACAATCCGAGATCCGTGTAAACCCTTGAAGTCGTGGGGTTGTAGTTGCCGGTGGCGATGTGTGTGTAAGTTTGCAGGCCATGGTCTTCGCGTCGCACTACGAGCGCCACTTTGCTGTGCGTCTTCAACCCGACCAGTCCGTAGACGACGTGTACGCCGGACTCGGCGAGCCGCTTGGCCCACTCAATGTTGTGCTCTTCGTCAAAGCGGGCTTTGATCTCGACCACTGCCGTGACTTGTTTACCGCGTTCACTCGCCTGTATCAGCGCCTGCGGAATCGGAGACTTCTGGCCCGTTCGATAGAGGCACATCTTGATTGCCACGACCTGCGGGTCCTGTGCCGCCGCATCAATGAAATCGACGATCGTGACGAAGGCGCTGTAAGGATGGTGCAGCAGTATGTCCTGCTTCTTGATCGCGTCAAAGAGCAACTCCTTGTTTCGCAACGCCGGCGGCACAAGTGCCTTCAGCGGTTTGTCTTTGAGTTCGGGTTGATTGAGACCGTAAAGCTCCATCAGGTCCTGCACGTCCAGCAACCCATCGATCACATAAACGTCGTCCTTCTCGATTTTGAGTGCATTCGTCAGATAATCGACCATGTCGGGCGGCATTGACGACGCTACCTCGAGCCGAACCGCAAGACCAAAACGACGCTCGCGCAGCGACTCTTTTATCAGCGCCAGCAAGTCCGCGGCTTTGTCGTCACGGATCTCGACATCCGCGTCGCGCGTCACGCGAAACAGGTGTCCCTTGCTAAAGGTCATGCTCGGGAAGAGTGACTGAATGTTTGCCTCGATCACTTCTTCAACGAGGGCAAACTTCGTCCCTTCTTTGTTCACGGGGATCAGGCGCGGCACGACCGGCGGCACTTTTATTCGTACAAACCTCATCTCGTTGCCGAGCGGTGCGCCCGCCAGTGTGTCTTCAGGATTACTCTCGACTGTGAGACCGATGTTAAGACTGAGGTTCGAGATGTAAGGAAAAGGACGAGCCGGATCGACTGCTTGCGGCGTCAGCACCAGAAAGATATTCTTCATGAAGTACTGCGACAGGCTTTGCTTCTCTTCTCCCGAGAGCGTTGCGTAAGGCGCAATGACAACTCCATGCGACGCCAACTCCGGCAGCACTTCGTCGCGCAAACAACGCGTTTGCTCTTCGACAAGCGGGAGCACTCGATTGCGAATCACGCTGAGCTGCTCGAGCGGTGTCAGTTCGCCGGGTATTGGTCCAAGATCTTCAATGGGCAACATCTCCTTGATACCGGAGACGCGGACCATGAAGAACTCGTCGAGATTCGACGAGAACACCGACAGAAACTTCAGCTTCTCCAGGACCGGAGTTGATTTGTCCGTCGCTTCTTCGAGTACGCGCCGGAAGAACTCCAACTGGCAGAGGTCGCGATTGAGTACGGACCAGGCAAGAAAACGTTTTGGTTTTGAATCTGTGTGAGCCGGTTCCGATTGCATTACTTCTTTACCCTGTGTGATCTTAATTTGAGCAACGCGCGTCGATAATCATCTTTGACTTGCGCACGAATTCCGCCGCCCACTCCGACGGCGGACGATCGCGTTCGGCGTTTCGCGACGCTGCAAAAACTTTCGTTATCATTTGGTTTTGTTGTTCGGCGTCGAGCAGTCGCTGAAGATTGTCAGCCAGCAACTTCCGGCCTGCTTCGCTGATGTTGGTGTCGCCAACGCTCTTTGCATTCGCAGTGCAACGTCCGCCACTCACTTTGATCGGCTCTTTCTTACTCCACGTTTCGAGTTTCGCTTTCTTTTCACTTGAGCTCGAAAAGCCGAAAGTCGATCCCATGTCGCTGACGTAGAAAACTGCTTCGCCCGGTTCGCAGACGCGAGTGTTGCCGTTCTTCTTTGACTTCAGACACGCAAACTTATGATTGTCTGTCTTCGTGTCGCCGTGATCTATAAACGCCAGCCAGAGTTTGAACGCATCGATCTCAGCGCGCGGCGCGCCGCTCACCACCAGTTTCTGAAGTGATTCAGCGAGCGAAGCAGCATCCTTGTTGTTGCAGTTGACGTCGATGCCGCGAGCCAACGCCAGCTCGACACCCGCAGCGGGTTGAGACGGTGACCAGGGCGCACCCTGAAAACCTTTGGTCAGACTCTTCTCACAATCCAGACAATTGACGTCCGCGACCCACTCGTCATCGGCGAAGAAACCGAGCGCCTTTGAAAAACGCGACGATAAAAACTCGCCGTAGATCTCACCGTTGCGCTTGTCAGGTGATTGCCCTTTGAAGTGCGGCTTCACTTTGTAACGAATCAGATTGCCGTCGTCGTCAGTGACTCCAGGCACCGAGCAATGAAACTTCGGCGTCGTGCCGGCGCCCGGCGCTTCGTCTTTGTTTGCCACGCAGTTGATGGACCTCGCGCGACCGTTGTCATCGACAGGTGGCGAGCCGTGGCGCGGGCCCTTAGCCGGGTTGTAACCGAGCACCGGATCGTAACCGGGATCGGGCGTGCGATAAACCTTTGCGGTCTGCTCAGCGCGTGCTCGCTCATCGGCGGTAAAGCAAGCCTGCTTCTGTTGCGCCCCGGCCGGCCAGGCGAGCACCGTGGCAACGAAAAGGATCACTAAAAGCGGGAGACACTTTGGATTCTGGTGCATTGTTTGCCCTTGAAATGGCGTTCAACCTAGCAAGGGTAACAAGATAACATCACTGGCGTTTTTTGCCGAAAGGCGCAGCGTCTACATGAGGCGATCCGTGTCGATTTCTGCGGTGTTCGGATCCTTCCGGTGTACCGGTTGCTTCTCGCGTTGGTCACGAATCGATGAGAGCAGGTTGGTCGTCGCCTCAGTAACAGAAGCAGGCGCTGGTGGCAAGGCTGTGGTAACTGAACTTCTAAAGGCCGGCTGAGGTGTAGCTATGGTCTTCGTTGCGTCTGAATTCAGGGCGCGGTGCAATTTCCACGTACCGCTGAGCAACATAAAGAGGCCGTAGCTCGCGAGTGGAATTCCGACCCAGAACATCGGTCCAAAAAGTCTTGCTCCGTTCACGATGAATAACGGCACGACCGTAAGCACTGCCAACAACAGCGACGCCAGGCCGACGAAGATTTGTTGATAACTGCCGCGCGTGTCTTTCGTCAGTCGTAACACTTCCAATTCCGGCACATCCAGCACGAGCGGAGCGCCGCAGCGGCGGCAAAAGTGAGACTCGTCGGTAACCTGTGTTCCACAAGATCGACACGCAGAGATCACGAGACGCTCAGTCGCAAGGGCAATAATGGCTTCTGCTTCGCGGCCAAGCGTTTTCCGGTCACCCTTGGTCATGCGCATGTAACTTTTGATTTCGTAACTAAAGGTTGCCAGGACGGCCGCATCGTTAGTCTGTTTCAATGAAACGGTGAGTGTCGTAGGGTAATCGAGCACATTGATCGAGCAGTCATAACATGCAGAGCCCTGCTTGCCGCGCTTCGCATAAATCGGCTGCTCCCCGAGAATTTTGTAACCAAGTTTCTGGACGGCCTCAATCAAACGCTCGCGCACACTCCCGATTTCCCCAGGAATGGCGAGGGTCACATCGTTATCGCTTACAGTCGTGTATTCAGTGCTCATATTTCAGGACATTACGATCCAGAGCGATGTGGAGTTTCGAAAGAATGGATCACATAACGCACAAAAGGCACATGAATGAGCTTTTGTGCCTTTTGTGCCTCTTTGTGGCTCATTTCATTTGGCGCAATACATCGGTGAGCATGCTGTTGAAGCGAGTCGGATCTTCGAGCATCGGGTAATGACCCGTGCCTTTGATGATCACGACGTCAAACTGCGGCGCGTACTTGCGATTCACTTCGACGTTCGTGGGATTAAGGTCGGAGTTGATCGCGCGAATGGGAGCTTTAGTTTCTTTTAACGCCGGAGCTGCGTCGTAGGCAAAGATGCCCTTCAAGATCGCAATCGCAGTCTGCGGTGGGCGCGACGCGAGGTCAGCGAGCACGCGCTCCTTCACTGCCGCGGGCGTACTCGGCGAGAAGAAAAACTGATTCATCAAGTTTGCGCTCGCACCTTTGAAATCCGCCTCCATTGCCTTGAACACGCCTTCGAGCTGCTCCGGTGTTAGCTTCGTCTCAACGTTTTGAAGCGTGTCTACCGGCACGATGCCAACCACGCGGTCGGGCATTCGCCGCGCAGCCTCGAGCGCGATCGGCCCGCCCATCGAACTGCCGATCAACACCACGCGTTTGAGGTTCAACTTGGTAACCACTTGCTTCACGTCGTCGCCAAAACTCTCCACAGTCCAGTTCTTTCGTTCCAGACCCGATTCTCCATGACCCGGCAAATCGATCGTGACCACGCGATGCGTCTTCGAAAATTCAGCGACCTGGTTGTCCCAGAGATGTCGATTGCAGCCCCAGCAATGAATGAAGACCAGTGCCGGTTCGCCTTTGCCCTGCACCGCATAGTGAATCGGCACACCATCCGAAGCCGGCGTGCTTGTCGATTGCGTGAACGGAACCAGAAGCGTCAAAAACAGAATGAAATTCAGAAACATGTCACACCTCAGTGTTGGATTTATGTAACCAGTGGGCAGCGTTACTGACGTAGGTTTTTATGTCTGCCAGTCGCGCGGGATCGCGTTTGATCTCGTCGCCGGCAGGTTCGTAGAGAAAGCTGGGACAACCTTTCGACGTATCCCAGTTGTAGTCAACAAAATGATGGAAACTCGATTCGGCGACTGCCCGGCCGAGTTGGTTGCCATGGCGGTCCGGTCGCTGTTCAAACGCAACGATGGGGTTGAACTTGCGTCCAGTCACCAGACTGGTCGCCGAAGCAATCACTCGCGCGTGCTCTTCTCCCTCAGGCACGCCCACACTGCCTTCGTGCGGATGCGCGGGAAAGTACTCAATCACGCCAGAGTCTTTTCGGAGTAACTCGTGGATTGGTTCGACAGGAGTGACTCGCTGGTAGTTGCCGTTCGAACCCGAATGATAGTTGGGCCAACTGATCGTCGTGCTTTCGACGTCGTCCCGAACATGACGAGCAGGATCAGGATCCTGATGTTGCGAGTGAAAGAAATGCGCGCGCCCGACTCCGCCCAGCGAACACAACGAAGAGCCGAGATCCTGGTGATCGCGAGTGGCGAGAATGCCGCCGCCACGCTGGTGAAAACGCGTGATGCCTTCGCAGTCGGCGCTGCTCAGTCCGTTTCCGGTATCAACTGCAAAAAGCCAGAGCTCGTCGAAGTCAGTCGTATCCAGCACACTCAAAACAATGTCATTCCCGGCGCTGTCAACTTCTCGATCGCGAGTAGTGACTTTATAAAGCGGAACACCATTATCGTCTTCGATTGACGCGAGATGATCGCGCAGCAACGAAAAGCGCCCGATATTCCAATCATCCTCGATAGCGCTGATAGTCGTCTGCAAAAGGATGTGAATCGGATTAGCCATGTCTTAATGATTTAGCCACAAAAAGGCACAAAAAGCACACAAAAGAGATTCTTCATTTATGTGTCTTATGTGCCTTTTCTGGCATAACTCCAAAGAGGTATCGAAAGTTACCTTAATCTCTGGATTATGCGCGCATGTTCGGACGCCGCGAGATCCTTATCAGTTCACGCTCGGCAAAGCCTTAGTTTCTCGTTGAACTCGATTCGACAAAGCGGCGCGCAGCTTTTCACTCGCGTCGTGTGTTTCCCATTCACGCCAGCGCGCGAAAGCCTGGCGCAGGTGTTTAGTGCGCAGCTTGACGAGGTGATTCAACAACCACATCAATGCCGCTACTTGATCCTGTTGCTTGTGCTTTCTCGCGTTGATGATGTGTTTGCCCAAACTCTCGATCCATACATCGCAATCGTGCAAACCACCCAGCGCGCCTTGTATGCGCGCGATGCGCTTTGCATAACCTGAAATGGCGCGGCCCCAGCACTGCTGAAAAAGCTCGAGCGCATAACGCAGACGCTTGGCCGCGATGCGCATCTCGTGCAACGTCTCGATCTCGAAAGGATTGAGCAGACCATTGCTCAACGCTTCCAACTCCTTCAGACGTTCCAGAATGATCTCCCGAGACATTGTCGAAAAAGTAATCGCGGGCGACCCGGCGTGCGTAGCAGTAGCCCCATCAACTCCCGCAATGAACTCCGACTCCAGTTGCTTCAACTCACTCGCCTCAAGCATCGCCTTCAACTCATCACGCGCCTGTTCGCGAAGCTGCTTTCTCGTTTCGATAAAATGGTTCAGGCCGGAAGCGAGTGCGGCAGGAGCATGGCCCACCATCTCCTCGAACGCCTCGATAGCAACATCCTGATCGCGCACTTCCCCGAGCGCATCGGCAATGCTCCGCAGTTGTTTCAACATCTGCGCGAGCGGACGCTTGCGAATGTACGGCATGAAATCCCGCAAAGCACTGCGCAAGCGCCGCGAGGCAACGCGCATCGAGTGAACGCCTTCCGGATTGGACCAGTCCAATGCCATTGCCTGAAAACTGCACAATTCGTCAAACCTGGTGATTAGCACCAGTTTTATTCCCGCGGACGCGACAGACTTACAGTTGATACCTTTGATTCGTTTGGCTTTTGCCATTCTCGTTCCTTCTGGTCAGATAGATGGGTCAGTACTGATTGACCTTGGTCTGGGCCTCAGTCAACTCTCTGCGCAGGTAGAGATCCTGCGGAGCGTTGGCACTCAATTGCTCACGCAGACGCAGCGCTTCCTTGTAGTTCGCCAAAGCGTTCGCGATCCGGCCGGCATGCGCCTCGATGTCTCCCACTTTGATCAACGCCACTGCTTCATTGCGACGAAACTGAGCGTTAGCGGGATCGGCGGCAACCATCTCCCGCGTCAAAGCCAACTGTTTTCGATAATGCTCTGAAGCCTCTTCAATCTCGCCTGACTTGAAAAGCAAGTCGCCCACATAGCGATGACTCTCGTTCAGCATCAAACGCAGATCGATATTCAAAGGATCAGCGGCGACAAGTGCTTCACGCATTTCAAGGCCGCGTCGTTGCAGCTCCAGCGCCCGCTTTGTATCGCCCGCCTGATCCTTTGCGAGACCGAGAAATTCGTATGAAATCGTGAGTGCTCGCTGTGCTCTGGCCCCATTCGGATCCAAGCCGGCCAGCGTCTCGCGTATACGCAATGCCTCCTGCTGATTTTCCAACGCGCCTTGCGTGTCGCCCGCTTGCATCAGCAAACTGCCGATGTACGCGTACGTGGCGGCGAGATTGTAGCGGTCCACGAATTCTGTCGTTTCGCTCGCAGCCAATTGCTGACGCACCGGTAACTGCTCGCGCAACATCGACAACTCACGCGTCATGTCACCTTGAGCACCGACTAGCGTCGCGATATACCAGTAACTATCCAAAAGCTCACGACGAAAGTCGCGATTCGTAGGATCGGATGCAACGAGGGCCTCGCGAAGCGCAGCCGCCTTCTTATGACTCGCGAGTGCGCCCTGCAAGTCACCTAAGTGTGCAACTGTCGGTGTGTACTGCACTGCTCCGAGTTTCTCGTAAGCCGCTGCCAACTCGCGTTGCAGGCCACGGTCGTTCGCAGCATCCTCCGCGAGACTATCGAGATAGTTCAGTCCGCGTTGCACGATCAGAGAGCGAGCGGGAGTGGAACCGGGCAAGTTTGCGATAGCGTCGTGTACTTCAAACACGAACGAGTTCGCCAGTTGTCTTACCTGATTGAAACGCCGCTCCGCCTGCGCCCGCTCCGCGCGTGCAACTCGAGCTTGCCAGGCAGTGGCCGCGATGCCGATCACGAGTGTGAGCAACAACAAAGCAGCGGCCGTAACGGCAACTTTCTGTCGCCGGATGAATTTACCGGCGCGATATGAAAATGTGTCGTGGCGCGCGCGCACGGGCAGTCCGCGCAGATGCCGTTGAATGTCTTCGGCAAGCTGTTGCGGCGTACTGTAGCGGCGCTCCGCTTCTTTGCGCATCGCCATCAGGACGATGTTGTCGAGATCACTGTGCAAACGTTTTCGCAGGCTGGGTCGCTCCGGCGACTGGTCGCAGATTGCCTGTGCGATCTCGTGCGGCGCGCGAGTGTTTAAGTGATAAGGAAGCCGGTCGCTCAGGAGTTGATATAGGACCACGCCGAGCGAATAAACGTCGGTGGCTGTGGTGACAGAAGTGCCACGTAGCTGCTCCGGGCTCGCATACTCCGGCGTCATGAACGGCATCACTGTGGCCTGCGCGTCCGACGTGTCTTCACTCAGGAGCTTAGCGATTCCGAAGTCGACCAGTTTTGGCAAACCTTCACCAGTCACAAGAATGTTGCCGGGTTTTATGTCGCGATGAATAACGAGGTGCTGGTGTGCGTACTGCACGGCGTCACAGACCGTGCAAAAGAGTTCCAGACGTTGTTCGGTGGAAAGATCGTGATCGTCGCAGTAACGATTAATCGGAGTACCGGCGACATACTCCATCACGAGAAACGGAATGCCGCCGACAGTCTCACCACCATCAAACAACCGCGCGATGTTCGGGTGATTGAGGTTCGCGAGGATCTGCATCTCATTACGAAAACGACGGCGAATCGCCTCTCCACCGAGACCCGGATTGATGAGCTTGATCGCAACTTGCTGCTGATAGTGTTCGTCGTCACGCTCGGCGAGATAGACGGAACCCATCCCGCCGTGACCAATCTCTCGCACAACCTTGTAAGGACCGATACGAGATCCATTGACGACTGACGGCGCCACTTCGGATCGCAGGCGCGCAGCATCCGCGGCACAGTGTTCCATCACGTCGAGAGTAAGAGACACTTGATGAGCGAGCAGCAGATCGACTTCGGCGCGCAGTTCGTTATCGTCCGCGCACGAGTGATCGAGGTAGTC
>Ga0126311_10001947_pt1 | contig 10184 bp, 7 predicted proteins | sample Plot61_FD_92539 | JGI IMG/M metagenome (GOLD analysis project Ga0126311, IMG submission 92539) | Serpentine soil microbial communities from UC McLaughlin Reserve, CA, USA - Plot61 | ecosystem: Environmental > Terrestrial > Soil > Grasslands | place: USA: UC McLaughlin Reserve, Lake County... | reverse complement strand
TGGTCAGGATGGACCAACCTTACGGCGGCTTCGCGAAGGCATTGCTTGAAATGCAACGTTATCCGAATCTGAGAGACGCTGAGGGGCATCCGATTCCACCTTACGATGTAACAGCCCACACCTTGCCGTTGTTGATGGGCGTGCCGGTGCAGGCTGTTAAAGCACCGTTCCGCGCAGTGAGAAGTACAGAACCAGTCGCGGACACAGTGAGCGACACGAAGACCGTGCCGCGAATCGATCAATTCGCGATCTACCGCTCGTCTGTTCCGAGTCATGATGAAGGTTGGACCAGGTGGATCCTCGATACCAGAAACGTTTCTTATGGCGTGCTCACCGATAAAGAGCTCCGCGCGGGTGTTACCGTGTACAAACCCTCGCCAGGTGTCACGGGAAAGTACTACACGCTTCTCATTCCGGATCAGCCGGCACGCACGCTGTTAGAAGGTTATCGCAGTGACGCAATGCCGCCGGAATTCACAGGCGGCCTCGGACCTGCAGGCGTTAGGACCCTGCGCGACTTCGTGGAGACTGGCGGCACGTTGATCTTTCTGAATCGCGCGTCGAACTTCGCGATTGAGCAGTTCAAATTGCCGTTGCGCAACGTTGTTGCGGGACTGCCGCGCACGGAGTTCTACGTGCCGGGATCGATCCTGCGCATCGAGCTGGACACGTCGCATCCGCTCACGAGTGGAATGCCGAAAGATACAATTGCATGGACAGAAGATTCGCCGGCGTTTGAAGTGACGAACGATCCGGAGGCAACAGTGCCGGCTGCAAATGTTCGCGTGATTGCGTCATATGCGGCGGATAAAGACCCGCTGCTCTCCGGCTGGTTGCTTGGTGGTGAGTTGCTCAAGGGCAAGGCTGCCCTCGTGGAAGTCACGATGGGCAAGGGACGTGTGATCCTCTTCGGTTTCCGCCCTCAGTACCGTGCCCAGTCGCTGGCAACATACCCGCTGTTTTTCAATGCTTTGGCTGGCAAATAGCAGTTTTCGTTTCCGTTGCGCCGTTGCGCCGCTGCGTGAGAAGCCGTCTTCAGTTCCTTGAACTTTCTATCGGGACAGGCGTATAACTATCCTGGCCGCGATGGTCCCTCTTCTTCTTACGTCGGTTGTTGTTTTAGGCTTAGTCGCTATCGCCATTTACTTCTGGCAGAAACCCGCGAACACATCAAAAACTACCGGGCTGCTGCTGCCGCCAGATAAGCCGCGAGGCCTGTTTTCCGACTTCCACATCAATCAACTTAGTCCCCCGACGGATCAACTCTCATCAGAAGCGCAGAATTTAGACGCTGAGACTTTTCAACACGCCATCCAGGCAATCGAGGCCTTCCAAAAGTCACCCAATAGAAACTCCACAGCAGAGTTGCTCCATGCTGCGGCCCTTTCTGACAACGCAAAAACCTATGGCCGGGCAATTCAGCTAGTGCTGCTGTCCTGGCGCGACGGCAGCCTGTCCGATTTCTCCGCACAGGAGCTCCAGTCGTTATTCAACGGTGAATACTGGGTGCTGTCATCGCACACTCGAACCTCAGGGGCAGGGTTCGTCCTGAAAGAAACCCTTTCCAGTGCGAATCGTGAACTCGAGGCCACAAACAACCCAACCAAACCATCAACTGCCTCCAGTTGAGAAAGAACTACCATGGCAAATCTTGACATCACATCTCTAATACCCATGCTCGTCGGAGCATTTGTTCTTCTGATCATCTTCCTCCTGATCGTGAACCGGATATTCGTGAACGTCGGTGCGCGAGAAATTGCAATCAAAGAACGAAAGTACCTGGGCGCGAAAATGCCACCGGGAAGAGTGGTAGCCACGGAAGGAGAAGTCGGTATTCAGGCCGACGTGCTCAAGCCTGGCTTACATCTGATCAAGTTTCCTTTTGAACGTGTCGTGCGCAAAGTCCCGCTGATTGAAGTCGGCGCCGATGAGATGGGCGTGATCGAAGCCGTTGACGGCGAGCCGATGCCGCCAGGGCGCATCTTCGCGCCTGACCGCGCACAAAATGCGCATAACAACTTTCAGGACCCAATCGCGTTTATCAAACAGGGCGGTGTGAAAGGTATTCAGCTCCGCACGCTCCCGCCCGGTCTCTGGCCCATACATCCGTATCTGTTCCGAGTTTCCATCGCAAAAGCGACGTTAGTGCCGCAGGGCAAGGTTGGTATAGTGACTGCTGCCGACGGTAGCCCACTCGATCCCGGCCGCCTGCTTGGCAAAGCGATCCTGGATCACCGCAACTTCCAGGACGCCGAACAGTTCATCGCATCGGGCGGCCAAAAAGGGCCGCAGGTCGATATCCTTACGCCGGGCGTCTATCGCATCCTGACGCAATCCGGATCTATCGAAGGGAACAATGAAGCAAAACCCGGCCTCTTTAACGTCCGCCTGTTCGACGCAACAGTGATCAATGAAAACCACATCGGCCTCGTCGACGCGTTGGACGGCGCTCCGCTCAATCCGCGCGACTACGTGGCGGAATCGTTCGCCGGTCACGACAACTTCCAGGACGGACACGAGTTCATCGGCAAAGGCGGCCAGCGTGGTCCACAGAAAGATATCCTGCTGCCTGGCACCTATTACATAAATCCACTGCTGTTCAAAGTTATTCCTGAAACAGCCAAGGAGATTAAGCCGGGTGAAGTCGCAGTGGTGGTGTCGAACGTCGGCAAAGATCCTTCCGAAGAAGTCAGACGTGAGATGGCGGCGAAGGTGCGTGAGCGAATGGAACGCGAGGAGATGGAGCAGGTGGAACAATCTGCCACCCGTCTCGACGTGATGGACGACAAGCGCACTGTCGAGCAGATCAAGGCAGACTTGTTGACAGGCGATCCAGCCGATCGACGACTCGACGAAGGCGCGCACGAAGCTTACGTTGTTCCTGAGGGTTATCGCGGTATTCAGGAAGCCGTCGTTGGGCCAGGACGTTACTACGTAAACACATTGGCAATCACCCCGATTGTCATTCCCACGACAAACCAGACCGTGGAATGGACCGCGGGCGAAGTTGCCAACACGTTCAACCCGTTCGAAGTGATCTCAAAAGATGGTTTCACGATGCAGTTGGAAGTGCGCGTTGTCTTTCGTGTGAAGCCTGAAGACGCGCCCTTCATGGTGGCGAAGATTGGCGGCATCGAGCGCTTGATTCAAAACGTGATGCACCCGTTGATCGACTCAATCTTCCGCAACCAGGCATCAGAGTCATCCGCGATGGCCTACCTGCAAAACCGGCACGAAGAGCAGGAACGCGCCGAGGCTCGCGTGCGGGCGCACTTGCTCAAGTATCACGTCGACGTAGTGAACGTGCTCATCTGCCACATTCATTTACCGGAAGAGTTGATGAAGACGCAGACCGAGAAGATCCTCGCCGAGCAGCGTCAGAACATGTACAACGCTCAACGCGAGGCGGAAGAGAAGCGCATTCAACTCGAAAAGACGAAGTCGCAGGCTGACAACCAGAAAGATTTAATGGCCGCGACTGTCGGCGTCGAGATTGCCAGCAAACGCGCCGAGCAGCGCAAAGCTGAAGGCGAGGGCGAGGCCCACTACATCCAGCAGACGGGCCGCGCCGAAGCCGAGAAGGTTCGCTTGATGGGTGAAGCGCAGGGCGTCGCTTATCGCGAGCAGGTCAACGCGCTTGGGCCGCAGGGTGTTGCGCTGGTCGAGACGTTGAAAGTCATCGGCGAGAACGGTGTGCGCATCACGCCGGACGTCATGGCCACTGGCGGCGCCGAGGGTGGCGGCGGCATCGGCACATTGCTGCTGATGAATCTCTTCAAGGACCGCTTGAACATTCCCGGTCCAAACGGTGACAAGGTCAGTACGAGGTAAGTAAATCCTGCGAATCTTGTAAGCCTGTCATCCTGCCTAACAGGATGACAGGACTTACGATTTTTCTCGGTGCTACTCTTACTTCAATGGCGCTCTCGGAAGAAAAAGGCTAATAGAATTAGAACAAGTCAGGAAGGGGGCTTGCCCCCGCTGTTGGGGAAAAGCGGGGGCAAGCCCCCTTCCTGACTTGTTCTATGTCTCGGTTATTATTTTCCGTTGTCGAAATACATCTGCGCGGCCATCTTGGTGAGCTTCCAGACTCTCGACCACGCGATTTGGCCGTTCCCGTTCTCGCGGCCGGTGAGCTTGTCGAAGATCATCTTGCGGAAGGCGCGTCCTTCGCGTCGCAACATGAATTCTTTTGCAAACGGTTTCGCCGTTTCGAAGAAGCTGAAACCCGGATCCGTTACGACGCCGATGCCTTCGAGCGTCATCAGCGCGCGCATGATGTAGGTGAAGTTTGACGGCAGGCGGAAAGGATACTCGTAGATCACTTCCGCCAGATCGTACGTCAGCTCCTTGAAGTTCACTTCGCCAAGCTTCAGGTTCAGGTAGTGCGTGAAAAGACTCTCCACTACGGGCCGCACCGTCTCCGGATCGACTCCCGGCTTCAGGAAGTTGAGATTGATAATGTCCTGACCCAGGCCCTTCACGTCGCGGGCGACGACGTGAAAGAAAGCATCGATCATCTGCGTCTGTAACTTCGGATCGATGCGTCCGACCATACCGAAGTCGAAGAATGCGAGATGACCGCTGTCCATGACGAGCAGATTTCCGGGATGGGGATCAGCATGGAAGAAGCCGTCTTCGAGTAACTGTTTGAGATATGTGCGGATCAACATCCGGTTGACCTTAACCGCAGAGATGCGATTCGCGCGCAGGCCCTCGACGTCAACCACTTTCGTGCCGCGAATAAAATCGAGCGTCAGCACTCGCGTGTTCGTGTGCGACCAGTAAATCTTCGGCACCCGAATCGCGCGCCAGGTACGGAAGTTGTAACGGAACCTGTCAGCGTTACGTCCTTCCCTGACATAATCCATCTCTTCGAAGATGGTCGAGTGAAACTCGCGAAGCATTCCCTCCCAGTCGGCGTTCTCATTCGCGCGTGGTAAGAAACGATTCATCAGCTTCACCAGACGAAACAGAATCGCCACGTCAAACGAGATGGTTGACTGTAGATTGGGACGCTGAACTTTGACGGCAACTTCCTGACCGGTGTGAAGACGTGCGCGATAGACCTGTCCAAGCGATGCCGCTGCGATCGGCTCGGCGTCAATTTCTGCGTACGACTCGTGCAGAGTCCGTCCCAGTTCAGCTTCAACGATCGCGAAGGCTTCTGCGGTCGGGAATGCCGGTACCTGGTCCTGCAACTTCGACAGCTCTTTCACGTACTGGAGCGGCAACAGATCAGCACGCGTCCCGAGCGCCTGGCCGATCTTGATGAACGTTGGGCCAAGATCGATCAACGACTCACGCAGCCACACCGCTTGCTTCCCGAGTCGAGCTTGTTTCGCGGCCGAACCTTCCGCACCGCGAAACACGAAGTAGCGCAACGCTCGGACGAATCGATCAAACGCTAAGTGGACTTGTCCGGAAACCCAGGCCTTGAATCTCTCCTTGCGGCCCTGTCCACGGGCCAGCTCGAGTCTCCTCGCGACGGCGCGATTATTGAAGTCGGCTCGAATGTCGTAAGTGTCGAGAAAGAGATACAGCGAGAAGAGCCCGAGCACACGCGCTACGGCAGCTGCCCGCAACCAACCTCGCAGACCGCGACCTGCAAGGATCTGGTCAACCATCTCTTCGGTCAGCGGTGGAACCTGCGTCGCCTGTTTCGGCGCGGGCTGCGCGCTGACGGCGAGGCTGTTGCCGTTGGAATGACTTGTTCTAACTAGTGCCTGGTTTGTATTCATTAATATTAAATCTATCGCGCGGGTAATGTTAGCTAAATAACCGCCAGCATGTGCTTCGTGCCCGCTCTCTCAAAATAACTGTGCGCACGTTCCACATCGAGCATTATCTGCGTTTTTAACTGCTCGACCGAGCTAAATTTCCGCTCATCGCGAAGCCGAAACAAAAACCGCACACGTACAACGTCGCCGTAAAGGTCGCCGTCCCAGTTCATTACGTAGGTCTCAACCGAAGGTTCCGTGGCGTCCGCAAACGTCGGTCTCAGGCCCACATTGGTCACGCTCCGTCGCCATTGCCCATCAATCAACGTGCCGGTGACGTACACACCATTCCGGGGTATGACGCGGTTGTGTGGGCGGAGGTTGGCCGTCGGAAAACCCAGCTTACGACCACGTTCTGCACCTCTCTCGACTCGTCCTTCCACACCATAAGGACGGCCCAACATCCGTCGCGCAAGGTTCACCTGACCCGCAGCCAACAGTTGACGGATCTTACTGGAGCTGACGCGGCAACCACGCAGCCTCACCTCCGGCACCTCTCCCGCAACGAAACCGAGTTCGTCACCCATGCGCCTCAATAATTCGATATTTCCCTCACGGTCGTGACCAAAAGCGAAACCCTTGCCGAGATAGACCTCTTTCGCATGCAAACGATCAACGACGACATCGCTGAGAAAATCCTCGGCGCGAATCACTGAAAACTGTTTCGTAAACCGCACTACGATCGTCTGTTCGATACCGAGAACACCTAGTGCCTCGATCTTCTGATCGAAAGTTTGCAGCAGCGGCGGCGCCGACTCAGGATGCAACACCGCACGCGGATGCGGATCGAATGTGATCACAGTCGGCACCGCGCCTACGGCACGCGCACGCTCGACAACCGTGCGCATGATCAACTGGTGACCGAGATGCAGACCGTCAAACACGCCGAGCGTGAGCACGGTTGGTCGTTGAATCTCGGCGTTGTCAGTTCCGTGAAAGAGACGCATTTTGATTATTGTCGATTGTCAATTGCCGATTGCTGATTGCAAATCGGAAATCACTCGACTACCAATCCGTCGTAAGCAAACTCGACGCCCGCCGGCAGGCGCGCTGAATCGCGAGCATGCTTGATGTCGTGAGCGATATGAGTAAAGAAAGTTCGTCGTGGCTTTAACTGGTCGACGTAGCGAAGTGCTTTATCGACCCACAGGTGTGTCGGGTGTTCTCTGAAGCGGAGACAATCCAGCACGAGTACGTCGAGGCCTTGCAAACCGTCGACGGTCGCCGGCGGAATCTCGCTAAGATCCGTCAGGTACGCAAAATCGTTGAAGCGATAAGCCATCACCGGCAAACGGCCGTGAATCACTTCGAGTGGAGTGATCTCCAGTTCTTTGCCGATGCAGAAACTCGCGCCCGGCGTAACAATGTTGGGGATCACTTCCGGCAGACCGCCACCGAAGTGCGACGGCTCAAAGATGTACTTGAAGATGCGTTTGATATCTACCCAGGCGCGTTCGTTCGTATAGACGTTGAGCGCGCCAAAGCGAAAGTTGAGCGGGCGAATATCGTCGAGACCAAAAACATGATCGGCGTGACAGTGAGTGATCAGAACCGCGTCGAGACGCTTCAGTCCAAAGCGCAGCGCCTGCTGTCGAAAGTCGGCAGACGTATCGACCAGGACGGTGCGCCCGGCATGTTCGATGATGATAGAAACTCTCAGACGTTTGTCGCGAGGATCGTCTGAGATGCAGGTCTCACATTCACAACCGATTGACGGCACGCCGGTGGAGGTTCCCGTACCTAAAAAGGTAAGCTTCATCTCCCCCCAGTAATATCACTGCCCGTAAATCTCGCTTGCTGCGGCGCGTTGATGAGCGAAACGTACTGCATGCGCAGGTCCGCCAACAGCCCTTCGAGCATTCGTTGCTCCTGTGGCGTCAGGTTTCCGGTCGTCTTCTTCTGCAACATGCCCAGCACGTCGATCCAGTGCTTGCCCAACTCGACATCAACGTCACGCTGGTGCGTCACCGGATGCTCCATCATCCCGAGTGCGGAAGCAGCATTTGAGGCGATCGACATCAGAAAGCTCACAAAACTCGCTGGATCGCGCGCGTCGGCGAGATCTTCTTCGGTGAACTCCTCTTCGGTCGCCGGCGCCGCCTGCTCCGGGCTTGCTGCGACTTCCCTTTCCGGTGTCGCCGCTTGTGCTTCGGGAGCTGGAGCAGCGGCTGCTGCTGCCGCTTCCTGCGGGACGGCTACGGGTTGCGGTTTCTCTTCAGGAGGCAGATCGCGCGGTGTGCCGTCAGGATTAAACAGTCTTCTGTCCGTAACTTTGAAATTAGGTTGATCTTCTTGCATGGGGTTATTAAATCATAAAGAGACAACGCGGTGTTAGACTACCCACATGCCTGCAACATTCAATGATTTAGTAGCCCTAATGGAACGCCTGCGCTCACCAAATGGCTGCCCGTGGGACCGCGAACAGACCTACGCCACGCTCGCGCCGATGCTTCTCGAAGAAGCTTACGAGGCGTTTGAAGCGGTTGAGGATGCACGCGAGGGCCGCCCTCGCGAATTGTGCGACGAGCTTGGTGATCTGTTATTTCAAATTGTCTTCTATGCACAGGTCGCGAAGGAACGCGGTGAGTTCACGATCGAAGACGTCACCACAGCCATTCACGACAAGATGGTGCGTCGCCATCCACACGTGTTTGGTGACGTCACTGCCAACGACGCTGCCACGGTGTTGCTCAACTGGGAGACGATGAAGGCCGAGGAGCGACGCGCGTCTGGCAAAAGTGAGGATACGAACACCTCGTTGCTGACCGGTGTGTCGTCCAAAGCGCCTGCGTTGATGGAAGCGCATCAGTTGTCGACGAAGGCAGCACGCGTAGGTTTCGACTGGAAGTCCGTGGACTACATCTTCGACAAGCTACAGGAAGAGATTGATGAGCTGCGTGCGGCGATCAAGGATCACGTGGAGCTCAAAGACGAGGCGAATCACGCACGCGTGCGAGAAGAGCTCGGGGATCTGTTGTTTGCAGCGACGAACATCGCGCGACACATGCAGGTCGAGCCTGAAGCAGCGTTGAAGTTAACGAATCGGAAGTTCCGGCAGCGATTCGAATACATCGAGAACGCGCTTCACCATCGCGGACAGGCGTTTGATCAAACGTCGATTGATGAGTTGGAAGAGTTGTGGCAGGAAGCAAAAAGAAAATAAGCTGCGGATTAACGCGGATCTGCGCGGATCTGCGTTAATCCGCGGTGAAAAATTAGTCGTTAATGCGGACAGATCGGAGGATCTGATTAAACGCGTTATCGAAACCGCGTTCGTTCTGCGGCGCGACGGCGATCATGTAGAACACTTGCCCATTGCGCAATTGCGCCGTGATCAGCCGCACTACCTCCGGACGCCCGGTCGCTTCGTTGATGTTCGTCAACATCGAGATCAGCGCATTCCGTCCTGACAGCGACGTTCGTTGATAACCACCGTTCATGCGCATGTTGCTGTTTCCCTGCGCAAAGCTGTTAATCACCTCTTCAGTCGCTCGCTGGAGGTTCTGATTACTAGTCTGGGCCACGCCAAAGCTCGCGCCGTGTGTGTAAACGGCCTGGCCGTTCTGCTGGCCATAAGCACCGTCCGGCACAAACCACACTGAGTTTCCTTCGTTGACCTGGCGCCAGTTGCTTGGGACGCTAACGTTCACGCCACCATTGAAGATCGAAACACTCTGATAACGCGACGATGGATAAGCTACACGTCCGCTTGGCGCATTGTTCGGATAATTACCTGCCGGATAGTTGCCAGTCGGCTCGCCGACCGGTTGACGCTGACCGCTGCGAGCGATCTCTGCCATTGTCGGAGCGCGCTGGAAGCCACGCAGTCGTTCCTGAACACGCGCAAACTCGCGTGAGTCGCGCATGCCGCTGTTTATGCGCAGCGATTGAGCTTCTCGGTTGATGCGCGCATAACGATCACTCGCGCTCGGGTGGTCGCTCAAGAACCCACCGCCACCGCCGCCTTGTTGCTCGATCGTACGGAACATGTTGGCCAGGTCACGCGGATCGTAGCCAGCCTGCGCCATGATCTGTGCACCGAGAATATCTGCCTCGTTCTCGTATTCACGACTAAACTTCAGCAGGTAGACCGCAAACGGCGCCTGCGCCAGTTGGCCTACGCCTGGTCCACCGAGAATCGTTCCGGCGATTCCGGCGATGCCGCCGAGGATGCTGTACTTCTGACCCTTTGAGGCCTGAGCCGTGCCGTGTCGCAAAGCGACGTGACTGATCTCGTGGGCCATCACGCCCGCCATTTCACCTTCCGTGCGCGCGGCTTCAATCATTCCGCGGTTGACGTACATGGGACCACCGGGAAGGGCGAACGCATTGATGTCTCGCGCGTTGACGACTTTGAAGTAATACTGAAATTCGGGATGTTGAAACTGAGAGGGGATGCTCGCG
>Ga0126311_10001946_pt1 | contig 10188 bp, 10 predicted proteins | sample Plot61_FD_92539 | JGI IMG/M metagenome (GOLD analysis project Ga0126311, IMG submission 92539) | Serpentine soil microbial communities from UC McLaughlin Reserve, CA, USA - Plot61 | ecosystem: Environmental > Terrestrial > Soil > Grasslands | place: USA: UC McLaughlin Reserve, Lake County... | reverse complement strand
TCGCGAGCCACGCATACTGATCGGGTCCGACGCGAAAGTCATATCGCTGATCGCACGTTTGTTTCCCGTGTCCTACTGGAAGGTCCTGGCGCGGCGTGCAGGTGTGTAAGGATGGGTGTCGCACTTGTGCAATGTGTCCGTGAAGTTACAAACACACATTTAGGATGACATTGCCTTTTCCTATATAGTCACCGTTGGCCAGGATGAGCAGTTACCAACCAGACAGATCAATCGGGCGCATGCTGACTCTCGATGCGATGCGGGGAGGGGCGGCGTTGGCCGTCGTCACCTATCATGCGCTCGGGGTGGCGCCCTTGACCGCGCCTGTCGGATGGCAATACTGGCTGCCGCAAATCACCGGTTACGTAGTTCATTTCGCGTTCGCCGGAATATATCTTTTCTTCGTCATCTCCGGTTTTTGTATCCACCTGTTCTGGGCCAAAGCTCGCGCCGCGGGTGCTCACAAACCAGTAATCAACTTCTTCACCTTCTGGAAACGACGCGTCCGGCGATTGTACCCTCCGTACTTTGCCGCGCTCGCGCTGTATCTGCTATACCTCGCATACAAAACTCCCGTACAGGTCACGGGCTTTTACGTGTGGGACGTGCTGCTTCATCTGTTCATGCTGCACAACGTGGACCTGCGGACTACATACACAATCAATGGCGCGTTCTGGACGCTCGCGATTGAAGAACAACTGTACCTTGCTTATTTCCTGCTGCTCTTCCTGCGGATTCGTTATGGTTGGACCAGGACGTTGATCTTGTGCTTTTCGGCGCGCGTTGCCTGGTTAATCATGGGCCGCGCGCTGGGCGCGTCGCTTGGCATCCACATTCCCGTGACGGAAGCGGCCGCCACGAACTGGTTTATCTGGGCGTTAGGTGCTTTAAGTGTTGAGGCAGCACTAGGAATAATAAAGCTCCCTCGCTGGTGCTTCAGGCTATCAGTGGCGGGCGTGGCGCTGGGTTGCGCGATGGCGTTGGCGCAACTCTTACCACTGGTGGACCATATAAGTCTCGCACACGATGTTGGCTGGCTCATTATGCACCCGGCGTGGGGCGTCGGATTTTTCGTTCTTGTAAACTATGCCGTCGCGGCGGAGCAGCGTTGGCGAATCAAATCGACACCGGTGCCGCGGCTGATCCCGGGCCTGGCAGCAATCGGGCTGATCTCATACTCGCTCTATTTGACTCATTCGTTTGTACTGATGCACTGGTACTGGTTCGGTTTCACAAAACTGCACATCCTGAGTATTTCGTTGCTCATAACGACGCCGTTGTCCGTCGTGTTTGCATGGCTGTTCTTCCGTGTGTGTGAACGACCATTTATGACCTCCAGTGCGATGAGAGCTACGAAGAAACCCGGTAGCGCTGCTTCGGAAGTCAGTTGGGCCACGGATTAACGCGGATGAAAGGCTTCAGCACGGATTTTTATACCAACAGGGTAAGGTCTTTACCGGAACCGCAGAATCTCTGATTCAAACACATCACGGCGTCTTTGGGCTGAGTTATCACTTTCGATAACTCAGCACCAAACAACGCGGAGTATTACACAGGGGTCGGAGACCACTGGAATGTGCGGAGCAAAACCCGCGGGTCGCATATCACCTGCGCGCCCGTGCAGTTGAGATGTATGTTGAAGCGAACCTCAGTCTCTGCCCAAAGCTCATTTGGAGGGAGGTGGTTCTGGTTGTATGTCACCGCAGGCAGAGCCTGAAAGCCTGGCATCGGAAGTTGCCGAGAGTATCCAGTGTTCTTCAGATAAATGCGCATCACATCGTTTTCCGTCGCTTCCGCTACGACTATGGCCACTGGACCGGTCTGCCCGAATCCCCAACGGAAAAGCGTCTGCCTGAGAAATACACTGCACTCAGCAATGCCGTTGCCCTGTATCAGATCCCAGTTCGGTGCGTAGGCCACAATCCCGCCGAACAGTTCGATATGCGGGCTTGAACGGAACAGTCCACTCGGCCCCGGTGTTGGAAACCGCGCAGGTTGTAGTGCGAATTTAGCGATCGCGCCGAAGCTCGTGTCCATGCTGCCGTCATAATCGTTGACCTTGCACATGCCCGAGAAATGCAAACCGTCATTCTGGAAGTCTGCACGAAGACCCGGAGCAACAGTAGCGTCTGTCCGCGCCCACCAAAACGAATGGTCGACTGGCTCAGGCTGAACTATTACGTGATCGCTCCACTTGAAGATATCGGCGACGGAAATACTCCCTCGTATAGCACGGTCTCTAATGGTTGTTGAAATCTGATCGCTGCGCCTGAGAGCACCGTCGCGCAGATCATTTTTCAGTGTTTCCAAATTGCCGTTGCTGCCGCCGAGAGTGCGAAACATTCGCACGCGCAAGTCAGAATCCTCGCGTCGCATCGCGGGCGTGACGATGGATTCATGTGCGACTGCGCGTGCTTTGAGATGCGACGTTCTAAGCGCATCCATCGCCTGGGCGACCTCGGGCGTCAGCCGCTGGGCCGGATTCTCAATGATCAAGCCATTGCTGTCGCTCGATGTTTTTACGTGGCCGTTTGTCGATTCCTCTTTGCAAACTGAGGTTTCTTCATCCGCAGTCTGTTGCGGATAGGTAAGCCCTTGGGGTGTGTCGTGCTTAATGCGGGTTTGAGTACTCATAGATTATTCATCCTTTCTATGAGTGATGAGTAAAGGGGAGAAAACGTTAGATCTGACATCCAAAGAGCGGGGGAACCCCCCTCCTGACTTGTTCGGTTGTTTAGTAACGTAACCAATGGAACAAGTCAGGAAGGGGGCTTGCCCCCGCTGCATCCGGCGCTAACTTCCCGACACCAGCGCCTTCTCTGCCTTGCCTCTCACGAAGGCGTAATTTAACTGCGGTAGCGAATTGAACTTCGCAGCCTTCGTGAAGAAGGCTTTCGCGTTCGCTGCATCGCCCTTCCCTTTGTACGCCTGACCTCTCAGATAAAGCACGTCCGGGTTTTGCTGGTTGGCCTGAGCGAGCTCCGCCATGGCGTTGTCGTAGTTCTTCTCCTCGAGCGCAATCCGGCCGGCGAGTTCGTGCGCCAGTTTTAACTGGTTCGCATTCTTCGCGACCTCGGCGGCTTTCCAAAAAGTTTCTGTCTCGGTTTTCGCAGTTGCGAGATCCTTTTTAGCCACTGCCACTCGAGCGAAGTTGTAATGACTAAACCGCTCTGCGTTGTCTTTCACCTGCTGCGACAGACCTGAGTCCGCGGTGAGCTTCAGTGCCTGCTCAAATGCCTTCCGAGCTTCGTCATGCTTACCCATCTCCAGCAGGATGTTTCCTTTCAGTTGCAGGTCGCCAGACATCGCCGTGGCATCGTTGTTCTTCTGTGCGATTGCATATTGCTTCTCGACCTCCGCGAGCGCCTGATCCAACTTGCCACTATCAATCAAGACCACCATCTGACCGAAGAGAGCGGTGCGACGCTCGCCATCGGTGCGCGCCTTCTGCGACATCTTCTGTAACTCGGCCTGCGCCTCAGCCGCCTTACCCTTGTAGGCTAACGCCGCGGCGATACCGAAATGCGAGTTGACGAAGTTGGAATTGATCGACAGTGCTTTGTTGTACTGCGTGATCGCCTCATCAAATCTTCCCATCTTCAATAACAGCTCCGCGTACGAATCATAGGGGTTTGGATCGTTGGGGATAAGCTCGATATATTTCTTGAACGCGTTCTCGGCGTCGCCGTACGCCTCGTTCTGGCGGTAGGCATAACCGAGAATGTTGAAGGCGGTCGAATAATCAGGCGCGAGCTCTGTCGCACGTTTGTAGTGACTGATCGCCTGAACAAAATCCTGCTGGCCGAAGTAGAAACCGCCGACGTTGAAGTGTGCGCGCTCATCGTTTGGATAAGCAGCGACGAGTTTTTCGAGAATCTCTTTCTGCTTCGTCGGGTTGGCATTCGCACCCGCTTCAGCAGCCTGGATCAGCAGACGCTCCCCATCTGACGCTTTGTCAGCCAGTGCCACGGCCTTCTTCAGGTGATCGAAAAACTCTTTCGCGGTCGGCGAGACATTCGCGCGAAAGAGCTCAGCGAGCGCGAAGTTTGGATCGAGTGAGAGCGCCTTGTCGAAGTGTGCGATGGAATCTGTGATGCGGAGTTTTTCAGACAGATCGCGTCCGGCGAGAAACTCCTTACGAGCGTCTTCGGACGAAGTCGTGATGGGTATCTTGCCGTTGTTTACAGGCGTTGTCGAAGCGGTTGCCGGCTCCACGTATTGGCAGGCGGCCACGGCCAGCGCGCTGAGCAGCACCGCCCACACGAACGATTTTGATGGATGAGCATGTCGCATTGTTCTGACTCCTTTGGCAGACGAATACCTGGGACTTGGGGAGATCGATGCGGGTGGTGTGATTGAAGGACCGGAGAATATGCATGGCCGGGGATGGCAGTCAAGCACTTTGTGATGAGGGTGCTTGCGCGTGCCTCGAGCTCATGGAGCGTGAGATGGATCGGATTTATGAAGTGCCGTGGCGCAAGTTGACGCGGCCTGAAGACGGGAAGGGGCGTTAGACCAGGAGGGCGGCCACTGAGGCCGCCCTTAAAGTTTTTGCAGTTTAGTGGAAGACTATGCCGATACCGATTCGAAAATTGTGCAGAGTTCGCTTCTCGGTACCTGTGAACGTGGGCGTTCCTGGTATTCCAACCGTACCAAAATCCGAAACGCCAAAGGCGTTCGCTAATTGCAGCCCAGGGTTGGAGCGCAGCGACAACCCTGGGATCGATAATCCCCATCCATGCGAAACCCTGAAAAGGGTTCGCCAGCCGCCGAACCCTTTCAGGGTTAAAGGAAAATCTTATAATCGTCACGCACGGGCCAAAACCGTCGGCGTACAAAACCTGGCCCAGTGGCTCGTGTCACCAGTTGAACAGAAACTCGCGGACGAGGTTTATGCCGAACCCGGTAAGCAATTGTGTGGTCCCGCTCTTGAGCGCGTCTTTGTAATCGTAGCGGTCCGGATACCACGTCTCGCGCGCGACGATTGCGCCCGTATAGACGCCAACGAGTCGCGGTGCCGAGATTACGAGGTTCCCGCTTCTCGTTCGAGACGTGATGTTCTGGAGTAACGCATCTTTCGCGCGTGGACCGAAACCTTCGCGCTTGCTCTTTTCAAAGCCGGTGTCGAGGCCCAGCGCCATATCGAGGCCATACGTCACCGTCTGCTGAATCGCATTCTGGCCCAGACTGGAAGCATAGCGCTTTCCGTAACCTTTCATTCCCTGCCCCCACTCCTCCGGATGGTCGCGCCACTGGTTGATTCCCGCTGTAAAGCCAGTGTACGCGAGGCGGAATGGACCGACAGAACTCTTGACGTAGCGATTAAAACGCTCTCGCCCGGTTGGAAAAACATAGGTCTGAGTGGTTGTTGTCTGAGTAGGCGTCTGCTGAGTAGGCGCCTGCGTAGGCGTCTGCTGAGTAGGCGCCTGCGTAGGCGTCTGCTGAGTAGGCGCCTGCTTATCAACTGCTATTGGGTTATTAGTCTGACCTTGTGTAACTTCTTTCGTGACTTCCTGACTGTGAACGGCAACAGCGGCAACAACCGTCACCACCCACACCGCTATCATTTTCGAGACTCGATTCATATTTTCCCCCTGCAAAGTCTATAAGCACCAATTTACACAATCTTTTGTGCTCTTTGTGCCTTTTTTGGCGGACTCACGGTTTGTCGGTGATTTTTAATTCTTTGACGGGAACGCCGTCGCTCCAAAGACCCATGAAGCGTTGCTGCGGCGTGTTGCCCAGGGCGTATTCGCGGTTCTTGCCCGTGAAAGCAGCATCGCAGAGACCGTCGAAGAGTTTCCAGGTGCCGTAGTAGTCCAGCGCGTTGACCATCATCGTCTCGGGCCGCACGCGTCGGGAGATGCGTGCATCCCCGATGGGATCAGTAGCTCCGGCGGGTGCGCCTCCGACACCCTCACCGCTGTCGTAATCCTTATCCATCGCCGTCGGCGCACGATGACTCGCCAGCAACGTGGGCAGCCCGTGTGTATCGGACACGAGTGTGACGAAATCCTTGTTCTGAGCCGAAACACGTGTCGACTCGTAATAGATCCTCTTGGCGTCAGTATCGCGTACCAGCGTGTCCTGATCTCCTGCAATCGAGAGCAAGAGCGTCTCAGCCGGGATCTTCTTCAAGTCTGCGAGCGGAACACTTATCGGCGCCTCCGTGATGCCGGGTTCGACAGCCATCACTGCCCGCACTCGCGGCAGATTTGATTCACCCGCGAGTGCCGCCACATTCGCGGCTAGCACACCACCCAGCGAATGGCCCACCGTCGCAATTTTACTGAGATCAGGCGTCACATGCCGTCGCCCACTTCGAAGCTCCCGAACAGCATCTTTTACTGCAGCGAGAGTATTCGGCAGGAAGTCCCTGATCGGCGTCAGCAGGCTGGCCTGGTAACGCGGGTAAACCACGATGTTTCCACGCTTCACAAGGTGGTCCACCCACGCACCATAATACAGAGGATTCATGCCACCCCAACCGTGCAGCAAAATGATCACTGGCGCCGTGCGCGGCCGGGGCGAGTCGGGCTCAAAGATCCAGTACTCCTCACCGCCGTTACCATACCGGTTCTTCGTCACACTGGCGTGCACGTACTGCTTACCGCCGGGCCCGGTTTGAGGCTGCGACGGCGGAGTGACAGCTTGCGCAGAGACAACAGGCAGGGAGAGAAATATCAGAGCTAAGCTCAAAACAGCCGGAACAAAGATCCTCCGAAACATTTCTTCCCCTTTCTTGCCGGCGAGCTTTTGTTAACCCCGCACGGCGACTACCTCCAGATATTCAGCGTCGACCCTGGTCGTGCCGTCAGTCGCCTGATTGTGAGTGGCCCAAAGTTGTTCCAGGTCTTTCCGCAACGCCGCCTGCTTCTCTTCGTCAAGCGAGCCAAACGCCTTTTGCGTCGGACCGTAATACATGCGGAAGCGCTCGATGACCTCAGCGGGAGAGAAAGGAAACACCCAGGTTATCTTTTGAGGCGTGGTCTCCAGTTTCGAGATGCCCTCGCCTAAACGCTGACGAACTGTTTCTTCCGAACCCCAAAGCACCGGAGACGGCATGCCGGGCGGTGGCGGAACATGCGACGACATTGTTTTGAACATCTGACCCAAGAAACCGGTTGGCGTCCAGTTGGCCATGGCTATGAAACCACCAGGGCAGCACACTCGCTTCAGCTCACTCGCCACGAGCTCCGGACGAGGCGCAAACATCGCCCCAAACATCGTTACCACTGCATCGAAACTCGCGTCCTCGTAAGGCAGTGCTTCCGCATCACCCTCGTCAAACTTAATCTCCAATCCTTCAGCCTTCGCATTTTCACGCGCCTGCTCAACGAGATATGGCGCAATATCGACGCCCGTGACCACTGCTCCCAGCCTTGCCGCGGGCAGCGCGGTATTGCCCGCGCCGCACGCGACGTCGAGCACCTTCATTCCCGGCTTCAAATTCAGCCGCTTTACAAACTCCTCCGCCTGGCTCGCGTAGTATTTTGCGATCTGTCCGAAATCGCCCGCGCTCCACGTCGCCCGAAGTTTTGCTTTCAAAGCCGAGAGCTCCGAAGTCGCTCCACTTTCCATTTTCATTGTTTCCTTTCGCCGGAATCAATCCGGATTCGGTCTTTATTCTATATACATTGCGTCCCCTAATTTATTACTCACTTTGGCACGGCTGATGCGGTAGGGTTCGTCATCGCACATTTAGCGTAACAAAACCAGTCACTCCCGGTCGGCACGTGCACAGCAGTTCAATAGGATGACGTATGTTAACGCGTAATAAATATCTTCTTTGTACTTTGCTGGTTTGCGTAGGCACAAGCACAGCACTCGCCCAGGCATCGAAGGCCGAATTTCAAAAACTTCTTCGCGAAAAAGCAGCGTTTGACGAGCCGGACTTTGCGACCTTGCAGGCCAATCAGCCGGTGGTGCGTCTGGCTCCAACCACTGACAAACGCGAAGTCGCCGTGAGTGGCCTCGTAAATATCAACGCCAGTGCCGAAGAATTTTTGCGGTTATATCGCGACAGTATGACGCGTAAAAGCAACAGTGCGATTCTCGAAATCGGCAGCTTCGGACATCAACCTGCGCTCGCCGACCTCGAGGGGCTCACGCTCGAAACTGAGGACATCGATGATCTGAAGGAGTGTGTCGCCGGCGATTGCCAGGTGAAACTATCGGCACCGATGATTGAGCGGTTTCGCAAAGAGATCGATTGGGCCGCGCCTGACTACCAACTCAAGGTTACGAATCTCTTCAAAGAGATGCTCTTCGCCTACATCAAAGACTACCGAAAGCGCGGTGAAGCGGCGCTGATCGAGTACAATGACAAACGCGACCGTGTCAGTCTGGCTGCCGAACAACGTTCGCTGAGCTCCGCGGCCGGCTATGTCAACAGCTTTCTCGCCGATAAACATCGGGGCTTGCAACTTCTTGAAGAGGCACTCGTGTGGTCCAAGATCAAGTTTGGACTTAAACCCGTAATCGCAGTCAATCACATTTCGATTTACAAGCGCAACAGCGATGTTGGGCCACAGGTGCTCGTCGCGTCAAAACAGATTTACGCAAACCACTACTTCAACGCATTTCATGCTTTGACGGCTTTCGTGAATGTGCCGGGTGAGACCAACAGCTCCTATCTCGTTTATGAGAATCGTTCGCGCGCTGACGGCCTCGAAGGACCGTTCGGCAAGCTCAAACGAGGCGTAGTTGAGAAAAAAGCGCTCGAAGGCTTACGTGGAATTATCGAGCAGTCGAAGGCGAGTCTCGAGGGATCGGCTTTGACGGCGACCACTGCTGAGTTTTCTTCCCACCCGTCGAGCGGCTGGGGACGAAGGTTGTTCGGCGGTGTTCGTCCGCTGTTGTGGTTACTGGTGCTCTCCGCATTAATTGCATTGTTGGCGCTTGGCCGGCGACGAGTAGACACAGCCACGGCACCGAAGGGCAAAGCTCTCAAGCCGGAGAGCGTCAAGAGTTAAATTCTCATAAGGAGGAGAAATGATTCGGAAACAGTTTATCGCGTGGATCGTTGCGGGCGTCATTATCGGAGGACTGTTGTCGTATGCTTCTGCGCAGCACATGGGCCATCAGGGTCACACTGTTGAAATGAAGAATGCGCAGGGTGAGTCAGTGGGGACTGCTACGATCTCGCAATCGGGCAAAGGAGTGAGAATTAAGCTGGCTTTGAAAAACCTGCCGCCAGGCTCACACGCGATTCACTTTCATCAGGTGGGCAAGTGCGAAGGTCCGGGATTTGACACAGCCGGTGCCCATTTCAACCCCGATTCGAAAAAGCACGGGTTGAAGAACCCGGAAGGCCCGCATGCAGGCGACATGAACAACTTCATGGTGAGTCGCAGGGGCACGGCGAACGCCACTGTGACGGATATGAACGTCACCATGGGTGACGGTCCCAACTCGCTCATGGCAAATGGCGGCACGTCGCTGATCATCCATGAGAAAGCTGACGATATGAAGACTGATCCGTCAGGAAACTCGGGCGCTCGGATCGCTTGCGGAACGATCACCCAGTAGGGCCAGAAGATTTTTAGCCGCAAAAGGCACAAAAGCACAAATAGAACTGTAAACGAAGAAACAGTTCTTTGTGCATTTTGTGCCTTTTTGCGACTGGAGTGTAGACTGTCCGCACGGAGGCACATATGAAATACCTGCTCGCGGCAATCGCGCTCATCGCACTCATCAACGTCTACGCCAGCCAGCAAACAGTAAAGATCAGTCCCGGTTTCTTCACCGGCAAAGACTATCTCGACATGAGCGATACCGAGAAACGTGCCTACGTCACCGGCCAAATTAACGGCATGCTGGTCGCGCCATTCTTTGGCGCGCCGGAAGAAAACCTGAGCTGGCTCAGGACGTGTAACGGAAAGATGTCAGACGAGCAGCTCGCTTCCATCCTCAACCGCTACATCCGCGACCAACCCAACCAGATGCCGCTAAACCTCAACGTCGTAACCTTCAACGCCCTCCGCGAGGCGTGTCGACGGCCATGACCGGCTGAAAAGAGGATTGCAAAAATTGCGGGATGACCTTAATCTATGCACGAATCCGCAAACCTCTTCCCGTTGGTTTACATCTGTAGTTCGTATCTCCCCAACACTATGTCATGCTTCGTGCCAAGTACAACTTGAACGGTCACCTGCCTCTGAAGGGAGCTACCAAAATGAGAGTATT
>Ga0126311_10001945_pt1 | contig 10188 bp, 2 predicted proteins | sample Plot61_FD_92539 | JGI IMG/M metagenome (GOLD analysis project Ga0126311, IMG submission 92539) | Serpentine soil microbial communities from UC McLaughlin Reserve, CA, USA - Plot61 | ecosystem: Environmental > Terrestrial > Soil > Grasslands | place: USA: UC McLaughlin Reserve, Lake County... | reverse complement strand
CGACACTTAATAGCTGGATTGCAGAAAAGAAGAAGACGCCGCTCCTAAACAGTCTTTATCAAAAGTATTTTGTAGATCGGCGTCGATATCTTGAACGAGTGACGAGTGAATATCTTACTTCCAGGACAGGAAAGCTAAGCGAGTATGACGCGCTGCTCAAACAGTATGCCGTCGAGCTGAGTTGGGACTGGCGACTGCTGGCGTCGCAGGCGTTTCAAGAATCTCGCTTCAAGCCTGCAGCGAGGTCCTGGGCCGGCGCGACCGGCCTGTTGCAAATGATGCCTAAAACCGCCAGGGAGTATGGCGTCACAGATCCGCTTGATCCCGCAGACAACGTGCAGGGCGCGATCAGGTTCTTGAAATGGTTACAGCAATACTGGGGGAAGCGAATCGTGGACGAGAATGAGCGGCTCAAATTCATCCTGGCTTCATACAATGCGGGAGCGGGACATGTTGAGGACGCACAGCGGTTGACTGAGAAGTATGGTGGCAACCCGGAAGTCTGGGAGGACGTAGCATACTGGTTATTGCAGAAATCGACGCAGCAGTACTCAACCGATCCGGTTGTGAAGTTTGGCTTTTGCCGCGGTCTGGAACCAGTGAATTACGTCAGCCAGATACTCGAGCGATTTGAACATTACAAACAGTTCGTCGTGGCCTAGAGCGGCCAGGCTTGATGGTAATAACCACTTGCCTATTCACGTGGTCTCGAACTATGCTCAATGTCCTCCCGACTTCCAATAAAGCAGTACAAGATCATGAAAATCTTACTTGCCGAAAGCATGAGCTACTTTGTTCTCGGCGGCGCGAGCAAAGCTTGCAGAGGACTCATCGAGGGTTTGGCGCAGAGAGGACACTCTTGCGCCGTTGTCTCCATCGATAATCGCCAGCAACTGGAAGCGCAAGGACTAAAGCCAACCATGGCGAAGGGCGTGGTCCAGGTGGAACTCGGCGGCATAAAAATTTTTGCTTCCGAAACCCTAGAAGAACAGTGGCGTCCCATGGCGGAGGCCATTCGTACCTTCGACCCGGATTGGATGCTCATCTGCGAGCATGGTGTGCTGCTTCTGATCAGTGCCCTTGATGCCCATCCTTCGCGCACTGTGGTGGTAGCTCAAAGCATCATCACGCATCTGCCGACCGGGTCAGCAGCTGCTATCGAAGATCAGATTCGCGTCCTGCTCAGAAAGGCCGCCGGCATCATCACCATCAGCGACTACATGCGCGACTACATACAACGTTGGAGCGGCCTGGATTCTATAATCCTTCATTTCCCATCTTATGGCAGCGGCCCCTATACGCACTTCAACAACTTCGATAGCGGCTACGTCACGATGGTCAACCCGTGCGTGTATAAAGGTATCTCGATTTTCCTGTCACTGGCCGAGAAACTGCCACAGGTAAAATTTGCGGCCATCCCGTTCTGGGGCACGAGCGCCGAGGACCACGCAGCGCTGGAGCGGCTCCCCAACGTGACGCTACTCCAACCCTCGCCCAACCTTGACGACATCTTCGGGCAGACAAAGGTCTTGCTCGTACCTTCGGTGTGGGGCGAGGCTTACGGTCAAGTCGTGGTTGATGCGATGCTGCGCGGCATTCCCGTTTTGGCGAGCAACGTAGGCGGGCTTCCGGAAGCGAAACTCGGAGTGGATTACGTCCTGCCAGTGAACATGATTGAGCGTTACGAGCAGAACGCGAGGATGGAAATTGAACCGGTTGTTCCCGATCAAGACGTGAGCCCCTGGGTGGAAACGCTGAGTCGTGTTTTGACAGACCGCGCTCTGTATGAGCGCGTGTCGCGGGACTCGCGCGAGGCTGCCTTATCGTTCGTCGCCGGCCTCGGACCCATCCCCTTCGAGCAGTACCTCGAGGGACTCGCGGCCCCCGGGAAGAGCGCGGCAGCGCAAAGCTCTGCGCCTAACTGATAAACGCTTGGTCAGCATCTTCTTAGCCACAAAGAGGCATAAAAAGCTCAAAAAATCAGCAGACCTGTTTGCGCTTTTTGTGCTTCTTTGTGGCATAGAGAACGCCGGGATTACGCAGAGAAAAATTCAGATTAGGACTACCGGGTCAATTGGTACTGCATCAGTTTGAATCTGGATGAATACGCCGAAGGCGTTCGCTAATTTCAGCCCAGAGTTCGAGCATCGCGAGAACCCTGGGACATAATTTCAAATCGCAAACGCAACCCTGAAAAGGGTTCGGCGGTTGGCGAACCCTTTTCAGGGTTCAATGGCTATTTATGTTCTGATCCCAGGGTTGTCGCTGCGCTCTACCCTGGGCTGAAATTAGCGAACGCCTTCGGCGTAATTGTTGTCGAATTTCAAACTGATGCACTACCGGGTCGTCGAATTGTTGACACGCAATTTCTGAGGTCATATAATCCGCGCCCTCTAGTACGCAAAAGATAATTTTTAATGTGGGTCTGCTCTCATGTCAGACTCATACAAAATACTTCGCACTTTTTTCTGGTAGTTTGCGGCGGATTTAGCCGCCAATTTGTTTAAAGCAAGGCACGCCACTTAACCCCCCTACGGCGTTTACCGAATCCCAAAGAACTGATGTTCAGCTTGTACAACAGCATGAACACCGGTTCGCGTTAGTATTAGTAAAGTTGGTTTTCGCACCAGGGCCTCGACAGATTTTCTCCGAAGTGAAAACTAACGAAGCATAATCTCAACTGCTGAACCTAAACGGCGGCTGCTGTGGCTCAAAGTGCGGTAGCTCTGCGCAAAGTTCGCCTCACTCAACTTCACTCAACAACGAATAACACTAACGACCTGACGAGGCGCTCCTACCCAAGCCAATAGATCACGACTGTGCTCTGCCTTGCACAGAGAAACTTCAAAGTTGCAGAAGGATGAAGGTATGAAGATCACTGATCAGCAGGAATCACCGGAGAGTATCGCGATCGTGGGAATGGCGTGTCGCTTTCCTGGAGCAAAGAACGTAGATGAATTCTGGCAGAACCTGCGAAACGGAATTGAGTCGATCTCATTCTTTTCGGACGAAGAAGCCGAGCAAGCCGGAGTCGATCCGGCTGACTTGAAAAATCCCAACTACATAAAGGCAGGTGGGATACTCGACGACATCGAAAACTTCGATGCGCCATTCTTTGGTTTCACTCCCAAAGAAGCTGAGATGACCGATCCACAACATCGCTTTTTTCTCGAGTGTTGTTGGGAGGCGCTCGAACACGCCGGTCACTATGCCGGCAAACATCCTGGTTTGATCGGACTCTATGGAGGAGCGGGCGCCAACACTTACCTTCTCTACCATCTATCTGCTGCCGGTTATCTGCGAGACTCAGACCTTCTTCCTGCGGTATTCATCTACAACAAGAATGATCACCTGACGGGCCGCGTCGCCTACAAGCTGAACCTGCGCGGTCCCAGCGTGACTGTGCAGACTGCCTGCTCCACTTCACTGGTTGCAGTCAGCATGGCCTGTCAGAGTTTGCTCAACTATGAAGTTGACATGGCGTTGGCCGGTGGCGCCACCATCATGGCCTCGCAAAAGATCGGATACATGTACACAGAAGGAGGTATTAATTCTCCTGACGGACACTGCCGCGCCTTCGATGCCAAGGCCAAAGGCGCTGTAATTGGGAACGGAGCCGGCGTGGTGGTTTTGAAACGACTTAAAGATGCGCTCGCCGACGGCGATAACATCTGGGCCGTCATCCTCGGGGCTGCGACTAACAATGACGGCTCGCTCAAAGCAGGTTACACGGCGCCTAGTGTCGACAGCCAGACGGAGGTGATTGAGTTGGCCCAGGGCCTCGCCGGTGTTTCGGCGGAGACGATCACTTATGTCGAGGCGCACGGCACCGGAACACCTCTGGGAGACCCGATAGAGATCCAGGCGCTCACGAAAGCTTTTCGCGCACACACAACAGCAAAGAATTTCTGCGCAGTTGGCTCAGTGAAAAGCGGTATCGGGCATCTCGATACGGCCGCAGGCGTCGCGGGTCTGATCAAAACTGCCCTGATGCTGCATCACCAGCAGATTCCACCGAGCCTGCATTTTGAAACGCCCAACCCGCAACTGGAACTCGACAGCTCGCCCTTCTTCGTTAACACGAAACTGCGACGCTGGGACCGGGGCGCCACACCTCGGCGAGCAGGCGTCAGCTCGTTTGGTCTAAGCGGCACGAACGCGCACGTGGTAATGGAGGAAGCGCCTGCGCGCGCGCTGTCTGGCCCATCCAGATCGTCACAACTGTTGTTGCTATCGGCCAAAACGGCCGGCGCGCTTGATACGACTTGCGCCAATCTCGTCGATTTCCTGAAACAGAATCCGTCAGTGAAGCTGGCTGATATAGCGCACACATTAAGGGTGGGTCGAAAAACTTTCGCGCATCGCCGCATGCTGGTCTGTCACAACTCTGACGAAGCAATTGCTGCTTTGCAGGCGTTGACACCCGACCGTCTTTCGACGTCAGTACAAGAGTCTGCGCACCGGCCTCTGACTTTCATGTTTCCGGGTCAAGGCTCTCAATTTGTGAACATGGGAGCTGATCTCTATCAGTCCGAGCCGGCCTTCCGGGAGCAAGTCGACTACTGTTCACTCTACTTGAAACCTATTCTCGGTGTTGATTTGCGAAGCCTGCTCTATCCGCACGAGAGCGAGCGCGACGAAGCCGCAAAGAAACTGGATCAGACTTCATTCACTCAACCCGCTCTTTTCGTGGTCGAGTATGCGTTGGCGCGGCTTTTGATGAAATGGGGAGTGCAACCTACTGCGCTGATCGGGCACAGCATTGGCGAGTACACCGCCGCGTGCCTTGCCGGTGTGTTCTCGCTTGATGACGCACTCAAACTTGTTGCCGAACGCGGGCGCCTGATTCAAAGCTTGCCCGGCGGCTCGATGCTGGCTATTCAGATGAGCGAGAGCCAGTTGCGAAATATGCTGGGCGAAAAGCTCGCGCTAGCTGCGGTCAATGGGGTTGGTCAGTGTGTCGTCTCGGGTGTAGACGAAGCGATCGAGCAATTCGAGCAGGAGCTGACTGGCAAAGCGATCGCGTGCCAGCGACTTCGGACCTCGCACGCATTTCACTCGGCCTTGATAGAACCCGCACTCGAACAATTTCTGCAATTCGTCAAGGACGTCGATCTCAACCCGCCGGGAATTCCATTTATTTCGAATGTGACGGGCACCTGGATCACGGACGACCAGGCTACTGACCCGCATTACTGGGCCAAACACATGAGGCAAACTGTCCGCTTCGCAAATGGCGTCGAAGAACTCGTGAAAGATCCTGAGGCAGTACTGCTTGAAGTTGGTCCAGGTCTCACTTTGAAAAATCTTGCGAAATGGCATCCTGATAAGAAGCCGGCTCAGTTGATCATCTCCTCTATCCCAGGCCCGCGCGAGCGCCAGAAAGATATTCCGTATTTATTACGGGCGTTGGGACAGCTTTGGCTGGCCGGAGTTGAGCCTGACTGGGCAGCGTTCAACGCGAACGAGCAACGAATGCGTGTGCCTCTGCCCACCTATCCTTTTGAGCGCCAAAGACACTGGATCGATTTGGATCTGCGCTCGAGCTCAAATCAACTCGGTCCGCGCCGCAAGTCTTACAACAAACGCCTGGAGCTGGAAAACTGGTTTTCCGTGCCGGCGTGGAAGGAAACGCCGCGTTTGGCAGTAAATGGAAATCACAAACCATCGTCGCCAGACAAAAGCATCCTGGTTTTCGCGGATGGCTTTGGACTTACGTCACGATTCCTCGAGTTGGCCAAGGGGAAATATCAGCACGTCATCCGGGTCGGACGAGGCCCTGCTTTTCGAAAGCACGACGACGCAACAATGGTGTTGAATCCCGAGTGCCCGGAAGACTACGACGCGTTGCTACAGGAGCTTTCTTCGCGAAGCTTACAGCCTGAAACCATTGTCAATTTCTGGAACGTGACTCCGGATATTTCCGCGAAGCTCGACGACCTCGCCGGACTTGGTGAAAGCGGGTTCTTTGATCTTCTCTACCTGGCCCAATCGATTGGACGCGCCGGCATTACGGATCCACTTAAACTCGTGCTTGTCTCGAACGGGATCAGGCAGGTGACTGGCGCTGAGGAGTTGCATCCGGAAAAAGCGATCGTTCTTGGTCCATGCCAGGTATTTCCGCGCGAGTATCCGAACGTCAGCTGCCAGAGCATCGATATCACTGTTCCGCGGGAAGGAAGCCGCCAGGAGCAGTGGCTGGCGGAGCAAATTCTGGCCGAGCTTTCCGCGCCAAAGGCCGAGCCGATCGTTGCTTATCGTGACAATCGCCGCTGGCTACAGCGTTATGAGCCAGTGACCTTGCATGAGGCACCGGATCATCGTGCCGTCCTCAGGGATGGTGGGGTTTATTTGATCACTGGCGGTCTCGGTGGACTCGGTCTCGAAGTCGCCGACTACCTTGCCCGCACCTGCCGCGGCAGGTTGGTCCTGGTTAACCGTTCCGCGTTCCCTGCGAGAGAACAGTGGCTCCATTGGCTCAAGACTCACGGCTCTGACGAGCGAGTGAGCAAGACGATTAGCCGCATTCGCCAGATGGAGGAGTCAGGCTCTGAAGTTTTGATCCTGAGTGCCGACGTGGCAGACGAGCAGGCTATGCGCGATGTCTTTGCGCGCCTGCGCGAAAGCTTCAACGAGCTCAACGGGATCATTCACGCCGCCGGGATTCCAGCCGGCGGATTGATGCAAATCAAGAAACCTGAAAGCGTCCGCGAAGTGTTTGCCGCGAAGGTCAAGGGCACTCGTGTGCTCGAGAAACTAGTGGAAGACATTCCGCTGGACTGCTTCGTCCTCTTCTCTTCCCTCAGCGCGATCGTCGGCCGGCTGGGCCAGGTCGATTACGTTGGGGCGAACGCTTTTCTGGATCTGTTTGCGCAATACTATCGCGCCAGGACTGGTCGCTTCGCAGTGTCGATCGACTGGAGTGCGTGGGAACAGGTCGGCATGGCGGCGCACCTGTTTCAGGAAAGCGATTCCGCGGCAGAATCAACCGAGGACCTGGAGATTTATCAAGGACGCATTTCTCCGGCAGACGGTGCCGAAGCACTCGATCGTATCCTCGCCGCACAACTCGAGCCGCAAGTGATAGTTTGTCCTCAGGATCTTCAGATCACACTCGAGCAGGCCGCGAAATCCAGCGGCGAACGATTTCTCGCCGCCATCAAAGCACAGCAAAACACAAAGACCCTTCCGACCAACATCCGGCAGCACGGCGATTATGTGCCACCGGTGAGCGACGCCGAACGCAGGATCACACAGATCTGGCAGGAGGTGCTCGGTATCGAAGAGGTGGGAATTCACGACAACTTCTTTGAATTAGGAGGAAGCTCACTCTTTGCCATTCAAGTGCTCTCGCGGCTGCGCAAGGAGTTCAATGTCGAGATTCCGCCGGCGATGATTTTTGAAGGCGCTACGATCAGCGCGCTCGCCAAACTTCTCACGAAGGATCAGGACGAGAAGCCTGGGTTTAAAGAACAGCAAAGCCGTGGTGAAAGACGGAAAACAAAAGCCCAGGAACGTCTTAAGAGTTCTGCCTCCAAAGCCTGACTCAGGCCACAACAGGCACACATAAGGAAAAATCATGAGTGGCTTTGATGGAACTGAGATAGCCATCATCGGAATGGCTGGGCGGTATCCGAGATCCCGCAACCTTGATGAGTTCTGGAACCACCTGCGCGCTGGCGACGAGCTGATCTCTTTCTTCACCGATGAGGAGGTTCTGGCTCGAGGCGTCGATCCCGAAGTGCTGGCCAGCGGTCAATTCGTGAAGGCGGCGGTCGTGCTGGAAGACATGGATCTTTTCGATGCCTCCTTTTTTGGTTTTACTCGCAGAGAAGCAGAGCTACTGGATCCGCAGCACCGGCTGTTTCTCGAAACCGCGTGGGAGGCGTTGGAAAATGCCGGCTACAGCTCGGACGTGTACGACGGCCTCATCGCTGTTTATGCGGGAGCGGGAGTAAACAGCTACTTCCTCACGAACCTTTTCAACAATCCAGAGTTCGGGCCGCTGGAACAGTTGTCTCTACTCCTCGCCAGTGACAAGGACTACATGATGACGCGCGCCTCCTATAAGTTGAACTTGCGCGGGCCGAGCGTGATGGTCCAAAGCGCGTGCTCGACCTCTTTGATGGCCATCCACCTGGCGTGTCAGGGATTACTCGCCGAAGAGTGCGACATCGCTTTGGCCGGAGCCAGTAATGTTCAGACCATCCAGCGTGACGGCTACTTCACGGTTGAAGGTGGAGTCTATTCGCCTGACGGTCATTGCCGATCCTTTGATGCTGAGGGAAAGGGGACGATTTTTGGCAGCGGTGTCGGAGTCGTGGTCCTAAGACGGTTGGCAGAGGCCTTGTCTGACGGCGATCACATCGATGCCATTATTAAAGGCTCTGCTGTCAATAACGACGGCTCGATGAAAGTGAGCTACACCGCACCGAGTGTCGAAGGACAAGCCAGCGTGGTTGCCGAAGCGCTGGCGAATGCGGGAGTGAGTGCGGAAACAATCTCCTACATCGAAGCACATGGCACGGCCACTGCGCTTGGCGATCCGATCGAGATTCAGGCGCTCACCAAAGCATTCAGGGCCACGACTGATAAGAAAGGCTTTTGCGGAGTTGGCTCAGTTAAGAGCAACCTCGGACACCTGGACTCCGCCGCGGGCGTCACCGGAATAATCAAAACTGTCCTGGCTCTCAAACATAAGTCGATACCTCCGAGCCTGCATTTCAATCAACCGAACCCCGCAATTGATTTCGAGAACAGCCCGTTCTTTGTCAACAACAACCTGTCGGAATGGAATGGCCCTGTTCCCAGACGAGCAGGCGTAAGCTCTTTCGGCATCGGCGGTACCAACGCGCATATCATTCTGGAAGAGGCCCCTCCTGCTGCGCCCTCTGGACCATCAAGGCCATGGCAGTTGCTGCCGCTATCGGCCAAAACAGATTCCGCGCTGGAAACTGCTACGAGTCATTTAGCGGAGCATTTCAGGCAATATCCTGATCTCAACTTAGCGGACGCAGCTTACACGTTGCTGACAGGCAGAAAAGTTTTCAAACATCGCAAGGTCGTAGTGTGTAAAGATCTTCCGGATGCAATCACTGCGCTACAGTCTCACGATTCACGCCGTGTTCTAACCGGCCACGAGCCGAAGCGCCGGCTGGTCGTGTTTATGTTTCCCGGACAAGGATCTCAGCGCCTCAACATGGCCCAGGAGATCTACGCACATGAGCGAACTTTCCGCGAGGAGATCGATCGCTGTTCACGACTGCTCGAACCTGAGCTGGGTCTTGATCTGCGCCACGTACTCTATCCGCCGGTGAACTCGGCAGAGGCACAGGAGCAGTTGAAGCAAACTTCTTTGGCCCAACCGGCGCTCTTCGTTATTGAATATGCGCTGGCGCAGTTGTGGCAGGAGTGGGGGATCAGACCGTGGGCGATGATCGGTCACAGCATCGGTGAATACGTCGCCGCCTGTCTGGCGGGTGTCTTTACGCTGGAAGATGCTTTGAAGCTGGTTGCCGCCCGGGGAAGACTGATGCAACAGGCGCCGGGCGGAGCCATGCTAGCGGTGCCCCTGGCGGAAGAATCGATTCGCTCGTTGATTGGTCCTGAATTGTCGCTTGCGACGATCAACGCTCCGGAACGTTGCGTTGTATCCGGGCCAAACGAAGCAATCGACGCCTTGCAACGTGAGCTGGAGAAAAAGGAGCTCGCCTGCCGGCGTTTGCACACTTCACATGCCTTTCATTCAAAGATGATGGAGCCGATCCTGGAGCCTTTCCGCGGGGTTGTTAGTCGCATCCGGTTGCGAGCGCCGCAGGTTCCTTACGTATCAAACGTTACCGGCGATTGGATCACTCCTGAGCTGGCAACCAGTCATGACTACTGGGTCGATCATCTGCGAAGCACCGTCCGATTCGCTGACGGTCTAAAGCAGGTACTGAAAGAACCTGATTGCGTTCTCCTGGAGGTGGGTCCGGGACAAACATTGACGAGCCTCGCCCGGCAGAATGGCAATTCGCATAAGCAACCAGCCATCGCTTGCGCGCACGACTCAGATAGTCCCGAAGACGATCTGTTGTCTTTAATGACTGCCATTGGAAAACTCTGGGTCGCAGGCGTCGAGATCGACTGGTCTGGGTTTTATACTCACGAGCGCCGCCAGCGCATTCCATTGCCAACATATCCTTT
>Ga0126311_10001944_pt1 | contig 10189 bp, 4 predicted proteins | sample Plot61_FD_92539 | JGI IMG/M metagenome (GOLD analysis project Ga0126311, IMG submission 92539) | Serpentine soil microbial communities from UC McLaughlin Reserve, CA, USA - Plot61 | ecosystem: Environmental > Terrestrial > Soil > Grasslands | place: USA: UC McLaughlin Reserve, Lake County... | reverse complement strand
GAGCGCGTCGCCCCTGGTTAAGTTACATTAAAGCAAGCCCAGGCCTGAAAGGCCGAAATAGTATTACGCCCTTTCAGGGCTCCTACGCATCTTGCATATTTATCCAGGGGCGATGTCCCGACAAAGTCGGGACTTGCCCCTGGCTTTTATATTCCGCGCCTTTGGCGCTAGAAGCTGATCTTGCCTGAGAGTTGGATTCGGCGCGCGTTGTTGGTGACGCTGTCGTTGATGCGACCGAAGATGGACGAGGTGATCACCGCGGTCGGATTATCAAACGCCGGGTTGTTCAAAACGTTGCGCGCGTCAACGCGGAAATTGAAACTCACCTTCTCCGTGATTCTGAACTGCTTCTGAAGCGACGCATCCCACTGGAAGTAAGTCGGAGCGAGGAAGAAATTACGCCCCGTATTTCCAATCGAGCCCGGCGCCGGCGCCGAGAACTGGCTGCGAGTGTTCGCATCGAACCAGAAGTTACGCCCACTCTCCAACACGAGGTTGCCACTATGACGACTGCAACCATTGCAATCAGCAGTTGATTGGACCACGTTGCTCACACTGTTGACACCCGAATAAACGGTGAACGGCCTGCCGGACGCCCAAAGCACGGTGCCCGCCGTCTCCCAACCTCCGACGACATAATTCACTACTGACGGCATGCCGCTCAGGAACTTCCGGCCTTTGCCGAACGGCAACTCGTAAGTGTAAGTGCCCTGGAACACGTGACGACGATCGAAGTCGGACCACGTGTAATTCAAATTACGATCGCGCAAGTCAAACGGAGTGCTCGAGGCTGATTGAACCGATCCGGTCGACACCGTGCTCAACGACGGATCCCAGGAGCGATTGTCTTTTGACTTCGAGAGCGTGTAACCAAACTGGTATCCCAGACCCTTCCGAATACGACGCTTGAAGATGAACTGAAGTCCGCCGTAGTTTGAGTAGTCGTTGCTATCGAACACGTTCAAGCCACCGGTGAACTGCGGATACGGTTGCAGCAGGAACGGGAAGCCATTCAGATCGAGCAGGCGGCGATTAAGTTGCGCGTTCGTGCAAATGCCCGCGGTTACGTCCGCTGCAACACAGGTCTTCTGCGAAACGACGAGTGCCGCGGCCGCGACGCTTCCCTGCGTGATGTTCGTGGTATTCAGCGTGCGGAAACGTGCGGTGCCACCGTTGTTGTTTGCATTACCTGACATGAGCAAGTTGATCAGCGGGCTGTTGTATGAAGAGCTGGCCCTGATCTTGTTGAACGCGTCCAGGAAGTTGGCCTCACTCAGACCCGGAACGGATGCGAATATGTTTACCTGGTTGACGTTGTAACCACCCAGCAGGTGAACCGCATGCTTGCCGATGTAATTCACTTCGACAACGTTGTTTCCAATCTCACGTTGCACGCTCAACGACCACTCATGAACCTGCGGGAATTGCAGATCCGGATCCATCACGCTGGTTGACGCAGTACTGAACGACACCGGTTGACGCAATGCATCCGGAGTCGAGGTCGGCGTCAGCGATGCAATCACTGGTCCAAGATCTCGGAACAGGCCGCCGTTCGCGCCGAAGTTTGAATTCGTAGCGGCGACGTTATTTCCCGGCGTGCTCTGGAAGATAGAGGAGCCGAACAGGAACGTCGCGATTCTGTCTGACGCGATGCGGTAATTACCACGTATCGAGGTCTTGCCACTCTTAAACGGATCCCACGCAAAACCGACCGACGGCAGAATCTTGCTGAAGTCGCTGTCAAATAGATCGCCTTCAACCCACTTCAAAGTGTTTGAAGGAGGTGCGCCGAGTTTCACTGGTTGATTCGGTATAAGAATCGGCCGTCCATTGACGCGTGGCGTTAGCTTCGGTTCCCAGCGCACGCCCAGGTCGAGGACCAGATTCGATCTGACGCGCCAGTTATCCTGGAAGTAAAAATCGAGCTCAGTGTAGTTGGCCTCATTGAGCCAGCGCGTACCGGCGGGAGCGAAGGTCGACGGGTTACTCGGATCCAGAATAAACGCGCGCGACACGCTTCCGATCTTCCCGAGCTCGTCGACGATCGTGTTTTGCAATCGAGTCAGATCATTGGAGTTGATGCTCGTGTTTCCCGATGCCGGCAGGTTGAAGGCGCCGAAGCCGGCAGTGCCGCTGAAACCCACTACCGGTTCGATCGCTGAGCCGGCCACGTTCGAGCGGTCGTCACGATGCTTGTTGAAACGGAAGTTGATTCCACCCTTGAGCGTGTGTGAACCGCGAACAAGGGTCGCGTTGTCGATAAACTGAAGCGTGCGAACGCCACGCGCGTTGTAAGAGAAGTTTGTGTTCTCAGTAGCGACGTTAACGAATGAGAACGGCAGATTCGGATCCGGGAACGGCGTAGCGAAGGTAAAGAAAAACTTGCTAAGACCGAAGATGGCTTCGTTTGTCAGAGTCGCGGTTGGAGACCAGCGCCAGTTAACCGCAAGGTTTTTCGGAGTGCGGCCAGTGTCTACAAAGTTCGGCGAACCCGGAAAAATCGGGCGGCCGCCGTTCGCTGAATCGCCAAAGCTGCTCTGGCTGCCCTGCGCATAACGAACATAGATCAAACTGTTATCGCGCAGGTTGAAGTCAAACTTGCTGACGAAGTCGTACTGCTTTTCGTGCTGCGGCGAAGCGAAGTTGAACCCGGCTGTGTTCAGACCATCGCCGACCGTGAAATTGTTTGGCAGCGGCATCGCGTTGATAAACCCGGCGAGCGTCGGATCGATTCCGACTCCGGTCGGGTTCGTGGCGATGTTGTACGACGAGATGCACGGCGAGTTGGTCGGCGGCGCGCCATTGCAAATGGGCAGGACTGCGCCACCACCCGCGTTTACTGCGGGAGTCGTCGTGCCGGCAGGCGCATTCGCTCTGCCTACTACGTAACGGAACAGTCCCTGTCGCGCGGACTGCGTGTAGACGGTGCGCGTAACGAGCGCGGTGTCGTAGGCACGCAGCAGTTGCAGGTTGACGAAGAAGAAAGCCTTGTCTCTCATCCAACCGCCTTTGGTGCCTTCACCAAAGCCGGGATTGTAAAGTGGACCACCGAGACTGCCGCCGAGGATGTGCTGTACAAACTGATCCTTCGGCACACCGGCGATCGTCACCGGATAACTCTTCGCGTCGAGTCGCGGCGTGCGGTAGTACTCAAACAGGTTGCCGTGAAAATCATTCGAACCGGATTTTGTGACGAGTGTTACCTGTGCGCCACTGCTGCGACCGAGTTCGGCGGTGAAGTTGCTCGTCACCACCTGAAACTCCTGAACCGAATCAGGGTTCGGACGTAACGGCGTAAAGTTTGAGCCACCCGCGGTCGACTCGTTGATGTCGATGCCGTCCAGCGTGAAGTTGAAAGCACGATCGCGCGAGCCGTTGACGTTAACGCCGCCGCCTGTGTTGCCGCCGAACACTACACCCGGTTGAAAGTTCAGCAGGTCGAGTGGGTTCCGCCCGCGCGTGCCGACAATCGGCAGGCTCTCGAGCGTGTGCTGTTCGATCGTGCTGCCGATATTTCCCGACGTGCTCGTCTGCACCTGTTCGGAACCGGCTTGCACGGTAACCGTCTCAGACACGACGCCGGTTTCGAGGGTCGCGTTGACGGTGGCCGGTTGATTGACGTTGACCGGCGTCGCCTTGCTGATGAATTTTTTGAACCCTTGCTTCTCGATCGTGATGCTGTAGTTTCCGACCTGGACCAGATCGAAAGCGTAGGCGCCGCTATCGCTGGTCTCAGTCGTAAATGAAACTCCGGTCGCTTCATTCGTCAGAGTCACCATGGCGCCGGGAACCGAAGCGCCGTTGGCATCCTGAACCGTGCCCGTTACGCGAGACGTGGTTCCCTGTCCGTATGCAGCCGGAACGAGACAGAACGCTAAGAACAGAAACGCAAGAATAGGTTTCCTCATGTTGTCCTCGATTTGAAAGAAGGGTTGAGCTACGAAAATTCGGACGGATTATAGATTGTTTTACGAATAATGGTAGCTAAAGATTTTTATCATTTCGATAAGATTGGCTGATGTCTGTTAGACTCGGGCGGAATGCCCAGATTTGTGTTCGGTTCATTACAGTTCGACTCTCCTTCGCGCGAGATGATCGCGAATGATATAGGTCACGTCTTATCCGTTCTCGACTTTGCCGAACGAGAAGCGAAGGCAGGCGCGTATGTCGCAGTGATGCTCAGTTACGAAGCAGCGCCTGCGTTCGATCTTGTGTTGGCTGTGCATGAGCCCACTGATTTTCCGCTTGCGTGGGCAGCTACGTTTACGACTGCAACAGATCTTGCGGAGAACGACGCGCGCCTTTCTTCGAACTCGTGGGCGCCGCGTGTGAGTCGAGGTGAATACGACGACGCGGTAACTCGTATCAAAGACTTGATCGCTGCCGGTGACACTTACCAGGTCAACTATTCATTTCCGTTAACTGCATCATTCGACGGCGACGCGTACGCGTGGTTCCGCACACTCTGCGAAGCACAGGGCGCACAGTATTCGGCTTACATCGATCTTGATCGTTATCGCGTGTTGAGCCTCTCTCCTGAGCTTTTCTTTGAGCGCCGCGACGATCGTGTCGTCACGAAGCCGATGAAAGGCACGGTGCGACGCGGCCGCTGGAGTGCGGAAGATGAGGAGTTGGCGCAGTGGCTGAGGCAATCGACGAAGGATCGCGCCGAGAACGTCATGATTGTCGATCTGCTGCGTAACGATCTCGGTAAGGTTTCCGTGCCTGGAACTGTTCACGTGTCTTCGCTGTTTGACGTTGAACGATTTGGGACTGTTTGGCAGATGACTTCGACTGTCGAGTCGACTTTGCAAGACGGCACGGGGCTCGCCGACTTGATGACGGCGTTGTTTCCGTGCGGGTCGATCACGGGCGCGCCGAAGATTCGCACGATGCAGATCATTCGCGAGCTGGAACGTTTTCCACGTGGCGCTTACACGGGAACGATCGGATTGCTCAAACCGGAAGGTGATTGCGTTTTCAATGTCGCGATTCGCACCGTTGTCATTGACACTCAATCGACGCGCGCGACGTTTGGAGTCGGTGGTGGAGTGACGATCGATTCTACGGCGGAGCGTGAGTATGAAGAGTGTCTGGTGAAGAGCCGGTTCCTGCAAAGTCCCGCGGTGGAGTTTCAGTTGTTTGAGTCGATGCTGCTGGAGGACGGTGAGTATTTTCTGCTGGAGGAGCATCTTGAGCGGCTCGGAAATTCGGCGGAGTACTTTGGGTTTGAGTTTCCGGAAGCAGAAATCAGATCGATGCTTGCAGGCGTAGTTGCTCAAGGCAAGGTGCGATTGACGTTGTGGAAAGATGGTCAAATAGAGACGCAAGTTTCGCAACTCGAGCCGTTTGAGGATCAGCAGGTGAGGCTGGCCACAACACCCGTCGACTCTTCCGATCGCTTTCTGTTTCACAAGACCACCTTGCGAGATTTCTCTTCGGATGTTGTGTTCTGGAACGAGCGGGGCGAAGTCACTGAGTCGGGCGTTGCAAACGTCGTGGTCCCGATTGAAGGACAACTCTACACGCCACCTGTTGCTTCAGGATTGTTAGCCGGAACGTTTCGGAATCGTTTGCTGACTGAAGGAAAGATCAAAGAGCGAGTGATTACGATTGAAGAGCTTCAGAGCGCTGATGAGTTCTTCTTAATCAACTCAGTACGTAAGTGGATGCGAGCAAGTTTTTCACGCAAAGACGCAAAGACGCAGAGAGAAACTTAGCGTCTTTGCGTCTCCTTTGTGCCTTTGCGTGAAATCAGTTGTAGAGCAAGATCTCAGCGCGAGCTTTGCGAAACTCCTCTAGTCCGCCATTCCACGAAGCGACAATGTCACGCGCGGTGTCGCCGCGTTTCACGCGTTCGAGTGTGTCCGCATTCACGAGCAGACGCAGGTAGCTATCGACCTTCCAATCGTTTGGATATAACTTTCGCAACGCGAGCGCCATTTCAATTCCAGTAAGTAGCGGACGAAACGCACCGCGATCGGTGACGATGATATTCACACCTCCGCACGGCTCGCCTTTGAACACTGACACGTTTGGCGTGAATCGCACCGGCACGAACCGCACGCCCTGCAATCCGCGTTGATTCAAAACCTCCGCGAGTTTATCGCCCTGAATCCACGGTGCGCCGACGATCTCAAACGGCGTGTCAGTGCCACGACCAACAGAAACATTCGTCACTTCGAGCAGACCGACACCCGGATACAGCGTCGCCTCCGTCAGGCTGCGCATGTTCGGCGACGGATTAACCCATGTGAGATTCGTCTCATCAAACCACATCGAACGCCGCCATCCATCCATCTTGATCACGCGTACGTCCGCGCCGATGTTACGTTGACGATTGAAAAGCTGGGCCAACTCGCCAATCGTCAGACCATGTCGAGCCGGTATCGTGTGATACGAGGTAAACGAGAGCTTATCTTTGTCGGCAATCGGCCCGTCAAAGTCGAGGCCACCGATCGGATTTGGTCGATCGAGCACAAACACCGGCAGCTTCACTTTCGCCGCTTCTTCGAGCACGTAACCAAGCGTTGAGATGTACGTGTAGAAACGCACGCCGACGTCCTGAATGTCGAACACGAGTGCGTCAAGATCTTTCAGTTGCTCGGGTTTCGGGCGACGCGTCTCGCCGTAGAGCGAGTAAATCGGCAATCCGGTGGCTTCGTCTTTTGAATCAGAGAATTTTTCGTCGGCCAGACCGCGAATGCCGTGTTCAGGTGCGAACAGCGCGACGAGTTTGACGCCCGGCGCCTTGTAAAGCACGTCGATCGTTTGCCGTCCTTCGCGATTGCGTCCGGTATGGTTCGTGATCAATCCGAGACGCATGCCTGCGAGGGGTTTGAAGTTGTCTCGCTCGAGCACGTCGATGCCCATGAGCACTCTCGTTGAACTGCCCGCGCCATCGGTGCGATAGGGAAACTTTTCGAGACTGTTGACGAGTTCGTTGTAGTAGTTCGCCGACTGCTCACGCGCGCGCTCGACTGCGGCCGTGTCAGTCACTGAGGTAGCAACGATCGAAGCTACGCGACCGCGCAGTGGTCCAACATCGCCTTTGCCGTCCGGATGAACGCGATTGCTCAGAAACACTACGAACATGTCGCTCGCCGGATCGATCCACATCGACGTGCCGGTGAAACCAGTGTGACCAAACGAACCGAGCGGAAACAGATCGCCACGATTAGTGGAGAAACTGCTGTTGATGTCCCAGCCGAGACCACGCGTAGCGCCGCTACTCGAAATGACGCGCGGACGCGTCATCTCAGCGACTGTCAACGGCGAAAGAATGCGAACGCCGCCGTACGATCCGTGGTTGAGGATCATCTGGCAATAGATCGCGAGATCGTTCGCTGTGGAAAAGAGTCCGGCGTGTCCCGCGACGCCATTCATGCGATACGAGGTTGGATCGTGAACCTCACCGCGTAACCAAACTTCTCCGTCAGCGCCAGCGTTTTCGGAAGTGTCACCGAGATAACTCAGTTGCCCGCGACGTTTTTCAGTGGGCGCGATTCTGGCTTTCAACGCTGCACTCGGACGAAAGCTGGTGCTTGTCATTCGCAGTAGTCCAAAGATGTTCTTCTGCGCAAACTGATCGAGTGGCATGCCACCAACGCGAGCAACGACTTCGCCGAGTGTGATGAAACCGATATCGCTGTAAGTGAAACGAGCGCCGGGAGGATTGCGCAGCGGTTCTTTAACCAAGCGCTTGATAGCTTCGTCGTAGCCGGTCCAGCGCTCGCGCAAATCAAAGTCAGGCGCGTAACCGCTCATGTGAGTCAAAAGATGCTCGATCGTAATGCGCTCTCTTCCCTCGTCTTTCAACTCAGGAATGTAACGTGAAACCGGATCGCTGAGACGCAACTTGCCGCGTTCGACGAGAATCATGATGCTCGTCGCGGTCGCGACGACTTTCGTAAGACTCGCGAGATCGAAGATCGTGTCCGGCGTCATCGCTTCGCGCGCGGGTTCGACTGCACGCGACCCGTAACTCTTCCTCCAAACAACACGCCCGTTGCGCCCAACGAGAACAACCGCTCCCGGCAAATGCTTATTCGCAATCTCCTCGGCAATGACCGCATCCATCTGCGCCAATCGCGCCGAAGACACCGCAACCGATTCAGGCCGCGCAACCGGAACCTGCGCCAACACAGACTGCGCGAGCAGCAGGATAAAAATCGGTTTTAAAATCTGTCTAATCCGTGGCCTCATTTGATCTTCGCGACCTGAATTCCCGTCCCTCGCGGATACAACCCCGGCAAAGAGATCGGGAGTTTCCCAACTACATCAATCTCGCCCACCAACGCCCGCGCAACCGCCTGCTGCAAGCTCGGCATGTCGCCATACGCAACGAGGTACGTCCGCAGTCCCGGAAAGCTCTGTAGTAAATAAGGATTACCAAAACTGATCCCAACGATCGGCGTCTTCGCGGCGATCAACGCCGATAACGCATGCGCGCCCGCGTCAGGTATACCAACACTCCCTGCCTGTCCGGATCGCACGCGTCCGTACAACGAAGCAAGCACGAGGTCCGCGGACTTCGCTTTTTCGATAGCTTTCTGAACCTCGAGATCGGTCGATCGTTCATCGAGCACAATCGTTTCGACTTTGACGCCGCTGCGATTGAGTTTTGAAACAAACGCGTTAGCGATCCAGGTGCGATCGTCGCCGTTCGTTACTGCAAGATTGAATATGCGCGAATCAGGTCGGAGGTTTTTTAGAGGTACGAGTTTGTCTTCGTCACGCACGATTGTGATAGCGTGTTCGGCAATGTCTGTTGCAAGCTTTACTACGTCCTTGCTGCCGACGACCCGATCGATCGTGTCGATCGGTGTGATGCGTTGGTCCACCAAACCGAGATCGTACTTGGCGGCAAGTATTCTTCGTGCCGACTCCTCGACGCGTTGCTCCGTGATGCGACCACTCCTCACTGCCGCCAGCACGCCACGAAAGGACGCATCGACATCTGCCGGTTTGAGCAACATGTCAGCATCCGCTTCGAGAGCGCGCACCGCCGCTTCTTCCTGTGTGAAGTAGATCGTCAGGCCGCTCATGCTCAAAGCGTCGGTCACGATCAGCCCGGAAAACTTCAGATCGTTGCGCAGGATGTTGCCGATCACGGGCGACATGGTCGCCGGTATCGCGGCTTTCTCTTCTACGATCTCGCCGTCTTCGTCCGTGTCAGTCGGTTTCAATTTCACATTGCGTGGCAGCGGCCTGACCGCAGTGGCGTCGATCTGCGGCAATGCGATGTGGCCCACCATCACTGCTCCGACACCGGAGTTAACCGACGCTTCAAAAGGCACGAATTCCACTTTATTTAGACGCTCGCGTCCAACGTTGATCTCCGGCAGTCCGCGATGCGAATCGACCGCAGTGTCGCCGTGTCCTGGAAAGTGTTTCGCAGTCGCAATTGTACCTGCCGCCTGCGCGCCTTCCGTGAACGCTGCGGCAAAGCGAGCCACCTCCGCTGGATCTTCGCCATACGAACGGACATTGATCACAGGATTTGCGGCATTGTTATTGACGTCTACAACCGGCGCGAAGATCTGTTGCACTCCGAGCGCGCGTGCTTCGCGTGCAGTGATCTCACCCTGGCGACGCGCGTATTCGGGATTGCCGGTCGCGCCGACCGCCATATTCCACGGGAAATTAACCGTGTCGTCAAAGCGCATGCCCGCTCCCGCCTCGAGATCCGCGGAGATGAGCAACGGATAACGCGCTAGCTGCTGCATGCGGTTGACAAGAATCACCGATTCATAAACTGGACCACGAAAAAGTATGATGCCGCCGACCTTGTTGTCTTCGATGTGATGCTTGAGCGCGCGATACGCGTCGGAATCTTGGTTTAGAAAGGTGGCATTTACGCCGACGGAGATCAGTTGACCTATCTTCTCTTCGATCGACATCTTCCGCAGCTGATCGTTGGCCCACTTCAACGCTTTGCTCGACGGCTCGCGTTTGTAAGGTTTGACTTTTACGGCCTCCTGTGGCACGACCGGCAACGCCGCCAGGGCAAGCAGAACCAGTATCAAGACTATCGAAAGATTGCGCTTCATTAATCCTCTTTGGCTGTTACAGGTTCTATAGTACCTATTGGGCTGATAACGTTGGGAGCAAACGCAAAACTCGCCGCCCAGGCCACTACAAACGTGATCAAACTGCCGAGAAATACATACCAGGTCCAGGCGATTTT
>Ga0126311_10001942_pt1 | contig 10189 bp, 9 predicted proteins | sample Plot61_FD_92539 | JGI IMG/M metagenome (GOLD analysis project Ga0126311, IMG submission 92539) | Serpentine soil microbial communities from UC McLaughlin Reserve, CA, USA - Plot61 | ecosystem: Environmental > Terrestrial > Soil > Grasslands | place: USA: UC McLaughlin Reserve, Lake County... | reverse complement strand
TGGTTCGGGCAGGACATCCGGCAGAGCCTGCCGATGGCGCTGGAGAACTACAACCTGTTGCACCGCCTGTGGCGCGACGACGTCGTCGACTGGGAAGGCACCTTCCGCACCCCGTTGCAGGGTTTCACCTCGACACCGCGCCCGCTCGACGGGGTGCCGCCGTTCGTGTGGCACGGCTCCATCCGCAGCCCCGAGATCGCCGAACAGGCCGCGTACTACGGCGACGGGTTCTTCGCCAACCACATCTTCTGGCCCGCGTCGCACACGCGGAAGATGGTGAGGCTGTACCGGCAGCGGTTCGAGCACTACGGGCACGGCTCGGCCGACCAGGCGATCGTCGGCCTCGGCGGGCAGGTGTTCATGCGCCGCAACGCGCAGGACGCGGTCCGCGAGTTCCGGCCGTACTTCGACAACGCGCCGGTCTACGGCCACGGCCCCTCGCTCGAGGAGTTCACGGCGCAGACGCCGCTCACCGTGGGGAGCCAGCAGCAGGTGATCGAGCGCACGTTGAGCTTTCGGGAGTACGTCGGCGACTACCAGCGCCAGCTGTTCCTGATGGACCACGCCGGGCTGCCGCTGAAGACCGTGCTCGAGCAGCTCGACCTGCTCGGGGAGATCGTCCCGGTGCTGCGCCGCGAGATGGACGCCCTGCGCCCGGCGCACGTGCCGGACACCCCGACGCACGCTTCGCTGCGCGCCGCGCGCGACGCGGCCGTGCCCGCCGGGGTGTCTGGCGGGGTGTCCGCTGGGGTGTCCGCCGGGGTGTCCGCCGTCGCGCCCGCGGGGGTGGCCCGATGACCGGGCGCACGATCGCGGTGGTCACCGCGGGGCTCAGCCAGCCGTCGTCCAGCCGGCTGCTGGCGGACCGGCTGGCCGCGGCGGTCAGGCGCGAGCTGACAGCGCTGGGGTCGGATGCCGACGTCGAGGTCGTGGAGGTTCGTGACCACGCCCACGACGTCGTCAACGCCACGCTGACCGGCTTCGCCACGCCTGACCTGCGGCGGGCGCTCGACACCGTCGCGTCGGCCGACGGCGTCATCGCCGTGACGCCGATCTTCAACGCGTCGTACAGCGGGCTGTTCAAGGCCTTCTTCGACGTCCTGGAGCCGGACGCGCTGGTGGACGTCCCGGTGCTGGTGGCCGCTACCGGTGGGACGCCCAGGCACTCGCTGGCGCTGGAGCACGCGCTGCGCCCGCTGTTCGCCTACCTGCGCGCCGTCGCGGTCCCGACGGCGGTGTTCGCGGCGCCCGAGGACTGGGCGGGCGGCGACGCGCAGGGGGCGCTCGGGTCCCGGATCGACCGGGCCGCGCGGCAGCTGGCCCTGCTGGTGAATGCCCGCGAGGAGCCCGACGTGCTGGACCCGTTCGAGCAGCCGACGCCGTTCAGCGAGCTGCTCGCCGGGTCCTGAGGGGCCTCCTCCTGAGGGGGCGCTGGGTGCGACTACTGCATCGCCTTGTTGTCGCTGGGTCACCCCGCTACGAACCTATTCGTGCGGGGACGCCCCGCGCCAACAACGGCGAGGTCGGCGACGAGCGGCAGGTGGTCGCTTGCGGCGGTCAGGTCGACGGCGGTCAGCCCGTCGACGGCACCCGCTGGGCGCAGCGCCAGCACGCGTACGCCGGGCGATACCAGCACGCCGTCGATCCGGTGCCGCGGCGCCCGCGCCGGGTACGTCGGCAGGTCGCGGACGTCGGGCCGGTGCGCCTGCACCGCGTCGTCCCGGCTCACCTCCACGGCGTCGCGGCACAGGCCGTCGAACGCCCTCCAGGACGGCCCGCCCGGCGGCTCGTTGAGGTCGGCCGAGACGACGACCCACCCCTCGGCGAGCGCCTCCAGCCGGGCCCGCACCCGGTTGATGTGTTCCACCCGCTCGTCGGCGTGCAAGGGCAGGTGCAGGCTGCAGACCGTGACGTCCGCGCCCTGCGGGAGGCGCACCCGAGCCAGCGCGTAGCCGCGGGTGCGGGTCCACCAGTGGGCGACTGGGAGCCGTCCCTGCTCCTTCGCGACGACCTCGAGCCGGGGATGCACCAGCACGGCGGTGCCACCGCTCCCCCGGCCGCCGGTGACCTGCCGCAGCCCCGTCTCGCGGGCCAGCCGGGCGGTGCGCCGCAGCGTCCCCGGCCGGCGGGGGGCCTCCTGCAGGCACAGGACGTCCGGCCGGCAGGCGCGGACCACGTGCGCCACCGCGTCATGGTCGCCGAGCAGGTCTCGCACGTTGTAGCCGACGAGCCGCCACCGCATGCCGTCGCCGGACGCCGCAGCCGGCTCGCGGCCCCGCTCTCGACCGGGCTCTCGACCGGCCTCTCGACCGGCCTCTCGACCGGCCTCTCGACCTGGCTGACCGGCCGGCGTCACAGCATCCGACGGGTGCGGTGCCGACGGCGCCGGAACAACCGCGCCCGGTCCCGCGCCAGGTCGGCGGCGCCGATCAGGCCGGCGTCGTTGCCCAACTGAGCCCGGACCACTCGGGCCTCGGGGCGGAACCCGCGCCCCGTGAGCTGCCGCCGGAAGCCCTCCCGCGCCGGCGTGAGCAGCAGCTCGCCGGCCTCCGACACGCCACCGCCGATGACGAACAGGGCGGGGTCGAAGGCCGCGGCGAGGTTCGCCAGCCCCACGCCGAGCCAGCGGCCGACGTCCTCGAACAGCTCCACGGCGGCCGGGTCGCCGTTCTTGGCCGCCTGGGTGACCAGCGGCCCGTTGATCCGGGACGGGTCACCGTCGACGAGCTCGAGCAGGCCATGCGCGACCGGCGAGCCGGACACGGCCAGCTCGCGGGCCTCGCGGACCAGCGCGTTGCCGCTCGCGTACTGCTCCCAGCAGCCGCGGTTGCCGCACTCGCACCGGTGACCGCCGGGGACGACCTGCATGTGCCCGAACTCGCCTGCCACTCCAAACCGGCCGCGGTACAGGGAGCCGTCGAGCAGCACCCCACCGCCGATCCCGGTGCCCAGGTTGACGCACACCACGGCGTCCTCGCCCTCCGCGGCGCCGAACCGGGTCTCGGCCCAGAGCGCGGCGTTGGCGTCGTTCTCCACGACGACCGGAAGGCCGACCCGGCGGCGCATGGCGTCCCGCAGCGGCTCGTGCCGCCAGGACAGGTGCGGGGCGAACAGCACCGAGGACTGGGTGGCGTCGACGAAGCCGGCCGCACCGATCCCGACGGCCATCACCTGGCGGTAGGCGTTGTGGTCGCGGAGCTCGCGGATCACCTCGGCGATGGTGTCCTCGACCACCTGCGGGCTCTTGCTGCGGTCCGGAGTCTCCCGGCGGGCGCGCTGGAGCACCCGCCCGTCGGTGTCGACCAGCCCCGCGGCCACCTTGGTGCCACCGATATCGATGCCGATCGCCGGACGGGTCCAGGCCTGCAGCGGCGACTCGCGGGGCCGCTCGGTCACGAGCGCCCCCGCGCGAGATCCGCTGCGCCGATCATTCCCGCCTCGTTGCCGAGGGTGGCCGGCACCACCGGGATGTCCGGACGGTGCGTGCGGGCCGTGAGGGTGCGCCCCAGCGCCACGCGGGCGGGCTCGATCAGCAGGTCGCCCGCCTCCACCACGCCGCCGCCCACCACGAAGAGCGCGGGGTCGAGCACCGCGGCGATCTGAGCCATTCCCTCGCCCAGCCAGCGGCCGAGGTCGCCGAGCAGCTCGACCGCCGCGGCGTCGCCCTCCATCGCCGCCTCGGTCACCATCCGGCCGAGCAGCCGGTCGGGGTCGCCGCTGGCCAGCTCGCGCAACCGGGCGCCGTACGGGCTCTCCGAGCTCGCCACCGTGCGGGCCTCGCGCTGCAGCGCGTTACCGCTGGCGTACTGCTCCCAGCAGCCGCGGTTGCCACAGCCGCAGCGGATGCCGTCGGGCACCATCCGGACGTGGCCGAGCTCCCCGGCCACGCCGACGTGCCCGCGCAGCAGCCGGCCGTCGACGACGACGCCGCCACCGAGCCCGGTCCCGACCGTGATCAGCACCATGTCGTCGACATCGCGGGCCGGTCCGAACCGGAACTCGCCCCAGGCCGCCGCGTTGGCGTCGTTCTCGACCACCACGGGCAGGCCTACCCGGGGGCCGAGGTCCGCGCGCAGCGGCTCGTCCCGCCAGGCGATGTTGGGGGCGAACAGCACGATGCCGTTGTCGGTGTCGACGAACCCCGCCGCGGCGACGCCGATCGCGGTCACGTCGTGGTGCTGGCGCAGCTCGCGGACCGCGTCCGCGATCGAGGTCTCGATCTTTTCCGGGTCGGTGGCGCTGGTCTCCCGCCGGGTGACCTCGAGGAGCCGACCCTCCTCGTCCACGACGCCCGCGGCAATCTTCGTTCCGCCGACGTCCACACCGATCGTCAGGGTCACGGCTCTGGCTCCTGTTCGCTGGGTCCGCTGTTCCGGAGGTCCGGGTCCGGCTCGACGACGATGGGCACCGCGCGGCTGCGCGGGCGCGCCGCCGCCTCGTGTCGGTCGGCGTCGTGGGATCGGTCGGGATCGTCGAACCGGCCGAGGTCGTCGGGTGCGGCGGCCTCCTGGGATCGGTCCGGGCCCTGCGCGAAGCCGGCGCCGTGGTCGCCCTCGCGGTCGCCGTCGTGGGCCGCGGAGGGCGGGTAGGCGGGATCGGTCAGGTCGGCGGCCAAGGCGCGCAGGGCCGAGGCCAGGTGTCTCGCGGCGGTGGCGAGGTGCTCCACCACCTCGGGGTGCGTCTCGTGCACGTAGGCGAGTCCCCGGCACACCGGGCAGCCGCGGCAGTAGGGCCCGTGCTCTGGTGCGGCGGCGGGTTCCTCGGGCGCGGCGTGCTCGTTGCCGGCCTGCTCGGACCCGGACTGATCAGCCCCCCTCGCGCCCGGCCCGGTGTGTTCCGTGCCGACCCGCTCCGCCAACCACCCGTGCAAGGAGTCGACCAGCCGGGCCGCCTCCTCGGCGGCCGAGCCGACCGGCTCCGAGGCGGCCGAGCCGATCGGCTCCGAAGCGGCCGAGCCCAGCGGATCTCCGGTGACCGCGCTCACGACGCCGGCCACAGGTCACGGTCGCGGTCGAACCGGACCCGCACGGACCCCTTCCGGACGCGGGCGCCGACGACCGTGCAGCGCCGCAGAACCGACGGCAGCGCCAGCACCCGTCGGCCGCCGGGGACGGTGACGACAAGGTCGTCGCCGAGCCGGGACAGCTCCGGAGGCTCACCCGGCGGGAGGCCGAGGTCCAGCACCAGCTCGAACCCCTCGCCGGCCGGCTCGACCCGAACCGGAGCCGAGACGTCCGGCACCGCCAGAAGGGACGCCCCATCCGCCCCGTGGAGCAGGTCCGAGCCGAGCTGAGCGAGGGCGTCCGGCCCCACCGGCTCGCCGTCCAGGTAGGGGGCGGTCACCACGGGCAGCGGCGCGAAGAGCTCTCGAGCCCGGTCCAGCACCGCCCGCTGCGCGCCCGCCCAGGCCCCTCGCCAGGCGTCGCCGCCGTCGGGTACCAGCCGGTTCGCCACCACGGCGTCCACGGCGTAGCCGTGCAGGGACAGCAGCGACAGCGTCCGGCGCGACTCCGCCAGGACCACCGCCTCCGGCGTCAGCACCAGCCGCACCGACGTCGTGGGCGCGTGCAGCAGCTGCCGCACCTCGGCGAGGTCGCCGCGCAGTCGCAGCAGCGCGCGGGCGGCCTCGACGTCCGGAGCCGGCAGCCCGACCGCGCGGGACAGGACGGGGCCGAGCGCCGGGCCGAGACCGCGCACGACACGGCGCTGCGCGGGGAGCATGCGGTCCACCATGCGGCCCAGCACCTCGGGCAGGGCCAGCAGCCGCAGCGTCTCCGCGCTCGGCGCGCAGTCGACCACGACCAGGTCGACGCCGCCCGCGTGCACGCGGTCGCGGAGGCTGAGCAGGGCGGCGAGGTCGTCGGCACCTGGCAGCGCCGCGAGGGCCCCCGCCTCGGCCGGGTCGACGTCGAGCGAGGTCAGGACCCGGGTCAGGTAGGACTGCACCGACCCCCAGGAGCGCTCGGCCCGTGCCGTGGTGTCGACCTGCTCGGCGAGCAGCCCCGGCTCCACGAGCTGCGCGGCGCCCGGCATCAGCCTGGTGCAGAGGACGTCCCCGAGGGAGTGTGCGGCGTCGTTCGAGAGCACGAGCGTCGACACGCCGAGCCTGGCCGCGTGCACCGCCGTGGCCGCCGCCATGGTGGTCTTGCCGACACCGCCCTTGCCGGTGAGCAGGAGGACCCGCAAGGGATCAGCCCTCGACCCGCTTCTTGAGCTCGCGCAGCGCGGTGTCGATGATCCCCTGCTCCGCCTTGCGCCGCAGCGCCCCGAGCATCGGGATGCGCAGGTCGACCGCGAGCTGGTAGCTCACGGACGTCGGCCCGAGCGGCGCGCCGTCCAACCGGTAGGAGCCGTCGAGCGCCTTCAGCAGCGACGCCGGCTCGGCCAGCGTCCACCGCACCGTGCCGGTGCCGTCGGCGGCGACGTCCCAGACGTAGTCCAGGGCGTAGGTGTCCTTGATGGCGCCGGCGTCGAGCGAGAACCGGACCCGGGCCGGCCGCCCGTCCTGGCCCTTGGCCAGCACCTCGGTCTCCTTCACCGCTTCGGCCCAGGTGGGGTACGCGTCGAAGTCCTCGATCACCGCGAGGACGTCGACCGGAGCCGCGTCGACCTGCGTGCTCGACTCGGTGCGGTTCGCCATGGAGGTTGCCTTTCGCGCAGCGGGGGTCCGCCGGCGGCGGGCCGGGGATCGCCCCGAAGGCTACCCCGGTGGCAACTGCGGCTCCCTGCCCCGGCTCAGAGGACGAGACCCGCAAGCGACATGGCCAGCAGCAGCAGGCCGCAGCAGGCCGCCAGCAGCCCTGCGGCGAGCCCCGCTCGGGCCGCGCGGGTCGAGGGCAGCCGCCGGCTCCAGGCCGGGCGCTGCGCCGATGCCGCCAGCTCGGCCAGCAACCGCTCGGCGAGCGCCTCGACGTCCGGACCGCCCGCGACGTCGCGGTCACGATCCAGGGAAGCGTCCGGATCAGAACCAGGCCGTAGGTCGCCGTCGATCTCGCACCTAGGCGCGGCAGTCGCCTCTGGCGTCGGCTCTGCGCCGGGTTTCGGCTCGGGGTCGGGCTCGGGATGAGGCTCGTGCTGCGGCTCGGGGAGGAGCCGCGCGTAGCAGCCGAGGCACCAGGGGACCTCGCCGCGCACGACCGTCGAGCACTGCGGGCAGCGCGTCGGTCGAGCGGCGTTCGGCGGGAGCTGCGTCTCCATCGCCGACAGCATCGGCGCCCCCTCACCGCGCCTTGAGCCCTTCGTCGTCCTGCCCCGTCCCCGGCCGCGTGGTGCCCTGGCGGACGTGCCTCTCGGGTGGGGCAGGACAATGACGCGGTCGCCGTCCACAACTCCCTGCCACGGCTGGTTACCAATGGGTAGGGTTGTTCCAGACCACCGTGCAAGGAGGCACTCCTCGTGGCCGAGTACTCCGTCCCCGCGCTCGTGCCTGAGCCGACCACCGGCAACCTGAGCGACCTGGTGGTCCGGCACGCCGAGCGCACGCCGCACCGGGTGCTCTTCGCCCGCCAGGTGCAGGGACGCTGGCAGGACGTCACCGCCGCGGAGTTCGCCCAGGACGTCGAGCAGGTGGCCCGGGGGCTGGTCGCGGCCGGCGTCGAGCCCGGGGACAGGGTCGCCCTGATGTCCAAGACCCGCTACGAGTGGACACTGGTCGACTTCGCGATCTGGACCGTCGGCGCCGTCACGGTGCCGATCTACGAGACGTCGTCGGCCGAGCAGGTCGCCTGGATCCTCGCCGACTCCGGCGCCGTCGCCTGCGTGGTGGAGACGCCGGAGCACGCCCAGGCGGTGAGCTCGGTGCGGGGCGAGCTCAGCCAGCTGCGGGACGTCTGGCAGATCGACGCGGGCGGGCTGGACGACGTCGTGGCCGCGGGTGCCGAGGTCGGCCCGGACGTCGTGGAGGAGCGCCGCCGCAGCGCCGGCCCCGACGACCTGGCCACGCTGATCTACACCTCCGGCACCACGGGGCGGCCGAAGGGTTGCGAGCTGACGCACAAGAACTTCATGGCGCTGTCCGACAACGCCGTGGCGCGGTTGAACGAGGTGGTGTCGACGGATGGCGCCTCGACCCTGCTGTTCCTGCCGCTCGCGCACGTCTTCGCCCGGCTGGTCCAGGTGCTCGCCGTCACCGCCGGCGCCCGGCTCGGTCACTCCTCAAACCTGCGGCACCTGGCCGAGGACCTCTCCACGTTCCAGCCGACGTTCCTGCTGGCCGTCCCCCGCGTGTTCGAGAAGATCTACAACTCCGCGGAGGCCAAGGCGGAGGCGGAGGGCAAGGGCCGGATCTTCTCTGCTGCTGCAGATACGGCGATCGCCTGGAGCCGTGCCCTCGACGCCGGCTCGGTGAGCCTCGGGCTGCGGGTCCGGCACGTGGTCTTCGACCGGCTCGTGTACCGGAAGGTGCGCGCCGCGATGGGCGGCCGGATGCAGTACTGCGTCTCCGGCGGGGCGCCGCTCGGCGAGCGGCTCGGGCACTTCTTCCGGGGCGCCGGGATCATCGTGCTGGAGGGCTACGGGCTGACCGAGACGACGGCTCCGAGCACCGTGAACACGCCGGACAAGATCAAGATCGGCACCGTCGGCCCGCCTCTGCCTGGGGTCTCGGTCCGGATCTCGGACGCCGGCGAGGTCCACATCAAGGGTCCGCACGTGCTGCGCGGCTACTGGAAGAACCCGCAGGCCACCGCGGAGGCCCTGACAGACGGCTGGTTCCACACCGGCGACCTCGGCTCGCTCGACGACGACGGCTTCCTGCGCATCACCGGCCGCACCAAGGAGATCTTGGTCACCGCGGGCGGCAAGAACGTCGCGCCGGCGGTCCTGGAGGACCGGATCCGCGCCCACCCGCTGGTGTCCCAGTGCATCGTCGTGGGAGACCAGAAGCCGTACATCTCGGCGCTGGTCACGCTCGACGAGGACATGCTGCCGACCTGGCTGAGCAGCCACGGCCAACCGCCGATGTCGGTCGAGCAGGCGGCGCAGGACGAGGGCGTCCGGGCCGAGGTCCAGCGGGCGGTCGACGACGCGAACCGGGCCGTCAGCAAGGCGGAGTCGGTGCGCCGGTTCCGCATCCTGCCCATCGACTTCACCGAGCACGACGGTTACCTGACGCCGTCGCTGAAGATCAGGCGCAGCGTCGTCCTGAAGGACTTCGCCGACGACGTCGACGCGCTCTACGGCCAAGCCGTCCAACGGTAGCTCTCGAAGAAACCGCCCTACGGCGCGGTGGGTAGCCTTGCGGACCGTGCCCCGCCTGAGCCCCCGCATCGCCTCCGGCTGTCTGCTGGTGGTCTGGCTCGGCTACTTCACCGCCCTGCAGTGGAGTGTCGTCCGGTACCGGCTGGCCATCGTCGTGGTCCTGACCTCGGCGGCGCTGCTGCTCGCAGCGGCCCTGCTGCGCGCGTGGCGGCTGGAGCGCCTCCCCCGATCCCAGCTGGCCGCGGCCCTCGCCGTCGCCGCCGTCGTGGCCGAGGCGGTGCCGTTCTTCAGCCACACCTCGCCCGGTGAGCGGCGGATGCTGGCGCACCTCGTGGCTGCGACGGCCGCGCTGGCGGCACTCGCCCTGCTGGCCGGCGGCCGCCGCGCCGCGCTGACGGCCTTCGGGATCGCCACGGTCGGCACGGTCGGGTGGACGGTCGCCGCCATCCGACTCTCGCCGAGCCCGCGGATCGATGTCTGGGTGACCCTGCAGCAGGCGGCCGACGGCATGGCCGAGGGGCGCGACATCTACGCCATGACCTGGCGCGGGTCCCCCGGCATCCAGGACGCCTTCACCTACCTGCCCTGGACGGCGGTCCTGCTGGCTCCCGGCCGATGGCTGGCCGGCGACGTCCGCTGGGCGCTGCTCGTGGCGACCCTGCTCGCGCTGGCGTGCACAGCGGCCCTGGGCCGCTGGTCGCCGCTGGCCCTGGGTTCGGCCACGCTGCTCGCTCTGGCGCCCGGATCGGTCACCCAGGCCGAGCAGGCCTGGACCGAGCCGCTGCTGCTCGCCTGCCTGGCCGGCTGGGCGTTGCTGGTGCGCCGGGGTCACGCCTGGTGGGCGGTCGTCCCTCTCGCGCTCGGCTGCGCGAGCAAGCAGCACCTAGCCCTGCTGCTGCCGGTGCTTGCGTGCTGGCCGGGCTTCGGGGCCCGGCGCGCCGTCGCGACCGGAGCCCTGACGGGTGCGCTGCTAGCGCCCTGGTTCCTCGCC
>Ga0126311_10001941_pt1 | contig 10190 bp, 7 predicted proteins | sample Plot61_FD_92539 | JGI IMG/M metagenome (GOLD analysis project Ga0126311, IMG submission 92539) | Serpentine soil microbial communities from UC McLaughlin Reserve, CA, USA - Plot61 | ecosystem: Environmental > Terrestrial > Soil > Grasslands | place: USA: UC McLaughlin Reserve, Lake County... | reverse complement strand
GACGCGCTCGTGCGCCAGCGCATCTGGTACGCCTTCCGCCGGAGCGGCCTCACCTTCGCGTTCCCGACGCGCACCGTCCACATAGAGCAGCCAGCGGCGCACGACGACGGCGACGGCCGCAACGCCGAGACGCTCGCGGAGCTTTTGTCGGCGGTGGACATCTTCTCGCCTCTGACATCGAAGGAGCTGAACGCGCTCGCGTCGAACGCGCGCGGCCACGTCTTCGCGCCGGGCGAGATAATCATACGCGCGGGCGACAGCGGCTCCTCCATGTTCGTCGTCAGCCGCGGGAGCGTTGACGTGCGCGTGGACTCGAACGGGACTCCGCGTACGCTCAAGCATCTGTCCGAGGGAGACTTCTTCGGCGAGATGGGCCTCTTCACCGGCGAGCCGCGCACCGCGAACGTCGTCGCCGCGGACGAGACCGAAGTCTTAGAGATCGGGCACGACGCCATGAAGGGGCTCTTCGAGACCAACCCGGACCTCGTCGAAGCGCTCAGCCACACCATCAACGAGCGGCGCGCCGGCCTCGCCGCGCGCTCCGACGCGCCCCCGAACGAAACCGAGACCTCCGCGGGCATACTCTCGAAGATAAAACACTTCTTCGGACTCAACTGAAAACAGAACCGCGAGCGGTGGCGACCGGGTCTCAAGCTCCGACGGGCATGCGCCTGAAGAGACTTGAGACCCGCTCGCCACCGCTCGCGGTTCTGTTTAGCCTTTCGCCTTACCGGCAGGCCGCGACGTTGGCGCGTTCTGCTTCGCGCTTCGCCTCCCTCGAATGCCGAAGGCGCGAGATGAGTCGCGCTATCTCCTTCGGCGAGGTCTTCACGAGCGCGACGCCGAGGAGTATGACGAGCGCCGCGCCGCCCTCGCGCCAGCCGAGGGACTCGGACAGCACGAGCCAACCGAGCACGAGCGCGACGAGCGGGTTGACGTACGAATACGTCGAGACCAAAGCCAGCGGCAGCTTCTGTATCGCGTACATGTATGCGCTGTACGCCACTATCGAGCCGAAGACAATAAGATATAGGAGCGCGCCCGCGCTGCGCCCGCTAAAGCGCATCTCGCCCCACTCGCCGATGAGCGTCCCGGCCAGCGTCAGCACCACGCCCGCCCAGAGCATCTGCACCGCCGAAGCCATCAGGGGCGAGACCCCCACGGGACGCACCTTCGAGTAGAGCGAGCCCGCCTGCCAGGCGAAGCAGCCGACCTGAATTATGCCCACGCCCAGAACGTACTTGCCGTTCAACTCCGTCCCGAACAACTGCGGCCCCACGAGCATCGCGAGGCCGCCGAAGCCCACGGCCATCCCCATCAGCCCGCGCAGGCCCACGCGCTCGCCGTCGCCCTGCAAACGCCCGAGCGCCGCGGCCCAGAAGGGCGAGGTCGCGACGAGCAGCGCCGCCATCCCGCTCGGCACCCACTGCTCGGCCCAGACGACCGCCCCGTTGCCGACGCCCAGAAGCATCAGCCCTACGACGCCGAGGTCGAACCACTCGCGCCCGAGCGGGAGTCGCGCGTTCCTCTGACGACTCATGACGAAGAAGAGCAGCGCGCCCGCCACGACGAAGCGCAGGCCCGCGAAGAGCGTCGGCGGGAAGGTCTCAAGCCCGACCCGAATCGCCAGGTAGGTCGTCCCCCAGAAAAAGCAGACCGCCGCCCAGGCGCCGTACGCGCCGAATTTATCCCTGCCCTTCATCGCTCGCCCCCTTCCCTTCCGACCGGCAAAACGCCGTTCTCCTTCACAGTCTTCAGGACGATGGTCGTGCGCGTCCCCCTTATGCCCTTAAAGCGCCCGAACTCGTACTGCAAAATCCTGTACAGATCGTCCGTGTCGCGCGCGCGAACCTTCACCAGAAAACAGTCCTCGCCCGCGAGGTGGTGCAGTTCCAGCACCGAAGGCAGCGCCGCGAGCGCCTCGGCCGTGCTCTCCGCACGGCCGAGTACGTCGTCGCGGTCGTCCACGCGCATGAAGACGAACGCCAAAAGCCCCAAATCGAGCCCGTGAGGGTCTACGACGGCCGTGTAGCCTTTTATAAGGCCGCGCTCTTCGAGCTTCCGAACGCGTTCGAGCGTCGCGGAGGGCGTCAGCTCGACCACGCGCGCGAGTTCGACGTTCGTCGTGCGCCCGTCTTTCTGAAGAATCTCAAGAATTCGCGCGTCCTTCTCGTCGAGCATCGCCGACACCTCTCCCGCCCCCGCGACCCTAAATCTCCGAACCGTTCAAATATTTAATTCGCTGAATTTGTTAATCCGCCGTGCATTATACGGAGTAAGGCGGTTTTTGTCAACAAAAGTTTCGAGAGGGGCGGTTTTAAGCGATGATGTGAAAGGAGACAGGCTAGAGGCAACGTCGGGAAATTCTCGTTCATCCATGGACTTGACAAGAGGAGACTCAATCTTTATTATTCCGTCATGCTCACGCATTGAGGATCACCCCCGCGGCGCCCGCAAACGGCCCCGTGGGAGCCAAAAAAATTCTCTATGGAGGTTGGAAAATCATGAGCATCACACGTTACGACCCTTTTCGCGATCTCAGGACTCTTCAGGACGAGGTAAACCGCCTCTTCTCCACGAACTTCTCACGCGGCTTCGGCGACGAGAGTTTCGCGCGCGGCGCATGGACGCCGAGCGTGGACATCTTCGAGAACAAGGACGAGATCGTTCTGGAGGCCGAACTCCCCGGCATGAACCGGGAGGACTTCGAGCTGACAATCGAGAACAACGTCCTGACGCTGCGCGGCGAGCGCCGCTTCGAGAAGAAGGACGAGGCCGACAACTACCACCGCGTCGAGCGCGCCTACGGGGCGTTCACGCGCTCGTTCACTCTGCCGCAGACCGTCTCGCCCGAGAACGCCACGGCCGAGTACAAGAACGGCGTGCTGCGCGTAGTGCTCCACAAGCGCGAGGAGGTCAAGGCGCGCCGCATAGAGGTCGCGGGCGAGCCCGCCGACTCGCAGGCGCCGAAGACCATCGAGGCGAAGCCCGAGCAGAAGGGCGAGCCCAAGGCCATGTCGGCCGGACGCTAAAGGCGGCGCTTAAACTTCGGGCGGCCAGCCCGCCGGTCGAACGCCTGAAGGGAAGCCGCGGCTTCCCTTCAGGCAGACCCCGCGGGCCGGCCGCTCGCGGTTTCGAGAGTCGGCGATAATTTCAGTCAGAGCGTTAGTAAGGTTTCAAAGTAATCATGCGTCTAGAACGTTTCACACTGCGCGGCCAGGAGGCGATACAGTCCGCGATAGAGGCCGCCGAGCGCAACCAGCACCAGCAGGTCGAGCCCGAGCACCTGCTCGTCGCGATGCTCGAACAGCCGGAGGGCGTCGTGCGCCCTATCTTAGGCAAGCTCGGCACGAACATTCAGGTCGTCGTAAACGACTTGGGGGCGGCGGTCGGCCGCCTGCCGAAGGTGCAGGGCGGGCAGCAGTACTTCAGCCCGCGCACGACGCAGGTCTTTCAGGCCGCGCAGAAAGAGGCCGAGCAGATGCAGGACGAGTACATCTCGACCGAGCACCTGCTCCTCGCAATCGCCTCGGAGAAGGACGGCGCGGCCGGCCGAATCTTGCGCCAGCACGGCGTCAACCGCGACGACCTCTTCAAGGTCGTCGAGCAGATGCGCGGCGGCGCGCGCGTCACGGACCAGAACGCCGAGGCGAACTATCAGGCGCTCTCTAAGTACGCGAAAGACCTGACCGAGCTGGCGCGACAGGGCAAGCTCGACCCCGTCATCGGCCGCGACGACGAGATACGCCGAACCGTGCAGGTCTTGAGCCGCCGCACGAAGAACAACCCCGTGCTCATAGGCGAGCCCGGCGTCGGGAAGACCGCGATAGTCGAGGGCTTGGCGCAGCGCATCATCTCGGGCGACGTTCCCGAAACTCTCCGCAACAAGCGTCTGGTCGGGCTAGACCTCGGCTCCATGCTCGCGGGCGCGAAGTACCGCGGCGAGTTCGAGGACAGGCTCAAGTCCGTGCTGAAAGAGATAGAGAACTCGAAGGGGCAGATAGTCCTCTTTATAGACGAGCTTCACACGCTGGTCGGCGCGGGCGCGGCCGAGGGCGCGATTGACGCTTCGAACATGCTGAAGCCCGCGCTCGCGCGCGGCGAGTTGCGCTGCGTCGGCGCGACGACGCTCAACGAGTACAAGAAGCACATCGAGAAGGACGCGGCGTTGGAGCGCCGCTTCCAGCCGGTCTTCGTTGGCGAGCCGACCGTCGAGGACACCATCGCGATACTTCGCGGCCTCAAGGAGCGTTACGAAGTCCACCACGGCGTGCGCATAAAGGACTCGGCCATCGTGGCCGCCGCGACGCTCTCGAACCGATACATCACAGACCGCTTCCTGCCCGACAAGGCCATCGACTTGATAGACGAGGCCGCGTCGCGGCTGCGCATCGAGATCGACTCGCTGCCGCAGGAGATCGACGTGTTGGAGCGCGAAATCCTGCAACTCGAAATCGAGCGGCAGGCTTTGCAGCGCGAGGAGGACGAGCGCTCGAAGGCGCGTCTGCACGACATCGAGCAGCGCATCGCAGACCTGCGCGAGCGCTCTTCCGGCATGAAGGCCAAGTGGCAATCCGAGAAGGAAGAGATAGAGCGGATGCGCGAGGCCAAGAACGAACTGGAACAGCTCCGCCTGCAACTCGACCAGGCGCGCAACGCGGGCGACCTACAGCGCGCCGCGGAGATCCAGTACGGCAAGATTCCGGAGCTGGAACGAACGTTCAACGAAGAGCGCGAGAAGCTCGCCGAGTTGCAGAAAGAGGGCGTCTTCCTGAAAGAGGAAGTTGACGAGGAGGACGTGGCAGAGGTCGTCGCGAAGTGGACGGGCGTGCCCGTCTCGAAGATGCTCGAAGGCGAGATGCAGAAGCTCGTCACGATGGAGGAGCGTCTTAACAAGCGCGTCATAGGGCAGGAGGAGGCTCTGACCGCGGTCTCCAACGCGGTGCGCCGCGCGCGCGCGGGGCTGCAAGACCCGAACCGCCCCGTCGGCTCGTTCATCTTCCTCGGGCCGACGGGCGTCGGCAAGACGGAGACGGCGCGCGCGCTCGCCGAGTTTCTGTTCGACGACGAGCGCGCGATGATTCGCCTGGACATGTCCGAGTACATGGAGAAGCACGCGGTCGCGCGCATGATAGGCGCGCCGCCGGGATACGTCGGCTACGAGGAGGGCGGGCAGTTGACGGAGGCCGTGCGCCGCAGGCCGTACAGCGTCGTCCTCTTCGACGAGATTGAGAAGGCGCACCCGGACGTTTTCAACATACTCTTGCAGATTCTCGACGACGGGCGCCTGACCGACTCGAAGGGTCGCACCGTGGACTTCAAGAACACCGTGCTGATTATGACTTCGAACCTCGGGAGCCGCGAGATACAGGCCGTGGCCGACGACGAGAAGCAGGTGCGCGAGGCCGTGCTCGAAGTTTTGCGCGAGCACTTCAAGCCGGAGTTCCTGAACCGGGTGGACGACACGGTCATCTTCCACCAGCTCTCGCGCGAGCAGATAGGCGGCATCATCGAGATACAGCTCGAACGCCTGCGCCGGCTCCTCGCGGAGCGCAACATGCAGTTGGAGCTGGACGACTCGGCGAAGGCGCTGCTCTCGCAGGAGGGCTACGACCCGCTCTACGGCGCGCGCCCGCTGAAGCGCGCGATACAGACGCTCATACAGAACCCGCTCGCGTCGAAGCTCCTGCGCGGCGAAGTCCTACCCGGCCAGACCGTGCGCGTCTCGGCCGAAGACGGCCGTATGAAGTTCATGACCGAGGGCGACGCCGCCGAGGCGGCAACGGTTTAAAGGAGGGTGTTGGGTGTTGGGTTCCGGGTTCCGGTTAAAGAGTTGTTCTTAACCCGGAACCCGGAACCCAACACCCAACACCGTCATCAGGAGGATGAGTAGATGAGACACCACAGGTTCAACCCGGTGCGCGACCTGTTCACGTTGCAGGACAGGATGAACCGTCTGTTCGAGGAGGCCGCGGAGCGACGCCCGCGCACGGGCGGGGACGAGATAGAGCGCGCCGACTGGGTCCCGGCCGCGGACGTTTACGAGGACGAGCGCGAGTACACGCTCGCGCTGGACTTGCCCGGAATCGACCGCGGCGCGCTCGAAGTCAACCTCGACGACGGCCGCCTCGTCGTACGCGGCACGCGCGCCGCGGCCGAGGGCGTGCGCGCGCGCCGCGCCGAGCGACCGCAGGGCCGCTTCGTGCGCTCCTTCAGTCTGCCCGACGCGGTCGAGCGCGGCTCTATCACGGCCGACTACAAGGACGGCGTGCTGTTCCTGCACCTGCCCAAGCGCGGCGAGCAGCAGCGGCAGCAGGGCCGCGTCAAGATAGACATAGGTTAGTGGTGAACGGCGAACGGTGAGTGGCGAATGGTGGTCGCGTTGCCGGCGCGCGGGTGTTAATCTCGACGCGGCCGGGGCTTCGCTTTCCTATTTACCATTTACGATTTACCATTTACCCAGATGAGACTATTCCGCAGGGAGAAGAAGAAGCAGTCTATGGAAGAGAGGGAGACGGCCGGGGGCGACTGGCCGGAAGAACTTGGCGCGGACGAGACGCCCGAGAGGATTCGCGTGAACGACCGCAGGCGATTCAACCTCGAATCCGACGAGCCCGCGTCGGCCGCGCCCGAAGAGACGACGCAGCAGGGGCCGAGCCTCAAGCCCTCGTACGTCGAAGAGCTTGAGGCCCGCGCGCGCGCCGCGGAGCAGAAGGCCGCGGACGTTCAGGCGCGCTTCGAGCAGGTGCGCGCCGAACTCAAGCGCGAGACGGACGAGCTGCGACAGCGCCTCGCGCGCAACGCCGAAGAGCGCGCCGCGCGCGACAAGGCGCAGTTCCTCTCGTCGCTCCTGCCGGTCGTGGACAACCTGCAACGCGCGATTGACGCGGCCGAGTCCGGCGGCTCGAAGGAGGCTCTGCTCGACGGCCTGCGCGGCACCATCAGCGGCTTCGAGAGCGTGCTGGCGCAGACGGGCGCGGAGCCCGTCGAGGCACTCGCCCGGCCCTTCGACCCCGAGCTTCACGAGGCCGTGGACACGACCGAAGTCGAGCCCGAACTGGACGGCACCGTGACCGCGCAGTACAGCCGCGGCTACCGCCTCGGCAACCAACTCCTGCGCCCCGCGCGCGTGCAGGTCGGCCGCGCGAAGGGCGAAGAGGCGCAGGGCGCGGCCGAGTAGCGCGCGGCCGTCGTTAAGGTTTTTACCGAATCTTTTTTAACCGCAGAGGAGAATCAAAAGTGGCAGCGAAGGATTTGAAGTTCAGGGAAGAGGCGCGGGCGGCGATGCTGAAGGGCGTTAACGTCTTGGCGAACGCGGTGCGCGTGACCTTGGGGCCGAAGGGCCGAAACGTCGTGCTCGGCAAGAAGTTCGGCTCGCCCGTCATCACGAAGGACGGCGTGACGGTCGCGAAGGAGATTGAGCTTAAAGATAAGTACGAGAACATGGGCGCGCAGATGGTCAAGGAGGTCGCGACCAAGACCAACGACATCGCGGGCGACGGCACGACGACCGCGACCGTGCTCGCGCAGGCCATATTCCGCGAGGGCGTCAAGAACGTGACGGCGGGCGCGAACCCCATGCAGCTACAGCGCGGCATACACCTCGGCGTCGAGGCCGCGGTCAAAGAGCTTGAGAAGATGTCGAAGAAGGTCAAGGGCAAGGAGGAGCTTGCGAACGTCGCGGCCGTCTCCGCCAACAACGACCGGGAGCTGGGCGACCTCATCTCGGAGGCGATGGACAGGGTGGGCCGCGACGGCGTCGTCACGGTCGAAGAGTCGCGCACGCTTCAGACCGAGCTTGATTTAGTCGAGGGCATGCAGTTCGACCGCGGGTATCTTTCCCCCTACTTCGTCACGAACCCCGACCGGATGGAGGCCGTGCTCGAAGAGCCCCTGATTCTCCTGCACGAGAAGAAGATTTCGGCCATGCGCGACCTGCTCCCGCTGCTCGAACAGGTCGCGAACCAGGGCCGACAGCTTCTCATCATCGCGGAGGACGTTGAGGGCGACGCGCTCGCCACGCTCGTCGTCAACCGCCTGCGCGGCACGATAAAAGTCTGCGCGGTCAAAGCTCCCGCCTTCGGCGACCGCCGCAAGGCGATACTCGAAGACATCGCGACGCTCACGGGCGGCAAGCTCATCACCGAAGACCTCGGCATCAAGCTCGAATCGGTCACGGTCGAAGACCTGGGCCGCGCCAAGCGCATCATCGTCGACAAGGAGAACACGACCATCGTAGAGGGCGCGGGCGAGAGCAAGACCATACAGGGCCGCGTCGCGACCATACGCCACCAGATAGACGAGTCCACCTCGGACTACGACCGCGAGAAGTTGCAGGAGCGACTCGCGAAGCTCGCGGGCGGCGTCGCCGTCATACGCGTCGGCGCGGCGACCGAGACGGAGATGAAGGAGAAGAAGATGCGCGTCGAGGACGCCGTCAACGCGACGCGCGCGGCCGCGCAGGAGGGCATCGTCCCCGGCGGCGGAGTCGCGCTCGTGCGCGCGGCGAAGGCCCTCGACAAGATCGAAGAAGAGGACGGCGACATCCGCACAGGCATACGTCTACTTCGACGCGCGATGGAGGAGCCGCTCCGGCGCATCGCCGAGAACGCGGGCATGGAGGGTGCAATCGTCATCGGCAGGATAGAGGACTCGAAGGGCGCCGTCGGCTACAACGCGGCGACGGGCGCGTTCGAGGATTTGGTCAAGGCGGGCATCATCGACCCGACGAAGGTCGTCCGCACGGCCTTGCAGAACGCCGCGTCCATCGCGGCGCTCATGCTAACGACCGACGCCGCCGTCACGGACGCGCCCGAGCCCAGGAAGGCCGCAGGGCCTCCGATGCCGGGCGGCGACGACTACGGCGACTACTAATGAAGTAGAAAAGAGCGGCGAGTGACGAGTGGCGAGTGAGGGGCTAAGGTATGCGCTTTAGCCCCTCACTCGCCACTCGTCACTCGCCAGTGCTTTCGACTTATTTTAACTGGCAAGGCAATTGCAATACTGCGGCGTGCTATAGTTCATGTGTCCTGAAGCGCGACAAGCACAACCGGACAATTGAGCCAGGCATCTAACCGAGGCCGAACGACGGGCGTTTGGCGTGACTGATTCGGCTTGAGCGAAGAGGCCGCCTCCCGTCGTTCTAATGTTTTTTGGCTGAAGTTATCGAGCCCCTGCGGAGGTTGAACCCGCTATTCGACTCCCCCCGCGGCTCAACAGAAGGAACAAGCAATGATTGACCTGGGAACTTACAAAGACCGTTTCGCGGAGAGCGGGCAGCGTGTTCTCGAACACGCGGTGCAGGAGTCGCGCCGCCGTGACCAAAACTACATCGCGGTGGAACACATTCTCAACGGGCTCGCGGCCGAGGAGGCGGAACTCTTCAACTCGACGATGCGAGACCTCTCGCTCGACCCGCGCTCGGTTAAGGTGCTGATTGAAAAGCGTCTTGAGAATGCACGCTATCAGAACGTCAATAAAGGAATCCGCATCGCGCCCGAGACCATCGAACTCTTCAAGCGCGCGATGGAGCGCGCGCGCGCGCAAGGCAGAAAGATAATCGAGGCCACAGACCTCTTCATGGCCTTCTCGCAGGACGAGAACAGCGCCTTGATGGGCGTGCTCAGAAACCTCGGCGCGAACCCCGAGACCGTGGTCGAGCAGGTTCGCGCGCGCGTCCGTACGCGCGAGCAGGAGGAGGAGGAGTACAAGAAGAAGTTCGAGCTGCCTCCCTACCTCAAGCACTTCGGCGTCTCTCTCAACCGACTCGCGCGCGCCGACAAGCTGCCGCCGACCATCGGCCGCGAGCGCGAGATTCAGCAGATGATAGAAATCCTCTGCCACCGCGAGCGCGCCAACTCGCCCATGCTCGTGGGCGAGCCGGGCGTCGGCAAGACCGCCGTGGTGGAAGGTCTCGCGCGCTTGATTGAGTTGGAGCCCGAGAAGGTTCCGGCGCGCCTGCGCAACACGCACATCGTCCAGCTACAGATGGGCGGACTCGTCGCGGGCACGATGCTGCGCGGCATGTTCGAGGAGCGCATCAAGGGAATCATCGACGAGGTCAAGGAGCGCGACAACCTTATCCTCTTCATCGACGAGGCGCACACCATCATCGGCGCGGGCGCCGCGCTCGGGACTTCTTCCGACGCCGCGAACATGTTCAAGACCTCGCTCGCGCGCGGCGAGATGCG
>Ga0126311_10001939_pt1 | contig 10204 bp, 11 predicted proteins | sample Plot61_FD_92539 | JGI IMG/M metagenome (GOLD analysis project Ga0126311, IMG submission 92539) | Serpentine soil microbial communities from UC McLaughlin Reserve, CA, USA - Plot61 | ecosystem: Environmental > Terrestrial > Soil > Grasslands | place: USA: UC McLaughlin Reserve, Lake County... | reverse complement strand
TGGCTGGACCAGCACCGGCCCGCTCAACGCCGATAAGACGCCTTACATCCCTGCCGACTATCTCCACGAAACTCATCCAGTCAGCGTTGGTGGCGATCCGGCGTATGCAGACGGAAGTGGAACGAACGTCGTGCGGTACGAGATCCCGTTGAGCGCATTCACCTCGAGAAACGTAACGGTCACCGCCACGCTCTATTACCAATCGATACCGCCGTACTTTTTGAACGATCGCTTCACCCAAGCCCCGAACGGCGCGGCCACACAGCGGCTCTATTATTTGACGTCAAATTTGCAGACGACGGGGACGCCGATCGAGGATTGGAAGTTTAGGATTGCCACGGCGAGCGAGGTGGCTACCGTGCGTTAGCCAGATCGGTTTTGATCCGTACTTTATCGGTGTAATCTGTGGTTAATAAGTTATGCCCAACAAAGACCTCAAAGCGGAACTGTAGGGGCGGCCCTCTCGTGGCCGCCACAGGTTCCCCACATTGTGTTTCCACAAAGGGGCGGCCACGGAGGGCCGCCCCTACAGTTATTTCTTTCGCGCCAGGGAATCGCCGAGTGTGAAGAATGCTGCGCCGAGCAGCACGACGTCTTTCAGTAGGAAGCCGCCCGATCCCGAGAGTGCAGGGAAGCCGCCGAGACTTTTCTCCCAACCCGGAAGCGAAAACAGGAACGTAAGTGTCGTCAGAAATGTAAAAACCGCCAGCACGCTTCCGATGGCTGATAGCCTCGCTGACAACGGACGAATCGCGATCAGAAGCGCTCCGATCAGTTCAGCTGCACCGATAACGTTTGACGTTGCTTGCAGACTGAACACCTTATACATCCAACCCATGAACGGACTGGTCTCAACCAGTGCCTTGATACCCTCGGCTTCATAAGCCGTGAACTTCATCGCCCCAATCCAGCCGAGTACAAGGACCAAGCCATAACGAATGAAGAAGCTTCCCAACTTCTCAAAGGGATTCTTTGCAACCGAGATTGTTTCCAGTTGTGCAACCATCGATACACCTCACTTTATTGCATACCGTCCAGGACGCGTTTCAGCCGCCTCAGGTCGTACGCCGGCGATGTTGAGGCGCATGCGATACAAACCCGAGCGCGCGCAGAGATAAAGCGTTTTGCCATCAGCATCACCCCAGGCCATGTTGTGCGCGTGACGTGGCGTAATGATCGTCCCAAGGTGTTTGCCCTCGGGTGAGATCACCCACAAACCACCCGGCGCCGACACGTACAGATTTCCCTTTTGATCGACTTTAATGCCGTCGAGACCGTCTTCGCCGGGTGCGTTTGTAAAATCGAAAAAGAGTTTCCCATTTTTCAGAGTTCCGTCAGGCTGCACGTCGTAGCGGATGATCGCTTTGTGCTTGTCGCCGATTTCACTGACCGCTTCGTCTGCCTTGCGCAATTCCTGACCTGTTAAAGATCGAGGCCAGTTGCCGACGTACAAGTACTTCTCGTCTGGCGAGAGCGCGATCCCGTTTGGCCCGGTGAAATCCTTGCTCACGAGTTGCAACTTGCCTTTGTAGATCGAGTAAACACCATTGAATGGTAGCTGCTTGCGCGCGTCGTTGAATAACTTTGGAAACCCAAACGGCGGATCGGTAAAGTAGAGCGTGCCGTCAGATCGATAGACGAGATCGTTTGGACTGTTGAGCCGCTTGCCTTCATAGCTGTCCGCCAGCACGGTCTGCGTGCCATCGCTTTCGTCTCGAACAACTCGATGATTGCCGTGTTGATTGATCGTCAACCGGCCTTGTGGATCCAGCGTGAGCCCGTTTGAACCAGGCTGACCATACTCCGCGACGTCCGCGCCGGAATACCCGCTCGGCGTGCGAAACACGTCGAGCTTCCCGTCCTGATACTTGTAGATCGTGTTGGCATTCGGATCACTGAACAGCAGGTAGCCGCCGTCTTTGTTGATCCAAATCGGACCTTCTGTAAACTTGAATCCTTCCGCAAGTTTGAAGACCTTTGGATTAGGACCGACGATTTCATCCATCGCTGGATCGTTGCGAACGACTTCAACATTCACTTCACTTGGCGTCAGCGACACCGGACCAGGCGCGGTCTTATAGAACGCGAGCCTCGCGTACCGGATGTAGATGAAGTTCGTCGGCGGATTTGAAAGTGGACCATTGACGCCAAATATCGCGAGCTGGATCTGTTGACCAGGTCTGACACTCCGGCCGACAACGAGATTATTCTGCGCGTTCCAACCAGCGATCACGGATCCTCCTGATTGGCCCAACGCTCGTGACAGCTCACCGTCAACCCAAACCTCGGCATAGTCGTCCAGCGAAGTCTCGAACACGGCTGTCGAACCCGTCGGATCGAAGTTGCCAATGCGATCCGGAATCGTCAGCTTGATGCGATACCAGTTGAAGCCGAGCCTGCCATGGCCGCGTCGCTGATCCAGAGTTGTTGGGCTAATGACTTCCCACTTTGAATCGTCGAAATCGGCGCCGCCGGCATGTGGTGTGTAGTCGTATGTTTTGACTGGCGCGCCGGTCGGCTGTTTGTCAGGTCCCGGTCCGCGAAAGTCGGCCTCGACAATCTTCGTGTCGCTGTAGCGCCATTCGCCTTTGACTGTCCTCACGCCCTCGACTGATCCAAGATCGATCGTTGCTTCCGGATTGCCCGCCGGCACATCGGCCGACGTCTTCGCTGTCGCCGAGGCGTGAGTCAGGTTCCAAGAGACCGCAGGGTAAGCCGATGCGAGCAGGACGATCAGAAGTGTTAACGTGACGTTACGTGTATTCATCTCTTACTCCTCAGCGAACCTTAATCGTGTAATACAGGAATTGGCTGTTAACTTCCTTGAACCAGTGTGGCGTGTTGTTCGGCACGATGATTACCTGGCCCTTGGATAACTGCTGCGTGATGCCACCCTCGATTCGCGAGCCGCGTATTTCGTTTGGCTCAGTTTCTTTTCCATCGACCGCCGTACCACCGGTCACTAACGTCGCCTTGCCCTCCATCACGTAAATGATGTCAGTGTCGAGGGCATGAATCTCAGCGAGGCCGGGTTTATCGCGACGGCTCGTGTGGACCATGTAATGCCGGTCACTTCCATCCAGCAGAACCGCACCCGTCGAGAAGGACGTGCTCACCTGTTTCGCATCGAAGACGAGAACTGAAGGTTTGTTCGCCGGCGTCATTTCACTTACCTTCGCGTCCGCGAACACATTCGCACCCGCAATCGCCAGCTCTTCGTCCTGTTGCGCGCTGGCAGCTCCGCTCACGCCGACTCCACCAACTATCTGACCATCAATCGTGATCGGAACGCCGCCTTGTAACGGCGTGAAGAATGCATCAGGCAGTGCAACCATCGCAGTACGCCCATTCTTGATGATATCTTCAAACACTTTCGTGGGCCGTTTGAAAAGCACTGCCGTACGCGCCTTACCGATCGAGATATTGGCGCCGGCTGCGAACGTTCCATCGAGCCGTTCGAGCGCCATCAAGTTGCCGCCCTCATCGACTACGGCAATCACGCCGCCTGGTGCGTTGTTCTTCTTTGCGTAAGCGACTGCGCCCGCAATAACTCTTTTCGCACCCTCGATTGTCAAAGCCTTCTTTTCAATTGTTTGTGCGTTTGTGAACGCTGCCGCACTCAACACCAGCAGGGCTGTGAATGTGATCCTGATCATGGTTACATTCCTCCTTCCGGTGTGATCGTGATGCGGAAGTACTCCGTGTTCCTTCCGGTCCAGCGGGCATCGTTAACGCGGTGGACCACTCCGTTTTCAGCCTCCCCCGTGTTCGTACCCTTTTGCCGTGGCCCCTGGTTTTGACCGATACCAATCTCTTCATCTTTTTCAGTGCCGGTGTCCCACAAGTAGAGCTGGTTCGTGATGTCGCCACTAACCGGATTGCCTTTGCCATTAAAGAGTGCAATGCCGTTTGCGCCCGGGGCGTAGAACCAATCGTTCGACTGCCCAAACATCTGCGTCATGAAGAGTTTCATTCCCGGCATGGCTGTAACAGTGAATTCGTAAGAGTCGCCGGGACGGATTGGACCAGCGGCCATTGCGCCCACTGGCGTATTGAACACACCGTGCAGATTCGAGCCGTGATGCATCGCCACGAGCGAGGACACTAATCCCGAGGGGTCTCCATCTTCGGCCTGCATCTCGAGACCGTTTTTGCGCGCGGCTTTTCCTTCACTGAAGAGCGCTGCATTCCTTTCACTCAATACAAACATGCCGGGCGATAAGGCAAACGGAAACTTGTCACCGTTCGAAGCCGTCATGCCTGCCGGGTTCGAAAAGTTTTCTACGCGAACTGTGAATTTGGTTGATTCAGTTTTGCGCGTTGCGACTGCAACCGTGAACTGGGTCAGGTAACAGGCAGTCAGTAACGCCAGACCGATTGCGAGCTTTCGACGTTTCATGATTTCGATTCTCCTTAGTATTCAGTTTCAAAGTTGCAGCGAAAGATGCAACGCGTGTTGTTGTGGTGATGCAGCTTTGCACAGAGGATCGTGCTGCTTGCGTTGAGTCGTCGGTAAACTTCCGCCGCCAGCAACATTCCCGATGGCGGCGCGATGAAATAAATCCAGAGTGACATCCAAAGGTGCGCGCCAAATGCGGAGCTGAAGGTGCGTGCAGGGTTCATACTCATGCCCGAAATTGGCGACTCGATTGTTATGTAAGTTGCGACCAATGCACCCGCGAAGATCCCCGTCCACCGGGCTAATCGTTTTGTGTTTGATACGCGAAGAACGACGGACATCAGAATGAAAGAAATGAGGATCTCAGCGACAAACGCGACGATTGGGCCATCGGAACCCGGAAGTGTCGTGGCGTAGTTGACCGATTGATGCGCCACGTGCTTACCGAGCGTGAGTGAAGCGAGCATTACGCCTGCGATACCGCCGGCAAATTGAAACAGTGTGTAGAAGGCTGCGTCCCACGCGTTGATTTTCCCGAGGCGGAAGAATGTCCAGGTGACTGATGGGTTAAAGTGCGCTCCCGAGCGCTTGCCCAACGGTGAAAAGATGATTGCGATTGCGGTCGAGCCCATCGCTGTTCCCATCAGCAGTCGTCGCATCACGCCGTCGTTAATCGTTTGGGCTACCGGCGATGACGGGTGATACAGCAGGACGGTGAACGCGCACGCGGAGAACATGAACAGACCGAGCTCGGCGGCTTCCATCAGGTATTCGGGCCAATGTGTTTTGATTGAGTCGATCATGTTTCTGCAAGGTAGTCGCGGATGATCGTGATTCCTTACAGACGTGGATGAGGTTCAGATCCCGAGGGAGCACCTCTTCACGGATATGCGTTGTGTTTCCACAAAGGGGCGGCCACAGAGGGCCGCCCCTACAGTTGGGTTAGTTTTGATTAGTGAGGCGACGACGAATTCGTTCGCGCGCGTCATCCGAGAGAGTGGCGCTCGTCACCACGTCAGGTGCTTTGTTCGCCTGGCCACGCGATGCGTCGCGAATGATGTGCAGATGTTCCATGTACCACTGGCACCAAACGCAGATCCATAAATGCAATTTGAGTTTGATACTCTCGCCAAATGTTAGCCGCCGTTCCATTGATTGTGAGATCGTCTCGACGGTCTGCTGGCAAGCCGGTAAATTGCGCAGCAGCCAATACCGCACAGCATGCTTGAGTTTTTCGTAGAGTTTCAGTGCCATATCACTGTTCGTGCTTGAACCAGTTTACCTCCAGGCAATTGCGCAAGTGCAACCGCGCGCGATGAAGCATGACCCAGAGGTTGTTTACTTTGATGCTCATAATCTCGCAAATTTCTTCACTTTTCAGACCTTCCACTTCGCGCAGAGTGAAAGCGCTCACCGTCCGCTGCGGCAACGGCGAGAGACAGTCGTTGAAAACTTTCCAGAAATCACTTCGCTCCATCAGCTCCGCGGGTGTCGCATGCCAATCAGTCGGCGCGTAAGCACTGTTCCAATGACCGTGCCATGGCTCAGGTCTTTCAAAAAACTCATTGTGCTCCGGCGCTTCGTCAGTTCCTTCGCCGATTGGAGCTTCACGAACAGCGCGCCGGAAGTGATCGATAATCTTGTGTTTTAAGATTCCGACCAGCCACGTTCGCTCCGAGCCTCGTCCTTCAAAATTTCCATACGCCTTCAACGCCGCGAGAAATGTCTCTTGCACCGCATCTTCCGCGACGTTATTGTCCCGCAGCCGGAAGACGGCGTATTTGAAAAGATAGTCGCCGTGCTCGTCCAGCCAACGCTCAGGATCCGGAGACTGATAGGGGGACTTAGCCTGTGCCTCGCTCATGGGGAATCGGGTTCAGCCTTCGGCTCTCTTGCGACTTGCCGAACACTTAACTAATCTACTGGGCCAGTAGAGTAGTGCATCATATGTTTGGCAGCAAATCACAATCATTCCATTCGTAAAATTACGATTGGCAGACCAACAGACATGAGCGCAAAAACGTGTCGAGATTGCGGAAACGTGCTGGAGCCGGAAGCGCGCGGGTGCCCCCGCTGCGCGCTGAATTTCGAAGCCGAAAACATGATTGACCGCTTTGTCTGGCGCCGTCTGCTGCCGGGTCTGTTCGTTGTTGTTGCGGCCTTAATCGCCATAGTCTATTTGTTACGCTAACAACCGAATCGCAGCCCGAGCTCTTTTGAGCCATTTCTCCCTTCTCCTTCATTTGTCGTAAGGAACAAAGAAAACTTACACGGGCTTTTTAGTAGTAGTGTGAGGATCGGGTGAGTAGAGCGTTAAGACTTAGGCTTTTGGTTCGACAATCAAACTTACCGGCTGCCCCACGCTGATCTGCCCGGTGCGCGCGACCGTTCCATAAACTCCGGCGTTATTCTCGTTGAGACGCACGGCCGCCTTCATGATGCGCGGATCTTGTTGAGCTGTATCGGGGTCGAGGTTAATCATCACACAACGCGGATCGCGCATGGTCACAGCAATGATTGGCCCTGCTTCGTCGCCGAATACTAACCTGCCGCCGACCCAACCATCTTCCAGAAACGGTTCTGTCGAGTCTGTCTCAATCACAAAATTCGCGCGGAAACGCCTGGTATCGAGGTCCTGTCCCGCCTCAGGGCCAATTGCGGCTATCGTCGCTAGATTGATCACCGACACGCTTGCCTCGTCAAAAATTCCATGCTTGAGTTTCATCAACTCGACGGGACTTCTGAATTTCTCTGCGACACTGTTCTGCAGCTCCGTGCTTAAGAGCGGGAGCTCTATCCCCTCCGGTGTACGTACATGCGTAGGCGCAGGCTCATCCGCATCCTCGTTGAGACCGAGCGGCTGGTACAAAAGAAGTTCGGGAAGTTGGCTCGCGCTCAGCCACGGAAAGCCACTCTTGTCGTTGAGGCGACGAAACGCGAAGCGCCGGTCTCCCTGCAAACCGTGCCAGCCAAGAAAGGCAGAGTCCGTTGCGAGCCCAGCCATCGATTTGAGGGGATAGCGCACGAGTTGTTGAACCTGCCCGAGGTGAATAATCATAACGGTTTATGAGAATAACATCTTCGTAGCAATCGTAGGGGCGGCCCTCCGTGGCCGCCCCTTCTCGCAAATGATGCCTGTTCCAAACCAAGGGGCGGCCACAGAGGGCCGCCCCTACAATTGGGGCCCAAGCTCTACGGCAAGAATATTTTTCCGGTCGCGAGCGTACAGCCGCGTACCCGAGAGCGAGGGTACTGTCCACGATTTATTACTAAGCAGGTCCACTTTCGACGTCACCGTCAAGCCTTCAGGTGTCGCAGTGGCAAGTAAGAGATGTCCATCTTCGTCGAGAATAATGAAACGGCCGTCCGCAAACAGGAATGAGGCCCTTGGGAAACTGCGATGGCGCCACATGACCTTTCCGGTTTGGATGTCGACTGCCGTGAAAGGCGCCGGTCCAAAGTCGCCGCTCGAGCCGTAGATCAAATCGCCGACGCGAATCGCGTTTGTAAAATGAATTCGCATCAGGCCATTCGCCCACAACTCCTGGACGCTCGTCTTATCTCCAGTGCGGCTGAGTTTTAGAACACGGCTGCCGCCGCCGTATCCGCTCGACAAGAAAAGTAAATTGTCAGGTCCCCAAACAGGTGTGCTGGTGTTCAATCCGAACTCGACCGGATGCGCGTGACTCCATAACAAGTTGCCGTTGTTGGGATCGACGCCAACAATTTCGCTGTACATGAAAGCAACAAGTTGATCCTGCCCGTCGACGCTGATGATGATCGGAGAAGAAGTGGAATTCTTGAAATCGTGCTTCTTCCAGGCCACCGAACCGTCTTTGCGATTGAAAGCGACGAGTGAGCTGGACGTTCCGCCGACCATCATCACGATCTTGTCTTTGTAAGCAATCGGACTACACGAATAACCATTCACGCGCAACGTACCGTGAAACTCGTTGAGCAGATCATGAGACCACAACACTCTGCCGCTCTTCTTATCCAGACAATGCAACTTACCGGTGGCGCCGGAAGTGAAAACTTGATCGCTATTAACTAAAGGCGTTGCGTGAGGCCCAGGCCCATTTGACATGTCATACTCAGGTGAAAACGGTGCGGCATAACTGTATTCCCAGACGGTTTTGCCGGTTGCCGCGTCGAGAGCAATGACGATTTCGTTCTCGCCTTTGCGGTACATGGTGAAGAGCATTCCGCGTTCGACGGCAATACCGGAGTATCCTTCGCCCAGCTCTCTTTGCCACAGGCGCCGCGGTCCCGTGTCAGGCCAGGTTGTCGCGAGGCCTTTCGTCTCCGATGTGAAGTTGCGGTGTGGACCACCCCATTGAGTCCAATCAGACGACTGCGCGAGGGCTGTTGTTTGCGTCAACAACACGATTAGCGCCAGCAGCACGATCGCTTTGCCCGTTATCGAAAGATGTTCTTTAGACTGCACCATCGTCTTCACCTTTGAGTTAAATAATGAACTGTAAATAGAACAAGTCAGGAAGGTGGCTTGCCCCCGCTGTTGGAGAAAAACAGCCCCCTCCTGACTTGTTTTCTATTTTTCTGGTTTCTTGAAGCTGGACGGATCAATCTGAGCGTTCATTGTGATGGCCTCGACTGTTGCTGATAGAGCAGGGTAAGGTTGACCATCAAAGGTTGCGGTCGTCTTGAACGGCAACGACAGTCCCTCGACAATTCGGAAATCGGAATAGTCGATCACGATCTGCCCGACTACACCGCCTGGCCCACGTCCTCTGTATCCCTGGTTAATCACGCGGCCTGTTGCGGAATCGATGCCTAAGGTTGTAGTGAACCCGGGCAATTCAACGTCAACGTATTCCAATGCCTTTTCTGCGGTCGCATTGCTTGAGGGCCAAGCCTTGAAATCGGATTGAGTCCTGGCTCGAAACAGGAAAATCGGATCGTGGTACAGCTCCTTATAGATTGCTGCGCGGTTGGCATCTGACATCGGCCGCGCAGCGTTGTTTGCCATGACGAACGATTCGGAGGGCGTGATGATTGAGGTCAGAGTGAAATTTGGCCTGACTATCTCCTGCCGCACTGCATCAGGAAACGCGAGCACCAAAACATTCTTGACCTGATTTCCTCTCACCTCCGTCTTTTGAAGACTGCGAAGCTGGTCCACTTTTGCTCCAGCACCCATAGCTTCAACCGCTTTTGCAATGAGTTCTTGTCCTCGCTTCATCATTTCGGCGGTGGGCGGTGATTTGGGTGCCGCTGGAACTTCCAGATACTTATCTGGTGTGGCCTTGAAAAGGGTTTGGCATTCCTCGGAACCAAAAATATAGATGCGTCCATTGTGGACCGCGTAAAGATCCGGATTGCCTGAAGTGGGTGCCCCCATGCGCGCGCAATGTCCATCCAACTGGATCTCGTAACGCGATGGGTCCTTTTCAAACGTTGCCTTGTTCTCAGCGCTCGCAAAGAGATACTGGAACCGGCCTCGCGTCACTTTGTACTTCATGTCTCCCTGAACCTCTTTGCCTTGCGAAAGCATCACCGGGTCGACACCTTCAAGTACGATACTTGCTTCGGAAGATGAGACCTGTGCGCGGGCGGTGGTCGCGGCAGAACCACCAAGTAAGACGATTATGACTAAGAGTAAACAAAGAGAATCGATAACTGTGGCAGGGCTTGGGAGTCGAGTGAACATGGCTTTCTCCTCAAGTATTTAATTTCTAATAAAAAACTTTATCAGAAAGTTTTGAGACCAGATCTTACGTAGGTGTGTAAGGGCGTAGCCCGGTGATGAGTGGCGGAAAATTCAGCACCAGCCGTTAGGCCGGA
>Ga0126311_10001936_pt1 | contig 10210 bp, 10 predicted proteins | sample Plot61_FD_92539 | JGI IMG/M metagenome (GOLD analysis project Ga0126311, IMG submission 92539) | Serpentine soil microbial communities from UC McLaughlin Reserve, CA, USA - Plot61 | ecosystem: Environmental > Terrestrial > Soil > Grasslands | place: USA: UC McLaughlin Reserve, Lake County... | reverse complement strand
GGCTCCCCGGCCTCGACCCTCTCGGCGATCAGGTGCGCCATCACCTCCGTGTCCGTCTCGGAACTGAATGACACGCCCCGCCCCTCAAGCTCCTCCTTGAGCTCCGAGAAGTTCTCTATGATGCCGTTGTGCACGACGGCGACGTTCCCGTCCCCACCGAGATGGGGGTGTGCGTTCTCCTCGCTCGGACGCCCGTGCGTCGCCCAGCGGGTGTGCCCCACGCCGGTGCGCACCATGGAGAGGTCCCCGTTGCGAGAGGCAAGGGCGCGGGCGAGGTTCTCGAGATGCCCGACCTCTCTTATCTGCTCTATTTCGCCGTCCCTTTGAAGGGCCAGCCCGGCCGAATCGTAACCACGATACTCGAGGTGCCCGAGGCCATCCATAAGCACCTCCACGCACCGCTCTTTACCGGCGTAACCCACTATGCCACACATGGGCTCACCTCCCTGTTTGTCCGGGGATGGGATCAGGGAGGGCAGAGAACTGAGACAGAGCGGCTCTGTCTCCGGGCTCGAACGGTGCTTTGTCCCCGGCGTCACCGCCGGGATTTGTCACCGCCCTCACGACCACCCGAAGCCGAGACGTACCCGCCGAATGCTTCGATGAACGTCTTCCTCGTCGACTCCCGCACCTCTTCAGCGAGAGTCCTGGCGCTTGTATTCTGTCTCTGCCCCGCAAGCTCGGATGATCCCATCGAGCTTACTGGTCATCTACTGCGATGTGATCTCCTCCAGCCCACCTCCTCATCTCTTCCGGAACGACCCGTTAACTTTAACTGTTGCGCCGCAAAAAAGAAACCCTACACTCCAATGCTCTACAAGAAGTCGAGGTCCACGATCCCCAATGCGGCGAGCAGAGCGACGATGATGGGCTGATGGACCAGGTAGATGAACAGCGAGTTCCTCCCCAGAGGAACGAGCGGTCTCGCCGGTACCGGCGCCCTATCCTCCGGGACCGCGGGCCTTCTACCATCGCCGTACACCACGTTCCCGAAGAACAGCCCGATCAAGACTATACCGAACCAGGGCAGCAATGGCCTGTAATCCGGCATTATCACGCCCTCTGGCACGATGCCGAAGGGCAAGAGCCAGAAGCTTTGTGAGTATAGGTCCTGGGCCAGTATGTACTGGCCGCCGGCGAAGATGAGGGTTCCGAGCGCTAGGTTGGCGAACCGGAGTCTCAGGAAGGGGTAGGCCAGGATTATGGAGACCGCGATCAGGTGCAGTATGCCGAACGCCACGACGCCGATCCCGAGGACGAGGAAGAAGACGGTCAACACCATCCCGTACGCGAGGATCCTCAAGCCCCTCGCAAGGTACTTGCCGAAGAGCCTCCACCCCCTCAGAGTGGTCCTCGCCCGGCTTATGGCCAGCGAGACGCCTACGAGGAACAGGAATAGACCTGCCGTAGCGTCGGCGAAGAGCGCCCAATACCCCGAAGTGGACTGGATATCGTACCCTCCGAGGGTGTCCAGGTCGTAGGTGGAGTGGTAGACGATCATCATGATGATGGCGACGCCCCGGGCCGCATCGACCTCCCAAAACCTGTCCGCCTTCTGCCCCACCTTACGCTCCGTACCCGGCTCCTCTTCGGCTCTTCCGGATCATACCCCACCCTCGTTCGCCGCGGACCGGGGCCCATGGGTTAGGATTGGTTTGTGGGCACAGACTTCACCATAAGGCCGGGGCGCAAGGAGGACGTGGCCGCGGCGGCCCGGCTGTGGATGCAGAGCGCCGAGGAGCATACGGCCCACGACAGGGTCTACGAGACGGCCCCCGGCGCCGAGAAGACGATGCGGCGCTTTCTGGCCGACGTGGCGAACAGCGGCTACTCGTTCCTCTTCGTGGCCGCCGAGGGAGACCGGACGGTGGGCTTTATATCGGGCGAGTTGCGCCAGGGCTCCCCGACATTCCTCCCGAAGACGTGGGCCTCCGTGGATGACGTCTTCGTCGAGCCCGAGTACCGTAACCGCGGTGTGGGCCGCGCCCTCCTCCAGAGCGTCCAGAGCTGGGCGCAGGAGAGGGGCGCAGATGGCATCACACTCCAGGTCGCCGCCGCCAACGCGCGCGGGCGCAAGTTCTACGAAGATCTCGGGTTCCGTGAGATCTCGGTTTACCAGGTGCTGGAGTTCTAGAGCAGTCAGCCGTCAGCTTCTTGTTTTTTGCTGATCGTTGAAAGCTCGTCGTGCATAAGGCTTGGGGGCCTTATGCACGACGCAGTAGAGTGCGTGAGAGGACTCGCACGCCTGTCTCTAGGCCGTAGTCGAGGGCGGCGTAGAAGGCTTCGGCTTTCTCTTCTTCGACTTGTACTTCGATGTAAGCGATACCGCGCTCCGCGCAACGTTCATTCGCTGCTTGTAGCAGCGCGCGGCCGACACCCTGGCGTCTGGCCTCAGGGCGCACGTAGAGGTCTTCGATGCTGGCGAACTGGCCGCCGGCGGAGACGTTGAGGCGGTAGGCGAGGACGGCTACGCCCTGTATACGCCCTTCCTTCCGCGCGGCGAGTACTTCTAGTTCTTCGGTCTCGATGGCCTTTCGCACGCTGTTGGCAAAGTCCTTGGGTACGGGCTCGCCGTCTCTGAGGGCTTCTTCGAGGAGGATCAAGGGTTCGGCCAGGGCCGTTGCGGGGACTGGGGCGACCTCGATGGGCCTCAACGTTCGATGGCGCCGGCGGTGATCCTGGCCGCTGCCTGGATGGCGGCTTCTATCTCTCTTTCCACGGCATCGAGGTGCGTGCAGAGGCGGACGTACCCTGGTTTGCCAGGGGTGGCGAGCACGCCTTCGCGGGCGAGGGCCTGCAAGAATTCGGAAGGGTTATCCACAGCGACCAGGACGAGGTTGGTCTCCGGCTCCGGGACCTCGTAGCCTGCCTCCCTCAACCCTGAGGCGAGGTTGCGGGCGTGTTCGTGGTCCTCGGCGAGCCTGTCTACGTGGTTCTCGAAGGCGTAGAGGGAGGCGGCGGCGATGATGCCGGCCTGCCGCATGCCACCCCCGAAAGCCTTGCGCGCCCGGCGCGCCTCCATGATGGTCTCCTCGTCCCCGGCGAGCACAGACCCTACCGGCGCCCCAAGCCCCTTGGAGGAGCAGACGGAGACCGTGTCAGTGTGCGCGCACCATTCTCTGGCCAGTATGCCGGTCGCAGCCTGCGCGTTGAAGAGCCTGGCCCCGTCGAGGTGGACTTTGAGACCGAGGTCTCTTGCCGTCGCGGCGGCCGCGGCGAAGTCCTCCAGTGGGAAGATCCTGCCCCCCGAGGTGTTGTGGGTGTTCTCCAGGCAGAGCAGCCTCGAGCGCGGGAAGTGGACGTTCTCTGGCCTTACGGCGGCGCGGACGGCCTCCGGGTCGAGGACGCCGTTCTCGCCGGGGAGGGTACGCAGCTGGACGCCAGAGAGCATCGCCGGGGCGCCAGCCTCGTAGACGAAGATGTGGGAACCTTCGTGCATGAGCACCTCCTCTCCCGGGCTCGTGCTGAGGTGGACCCCGATCTGGTTTGTCATAGTCCCGGAAGGCGCGTACAGCGCGGCCTCCTTGCCCAGCAAGTCCGCCACGTACTCCTCGAGCCGATTCACCGTCGGGTCCTCACCGAAGACGTCGTCCCCGACCGGCGCCGCGAGCATCGCCCGCCGCATGCCCTCCGTTGGACGGGTCACGGTGTCGCTGCGAAGATCTATCAAGGGTAGCCTCCATCACTCTGTTCGCTCGTCTCCAATATCCGAAGCGTGGTAGCGAAGTGGATCTTCGCCACCTCCGCCAGGCCCTCCTCGCCGAAGTCCTTGACCACCCGTCGCCCGGCGTCGACGACATGCGCCGCGCCGAGCGGCAGTCCGAACCCGACCCGCTTCGAGAGGCGCTCGATCTCCTCGAGTTGCCGCGCCCGTGCCACAATGGATGCACAGGCCACGGCCGCGTCGTCTTCAGCCCGCGTGCGAACCTCGAGCCGCACGCCTTCGGGCACAGACGGTTCCAGGTAGGAACGGGCGGCTCTGGCAAACTCGTCCACCACTACTACTTCAACCTCGTTCATAAGTTCACCCATGATCGCGGTGTCGAGTTCGCCGAGCAGCCTGTTGACGTTTCCGGCGGCGACCCGACGGGCCTCGTACTCCAGGGGCGGGAGGGAAATAACGTAGACGTTAACCTGGCCGACGGCTTCGAGGATGCGCTCTGAGACCCGGCGGACGGTGGAAGCCCTGATCTCCTTCGAATCCCTGACCCCTATCTGCTGCAGCTTTTTCGCCATCTCTGCGTGTGTTATTCGGACCCCGGCCACGACCAGAGGACCGAAGTAGTCACCTTTCCCGGCCTCGTCGATGCCGAGCCTCGGCGTAACGTCGAGAGGGGGTCTCTGCCCCACGCTGGCCGCTGAAGCCCGCGTGCCTCCAGCCCCGGTCTGCGATATACGCCAGCCTTCGAGCAGGCGCCGCAACCTTGAAGCTCTACCTCCGACAGAGATCTTGCCCGTGCGATAGACGTTCAGCTTCGCGGTCTCCTCGTCGCGGGCCAGGTCGTACTGGGTGCCGTGATCTATGGCCCTGCTACCCGCTATCTCCACACCTTCTCGGTCGAGGAGCAGGCGCAGTTCCGTGGGAACTTCGGTGGTTGGTTCTGGGTTCAAAGGACCTCGAAGGCTTCGAGGTCTCCGCCGGCGCTCTCGAAGTCCGTCTCCACGTTCTTTACCGAGGCCTGCTGAGGCCCCTCTTCGCACCAGCGGACCATCTCCCTGACCCTCTCAGAAGGGCCTTCGAACAGGGCTTCGACCGCTCCGTCGGGCGTGTTCTTCACCCATCCGGTCAGGCCTAGTTCTTCAGCCTTCTGGCGGGTCGAGTCCCGGAAGAAGACCCCCTGCACCTGGCCTGAAACCAGGACGTGTGCACGTTCCAGATCGCTGTTCTGCACTTTACGTACCTCCGTTGGGAGTATTATCGGCCGGTCTATTGGGCAGGTTAACCCGATATGCTAGCCTAGAGCGGCCATGAAATCAGAGAAGCAAACGGTCGCCGGCGGGCCCGAACGTGTGAGGAGCCCGGAAAGGGTGCTCCTCACCGTGGTCGTGCCGACGCGCAACGAGGCTGATAACGTCCCGAAGCTCGTGCACGAGTTGCGCGAGAGCCTCTCTGACCTCGATTATCGGGTCGTCTTCGTGGACGACTCCACAGACAGGACGCCGGAGGTGATCCAAGGCCTCGCAGAGGAGGACGGACGCATCCGGCTGGTGCGCCGGGAAGGGGAGGAGCGCTACGGTGGCCTCTCGACGGCGGTGACGACGGGCATGGAGCTCTTCTCGGGCGCGAGCGAATACACCTGTGTGATGGACGCGGATCTGCAGCACCCTCCCGAGAAGGTGCGCGAGATGCTGGAGATCGCACGTCGCTCTGACGCCGACGTCGTGGTGGCGAGCCGCTACGCACCGGGCGGCAGCTACGCCGGCCTCCCTGGCAGGATGCGGCGGGCCGTGTCAGTGGGGAGTAGATTCCTGGCCAGGATCGTCTTCAAGGAGGCGCGCAAGACCAGCGACCCGATGGCGGGCTTCTTCCTCATAAAGAACCAGGCCATCTCGGGCATCCAGTTCAGGCCCACGGGATTCAAGGTGCTGCTCGAGATACTGGTGTGCGCGCCCGAGCTCGAGGTACTCGAGGTGCCCTTCGACTTCCAGCCACGCCACGCCGGGGTGTCCAAGGCGACCATCTACCAGGGCTACGAGTACCTGACCCACATACTGAGCCTCTTCTGGTACGTGCCCTCGGCGGGGCGCTTATGGAAGTTCCTCCTCGTCGGGGCCTCGGGCGTGCTGGTCAACATGGTCACCCTCATCGTGCTCGCCGAGTACTTCGACGCCAACAAAGTCATAGCCTGGATGTTCGCGGTCGGGATCTCCATCCTCAGCAACTTCCTCCTCAACAACGCGTTCACCTGGCGCGATATCAGGCACTCGAGCAGGATCCACTTCTTCCTGCGCGGCGTTCTGGCCTATCCCGTGGCCGTCATGGGCATCGGGGCGAACTTCGCCGTCTGGTACCCGCTGGTGAAGTACGTCTCAGACGCCTTTCCGTACTACGCACTGTTCAACCTACTCGGCATAGTGGCAGGGACGAGCGTGAACTTCATCCTCTCCTCCCAGCTCGTGTTCCGTCCCTCTATGCCAAAGAACCTCGACCCCGATGCTCCAAAGGAGCAGATAGCCGAGGCGATAAGGCGCGAACTAAAGGCCGACAGGGTCGGCCTGATCAGGGTCCCCGATCTGACGCCCCTCGGAGGACACTCGCCCCAGGATCTCACCGCTTCGGACCGGAGCGTCATAGATCTCGTCGTCAAGACCACCCACCCAACCCTGACCGTGACCGGTCCCCAACGCCTGCCCCAGGCACGCACGAACACCCGCTGGACGAACTCCCTGGCAGTACCGATCCTCCAAGACGAGCATACCCTGGGCGTCGTCTACGCAACCCGAAACTCGACCGAACCTTTTACCGAAGATGATCTCCACTGGCTCACCGCATACACCAGCACCGCCATAAAGATGTTCGAGTAGGAGCGGGTGGGTGAAGGTTAACCTTCACCCACCCGCTATACCGGCCCCTCCCCATCAGGAGCCTCCAGCCGGACTTCATCACCCCTCCCCGCCGATGAAGTCCGTCGCGATCCCACGCCTAGACCCAAGCTTTAAACCGAGCCCCAGCTAGGCGGGAATCGCCCGAACAAAAATTAGCATCCGTCAACACATCCCGCAACCTCCTACAATCCCTTTACCTAAGCTGGAAAATGTGTATCATATATCATCAGGCACGATATATTCGCAACCCGCCTTAATCTAACACAACATGTTGAGCCTCGACCAAATTCGCAATCTTTCCCAAAACGTATATGAACTGTTAGTAGAGAGTTAGATAAGTTTAAGGTTGAGATGCATCCATCGGTGTAGTCGGGAGCCTGGCATGGTCCCCGGGGGGAGGGGATATTGAGGCTTGTTGCCACGGGCTACGCTGGTGCGCTCTATACTACCGGCATGAGGCCGATCTGCTTTCTGTCCGACTTTGGACTAGCCGACGACTTCGCCGGCACGTGCAAGGGTGTGATGCTGAGGATCGCACCTGGAGTGTCCATCATTGACCTGACGCATGAAGTACCCGGCTTCGGGGTAGAGGCGGGGGCTGAGATCCTGCAGCACGCCACCCGCTACATGCCCGCCGACACGGTCTACCTGGCGGTCGTAGATCCAGGAGTCGGCACGGGCCGACGGAAGCTCGCCCTACGGACACAGAGCCGCGCACTGTTGGTCGGCCCGGATAATGGGCTGCTAGTTATGGCGGCGGAGTCTTTAGGTGGTATATCTGGGGCTTGTGCGCTAACCGAAGAGCGCTTCCACCTGCATCCCGTCTCCAACACCTTTCACGGCCGCGACGTCTTCGCCCCTGTGGCCGCCCACCTTGCGGCCGGAGTTGGCTTCTCTGAACTTGGGGAGCCCGTGGACCCTGCTTCACTGGTGAGCCTCGGCCCGGCGAGCACGTTCGAAGGCAAGGGCGAGGGTTTCGTCACCCACATCATCTCCATCGACCGGTTCGGCAACGCAAGGCTCTCCGTTTTGCAGGAGGAGTCGGGACTCGAGTACGGTGAAGCCCTGAGGGTAGATGCTGGTGACGGTGGGATGTCAGTTCGATACGTCGAGACGTTCGGGTCAGCGAAGGCGGGCGAGTTGGTGCTGGTGCCTGATTCCCACTGGCGCCTTAGCCTCGCCATAAACAAAGGCAGCGCCGCCGAAGCGCTCGCCCTCGAGGTAGGAGGAAAGGTGCGTCTGATCCGCCCGACGGTCAACGGTGACTGAGCGCCGTAACCCGAGGTCAGGCCCTCCGGCGGGCCGGGAGACCACTCCCCTCTCGCCGGGGGAGCGAAACCGGATGTTGCGGGCGGCGGCGCTGCGACCGATCAACGTTATGATGCTCGTGATCGGGGCCGGCATCTTCGCGACCACCCTGGCGTGGTGGTTGCTGCCACTGACCTTTGTAACTTACGTCTCTCTGGTCTTCCTGGCCGCGAGAGACCCGGTCTTCCAGCGCAAGGTATTGGGGAGAGATGAGGGTCCGAAGGCGTCGCCGGGCGCCGTAGTGAGCACTGACGTCTCTCCTGAGCGCCGGGCCCGCTGGCTCCCGCGCGGAGAGACCCGCCAGAAGGTGGAGGCAGCCCTCGATGTCTACCGCAAGGTCCTCGCCGCCATCGAGACCTCAGACGACGTAACCAGGGCGGTCCTCAACGATGCGATCCCAAGGCTGCACGCGGCGGCGGATAGGCTCGTGGACGTGGCCCAGGGTAGGGAGAAGGCCGCCGAAGTCGCACGTGACCTCGGCCGGGATACGGGCTCGGACACACCAACCACCACAAAACAGGAGAACCTGCGCGAGCTCGAAGACAGAATAGCCGCCGCTGACGCCGAGATCTCCGGTACATTCCAGGAGCTCCTGGACCTGAGGGCGAAGATAGTCAGGATCTCCATAGATAGCGAGAATCCCGCCCGCGCAAACGACCTCAACACTTCACTCGATAGCCTAAATGCCAGGCTCGAAGCCCTAAGTGAACTCATGGCCCCTCAGGGAGAGAGCTAGTCAGCACGTCAGCATCTCAGCACGCCGCCTGCGGCGGCTCTCACCATTTCAGCAAGTGCCCTAGCCAGCGAGGCGGCCAAACTAAGCCAGGCTTCGTGGCAGGAGATGCGGGACCTTATCTACCGCGGAGCAAAACGAACGCGAGCCGCTCCCCAATACAGCTGATAAGCTGAAGTGCTGACCCGCTGAAATGCTCGCAAAGAGGCTTTGCCTCTTTGCGCTAGGCCGAGCTCACCTGCCAGCCCCGGCCGTCGGACTTCTCCTCGACGACCTCAGGCTTGCGCGCAGGCCTGCGCACGGGCACACCGCCCAATTCCTGCCTGGACTCCTCCACCGAGATGAGCGAATCTTGGAACCAGTTCTCCAACTGCTCCATGACGCGGTCCCTGTATACCTCGGAGCCGCTGGAGACCTCCTCGGCGTAGCGCTCCGCCCCGTCAATGATCTCTCCGGCCCGCCGCTCCGTACGCCTGAGGAGCTCCGTCTCAGGGGCCATCGCGTTAGCGCGATGGTGGGCTTCCTCGACTATGCGCTGGGCCTCCTCCTCGGCCGCAGCTACTGTGGCCCCGCATTCCCGGCGAAGCGACTCGGCCTCAGCCAGCTCAGGGGGCAACGATCCCCTTAACTCGTCCAGCATCACAAGCAGATCAGACCGATCCACAACGGCCCGCCCTTTGCTCATCGGTACGCCGGATGCATCCTGAACGATCGCCTCCAACTCGTCCAAAACCCCGCTTATGTACTGCATGTCTTCTCTCATGGCCCCAACCCTAGCACGCTCTTTCAGGCTACGCTAGGCTTTCTGAAAGTATTTTTCGATGCTTTACCTCATTCACAGGTCTAATTTTATCTTAAGGTTAAGTGTAACTCTGAGAGAGGGTAGTGGACCCGTATCGTGCGGATCGTGGCGTCTGGTTTTTAGCTTTAGGAGTGGGGTTTTGTGAGTTATCCACAGGGATATTTCGTTGAGGATGCAGGTTCAACCACTTTGGGAAGGAGGGATTTCATCACTTCAGCACTTCGGCTCGTCAGCATTTCAGCTTTCGCGTGCGCAAGTCTTGGCTGACTGGCTGAGAGGCGGCACATTCGCCGTGCTTAGGGGCTGAAATAAAGTTCAAATCTGACGGTTCGCCACGCCGGCGGCGATCACGGCGAAGACCATTGCGATCAGCGGGCGCGGATTGAGTTGGCCTGCGAGGAGATCCGGGGCCAGCAGGACGAAGAACGGGACGGCCGTGGCCAGGACGGAGATGACGATCGCCAGGGGGCCGCCGTTTCGGCCTCCGGCGCGGTTGATCAGGGTCCCTACCCCGTAGCCGGCTGCGGCCGAGATCAACCAGGTGAACGGGAGGAGGAAGAGCACGTACGCTATGGGGATACCGGCGACGGCGACCGCGACGCCGGCGAGGATGCTCTTGAGGACCTGACCGGACTTCATGACGCCGGCCCGCGCTCCTCTGGGTAGTTTGGCATCGTCGGGACACTTGATCCCGACGTCGGTTGCCACCATACACTCGGTGCAGATGGGTCTCCCGCACGTGGCGCACGAGACGCGCGTCTCCCTTTTCGGATGCCGGTAGCAGTGCATTGGCTCGGCCATCAGCGGCTCTTCCGCCCGCT
>Ga0126311_10001935_pt1 | contig 10211 bp, 10 predicted proteins | sample Plot61_FD_92539 | JGI IMG/M metagenome (GOLD analysis project Ga0126311, IMG submission 92539) | Serpentine soil microbial communities from UC McLaughlin Reserve, CA, USA - Plot61 | ecosystem: Environmental > Terrestrial > Soil > Grasslands | place: USA: UC McLaughlin Reserve, Lake County... | reverse complement strand
TCGCCGCCACAATGCAGTTTCATCTGTTTTCGCGGATGCCAACAGTTCACCGGAACTCGATTTTTTGAATTGTGCGTAGTTCGATGCAAACACCGGATCGCCAAAGGCTGCCAGCACTTTGGTGCTCTCTCGGCGAAGCTGTTTCTGCTGACGAAGTTGACCGACAATGGACGCTGACGGAGCGTTTATAACTTCGTAACTCGCCACCAACGGCTCACGATTCCCGGAAGGGGCCGGCAACAACTGAAACGGAATGTAATTGAGCGCGCCATCGGCAACTACGATCACTCGTGAAGCATTCAGTTGACCAGCAAGAGGACCAAGAACCATTTCTCCCAGTTTGTCACCGGCACTCTTCAGACGGCCCTCGGTATTTACTCCCGGCTCAGTCGACAGGAGCTCATAGATGCGTCGCACAGCGTCAGTAATGAGTTTTTCCCGGGGTAGCTTATAGACCTTTATATCGTTTCGGGTGACGAGCCAAACGTAGCTGGCCTCTGGTCCGAGAAGATATTCAAGCAGCACAGTGTGATCGTCTTCGATCACGCCTTTCTGAATCTGATCCAGGGAATAAGCAGTTGGACGATTGAACGCGTAGTAGGACGGATTTATCTTGCGAATCTTCTCGGCGAGCCGGTTGTGCTCGTCATTCAAATGCGCCAGCGCACTTTCTAATTGACTGAGTTCCTCGCTCTTATAGGACGTTGCTAAAAGCGTAATTCGTTGATCTATTAGGGCACGTATGGATTGGCGCAGTCTTTGGTCCTGCTCTATGAGGCGCGGATCTAAACCGGCGGAGGGGTTTATTTGCGTGTCGCGCAGGAATTCCGCCAGCGATCGAGCACGTAACAACTCACTTGCCTGAAAAGCACGCGCATTCAGCCCGTCTGATGACTTCAGCTCGTGCTTGCGCATAAGGCAGTCAATGTAAGCGGCGTAACGTTCATGCACGTTCGCAGAGATGGCCGTAGTCAGGTTGCTACCCGATGAGGTGCTGCGAATGTTCTCGGTATCTTCGATCGATCCCTTTAGATACTCCTCGGCTGCGTCATAGTTTCCGTTCATCAATTCCAATCGACCCAACGCGAAACTAACGGCAGCTTCACTTACCCGGTCCGATATCCTGCGGAAGATCTGCAACGAATCGAGATAGCTCGCACGCGCGCGAGCCAGCTTTCCCTGCTGCTGATAGATTTGGCCAATCAACACGCGAACGCGCGCTGCCTGCCTCGGATTGTTGGCCCGCTCATAGATCGCAAGACTCGGTTCCAAATGGCGAAGGGCTTCGGCAAAGTCGCCGGCGGCGGACTGAAGTTGAGCCATGTATTCGTGGCACTCGGCGGCATCAAGCCCGGAAGGGTCGAAACCGGCGAGCGCTTCTTCGAGCTTCGTCATTGATGAGCGACTGTCACCCAGAAGCAGGTACGCATTGCCAATCGCCATGATCATTCGGCTATCGTCCCGTTTGCTTTCCGTGTGACGAAAATAGTCGAGTGCTCGCTGATATTGGAGCAGCGCCGTTTCCGGCATGCCGTTGTCGATGAAAAGCGAGCCGAGGCCGCTTGCAATCTGGCCCATCTGCTCAGGGTCGGTTTGCTCGGTTACGAGAGTCTGGGCCTGCGTGAGGTAAGAAATCGCAGTTAACCAATCACCTTTCACCTGCTCGACGTAGCTCAGCATGATCAGGGTGTTAACCTGTTCGGGAACATTGTTCTGCTGACGCCAGAGTTGTAGGGCTTCCTGATAGTTTTGCGCAGCTTCAGCAAAGTCACTCAAGGCATGGTAACAACGCGCAATCTGGAACAACGTCAGGGCAATTCCGGAGTTGTCTTCGAGACCCTTCCAAAGATCGAGGGCTTGCCTGGCCGTTTGTAACGCAAGCTTTTGATCTTTGAAATTCTGCTCTTCACTGAGTGCGAGCAGCTCTCGAGCGCGGTTCGCGGTGTGATCGTCCGCAAGTACACCTGGAGCATGGCAGCACCAAAGCAGCCAAACTAAAACAATCTGGACTACTACTACTCTTTGTCGGGCCGCCATCATGCTCCAGGACCCTTGTTCTGCAATCTAAGCCGCGGACGTCGGCAGGAAAGTTTCACCCACCGTGACTGCGTCTCCTGCTCGTTTGGGCTCCCGCCGATCCCTGATGTCCTTCGGATAATTCTTGATTGAAGGACAGGAACAATCCCCTCCGGTAGGATCCTTGGGATCTGTCTTTCCGCGCCCATCGAGCGCGTTCTGACTGGTGCGTGGGCCTTCCTGCGTGTAAACCAGACTAATCTTATCTTCATATAACGCCTGGACACCATCTAACGCGGGTTTCTTTTGCTCGACCCTGCTCGGCTCGCGCAAGGTTGCCCTCAAATAGGCCTCAATGAAATCGAGCCAGGTGGTCTCAAACTCTTCACCGCTCACCTTGTATTCACTGTACTCCTCGAGAATGCGCCGATCAGCATTGGGCGTAGACCATGGGAAGTAGACTGAAAGGCCATGTGCATACTGGTACTCGGGACCAGCAAACTCCGAGCACATGATGAGCTTCTCCTCGGCCCCACGTCTATCCCTGGAGGGTCTTTCCTTCTCCAGTGCCCAAATAACCTCGTTACATGCGTCGAGGAGATTTTGCAGTGCTTCGGTCCGTTCGCCGGCAAAGTCCGTTATCTTTTCGCTCAGGCAGAAACAGAAGTCATAAAGATCCGTGTACATCTCCTGGTAAAAGCTCTGCGCCCGCCAATGAGCCAGCACAATCATGTCGACACATCGCCGATCCTCAAGACCTCTCACTAAGGCCTTCGAAAGGTTGTTCATCGGCTCTCTGATAGTTCCAATCTTACTCAGATCGCACAGCGAAAGATCGAAGGGATAGCCAGCCAGTAAAAAGTCCGTGCTGTTGTGCATGCAAAAGAAGAAAAGGTCTGTCAACATTTCCTTCAGCGTTTGCCCATTCAGTTCCGCATTTTTCGAGAGGCCGTCGAGGGCGCTAAAGACGCGTCTCAACATTTGACGGTAGGGCCAACTTCCCACAAAGGCGGTACCTTGCGATGCCAGCATGTAGGTGGCTGTATCCTGCAGCTCGTAAGCGACCTCCAGGGAGCTGACTGAACAACTATGGAAGCCGAGGAGATCAAAGCTCCCGCCACCTAGTTTCACGTCTGCACTGAAGTTTCGCAGTATGTTTCCGAGCGTGGCCAATTTCAACGAGTGCTCGTCGGCGTTTTCATCAAACAGGAACACGTCGTTTCCCACCACCACTCCATGGCCGAGGATAAAGAGCATGTAATGTTTTGCCGGATAGGCGTAACTACAAAACTCCAGAAACCTTTGCAGAGACCGCTGCGGGCCAAACTCGAGATTTTCTCCATTAATGGTTTCGCGGCCCACCGGGGGCTCAGGCGGATCGTAGCCTTTAACCAGTTCACTGATCGCCTTTTTAACGAATTTACCGTTTCGAGTCCGTTCGCCGTTCCAAAGCTTGTCGTCAATCAGGTTCATAACGAAAGGATCGTCGTTATCGAACTCGGTTTGCGACTCGCGCTTAGCATTGATTTTGTTGATTACATTCACGTCAAAAACATGTGTAGGCGTCCCTTCTGTGAAAGGGTCAAACTGCACTATGACGTTGGCTTGCTTATGGAACCCGGCTGCCTTAATCGCTTTGAGCTGGGAAACAACGCTGATCGCGAGGGGATTATCGCTCGCGAAATAAAACATGAGCGTACATTCTTTGGTTTCAAGCATTGGTAATCCTCCTTATCACCTTTTGGGTATGAATTACGTCATCACATTATGGGCGGCAACTTCGATTGGTTCTTCCGGAACGGTGGCGCTACGTTTCGAAGATTGGAAAGGAACAGGGAAATGGCGGAACAATCAAGTGCCTTCATCTTGTAATGCAAAACTTGCACAAAACGTGTCTCGAAGGCAGGAGGCACGTGGGAACGGTGATGAGAGGCGCAAGCAGTAGCACACTTTGGTAGTGTCCTAATCTGAGATCTAGAATGCAGAGTATGGCACAGTCTTTGTCCGGTATCACGGACAATCTCACTGCGTTAGACCAAGGTCGCGGATCGTTTCTTCATCTTTTGGCGAGAGATTGCCAGCGACTGCTGACAAGTAGACTTTGCGTCCCGCATCTCGAAAGGTAGTGTGAGGCATAAGGCACAGGATTGCCCTGTCTACCCCTGCGATAGCATCTGCTATGCCCTCTGGCCCTTTCTGTATTAACTGCCGTACACAGTCAAAATGCTGCGCGAGAATGAACGCGAGGATCGGATACTCGGCGTAAGGCTGAAAAACAATGTTCCAGTCTTCGGAATCGAGCGGAGGACTCTCATTCTCAACCATGAGGTTTTCTCAACCTTATGTTAATCTGTGGGCCAATGTTAGCAGCCTCAGAGGAAATGATTAGGTGAAGATCGCCCGGTTCATCTGGGCGAACATCACAACCTATCAAACAAGCCGCAAGATACTAGCAGTTGCTAGTAGCGGATGCAAGCCACAGGGAGAACGCTCCTGATGGCGAAGCGTCCCGTACCCAAGAAGCTGGCAAAGAAGCTTGCGCAGATCCGCGCGAATTTGGGATTGAGTCAAACGGAAATGGTAAAGGCGCTCAACTACAAAGCGTCGCCGTTGCATCCAGCGCAGATCTCACAGTTTGAGAGCGGACGAAGGGAACCGCCTCTGATGGTCCTACTGGCTTACGCTAAACTTGCCAGGATCTCAACCGATTTTTTGATTGATGACAGGGCAAATCTCCATTAACAAGCTTGTCTAGCCGGCAGTCGGCACCGCGATCCCCGCAATCTAACGGCACACAGGTACAATTAAAACCTTGACTTCGGCAAATTAAGAACCTAACATGCCGCGCTATCCCCGCAGGACGGCGGCAACAACGCGGGGTTCATGCCGCGCACTGACGGCACGGGGCAATGTAATAAGCCGAAAAGGGGTATTTATGGCATCTAGTCGAGAAATGCGGAGATTGACTAATAAATGGCAATCAGGCAATTCATGGCCGAAGCGCCTTGAATGGCTCGATATAAAGGGTATACGTGGCTGGACAGGACAAAGGCTCGATTTCTTGTTTCCTTTTGTGGCTATCGCCGGGGAGAACGGATCAGGAAAAACCTCGGTGCTTCAAGCGATTGCTTCAATCTATCGGTCTCCCGAAGAAAGGCTGAAAACCTATTACGCATTTGAATTTTTCCCAGATACAGGCTGGGAACAAATCACTAAAGCGATCATTAATTATTCAATCCGAGAGGGAACGAGATCGATTCCGGGAAGTCTGCGAAAACCAACTACTCGGTGGAGAGGGAATACCGAACGGCGTATACGTGACGTGTTTTATATGGATCTAGGTCGCGCTCAGCCTTATGCAACGCAGGTCGGTTACTCACGCCTTGCTAAATCTCAGTTCAAAGAGGCAAGGAGTGAAATCTTTGAGACAGATCGGTTAGACCGACTGTCATCGGTCATGGGGCGTCCATACAGGTCTGCGAGACACTCGTTGACAACCGCAGATGAGACACGGTGGATTCCAGTCGTTAGTAATCCATCGGTGGAATATTCCGGCTTTCATCAAGGTGCTGGTGAGAAAGCAATCACGGATTTACTACGATTTGATTTTCCGAAGTACAGCATGGTCCTAATTGATGAGTTTGAAACATCATTACATCCGAGATCGCAAAGACGACTCGTGCGGGATCTCGCGGAGCAATGTCGCGAAAAAGAGTTGCAAATTGTAGTCACCACACATTCCCCTTATGTGCTCGAAGAATTGCCAGTTGAAGCCCGTGTCTATGTGATGAGAACACCGCAAGGCCGCGCTTTTGTAACCGGCGTTAGTCCTGAGTTTGCGCTCAGCAAAATGGACGAAAGCACGCATCCCGAACTAGATGTTTATGTCGAAGATGAAGTAGCAGGGATCATGTTTGAAGAAATTGTAGCCGCTCATAGGCTTCAAGCTTTATCACAGTTGGAGATCATTCCTTATGGAGCCGCGTCTGTAGGTAAAGCGCTGGGGCAGATGGTTTCAGAGGAGCGATTTCCGCGTAAGTCTCTAGTTATTCTTGATGGAGATCAAACGCAAAGTCTAGGCTGTTTTCTATTGCCCGGAGAGGACGCTCCGGAGCGGGTAATCTTCGAGTCGCTTCAAGAAATCGGATGGGTTGGCATAGCAGATCGGATCAGGAGAAGTCACTCAGATTTTGTTGACGCGGCAGAGGCCGCTATGACCGCTTCGGATCACCGAGGATGGATTAAGACCATCGCAAATCAAATCATTATCGGCGGAGTTGAGTTATGGCGAGCTATGTGCATCGTGTGGGCAGAGAAATGTTTAAGTAGTAAAGATGTAACGGAATTACTCCGTGAACTAGACGACTTGGTTGACACCCGTGGGGTTCTTCAGCCGGAACGGCTATTTACTGGCATGGCTGAATTGCCGTCATCTCGAAAAGAGGCCGAAGCGTTAGGCGGTGATAAGAAATAAAAACTTATCGGAAGGCGTCCCGTGTCGTGGCCGACGTAATGGGGTTTACACCCAAAGGGCTCGCGTAAGCGATGGGGTTCAATTCCCACGCCTTCCGAAACAAAAACCTATCACGCTTTGATCGCCTGATTCAAGGTCCGCCGAATCCAGGTTGAGAGATCTACTCCCGCAGCCTTTGCCGCCTTCTGATAGTTAGTCTTCTCGCCGGGCTGTACGCGAGACTGCAATACGATTGCTTTAGCCTCGCCTTTGGCTAATGGTGGTCTACCTACTTTTGCTTTTTTCTCTCGCATTTTTTATCTCCGACATGATCGCTGCTTGAACTGCCGTTTGTGGCGAAGTAACCGGCGGCAGTTCTAAAACCGTAAAGTAACGTCGCCCTTGATCGTGGTCGCCTGTTACGTGACTCCATCCGTACCCTCGCGTTGCTTTCGGATGCCCGCGAATATCGAATACTTCAACGTCACCTTGCCAAACTGTCTTGCCTTGAAACTCTTCGACTACGGGCACAGTTTCAACGTAACTGGCCTCGCATCCGTGAAGCTTTAAGAATGCCGCTTGTATCTCTCCGATGTAGTCGCTCATTGAACTGCCTCGACTAGATCACCGTAGGACCAAAAGTTAGTTTCAACTCCTGCCGCTATCGCTGGCGTCATCTTCAACGTCGCGTGATTTCTAACAAGATTGTATGCTGCGAAGTGAAGCGCCACTGCCGCCTCGAAGTTTTCAAACTTCTTGCTGAATGCCAGCGTTAACCGATTGAGACGCTTCACATGCAAGCGAGTAGAAGCATTCAATCGCTCGACGTAGCTAGTTGAAACGTACTGCCCTTCCGGCCGACCCTGCATCCATATTTTCTCGCTGGCAGTGATACGTGAAGGCGAGTACTTGCGCTCTGGAGTGCTGTACGTACTTTCATCGGTGCCGTAGGTTTTTACAATCTGCGCATAGTCAACTTCCAGACCAAACACGGATTCGATAGCCTCACCGTAAGAGGGCATCGCATCACTGGAGATCTGAATGCGATTATTCACACGCGAGGCTAAGTCGCTGATAAAGGCGACCGTGTTCGGAAGATTGCGCTTGCTGGCAACCTTGAACGAGGGAACGAGTTTAGTCTCTGCGTCAATCGCGCAGTAGGTCCAAACGTCGCCAAAGGTCGGATCGTCGTCTTCGCGGAGGTGGCGGACCTTCTTACCGATGAATCCCCAGATTTCGTCTAGCTCGATCCGCTGGCAATCGAGGTTACGCATTTTGGCATCGAGTAGCTTGGCGCAACCTTGACCGATGCGAACACCCAAGCGCATGATCGAGTCACGATGAATCCCGGTCATTCTCTCTATAGACCGAATCGAATTACCTTCGGCTAGTGCCGCTGTAACTGCAATCTGCTTGTCTGTGCTTAGGTGGTAGTTTGACATTGTTTCCGTCTCCAAGTGAAGATACTGTACTACGGAAACGATTACCTGTCTACTGCTATTTTCGTACTACGGGATTCATTTTCGGTAACATATTGGCCCACAAAATCATTGCCTTTAGGGTTCTTCGGTGGTACTCTACCCGCTACACGGAAGGTTCAAAACTGTTTAACCTTCGCGTCGCCTTTCCACCAAAATTGCCCAGCTTCTCATTAGTTCGTTTGGCGTCAGGCATTAACTGTCGGTAAACTGCATAGCGCAAACAAGCATCTGACATAGCCCCGAAACGTTCTAGTATGACAATACGTATTGTCTAATTATCAGGAGCAAGAAATGAGTACCCCAAAGTCAGCTCTCAACCAACGTATCAAGATCAGCAATACTGGCCGACCATATGTTGACGTGGCCGATTTGGTGAAAACTAGATTGGATCGGATTGAGAAATCACGCGGCGGACAGGGTCAAATAGTGGATCGTGACTCTCACGGTAATGCTCAACGACACGACAATCCGCATCCAGATCGCAACAACCATAACAGCAACGGCGCAAAGTAGGCATCGGCTACGATTTCCCCAAAATCAGTAAGTTACACGGCAGCCTCCAATGCCCTATAACGTACTCCTCCTCCCGCTTTTAGGCGGCTTCATATTCATAACCTTCTGGGATCGAACCCGCTGGCACGCCCATAGAGCAGAGAAAGACAGGCTGCTCATATTTGCCGCCTTAGCGGGTTTAGGTTTTCTTGCATTGGCCTACGCTATTCGGTCTATCCCGCCGTTTCTTCCATGCGTCCCCTTTTGTCCGAATAGCCTAGGGATCTGCGTGAACCTGCCTTGTCCGCCAGAATGGTGGGACAAGAATATAGGTTTTCCGCAATCGGGTGTCGCTACGCTTGCTTTCATCCTAGCGGCATTAGGCTGGTGGCCGCTTAACAGATGTGCAGATATTTATTATCGAGACTGGGCCTCCGGAGGAAAACGTGGTAGCGAACGTCGGGAGTTTGTCAGGGTAATTGATCATTATGGCGGTCCACTAGAACAGATCCTTCTTCGGTCCATGCAGGAGGAGACAGCCATAATGATTACACTCAAGGGGGGAAAGGTTTATATCGGTGATGTTGGGGCGGGTTTCGTTCCCGGCCAACATACACACTTTCTCTTACTCCCCTCAAGAAGCGGTTATCGGGACCGGAAACAACGCCTAGAACTCACAACTGATTATGACAATGTTTATGAAAAGATTAGAGACGACGAGACTGAAAGCGATTCCACTAAAATGATCGGGTCATTCGGAGTAGCGATTCCTGTCGATGAGGTGGTAGCCGCCAGCCTCTATCTTCCAGACATTCACAAGAAATATTTTCCTCACCGGATAATCGAGAACGAGCCGCTCGAAATGGATTAACGTCGTTGCGGCCTAAAAATAAATTCTGAATCTCACCTTAGGAGGCTATATGCAGAAATGGGAATACCAAGTTATTCATTCGTGGCCGAGCGAAGGATGGCTTAACAAGCTGGGCGACGAAGGGTGGGAGTTAGTAGCGGTAGCAACTATTAGCGCTCCTATGGGAGGTAAAGATCAAATACAGGTTTTTCTCAAGCGCCCCAAAGAAGAAAAATAAATTCTGAATCTCAGATTAGGACACTACCGCACACTTTGGAAGGTTTTGACGTAACGCTCGCTTGTGTTATAGCCTCTCCCGCAATTCCAGCTCGTACTGTTGCTAGCCATTCCCAGACGGCCGGAATCAGTAGAGTATCTGTGGCAATCAAGACAATCGCTCTGGGCTCTGATCGTGCGGCTAAAATCATGGCCGTCCGCGCCAGCGTCGTACGCATCGCCGCGGTCGATCCTGATTGGGCTAATGCGAATGTGGTCGCGCGGCGTGTTGAGACGAGCATTCCTGCGATGCCGCTGACGGACTGGCAACTAATGCAGGGCGCCCGCGAACGAGCTTTGGCCGCGCGTGATTCATTGAGAAGCCGCCGGTTGGAAGCGGATATCTATGTCGGACTGGAAGGCGGGTTTCATTCGATTTCTCTCGAGGGCGAGTGGCATACGTTTCTGCGTGGTTGGGCTTACGCTACCAACGGAGAACGGGGCGCCTTCGGCGCGGCGCCGTCGATTTCAGTGCCTGCCGATATCGTCAAAAGCGTGGTCGAAGGCCGGCGTGAATTGGGCGTAGTAATCGACGACGTCACGGGCGAGCGCGACGTGAGAAGCAAGCAGGGCGCGTGGGGTGTGCTCTCGCGCGACCTGGTAACGCGCTCGATGAGTTTCGAACTGGCGCTGATTGCGGCCT
>Ga0126311_10001934_pt1 | contig 10211 bp, 11 predicted proteins | sample Plot61_FD_92539 | JGI IMG/M metagenome (GOLD analysis project Ga0126311, IMG submission 92539) | Serpentine soil microbial communities from UC McLaughlin Reserve, CA, USA - Plot61 | ecosystem: Environmental > Terrestrial > Soil > Grasslands | place: USA: UC McLaughlin Reserve, Lake County... | reverse complement strand
GGAAAGTGTAATCATGAAGGCGGTCATCCTCAGCCATCCCCCGTTTGAAATCCCCGACCTGAATTCGCAGGAGCCTGGAATTTTCATAGGAGATTGCAGAGTTCGCTCTTTGCCCCGCAGCAGAATAAAGAGCTGATTCCCCAAACAAGGATCCCTCGGGAAGAATATCGATTACGGCTTCGCGCGTTGTGTCGGATTCGATACGACAAAGTTTGATACGACCATGGATAATGGCATAGAGGCAGTCGGCAGGTTCCCCCGCACGATAAACGAAGCGACGACGACGAAAGTCAAGGACCACTGAATTACGCGCCATGTCGCCAACGAGGGCATCGTCCAGTGTTAGGCCAAAATCCAGCCGGCGGATTATTTCAGCGCGATCTTCGGGAGTTAAGTCTCGGGCGCGCTTTTGTTCCTGCAGGGCATTCATCTCCATGTCCTTCTGGGCATCGAGCTACAGTTTCCAGCCTGGTTCATTGACGGGTGTTGCTCTTGTTCAACGTGGTCCTGTGCGGGCTAATTTCAACGATGACTGTAAGGACACCCGCGCGCGGTTACCAGGAATGTTACTCTCGATTGAATCTTTTGACGCGATGCCAGGCGAGTACAGACACATTGAACCGAGGCCCGAAACTTTAGCATGAAGGCTCGGGAGCGTGCAAGAACAATAAAAGGTAGACCATCTCGTTTTATGGACTCAAAATCCAACATTCTCGTAGTCGACGATAACCCCGATAAATTGAACCTGATCAAGGCGGCCTTGGACCTCGCCGGTTACAACGTAACTACGGCGACGGACGGAGAGGAGGCGCTCGCGGCCATTGAGTCGTATCAGCCGGACCTCGTGGTAACCGACGTCATGATGCCCCGCATGAACGGCTACGAGTTGGCCCAACGTATCAGGGCCAACCCGGTCACGAAGTTTATACCTGTGATCATGCAGACAGCGGCGGGACGGCGCAGTGAGGATTTGCGCCGGGCCAATGAGGTCGGCGCTCTGGGCTATATCACTGATCCGACGGATCTCGATCTGCTGTTGGCAAGGACCAGGACGCTGCTCGAGTTCAAAGCCTACCTGGACGTTTGTGAAGAGGCTGCTTTTACGGACCACCTGACCGGTCTCGCGAACCGCAGAAGGTTCGAGCGCCAACTCGAACGAGAGGTCGCCCGTATGGAAAGGTATGGCCATCCGTTCAGTCTTTTAATGATCGACATCGATCGCTTCAAGGACCTGAACGACAGCTTCGGTCATGATGCAGGCGACGATGCTATCCGTCGCCTCAGCAAAGTCTTGCGCGAAGGCACTCGAGGGATTGATCTCGCTGCGCGAATCGGTGGTGAGGAGTTTGCAGTGCTGCTTGTCGAGACCAGCAAAGAGGGTGGATCTGAAGTTGCCGAACGACTGCGAGCGGCCATCAAAGCGTTGGAAATTCCGACTGTGGGTCACATAACGGCGAGTTTTGGCGTTGCGGAATGTCCTACCGACGCGCAAACTGCTGCCGATGTGCTGAAGGCAGCGGACGTCGCCATGTATGAAGCCAAGCGTAATGGCCGTGACCGCGTCGTGGTGATGCAGCAGCCGCCGCGGTCGAACTCGTTGGCTGCGGGTGACGTACAAGGCGATGGAAATTTGGGACTTGCATCGCGAGGATAGGAATGGCTGATTACAAGGAAAAATTCGAGGAATGGCAACAGGCAGCGCGCCGCAAAGCGCGCGAGCTCGACGAGAAATATTCGATCTCGGATCGAGTTGGTGAAAGCGCCCGGGCTGCTGGCGAAGCTGCCAGGCGCGGAGCTGACAGCGTCGCGGACAGCGCTGAACGTTTGCGTGCAGAAGCCGAGCGACTGACCGAGGATGAAGAGGTCAGCGAGGCTGCGCGTCGTGCTGCGAGTGAGACAGTAAAGAATGTGAAGAAGGCGGGCAAAGCCGTGCGCGATGCCGCGGGTGACACGGGCAAGCGAGTTTATGACGACGCGAAGACCTACTACGATCGAGCGTCGCAGTTTTACGACACTGGTGCGAGACTCACGCGCGCTTCGACGGCAGCGACTAGCGGATTGTTAAAAGCGCGCGACTGGGTCAAGGAAAATCCGGGCAAGGCAGCCGTTGTTTCAGTCTCGCTGGTCCTGGGTATCAGAGCAGGCGCTGCGTTTCCGGGCCTGGATGCAGTGTTACTCGGCTCGCATCCGCACTGGTTTACACACTCGGCGCTCCCGGTTTGGGGCTTACACAAGGCTGGCGACAAGTTTGATAAGTATTTGCGGAAACAGGAAGAGTTGATATCGCTTGGGGAGCTCGACGAAGCGGCACAGCAGCGCGCGCAGTTTGAGCGGAAGATTGCAAAGTATGTTGGTGCGCCGTTGTTGGGCGCGTTCAGTTGTGCTGCGGGGGCGGCGATGTGGGCTCAGATCTTCCAGCCCGGCGCGATCACGGGCGCACCGATCAGTTGGCTCCTCGGCGGCAATCCCTTTCTCGACGGTGTGTGGCTATTCGCGAACGGCGTAATCTGCTTCCACATGGGCTACAAATTCTTCATGATCGCATTGGCGAACCAGGAAGAGGTCATACGTGTCGTGAGGGAGATTAAGGGCCTGTTACCTGCAGCCGCATCGACTTAGACCTGAATCTTGTAATCCCCGTCTAACTGATCGTGATCGGGAAGGGCAGGAAGCACAGCATGAACACGATTAGTGTCACGATCGCGATCACGATCCTCTTTGTTCCCAGCGGTTCCATCAACGCAGGCTGTGGATGCGGCACCTTCATCATCACCGCCAGTAACACCGCGTAGAGAAAGCCGCTCGGGCTGCCGTGCCACCAGAAGCCTAAAAACGCCAACGCTGCCATTGTCACGAAAGCCAGACGTCCGATGATCCTGTGCGCGCGGGCGCCGAACAACGCAAACGTTCCGTGACCGCCGTCGAGTTGACCCACGGGCATTAAATTCAAACTCGTCACCAGCAATCCGATCCACGCCGCCATGTAGTAAGGATTCGTGGGTGTGTTTGGATCGAGAGGTAGTCCCGCCAGTTTACCGATCAGTCGAAACAGTAACGGGTCGTTGAAGTAGATCCAGTGATCGCCGGATGGCACAGGCGTCCCGGCCGTCAACACACCAATCACAGCCACCGGTAAAGCCACAACAAATCCCGCAAGTGGACCAGCAAGACCGATGTCGAAAAGTGCGCGACGGGACGGAATAGCGGAGCGAATCTTGATGAAAGCGCCGAAAGTTCCGGCGAGGAACAGCGGTGGCGCCGGAATGAAATACGGCGGTGTCGCATTCACTTTATAGTAGCGACACGCGAGGTAGTGTCCCATTTCGTGCGAAAAGAGAATCGCGAGCAACGAAGCTGAGAACGTCGCGCCTTCAACGATCAGGTGCGGATGACCGAACGCATACCGCAGCAGCTCGAGAATCGAATAAAGATACGAGAGCGGAATATAGAGCAAGTAATCCAGCGGGCTCGCCAGGGGCGGCTGGGGAACCTCAAGCTCCGGAGCCGCCAGCATCGTCCCGGCCAAAGTCGTAGTGAGAACTGTGAGGAGGAACAAGCCGCCATGCAGTCGCCACTCACGGGCAGACAGCCAGGGCTGGCGAAAGTCCAGAGTAGGTGGTGCAGTTCTAATCGATTCTTCCATGCGTTCGTATGATTGCGCAAAACCGAAAAACGTTTGATGCCGAAAAGGGGCGGCCACGGAGTGCCGCCCCTACAGACCAATTCCGAATTTTATAACAGTCTAAAATTCGTCGTCTTCGTCTTCGATTGAATCCTCGATGTCGAGATCGCCGCCGTCATGCGCCTGCAATTCCTTGCCCGGCTTGAAGCGAATCGTCTTGCCTGACGGAATCGCCACCTCTTCTCCGGTGCGCGGGTTGCGGCCCACTCCTCGCTTGCGCGGCTTCACGACGAACACGCCGAACCCGCGGAGCTCAATCCTTTCACCTCTCGTCAGCGCTTCCTTCATCGAGTGAAAAAGAGCTTCAACCGCCTGTTCAGCCTTCATCTTCGGCACGCCGGTTTTATCAGCAACGCGGTTGATGATGTCTAACTTGATCACGTCAAGGGCCTCTTTTCTGCTGCACCTGGGATGCTGTCCGGGGGCCGCAAAATGCAGGCGAGGATGATAGAGAGCAGCGGCAAAGCCTGTCAAGGTAATGGCAAAAAAGCCCGTACACCGATTGCACAGACAAGACGATTACGCTAACCTCAAAACCGCTCAGTAGAGTGGTGATTATGTTTGGAATTCGAAAACGCAGGCCGCCGCCATTCGGTGGCGTTCACGTCGACGACGACAAAGACATCCAGGAGCACAAGCCCGAAGAGGCGTCGCGCAACGACCTCTGGTCTGAAGCTCGGCTGCTACTCCGCGATCTGATCTTCGCGCTCATGATCGCGGCGCTCGTGGTTGTGTTTATCGTGCAGCCGGTGAAGGTTGAAGGCACGTCCATGTTGCCTCGCCTGCACGATGGCGAGCGCATCTTCGTCAACAAGCTGATCTACTACGACGACTATCGCTGGGCGCCAAAGATCGACCGCGGCGATATTGTTGTTTTCTGGTTTCCTGACGACCCGTCAAAGAGTTACATCAAACGCGTTATCGGTTTGCCAGGCGACACGGTTGAAGTGCACGAAGGAACCGTACGCGTTAACGGTCGCGACATCGAAGAAACTTATCTCGATCAGCGTTTGAACCTATCGCACCGTAGCCAGGCGGCGACTTACGTCAGGCCCAACTATTACTTCGTGATGGGCGACAATCGCGACAACTCGAGCGATTCGCGCATCTGGGGGCAGGTGCCGAAGAAATACATTTACGGCAAAGCGCTGTTTCGCTACTGGCCGTTGACGGAGGCGAGCGTGATCCATCACGAGGACCTCAATCCGCCCGGCCCGCAGTCGCCCGGCTTCACGCCCGACTTTCCGGACAACCCGACACCGCGGCCGTTTGTGCCTGGTGAGTCGCCACAGCCTTGATACCTATGTTTGATTGGCTGCGTTTCCTGCTCATGATCTTTTACGCTCCGGTGCGTGGAATGCGCGGCATGCGCGATCGCGGCTCGCTCGCGCCGGTGGTGTTGATAGCGTTCGCCGCGCAGTTTGCGTTTGGCTTCTTCGCGAAGAAGTTTGCGGGAGTAACGTACGGAGTTGTCTGGGAACTCTTTCACACCGCGAAGATCATCGCGATTGTAGCAATCGTCCTGGTGCCAATCCTGACGCTCGTCGCCAACATGTTTGAGCGACGCGGCAGTTTTAGAGTAGTGCTGACGCAGGAGTATGCACCGCTCGCTGCCTCGCTCTTCTACGTTCTCACCGCGGCCAATCTTCTCGCCTTACTGATCGCGACTGTTATGCATTACTCGGGATTCCAGGCGCAGACCGTGGCGATGCTGCTACAGGCATATCAAAATCCGGCTACAGCGCCTGCGTTCACTCAATCCGGGCCACTGGCCGCAGAGTTTAAGAATCCGGTTTTCCTGGGGTATCGCCTCTTTCAAACGTTCCAACTGGGGCTGTTCGGCTTCGGAATGATCGTCGCTGTTAAAGACACGTTCAGGATGTCAGCGGCGCGAGCTTTCGCTGTGACTTTCCTCTCGTGTTTTGCGGCGCAGTTTGTTGCACCGATTGCGTTCCACTTGTTTTCGGGAGTGGCTGGCTCGCCGTTCCTTTTGTTCTTTCTGTTCATGCTGTTGCGCGGTTATTTCACCGACATCATGGGCGGCCATCGTGCGAGGGCGGCGTTCAAGCAGAACCTCGAGTCGGCGACACTCAATCCAGCGGATGCTTCTGCGCACTACAATCTCGGGTTGATTCACCAGAGCCGCGGCGAGCTGGACCAGGCACGCGAACGCTTCGAACGCGCATTACAGATCGATCCCGAAGAGATTGACGCCAGTTATCAGTTAGGACGGATTGCGCGGCAGCAGAAGAGATTCGGCGATGCGATTCAGAACTTCGAACAAGTAGTGGCGCGAAATCCGGCACACTCGCAGCACGAAGTTTGGCGCGAAGTGGCGGCGACGTATATCGCGGCGGGACAGTTTGAGGATGCACGAACGGCGTTGGACCAGTTTTTAGAACACCGGCCTTCGGATCCGGAAGGGTTGTACCTGATGGGTCGCGCGCATGCGGGGCTTGGGCACAAGCGTGAAGCGACAAGTTTAATGCAGGCGTGCATCGAGGCGGTGAAGACCGCACCAGCGTACAAGTATCGCACCAGCAAGCGTTGGCTCAACGAGGCGCAGCAGTTTATTAAGAGTGGTCAGTAGCTTTCACGTCTTGTAAATCTTGTAAGCTCTTGTAAATCCTGTCTTCAACTTTTTGACAGGATTTACAAGATTTCACAGGATTTTACAAGATGACTAGGCATCCTGCTCTGTTGGCTCTTGAAGATGGTCGCACGTTTCGTGGTCGCTCGTGGGCGGCTGAGGGTGAAGTGTGCGGCGAGATGGTTTTCAACACCTCGATGACGGGTTACCAGGAAGTTCTCACCGATCCCTCTTACGCCGGCCAGATCGTCTGCATGACTTACCCACTAATCGGCAATTACGGCGTAAACGCGAGCGACGCTGAATCAACGCGACCGTGGGTTGAAGGCTTCGTCGTACGTGAAGCGAGCCGCATTGCTTCCAACTGGCGCTCCGAGGAGAGTCTCGAATCGTATCTGAAGCGCTGGAACATCGTCGCAATCGAAGGCATCGATACGCGCGCGCTCGTGCGACACATCCGCGACAAGGGCGCGATGCGTGCCTGTCTCTCGACCACGGATCTCGACGAGAAGAGCCTCATTGAAAAAGCGCGCCAGTCTCCACCGATGGAGAATCGTGAGCTCGCGAGCGTCGTCACGACTAAAGAGCCGTACGACTTTCCCGCCGAAGGTGAAGAGCGCTTTCACGTCGTTTGTTATGACTTCGGCGTGAAGAGAAACTCACTGCGCGAACTGGCCCAACTCGGCGTCCGCACGACGGTCGTGCCCGCCTCGACTCCAGCGGCAGACGCACTCGCCCTCAAGCCCGATGGAATTTTCTTATCAAATGGTCCAGGCGATCCGGCGTCGATGAACAAGGAAGTGGCGGAGATTCGCGAGCTGTTGAAATCGAAGGTGCCGACGTTCGGGATCTGTTTCGGTCACCAGTTGCTGGGACGCGCGTTCGGCGCAGATACGTTCAAGCTCGTGTTCGGACATCGCGGCGGGAATCAGCCGGTGAAGGAGTTGTCGAATACAAACGTCGAGATCACGTCACACAATCACGGTTTTGCGGTGAGTGCGGAGAGTCTGCCGCCGGAAGTTGAAGTCACGCACATCAATCTCAACGATCAATGTGTTGAGGGAATGCGTCACCGCACTCTGCCTGTGATCTCGGTTCAATACCATCCCGAAGCGGCGCCCGGTCCACACGACGCCGAACATCATTTTCAAAGGTTCGTGGCGTTGATGGAATCAAGAGCGGGGGCAAGCCCCTCTTCCTGACTTGTTCATTTCATTGCGTCACTAGAAAAAGAACAGGTCAGGAAGAGGGGCTTGCCCCCGCTCTCCAGATTAAGTATTTAACTCTCCGGCATTTTGAGCTCGCCGGTGGTAAGGTCAGGGCGGGCGCGTATCATTTCGTCGGGCGTCGTGTCCGAGTGAAGCTCCTCGGCAGTCTCAGCCGCGACAGCCGCCACTTTCGTTGATTCAGAAGGACTCGGCTCCAGCAGGTCTGCAATGCCTTCACTACCACGATGCTCCATCCAGTGGCGATAACTCACCGTAATAATCGCAACGACCGGAATAGCCAGGAAAATACCCGCAACGCCAGCCAGTTTCTCACCCGCGAGGATCGCGAAAATCACGGCGAGGGGATGAAGGTGAATTCCCTGTCCGATCAAGCGCGGGTAAACCACGTAATCCTGCACGATCCGCAAAACGCCGAGAAACAGTAGCACCACAAAAGCATGGAACGGGCCGGCATGAAACATCGCGAGCAGCCCTGCCAGCAGCGCGATCGTGAGTGGGCCAGCGAGCGGAACAAACTCGAAAACGCCCGCCAGCACGCCCATCACCAACCCGCCCGGCAAGCCCAGCACCGTGAAGCCGAGTGAACAAACGATTCCGATAAACAAACACGCTGTCAGTTGCGCGCGAATGTAAGCAGCGAGCGTGCTGTTGATGTCCTGGAAAAACTCGTCACCGCGCCAGCGCCAACGCCCGCGTGGCAGCATCAGCAATGCCGAACGACGAAAACTCTCCGCGTCTTTCAACAGGAAGAACGCGAGGATGGGAATCAGGATCAGCCAGGGAGTGTAAAGAACGATGTAAGACAGCGCTACGGTTGCGAGTTCGGTGGCAACGGCACTCACTCTGTTGGTAGCGTTCGACACGGCGTCGCTTGCAGCCGTCACCAGCGGAGCAGGCAGGCGGCGTGAGTATTTGATGATTTCTTCCGTACGACTACCCAGCGACTTCCAGTTTGCTTTTGCCTGATCAGCAAACTGCGGAAACTGATCACTAAGGCTCGGCAGAATCACAAACACCGCAAACACGATCGCGGCCATGATGATCAAATACGCGAGCGCAATTGAAACAACTTTAGGTATTGCGATAGTGCGACCGCCCATGGTTCTTTCTCGTCTTAAGAACTCGACGAGCGGCGAAACGAAGTACGCGAAAAAGATCGACAGCACCAGCAGCAGGATGATGCCCGTGATCTTCGTGATCACCCAAAGCAAGACGCCGACCGCGAGTAACACCGTGATCACGCGCAGCACGACACGCGTGGAAGGCCCGTAGGACGCTTCCACCGCTGCCTTCGCCGCTGTTGCCGCAGTGTCTTTGCTCGTCTGTCGATCCATCTATAACCGCGCGTGCAATCTTCCGATCAGGTCAACTACTGCTCGCTGATCATGATTGGTCAGCTCACGAAATTCAACTCCAAAAGTATCGGGGGTGGAATGATGAATCACTTCGCCGGCCAGTGACAATGCATCTTCACCGTCAAGCAGCAGGAGTCCGAGTTGATCTCCGATCTTAACGTTGGGACACGACGGGAGATTCGTGACGCGCAGGCCGCCGAGACTTATGTCCTGTGGCTCACCGATGCCGATCGACTCGCTCAAACTCTCGTCTTCGATGGCAAGCGTGATGCGCGAGGTCACGTAGTAACGAGGGTAACGCCTGCGATCGTGCGACAGGCCAGTACTGTCTTCGGAGTCTGTCATCGTCAACCGTCCTCAGTGAGCTACATCGTCTTTGTCGTCGGCTTCCTCCTCGCCTTCTCCTTTGGGTGCAGGTGGTGGCGTGACGCGAGGAGCTGCCGGTTCCCAAACAAGTCCGCGCCATTCGTCGGTTTCGCCGAGTAGCTGAAGAGCCGCGAGCGGGTGGCCGGGGTGACGCTCGATGCGAAGCACTTCCGCTATCACCTGTAGCTTCTCGCCTGATTCACCGAGCACTTCGAGACGCACACGACTGCCGACCGATGGCAGTTGTCGCGGCAGGTGTACGAGCGTCCCCTCTGGACCAACGTTCTCGGTGGTGCCTTCCGCGATGATGTGCGTGCCGCTTGGCTCATCCCACTCCGCTTTTACCTCTAGGCTCGCGAGGTAACGTGGGCCGGAGCGGTTCTCTGGTTCCATTTGCCGTGGCATCGGGGCGCCCTCCTATGTGGCTATTACTCTTCCTCGGCTCTCAATTTCTCCAATACCGAAAAATCTTCCAACGTCGTGACGTCTCCCGCGACAGAGCCGCTCGTCGCGATCTCACGTAAGAGGCGTCGCATGATCTTGCCCGATCTGGTCTTCGGCAACGCATCACTAAAGCGAATCTCGTCGGGCCGAGCGAGTGCGCCAATCTCTTTCACCACGTGTGCTCGCAACTCCTGGTTCAACGCATCGGATGGATTATGCGAACCTTCAAGAGTTACGAAAGCCACGATCGATGAGCCCTTCAACTCATCCGGGCGCGCTACAACTGCCGCTTCCGCTACAGCATGGTGAGACACCAGTGCGCTTTCAATTTCAGCCGTTCCGAGTCGATGTCCGCTTACATTGATAACATCGTCGATACGGCCCATTATCCAGAAATAACCCTGCGGATCGCGTCGCGCGCCGTCGCCGGCAAAGTAGATTCCATCAATTTGCGACCAGTACTGCTGGCGGTAGCGTTCGTCGTCACCCCAGATCGTCCTGAGCATTGCGGGCCACGGCCGTTTAATCACGAGGTAACCGCCCTG
>Ga0126311_10001933_pt1 | contig 10212 bp, 12 predicted proteins | sample Plot61_FD_92539 | JGI IMG/M metagenome (GOLD analysis project Ga0126311, IMG submission 92539) | Serpentine soil microbial communities from UC McLaughlin Reserve, CA, USA - Plot61 | ecosystem: Environmental > Terrestrial > Soil > Grasslands | place: USA: UC McLaughlin Reserve, Lake County... | reverse complement strand
CGACGACCTCGATCGTGTGCTTGCTCCAGCGCCGCCCCAAGACGGAGTCCCCGCCGAGCGAGAGCACGAGCTCCTCGCGCGTCGTGTGCAGCCGGCAGGCGGCGCCGTCGAGCCCGTCGAGGACGATGCGCTGGACGGTGGTGTCGAAGCCGCCCGTGCGGCCGGGGCGCGCGGCACACGCCTTCGCGATCTTCGGCGATGGTTCGTCGAGCGCGCCCATGCCTAGCTCGACCGTCACGAGGACGACGCCACTCGCCAGTAGCGCGCCGACGATCCAGGCCGCCGCGCGCGTCACCGGGCGACGCTCCGCCGGAAGAGCAGGGCAACGAGCAGCGCCAGCGCCGCGAACGCAGCGCAGACGAAGAACGCAGACCGCGAGGCGCGGGTGATCGTCGCCTCGATCGCGCCGAGCAGCCTGTCGCGCGCGGCAGCCAGGCCGGCGTCGTGGCGCGCGCCATGCTTGTCGAATGGCTCCGCGAGGTCCGGCGTCTCGCCCTCGTTCGCCTGCTCGAACGCCTTCCGTAGGTCGAGCGCGACCGGGACCTTCTTGTCGAGGCCGACCGGCGCATCGAGCAGCACCGCGGTCCCGCGCAGCAATGCCTTGTCGCCCGCGGCTGGGACCTTCGAGGCCAGCAGCGGTGCGATCACCGCCAGAGCCAGCACGAGCCCGGCGTGACGCGCGCCGACGCTCAGCGTGCCGCTCCGGGTCTCGTTCGCGCCCGCGACGAGCGACGCAGCCGAGAGCGGTGGCAGCGCGAGGCCCAGGCCCGCGCCGCAGAGCAGCAGCGCCCAGACGAGCAGCCAGACGCTCGCGGACGGCAGCAGCGCCAGCCCGACGAGCCCCACCGCGAGCAGGCCGGCGCCCGCGCAGACCGCCGTCACCGGCGACAGCCGGCGGTCCAGCCGCCGCGCCGCGAGCGCCGCAACCGGGAGCGCGCTGACGATCGCCGCACCGTCGATGGGTGAGTAGTTCCAGACGCTGATCACGAGCAGGACCGCGAGGAAGAGCGCCCCCACGAGCGCGCCGAACAGGAGGCCGAGGCACGCGTTAGCCGGGAGCGTTCGACGAAGAAGCGGCCTCCAGCCCTCCAGTGCCGCCGCATCCGGGTCCGCGCGCACCGCGCCGACGAGCGCCGCCGCGGCCACCGGCGCCTGCGCGACGAAGATCGCCCGCCAGTCGAAAGCCTGCGTGAGCACGCCGCCGAGGGCCGGCCCCAGCGCGAGCCCGTACGTTCCGGCGAGCGTCCACATCGTGGCCCCCAGCAGCGGTAGCGCGCCCGCGAGCAGGAGCGCCGCGCCGATGCCCTGGGCGCTACGCGCGGCGATCAGGAACGCCAGGCTGTTCGCGGCCGCGCAGGCGATCGAGGCGGCGAGAAAGAGCGCGAGGCCGCCCGCCAGCACCCACGCGACGCGGAAGCGGTGGACGAGGAGCACGAGCAGCAACGCGGTCGCCGCGACGGCCGCGTTATAGGCCGTGACGACCCAGGAGACGCCCGCGATCGTCGTCTGGAAGCGCCCATAGAGGTCCGGCAGCGCGAGGACGACGATCGAGGAGTCGGCGAACGCGACCGCGACTGCGGCCGCAACCGGCGCGGCGAGCCCGCGCCTCACCTTCCCCAGGTCTCGTGCGGCTCGCGCCGGCCGGGCTCGCCGTGCCAGTAGTCGCGTGCCTCGACCACGAGCCCCTCGTCGTCGAAGCGCAGGACGGAGCAGCCCGCGAGCACCTGCTCCTCGCCGTCCGCGAGCGCCAGCGTCGCCCACCACTCGACCGCGGCGCGTTCACCCTCCTCGATCGGCTCGCCGAAGCGGACGTCCTCGGCGCGCGCCTCCGGGAAGACGCGCCTCGTGTAGGAGAGCGGCGGCTCCGGGTCGCGGAACGGCGCCGAGCGGAAGACGCAGTCGGTCGAGTAGAGCGCCGCCGCAGCCTCGGGGTCGCCGGCCTCCCACGCGACGCGGTAGCGCTCGGCCCAGCGTCTGGCGAAGCTCACTGCAGCCACGACCTCAGCCTACTGCGCAACATCGCCCGCGCCTGCGCCTCTGCGTCATGTTCCGCGCGGGTCTTTACGCCTCGAGGTCTTCGCGCACGACGCCGTAAATCACCCCGTCGACCCACTCGCCGTGACGGTCGTACGCCTTACGGCGCACGCCCTCGCGGACGAAGCCGGCGCGCTCGGCGTGCCGCTGCGCCCGCTCGTTGAAGCCGTAGATCTCGAGCTGGAGGCGGTGGTAGCCGAGCTCGAAGATCAGGTGCCGCTGAAAGAGCTGCGCGGCCTCGTCTGCGATGCGACGACCGCGGAAATCCGGGTGAACGGCCAGCGAGCCGAGGTTGGCGATGCGGCTGCGGCGGTTCGCCACCTCGAAGCCCATCAGGCCGGCGCGCTGCCGGTCGACCTCGATCAGGAAGCGCCCGTACTCCTCCGGCTCGGCGTGCGACCGCTCGATCTCGGCAAGGATGCTTTCGCGGTCGCGCGGCCGGATCACCGCCATGAAGGGGTCGACGTCCTCGTGCGTGAGCAGCTCGAGCAGGAAGTCGACGTCGCCGGCCTCCGCGCGGCGGAGCGTGACCTCGTCGCTCACGGTGAGGGCGCCGCGACGGGCTCGCGTCGCGGGAACCTGACGGCGCCGGAGCCGAGCGCAACGCCGCCGAGAATCAGAGCCATGCCCGCGAGCTCCTCCCACGTCAGGGGCTCGCCGAGCAGCAGGACGCCGTACCCGAGGGCGGTCACCGGCAGCAGATAGGTGACGAGGCTGACGCGCGCAGCGCCGTCGCTGCGCAGGACGCGGTAGAGGATGATCTGCGCCAGCGCGGTGCCGATCACCGCGAGCGCGACGACGGAGCCGCTCTCCTTCCAGCCGGGCACGTGCGAGGGCAGCTGCCAGAGGCCGAGCGGGATCAGTACGAGGAGGCCGCCGAGCATCGAGGCGGCGGCGAGCGTCAGGCCACTCGTGCGCGCGATCAAACGCTGGCCCCAGAGGCTGCCGATCGCATAGGAGACCGAGGCGACGACGACGGCGAGCGTCCCGGCGGCTCCCCACCAGCCGCCCTCGGGGTGCACACCTGCGAGCACCCCCACTCCGACGAGGCCGACGAGGAAGCCGACGAGCCGCAACCCGTGCACGCGCTCGCTCGGCTTCCAGCGGATCGCGAGCAGCACGACGAAGATCGGCATCGAGGCGTTGGCGATGGCGGCCACCCCCGAGTCGATGTGCTTCTCGCCCCACGCGATCAGCGTGAACGGGATCGCGCCGTTGACGACGCCGAGCGCGAACCCCTCCCAGCCCAGCCCCCGCATCTCGTCCACGGTCGTGCCCCAGCCGCGCTGCAGCGCGAGCACGACGAGCAGCAGCGACGAGGCGATGATCAGTCGCAGCAGGATCATCGTCGCCGGCTCGAAGGCCCGGTTCGCCACCTTGATGAACATGTACGACGCTCCCCAGAAGGCCGCGAGGAGCGCGATGTAGACCACGTACGAGCGCGACACGCGCCCGAGGCTACCGGCCGAGCGGCCCCGCGACGTTCAAATTCTGCGGTTTGCGGGCATTACTCGTTCGTCTACGGTTCGACCCCCCTCGAACAGGAGGTTTTGAATGCTTCTCTGGCTACTCGTCATCCTCTTGATCCTCTTCGCCATCGGCGGCGGCGTTGCGGTCAGCAACTTTCTCTGGCTGCTGCTGATCGTCGCCTTGGTCGTCGCGGTCTTCGCGCTGCTCGCAGGAAGACGCGTCTAGTAGCAGTCACTCCGATCCGCACATCGGGCGGGTGAGAGGACGCTGGCCCAGGCTAGAGCCTCGACCGCTCTCCATTGGGCTGCACGCATCACCGCCGCTCGCCTAGCTCGCTCGTTGCCCGGCCAGCGCGAGGACCCAGCCGAAAGCCAAGACGAGCCCGATGGAGAGGAGGATCAACATCGGGCCGGGAGGTCTGCCTCGCCAGACGCGAACGGCTTGCCACAGAGCGAGGGCGAGCACCGCGAGCGTGATCGCGCCGACCACCTCCTGCGTGATCACGGAGCTGCGAGACGAAAGCCCCTTCTCGGTCTGGCGGTGTGTGTTCTGGCTCATCCCCACCGCCACAAGCGCCGCGACCGCGAGCGCGACGGCTCCGGCTACGCCTGCCCCAAGCTTGCGCATCCCTTCTCATTCTTGCGACCGGTCCGCCTTGACGCTGTGTCCCTCAGAAACCGAGCAACGGCCTTGGACGAGATCGTCTCGCGCGACTTCGACGTCCCTCGGCGGCTCGAGACGCAGCAGTTCGTGCTCGAGCCGCTCGGCCCGAGCACAACGACCAGGACTACGACGCCTGGACCTCATCGCGGGAGCACATCCACGCGACGCCTGGATGGGAGGACAGCCGCTGGCCGCGGGAGATGACCGCGGACGAGAACCGGGCAGACCTGCAGCGCCATGCCGACGACTTCGGCAACCGAGCGGGGTTCACGTACACGGTCCTCAATCCGGCGAGCCGCGACGTGATCGGGTGCGTCTACATCTACCGTCGCCCGACCGCAACCACGATGCCCGTGCGCTCTCCTGGGTACGGGCGAGCCACGCGCAGCTGGACACGCCGCTCTGGGGCGTCGTGAGCGACTGGGCTCGCGTCCGACTGGCCGTTCGGCAGCGTCGAGTCCGCGCCGCCCGCCTAGGCGCCCCAAGCAACCGTGCGGGCCGGTTCACGTCCGCGGACGATTGGCCCATCGAGCGGTGCCGGTCGTGAGTTCAACCCTCGGGCAGGCGACTGGCGAACTCGTAGAGGTTCCCGTCCGGAGCGCGGACGTGGATCCACTCCCAGCGACTATCGCGCTCGGTCGTGCCCACGACCTCGACGCCGGCAGCCTCGAGCTCGCGGCGCACCGAATGAACATCGTCGACCTCGAAGAGCGGGACGGGCCCATTCGCATGCTCGCCGAAGAAGTCGTAGTACGGGTCGCCGGGTGCCATGACCTGGATCCCGTCCCCCTCCGAGGTCGTGAACTCGACCGTCGTCGGCTCCTCGAAGTTGACCTCCAGGCCGAGGATGTCCCGGAGGAAGCCGACCATCGCCTCGTAGTGGTCGGTCCGGATCCCGACCCAGCGGACGTTCCGCACTTCCATCCGAGCCCAGTCTAGGTTCCGGTCACTCAGTTCGAGGCCCAGGCGATCTTCACCGCCTCGCCGCCGCGTGCGACCGACTCGCGAGCGGTCCTCTCAGCCTGAACCCGCGTTCTCGAGAGACCGAGCGATCGGCCACGCGCCGTCGCTCGTGTTCGAGATCACCGTGACCGTCGCACATGCGCGCGGATCATGTACGGACCGGAACGAGACACCCGCGTCGGACCCCTCCAGCAGGACGGCGTCGTTCGACGCATGGAGCCAGAAGCCCAGCCCGTAGCGCTTCGAGTGCTTCGGTGCGTCGCTGCGGGGCCGAACCATCTCCGAGACCCAGTCCGTGGAGACGATCCGACCGGCGAAGAACGCCCGCCAGAACAAGCTCAGATCCGCGGCCGTGGAGTAGATCCCGCCGTCGCCGCTCCCCCGCACGGGGAGATGGAAGACGTTGCTCCTCCACGTGCCGTCGACCTCGACGTAACCGACGGCAGTCCGCGCGGGGAGCTCGTCGGAGCGCAGGAAGGCCGTGTCCGCCAATCCCGCGCGCCGGCACACGCGCTGCTCGACCAGCTCGTGGAAGGGGATGCCGCTCGCGCGTTCGGCAATGAGCGCCAGCACGAGGTAGCCGCCGTTGCAGTACGCGAAGCGATCGCCCGGCGCGAACTTGCTCGCGTGGCCGTCGAGCACCGCGAGGTAGTCCTCGGTCGTCGCGAGCTCGTGCACCGGTACGGGCATTACGTACTCCTCGACCTCGAATCCCGCGTCCTCGTCGAGGTAGTCGCCGATCCCCGACCGGTGCGACAGGAGGTGCTCGACCGTCACGCCGTCGTCGATCAGCGGCAGATCGCTGCCGAGGACGGAGCGCGCCGGCGTCGAGAGCTCGAACACGCCTTCCTCGATCAGGCTCACGACGGCGAGCGCCGTGAAGCCTTTGGCCCCACTCGCTAGTCCGAAGCGCGTGTCCACCGCGTTCGGGATCTCGAAGCCGCGATGCGCGAGGCCGTGCGCCCTCGCGACCTCGATCCGGTCGCCCCGGTCGATCCGAACGACACCCGAGAACCCTGTCCTGGAAGCAAGGGCGTCGAGTTCGCCTCCGGGATCAGACATGCGGCAGACGCTAGCCGCTGCGTGCGTCCGCCCGCCCGCCGAGTGACCGAGCTCACCCCGCCGCGCTCTTTCGCCTTCTGGTGCACGCTGGCCCAAGCAAGTACAGGCGCGTGAGCCTCAGGCCAAAGAGGGCTGGTCGCCCGATTCGATTCCTTCCACCGGGGAAGAGGCTGCTGGTGGCTGTTCTACTCGTCGAGGACAGAGACGGCAGGATGCTGGCGGAGGTCGAAACCGAAGACGAGGCGCGGAGCGTGCTCGAAGGCTGGGCGAGAGATGACGGCAGCATCCCGGACTACCTCTGCCTCGTGGAAATCCGATCGCATCACGGTGCGCTCATCGGCACCGACACCTCCGTCAAGATCCGTCCCCTGCCCAGGGGCTGAGCACGCGCGCGTCGGGCGGCATCCCGCACGCTGGTCGAGGCAATCGCGGACGCGTAGGATTCCGAAGCTAACCCTAAGATCCTGTCGATGGGCAGGATCATCAGGAAGTTGAGGGCCTTCGGCTGCTTTCGCTCGACCGCCGCGATCACGGAGTTCCATCGGAGCGCACTGTCGAGAACACCGACTCGCTCGCTGCGGCGGGCATGCGCGGTGGCGACTCGTCCAGCGCCAGCATCCACGTGGGCGCACCGCCAGACTACGTGAAGACGGACGACTGCCAGACGACCTCCGCGTAAGATCCGCTTCATGAACGAGGTCGTCCGCACCGGCGGATGCCTTTGCGGGGCGGTCCGGTACAGCGTTCGCGGCGAGCCGGTACATGTCGGGCGCTGCCACTGCGCGGACTGCAGGAAGGAATCTGGGAGCGCGTTCACGCTCTACGCCCAATGGCCGCTCGAGGCGTTCGAGATGAGCGGGGACATCTCGAGCTTCGGCGGACGCGGCTTTTGCCCCCGCTGCGGCTCACGGCTGCTGGATCCTGCCGAGCCCGGCGATACCCACGTCGAGATTCGGCTCGGGACGCTCGACGACGCGCCGTGCGAGCTGAAGCCCGAGGCGGAGGTCTGGGTGAAGCGCCGCGAGTCCTGGATCGTTCCCGTCGAGGGTGCGGCGCAGCACGACGAGAACCGCCACTAGCGACACGCGCGGCTACGACGCGTCGCGCGGCTGCTGACTGCACGTACCGTCGAGCACATGACGATCCAACGCATGGAGCACGCGCGCATCGTGTTCGACGACCTCGCGGCCGCGACGGCGTCCTTCGTCGAGCTCGGGCTCGGGCTTGCAGGGCCAGGGAGCGGTCGGCGGTTAACGAAGCCCGACGGCATCGTGTCTCCAGAAGGCGTCGGCGTACACGAGCGTTCCGGTCATCCATGTCTCGTATGCGGGAAGCCGCAGCACCTGGAACGCTGCGTCGGGGATTCGCAGCGACGGCTTCCGGAAGCCCCGCTGCCGCCGGCTCGAAGCCGAGGCGCGAGTAGTACGTCGGCGGCCCTTCGAGGAAGACGAGCGGCCACGCCCCGCTCAACCAGCAATTCGAGGCCGCGGCGGACCAGCATCGTCCCGACTCCCTGTCTCTGAGAGGCCGGCACGACGCCGAGCGGGCTGAGCACCTGCACCGGGACCAACCGCTTCGGGGCGTCGAGCAGGCCCGGGCTGAACATGACGTGAGCCACGAGTCGGCCTCGCTCTTCCGCCACGAGCGAGATGCCTTCGCCTCGGGCTACGCCCTCGCGCAGGTCGTCGACGAGATTCGCAACAACCGGGCCATGGTCTCGGAACGCCGCGAGATGCACTGCCCGCACTGCTTCGCGATCGCCGCTCGCTTCGGCTCGGACGTCCACTCGCGCGAGCGTAGTCGCTACTCGGCCGATGCAGGCATTACGAGAATCTCATGGAGGAAACCGGGACTCCCCCATGACGCGGGAGCGCCGAAGCCGCGCGACGCGCACCGCGCCGGTGCCGAGGGCAACGCCCGCGAGGATCAGCGCAAGGCCGCCGAGAGCCGCCGCGCCGAACCGCTCGTCGAGGAAGATCGCGCCGTAGCCCAGGGCGATCGGCGGGATCAGGTACGTCACGAGCGACGCGTAGGCGGCGCCGGCTCCCGTGATCAGCCCGAAGAAGAGCAGGTACGCGCCGGCGGTCAGGGGGATGCCGAGCACGACCACAGACGCGATCGTCTTCCAGCCGGGCAGGTGGTCGGGCGCGCCCGCGGCGCCGAACGGCAGCGCGACGAGCGCCGCGATCGCGGTCGAGGCGAAGGCGACGACGACCGGCCGCACCGGGGTCAGGTAGCGGCCGGTCAGCAGCCCACCGAGTCCGTAGCAGAACGCCATCCCGACGACGGCGAGCGCGCCGAGCACCTTGCCCTCCGGCTGCGCGCCGACGAGCAGCGCGACCCCGACGAAACCGACCGCGACGCCCACGAGACGAGCCCCCGTCACGCGCACCTCGCGGAAGGCGACGAAGGCGATCATGGCGTTGAAGATCGGCACCGCCGCCTGGATGATCGACGCCAGCCCGGAGTCGATCCGCGTCTCGCCCCACGAGAGCAGCCAGAACGGGATCGCCGTGTTGACGAGCGCGACCGCGATCAGCCACCACGCGTTCTCGCGCAGCTGGCGCAGCGTCTCGCCGTTGCCGACCACGAACGGCACGAGCGCGCCGAGCGCGAGCGCCGCGAGCCCGAGCCGCCCGACGATCAGGGTCGCGGGCTCGAGCTCCCGCACCGCGACCTTGATGAACAGGAACGAAGCACCCCAGAGCAGGGCGAGAGCGATCAGCATCACGAGGTGGCGGTGACGGCTCATCCCCCTCCAAACGCGGAGTGGACGCGTCCTGTGAGCTGATTAGACTCGCGTCTCTGACGAGGGTCTCCGAACAGTCGCTGCACCAGGCGCTCGGCCTGACGAACTCCGAGTACTCGCGCATCGTCGAGCTGCTGGACCGGGAGCCGAGCCACTTCGAGCTCGCCGTCTTCTCGCTGCTGTGGTCGGAGCACTGCGGCTACAAGCATTCCGCGCGCCTGCTGAAGCGGCTGCCGTCGGCCGGCGCGCGCGTGCTGCAGGGGCCGGGCGAGAACGCCGGGGTGATCGATCTCGGCGAGGGTGAGGCGGTCGCCTTCAAGGTCGAGTCGCACAACCATCCCTCCGCGGTCGAGCCGTTCCAGGGCGCCGCGACCGGCGTCGGCGGCATCCTGCGGGACATCGTCGCGATGGGTGCCCGGCCGGTGGCGCTGCTCGACGGCCTCCGCTTCGGCGCACCCGACTGGAGCTTCAAGCGCGCGGTCGCCGGGATCGGTCACTACGGCAACTGCGTCGGCGTGCCCACGGTCGGCGGGGAGACGGTCTTCGACGAGGCCTACGACGGGAACTGCCTCGTCAACGCGATGTGCGTCGGCCTCTTGCCCGCCGAGCGTGTCACGCGGGCGCGCGCGCGAGGAACCGGAAACCTGCTCGTGCTCTACGGGGCGACGACCGGCCGTGACGGGATCGGCGGCGCGTCCGTGCTCGCGAGCCAGGAGCTCGGAGAGGGCTCCGCCGAGAAGCGGCCGTCCGTCCAGGTCGGCGATCCCTTCACCGGGAAGAAGCTGATCGAGGCGTCGCTCGAGCTGGTCGAGGCCGGGCTCGTCGAGTCGCTGCAGGACTGCGGCGCCGCCGGCCTCGCCTCGTCGCTCGCGGAGATGGCGCGCGACGGCACCGGGATCGACGTCCTCCTCGACCGCGTGCCGCTCCGCGAGGACGGCATGGAGCCGTGGGAAGTCATGATCTCGGAGAGCCAGGAGCGGATGGTCGCGGTCGTCGAGCCGGGTCGCATCCAGGACGTCGACGCGGTCTGCGCACGGTGGGAGCTCGCGTGCGCGGTGATCGGGGAGACGACCGACACGGGCGAGCTGCGCGCGCTCTGGGATGGCGACGAGATCGGCTGCATCCCAGCAGACCTGCTCACCGAGGAGGCGCCGCGCTACGAGGTCGACCGGGAGCCCTCGACGCGAGCCCCGCGCGCGGCGGCGCTGCACGCGAGCCTCGCCGAGGCGCTCGGCGACCCGAACATCCGCTCGCGCGCGTGGGTCTACCGG
>Ga0126311_10001932_pt1 | contig 10217 bp, 7 predicted proteins | sample Plot61_FD_92539 | JGI IMG/M metagenome (GOLD analysis project Ga0126311, IMG submission 92539) | Serpentine soil microbial communities from UC McLaughlin Reserve, CA, USA - Plot61 | ecosystem: Environmental > Terrestrial > Soil > Grasslands | place: USA: UC McLaughlin Reserve, Lake County... | reverse complement strand
GACCGTCCATGAGTACGATGACGACTTAGATACCGGAGTCGACATCGGCTTCGGCGAATGGGCCACGATCTCAGCCACAGGAGAGATCATACCCGACCCGTTTATCCCCATACTGACCGGCCCCGAAGGCTTGGACCTTGTTGCGGATAGCATTTTCTTCCCGCTTCCGGGCGCACGAATGTTCTCTCTGGTCGGCAGGATCGACCCGACCTCAGCGTATGACTCAAGCTACTTCTACATAGGGCGAAGTAATGCCACGAAAATTAATCTCAACCCGGCAAAGAGGCTATTTTTAACGATCAACGACGATTGGCCGGGTACCGGACTCGGAGCGTTCACCTGTCGCATTCAGGTCTGGAAAAAGCGGCCTTCGGCAGCTATTTTTGTTGGCCAGAATGTTCCGACCATTATGACACCGGGCCAGACCACAAACGTGGATGTGAGCATGTTTAACTCGGGGGAGACTACCTGGAACACCGGCAGTAACTTTTGGCTCGGGTCGCAGAACCCGCAGGACAACCTCACCTGGGGGATCAATCGAGTGCCACTGCCAAATCCTGTTCCTCCCGGATCACAAGCGTATATCCCTTTTACCATCACCGCGCCGACGACGCCCGGGACATATAATTTCCGGTGGCGGATGGTGCAGGATGGGGTAGAGTGGTTCGGTGATCTGACGGATAATATTCCGATCACCGTCTTAGCTAACAGTAACCAGGCGCAGTTCATCTCCCAGTCGGTCCCCACCTTAATGACCGGAGCCGAATCCTACGAAGTGTCGATTACGATGAAGAACACAGGCAATACGACCTGGCAGGCCGGCACGGCATATCGGCTCGGCTCGCAGAACCCACAGGATAATACAAGATGGTGGACCAATCGCGTAGCGCTGCCGAACTCAGTCCCGCCGGGCTCACAGGTAACGTTTACCTTTTTCGTGACTGCACCTGTGAGTTCCGGTACTTACAACTTCCAGTGGAGGATGGTGCAGGACGGGGTCGGGTGGTTCGGTGATTTCACCACCAATGTTAGCGTGCGGGTTAAGGCTCCTTGTACCACGTGTTGAACCGATGCTTGGCCATGTGAGTGGTCGAAAAGACTGGTGGCGGAAGCAAATTCCGCCACCAGTGCGAGGAGATTAGGATGAGGCAGTTGACTGTAAGGGAAAGGCTGAGGAATACGTAATTACGCTTATCTTACCCGTCTCATCTCGCGGATCATCAAGCCAGCAAACGACAGGAACCAGAATTCCCTACACCTTCATAGGATCGCGCCAAGGCTATTCACCGATTCCCCGCTCTAAGTAGATGAAGGTGATTAGATAAAAATCAACTCTCTGATCTTGACTCGTCCCGCTTCGAGTTAGAGTGCCAAAAGTGTGCCAGTTTTCCCGAAGAGCATTTTCTCTAACTTGTCTGCCGCCGCTTGCTGCATTGAAGGCAGAACATGGGAATAGGTATCAAGTGTTAGAGCTACGCTGGCGTGTCCCAACCTCCGGCTAACTATCTTTGGGTTTTCTCCCGCTTCCTTTCTTGCTCTCTTCCTCTCAATAGAATCCCTGTTCCGCGAGGATAAAGCGATGAGAGAGATATCGGAAGCCTTCCCGTAAAGCTTATCTCGCCAAGCAGCGCGCGAGCAGCCGCCGTTTGAAGACTGGGCATATCGCCATATGCAACGATATACGTGCTCAACTGCGGGAACTCTAGCAGCAGATAAGGATTGCCAAAACTGATGGCGATGAGGGGAATTCGCTGGCCGATCAAGGCGGCCAGGGTGCGCGCGCCGACTTTGGGCAGCCCGACGCTGCGCGCTTCTCCGGAACGTACCCTGCCGTATAAAGATACAATTGTAATATCGGCTTTCTGAGCTGATTCGATGACCTGACGAGCCTCCTCTTCCGATGATCTTTCATCCAGCACGAGGGTATCGACAGGTTTGCCCCCGCGCCTCATAGCCAAAATAAATGATTCGGCGATTGACAATCTATCGTCGCCGTTAGTAATAGCGAGATTAAAGACTCTGGCATTAAGCTTTAGCTTGTTAAGGGGCAATAATCCGGCGTCATTGCGGACGAGGGTGACGGCGCTTTCAGAGATCTCCTGCGCTAAGGCATTAACGTTACGGTTGGATAGGAGCCGATCAACCTGTTCGATTGAGGTGAAACGTTGCTGTACTAAACCGAGATCATATTTGGTTGCCAGGATGCGAAGCACCGATTGATCGAGCCGTTTTTCGCTGATTCTGCCTGCCTGTACGGCCTGGCGCAAACCACGAAAGGTGGCGTCAGGATCAGAAGGCCTGATTAGCATGTCGGCTCCGGCTTCAACGGCGCGCACCGCCGCTTCACCCTGATTAAAGTAGAGAGTGAGCCCGCTCATATTAAGAGCATCAGTTACTATCAACCCATTGAAGTTGAGGTCTCGTCGCAGCATTCCTTCAATTACCGTTGGGGAAAGGGCTGCCGGCAATGTCGAAGTTTCGCTGATGATTCCACTTCTCTTATCTCCGTATGCAGGGTCGGTCCGTTCAGAGAGGGGCAGCGGTTTGATCACCGTCGGGTCAATTTGCGGCAATGCTATATAAGCTGCCATAACAGAGCCGACGCCTGCTTTGATTGCCGCGCGAAAAGGGACAAGCTCTATGCTGTCTAGCCGGGCACGTCTAACGTTAATGACCGGCAGCCCCCGATGCGAGTCGATTTCCGTATCGCCATGCCCCGGGAAATGTTTGGCCGTTGCGGTTACGGATGAACTGCTCCCACGGGTAATAACCATTCGTCGGGTATAGCCCCTCTACGTAACTGGCAATCCAAAGACCGATGGTTTGCATTCCAAACATGTTGCTTCTAATATGCATATCTATTATCAAAGAAATTATGCATGCCAGAACCAGAATCGCGTAGTTCGAATCGGCCGTCAATATTTTTTTCAGTCTCCTGTCGTCATCAGAAGACGTATAACTGCGATCTCTGGCAAATCCTGTCTGTCCTAGAAATATAGCCAGTACGCCACCAAGAATTAAGAACTTATAGTGATACCAGGAGTCCTGCTGCTCGAGGCGGATTTTGATTTCGTCAATGGCTTTCTGATGTTCGATCTGTATGAGCTCCGTCAATTTCAATCCGGGAGCCGGACAGTTTTCAGGCTTGTCTTTATTACGGTCCTGTGCCTCCTGGGTGTACTTTACGGGAGGAGAAACAAATAGAAGCGCTAAGGTGAGAAAGAAGAAAATCAGCACCATAGAGCGAAACGTAATGCTGCTAAGCGTGGCTCTTCCCAGTGTGGGCATTTCATATCCCTCTCAGGGGAGTAGAAGAACCTGTTCAGCTTAGGGTTCTGAAGCTTGTTTGGCCTGCCTATCTAAGCCAAGGCTCTCATAAGATGAGCCAAAACCTACTCTCCTGAAGCTGTATTGTCAATCAAGAGTTAGGCTCTTATTCAACATCGGAGATTCAAAAGCTCATCATTGCGAGCCAGTTATTGAAGGGCGCTTAATTTGAAAACTTACAGGCAAGCAGGATTTCCATTTTCCTTCTCACATGGTCTTAGTGTGCCAGTTGCGGTCTCACAGTTGCGGTCTCAGCGCGCTCGTGAATCGGGCGATCACGCGTCTTCTCGTATTCTTCCGAATACAAAAGTTTCTGTTACCAGAAGGCTATGTTCCCGAGGCCTGCCGTTTCGTAAACGGCGATAGACCACGATCAAGCTTTATCCGATTCATCCTCGATTAAAAACTCTATTGCCTGAAGCGCGCCGCTCACGGTACAGGTCCGGTCGACGCATTCCCACTGGCAGTCCATTCTCCCTACCCATATTCCCGAGCTCGGGTCGACCGCGATAGATCGGTCATTTATCTCAAGCACCATGCACGGCTGCTCGACCACCTGGAGAAAGCCGGGCTCGACCCTTATGCCACGTTGTTTGAGCATGCTTTGAATATGATTGATGGCTTGCTTCTGAGTCATAAAAATGTCGGGCGCGGGACCTTAGCCCTCCCAGGTAGAGATATTCATCCCACGCCCTTTTCAAGCCGCAACCAGTCGTGGAAAATTCCCAAAGCTACGCCGCCCTGACTCGGTCGGGTTTAATTGCTTACTCGGCAACCCTCTTGAACTTCTTCCGGCCTGTGGGACACTCCACTAAGAATATAGCCCGGGCACACTGTTGCGCGGGTAAAGCATCAATCTATTGTAGGGGAAGCGCCTGCGCGCTTCCCTATTGAGCGAACCTTATTCCTGTGGTACAAACAAGAGCCGTGCGGGACTGACGCAGTGGCAAGCATCCAGTCCCGCATTAGCGCAGCAATGATTCCCGCTTAACCGGGAACGGCGAGATAGTAGACCATTCTATTAAGGAATGTCAACTACTTTCTGCCGCTTCCTACCCCAGGGAGGCGAATGGAAGAATTGATAAAGCTGATAAGGCTGGTCATGAAAGAGAAAGGGTTATCGGTTCTGCAGATTCAAAAGCGAAGCGGCGGCAAGATCAAGGACTCATTTATTTTCGATATCCTCAAGGGTAAGACGAAGACGTTGAGCGTGGAGAAGGTGCACGCTCTGGCCGAAGGCATGGGCATAGACAGTATCGACGTATTCAAGGCGGCCAGCGGCGGGGCAGTGAACTTCATCAACACCGAGCCCTGGCCTCCCAAGAAGCTTCTTAAAACCATGGAGCAGGTAGTGGACAATCCCCAGCTTACGAAGATCATGCAGGAACTGGCGAAGATGAAGCCTTCGCGGGTAAGAGCGATTCTAGAGATCATCGAAGCGGAAAAAGAGTGACCCCCGCCTTCGCCCGGAGGCCGCTTCTCACTGCTTCTCCAGCACGATGGTATCTTTCCTGGTTCCGGTAGCGAACACCTCTTCCAGGTTTATCGGCATGGTCTTCCCGTCTTCAGAAAGCATGATCTTCCGCCTGTAGCCTGCGGCGCGCCCGGCTCGAACTTGCTTTTGGCGGGATTCATTCTCCACGTCCCGCTGATGTTTTGCTCATGTTGGGCCCGGGCTGCCACGGGCGGCAACGCCGCGAGCCGGGCCCAGGCTCGCCGGACCGTTACTCCTTTTCTTCCTGGAGCCACTCACTCGCGAGCATCCCATAGACTATGTGATCGACGAAGTGATCTTTTTTCCACCGCGCCTGCCGGATCACTCCCTCCTGCTTGAACATCAACCTTTCGGGAATTCTACGACTCCTTTGATTCTCTTCGGTACACCTTATCTCTACCCGGTTGAGTACCAGTTCTTTAAACGCATAGTCGATCATGGCTCTACAGGCTCGCGTCACGAGCCCGCGCCCCTGGAAAGATGCCCCGAGCCAATAGCCAATCTCCGTGGACCTGTGAGTCCAGTCGATATGACTGAGGCGAATGTCTCCGGCCAGAGCGCCTCTAGACCAGATGCCCGCCTCAAGCCCGTTGCCGGCGGCGAACCTGTCGAGCGAGGCCTTGATGTGCCGCTCGGCGTCCTGCGGCGAGTAGTCGTCTCTGAGCCAGAACATCCACCCGCCGATGTGCGCCATGTTCGAGGAGACGAGGTCGAAGAATTGCCGCGCGTCGCGAGGCTCAAGCAATCTAAGATAAGTCTCCCCATCTATTTTATAATTGAACACGTTTTCTCCCGGTCACGAAGGCGGCTTATTATATCAATCCCATGCGAGAATGATACTGATACCGAATCGCGAAAAGGTATGAGCGCCCGGCGCCGGAGCCTTTTATATCAATACGGCAGAGATAGCCTCGCGACCTCAAGGCCGTTCCGGTCGAAGCAGACTATCGAGCGCGCGGGGGCGGTGAGAGTCATCTCGCGGCCCGAGAACGCAACGCGCTTCCTGGTCTCTTTGTTGCTGTCGTTGAGCAATGTAGTGATGAGCTTGCCCCCCGAAGACCTGACGGCCCAGTAGCTCTGCTTGTCGCCGCCCTTGAAATCCAGCAGCTCGCCGTTCCAGGCCAGTTCCGAATAGAGCTTGTAGACCCTGCCTGCGGGCGTAACGTGCCAGCCGCGCGTCAGTTGCTCGGCCGTGAGCCGCGCATCTCTCTGGCCTACGACCGTGGCCCTGTTCTTTTTATCGGGCTTGCCGTTGGACCAGTACACGACAGAGTGATACGGGACCGCGTGCACGTACATGGCCTCGACCTCGGGCTGGGCCATTACCTCCGCGAGCTTGCGCGCGAACTCCATCGCGTACTTGTTGGTGAGATGAGGATTGCCTTCGAGCCCGAGCCTGATATTGAACTCGGTCACGAGATACTGCATTGACGGGGCGAACGGGCGAACGAGATCGTCGAACTGCTTGATCGTGCCGCCGCGAACGCCCCGGCCGTAGAGGTGCAGGACGCCGAGGACATCCGGACGGGCGCGCAATTTCACCCGCCCGTCCAGAGCGCGCAGCATCCGGGCGCTCCACTCGTTATCCGACAGCCTGGTCGGGGTATTGTTGTCCTTGCCGACCGTGAGTGGGAGGGCGAAGCGAACGCCGAACGGGGTGAGGCGCTCGATCACGTCGGCCGCGCGCGCCGCGTACTCCTCCGGAAGCCAGGGCCTGTGGTTGAGCCACGGCTCGTTCGACAATTCGACCGCGACAAGCTTCGATTTGATCCCACGGTCGATTACCTTCCGGACGATATCAGAGGCCACGTCCGGCCCCTCTTCAACGTTGACCCCGATGACGGTTGTGAAGTCGTGCGAGGCCACCCAGCCCAGGTAGTCGTCGATGGGGAACCAGGGGAATTGATTCGACATCTTGTTTTCGGCCTTGACCCTGTCGGAAGCCTCGGCTCCGCGCGGGCTGTATAGCCCGGCGAAATTCATCCGCAGGCTGGAAATGCCCGCGGCCTTGAGCCCTTCGGCCAGCTCGTCGCCGAGCCCTTTGTCTTGCCAGCCCTCGATCAGCTTATGCGGCCCGTCAGCCCACACCGTGTCAGCGCCGAGTAGCGGCGCTCGACGAAGAGCATCGCCGGCAGGAGACTCGGGGCCGGCCTTCGCGTTCTTGACGGAAGGGTCGGCCTGGGCCCGCACATCGCCAAACGGGCCCGCCACTAACACGGCGCAGCATAGCAGGATCGCCGAAAATGCTTTTTTTTCGATCTTCATCTCTTTGAAATCACAATCTATTATAAGTGCCTGATCTTTGATTGGGCGGCACGGGTTAACGTTGCTTGAAATAAAAGGGGCAGATTTCGCGCGCCGGCCCTGAGCTAGAATTCAGCGAGCGCCAGCCCCCGGACCGGCCCCTCTTCTATTACTTCCCAGCTGCGCGCGCGCTCGCGCATTCTTTGAAATTGCGTTCGGCACCCTTCCTCCCCCATATGGCTCCATATGATCCACGTCTTCTTCCCCCGCGGCAGGTCTTTCTCCGACCCGTAGAAGACCTGTTGCACGGGTAACGGGTCGGGCAAGGTCTTCACCTGCGCGACGGAGCACGGCTGCACCCACAGCGTGTCGGACACCTCGGGCTTAATCAGCGCCAGCACTGGCCGAAGGTTCTCTTCGGGCTCGGAAGACACGAACCGGAGGTAGCTTCGCCCGGAATGAAAGAGCAGGACGGCAATGAAAATATAGAGCGAGTACCTCGCGGCTTTGCGCGCGCCCCACGCGCTCAGGACGAACAGGGCTCCTTCTATCGCAAGGATCTGCGTGTGTACCTGCGTGAAGAGCACGAGCCTCGGCGCGCAGATCGGGTAATTCACAAGCGCGCTGGCCAGTATTACCCCCGCAAGCAAGATGATCGAGCCGAGCGAGCGAGCGCCCCACGCAGATGAGCTCGCGAGGCTATCCCGGTCCCTCCAATGCTTGAAGGCCGAATACAGCCCAAGAATCTGCAAAGGCACTATTCCCGCGGTTACGAGAGGCATGCGGCCATGCCATTTCCATAAGAACTTGAAGATCAGTCGCAGGGCGCTGCCGAAGTCCTGCTTCAAACGCACGCTGACGATGCAATCGCTCCAGTAAGCCTGATAGGCCGCCATGTCCTTAAAGTTGAACCTCAAATCGATCGACCAGATGCCGGCCATTGCGAGCGCCGCGGACGCGGCCAGCGTCGACAGCGCGGGTACGTCGAGACGCCACCCGCGCGCCCGGCCGCGACAGAGATACCAGCCGAGGAGCCGCGCGCCCAGGGCAATAGGGTAGGTATAAGACAACATGCATGGAAACGCCAGCAGGATCAATAATGCCTTACGCCTGCCCTCGGCCAACGATTGCTCGAAGAAGGTGTCATTAAGAATAAATGGCGCAAGCGACAGAAGTACGTCGAAAGTATACTGTTTCAGCTGTGCCGCCTGATCCAGCCAGAAATTCGCTCCGATAAGAAAGCCCGCGCTCATCAAGCCGGTCACGAGAGAAGACCCCGACCTCTTCCCGAGCAACCGCGACCAGAAGATCGTGCCGCCCGTGAAGCTCAAGAAAGGCAAGAGTCTCAAGCTCCAGATGTGGTAGCCCGAAACCTCGCGGAGCAACGCGATGGCTGAAAGATATATGCGCGGGAAATACTGCCCGTATTCGAGCGGCGCGAATATGCGGGCCGGGGAGGGTTCCAGAAGCGAAACGGCCACGAAGGCCTCGTCAAGCCAGAAGGAGGGTTGCTGCGCGTAGCGGATCGCGCCCGCGAGAATGGCTAAAGCGGCGGCGGCCCATATGACCGACCCGCTCCTGTTGAGCCGCGCGGTATCGATCAGAAGCGCGCGGGCGCGCTCGCCACTCCGCGCGCCCGGCCCGATTGAGGCGGGCAGCGGGCTCCGATAAGATAGGCGGTCGACCCGAAGCTGCCCGTGGCATTTCACTTTCTCTTCACTTCTCCGGTTTCACTTCGCGCGGAAAGTGGATTCGGCCATTTTTACGTCGAACCTGACCTCTTTCACGCGCGTGATGACGGTGCCGAGCGCCGCGTTATCTTCGACCGTCCTGAACGGGACCATCATCCCCTCGACCATCCGGTAGTCACTGTAAGATTCCGAGACCGGAATGGGGCTGTTGGCCCCGAAAGGCGACCTCATCGCCTCTCGTTTCAAGATCAGAAAGGACTTCGCCGATACGTATTCGGTCACGGGACCGCCTTTATGCGGGGTCTTCACGATCACGTACACGTCCTCGTCCCCGACCTTCGATTTCCCCCTCACCGCGGCCTCTTTGAAGAGGGCCTTCCAGTTCAGCAGCTGATAAAAATCGCTGTCGACCCGCGCGTCGTCCACTTGCTTCTCGTCGTAAGGCTCGGCGTTCGAGAAGCTCGCTTCGACGCCGCCTTTACTGCCGTCGAAGTATTCGCGCACGGAGCCAATATTCTTGCCCAGCCCGATGAATGTCAGGTTAGAGGTGGACAGGCTCGGGGCCTGGGCGCTGAGCACTCTCTCTCCCGTGATCCCCTGGTGAATGAAAGTCTGCTCCGAAGTTACGAGCATGGACGTGTGCTTGCGGATGCCTGCCTCGCCTCCATACGCGTTAATGACTCTGGTCATCAGCTCGTCGGCCGACATTACGGCCTCGGGCGTGACCTGCTCGGCCACCAGCTTGAAGTCGGACTCGCCTTCCGGCTGCTTTATTCTCAGGCCGGATACCTTGCCGTCGGGCGCCCGCAGAGCCTGTATACCGTAAGTGTCGGGCAGCTCGCGAGCGCCGAAATTGTCCTTCTCTTTTTCAAACAGCGTGTAAGCAGGCTGCCCGGGCACCACGAGCGACACCTTGTCGCCTTTGGCCACGACTTCGATTACGGTCCCGTTGGCTTCGTACTTGCCCGGCAGGCTGAGCAGCGAGAGCGAGCTTTCCTTCTTCTCGGCGGGCTTTTCGGCCGGGGCTTTCTCTGCCGGCGAGGCGGAGGGTTTCTTCGGGAGCACGAAGTTACCCTGCGGCTGTTCGAGGTACATCTCCGTCTGATCTTCGCGGCCGAAAGTCGGCCTGAACGTCATGAAGAAGCCGTCCGGCGCGGGGGCGGCGAGCTTGTACTTGCGGCCCCCTACATTGACGAGCGAGTAATTCGGCTGGCCCGGCACTACCGCGGTGAGCTTGCCGTCCTCAATCTTGATCTCAATCGTCATGCCCGCCTGTTCCAAGAAGTAAGAGCCGACCTCGTTTTTCGGATCGTCCGCAACCGGTGATGCAGTCGAAGGAGCGGCGGCCGTCTCCCGCTTCGGAGCGTCGGCCAGGTTCGACCAGATCGTTCGCAGGGCGAAGCCTGTGATCGGAGAGCTGGAGACGTTGGTCAATAGAACGAAGCCGAGTTTTTTATCCG
>Ga0126311_10001931_pt1 | contig 10218 bp, 8 predicted proteins | sample Plot61_FD_92539 | JGI IMG/M metagenome (GOLD analysis project Ga0126311, IMG submission 92539) | Serpentine soil microbial communities from UC McLaughlin Reserve, CA, USA - Plot61 | ecosystem: Environmental > Terrestrial > Soil > Grasslands | place: USA: UC McLaughlin Reserve, Lake County... | reverse complement strand
CTCTCATTAGCCATGCCTTTGCAGTTTTCCAGTCTCGGCTGACAGTCGCGGTTGAGATTCCCAGGGCGTCGGCGATTTCCTGGTCTGTCATGCCGCCAAAGAACTTCATTACGACTATCTCCGTTTTGCGCGGATCAATAACTTCCAGTTCGCGCAACGCCTCGTCGAGCGCGAGCAGGTCCGTTGGTTGTTTCTGAGCTACCTCAGCGACTTCATCAAGATTCACCAAGTCGGCTTTGCGCTTCGCTCGATTACGAATGCGAGCGCGATCTACCAGGATGCGACGCATGGCCTGCGCAGCCACAGCATAGAAGTGCGCGTGGTTCTGCCACCGCATACCTTTATGGTCTACGAGTTTAAGGTACGCCTCATTAATCAAAGCCGAAGTTTGAAGCGTCTGGGCGGCACGTTCTCGGCGCATGTAGTGGTGCGCCAGCCGGCGCATTTCGTCATAGACGAGCGGAATTAGCTTGTCGAAAGCCGTTGCGTCACCGTCGCGCCACTCGATAAGCAGTTGAGTAATTGAGTCTGGCGAAGGTGTCAGTTAAGACCTCCCCGGGAGCAAAAAAAATCTCAGCAAAAGGGAAATGATTATATCACCAGCCAACCAGCCCTACTCGCAGCCAGGAGGTTTCTTCACAACTCCTCTCTGCCGTGATTGGAATCAACGTTGAATCCCGCCTTAGTAGACGAGAGCAGTAAAGACCCTTGGCAAATTACTGAGCTAACGGTTGATTGACATAGGAATTTAGACGCAATTGGAAACCAATCTTCGATACAACAAAGGAGAACATCAGATCATGTCGACGACACTCAAACCCAACACGATTATCACTGTCCTGAGGCTGGCCTTCAACACCGCCCAACAGGAAATTAATGCAAAGCACTCGCAACTTGGCGGGGACCTGGGCTTGCTCGGAGTCCCACTCGAAGCTATGAAAGAAACTCCGGACTCCTCCGGTTTTTTCCGTAAGTATAGAAACGGGATGATTTACTGGAGTCCCGACACTCAAGCGCATGAAGTTCATGGAGCTATTCTGGGTAAGTGGGCAGCTCTTGGATTCGAGCGAAGCTTTCTGGGATATCCCTTGACCAATGAAACTGGAGTTCTGGATGGAGTAGGACGATTCAATCGGTTTCAGCGAGGTATGATCTATTGGACACCCCAAACGGGCGCTCACGAAGTGCATGGGGCTATTCTCGACAAATGGGCATCCCTTGGATTCGAGCGCAGCTTCCTCGGCTATCCAGTATCCGACGAACTGAATCTGCGCGTCGCTAACGGAAGATTCAGCAACTTTCAGCATGGCCAAATCGCCTGGAGCCCAAGGTCTGGAGCTGCTGTCGCTTCGTCTTCATTTCGCGGCGTTAGCGGTGGTGGTATTAGGCCCCAGGGAATTCCCGGCGATGGGATTCCTGAGGTACGAAGAAGAGTCGTAATGTCGGCACACATGGACATCACTGACGACGAGACGTTTGGGAGCAATGAACACGGTAGTGCCGACAATACTACAGAAGGGTTTCTCACTAACAAGACTCCGCAAACTTTTCTGCAACTGGTTGGCAAGGCCGGTGGCGAAGTCCGCATCGAATTGAACCTGAATGCGAACGCAACTACTGAAGGAGACGTTCAAATCAAGGGTGCCGCCACGATGTTCGAGGGTACGAGCGAGGAATCGGACGATTTAGATGGCACCACAGACATTAACTTTGCGGTGCCCCGCGACGAAATCATGAGTCAAAGCATAACCGTCCGAAACACCGATGAAGGTGGCGATTTTGCAAATATCCGCCTTACGGTTTCAAATTTCGCGGCGTAGGCCCAAATTTCAGAGAAGTAATTGCCTGGCGATCGGAACAACCGCTGACATCGGAGTGCTGGTGAGTACACCCGCACTCCGTTCTGCTACGTTCATTGAGTCGATCAATCTGGATGCGAGATGAGTATGGCTTGTTCGTACGATTATTGGTTGATAAAACTCTCTCTTAAGGTCAAGATCAAGGAAGTCAAGTGAAGGAGCAACTATGCCCGTAGTCCGCGTGACTTTGTGTGTGCTCATACTCGTGCTCTGCCTGATCGTTACAACTTCTCCGGCGACAACGCAGGAAGCAAAGCCTTATCCTGCTGTGCCGTACCTCGATCCAAAGCTGCCGTTTGACCAACGCGTCAATGATCTGATCTCGCGCATGACACTTGAGGAGAAAGTCTCCCAGATGATGAACGCGGCGCCAGCAATTCCACGGCTCGGTATTCCCGAGTACGACTGGTGGAACGAGGCGCTGCACGGCGTCGCCTTTTCGGGTGTCGCCACAGTTTTCCCACAGGCGATCGGGCTCGGCGCAACGTTCGACCCGCCGCTCGTCAATCGCGTCGCGAGTGTCATCTCCGACGAGGCACGCGCCAAGTACCACGAAGCACAACGACGCGGTAATTACAATCGCTTTTACGGTCTCACCTTTTGGTCGCCGAACATCAATATCTTTCGGGATCCACGCTGGGGACGGGGGCAGGAGACTTACGGCGAAGACCCGTACCTGACGAGCCGCCTCGGTGTTGCATTCGTCAAGGGACTACAAGGTAGCGATCCAAAATATTTGAAGGTTGTATCAACTCCGAAGCATTATGCTGTTCACTCTGGTCCCGAACCTGAGCGGCATCGCTTCGACGCAGCTGCAACCGAACGTGACATGCGTGAGACATACTTTCCTGCTTTTCGCGCGACCGTTATGGAGAGTCGTGCCGAATCCGTGATGTGCGCTTACAACCGCATCAACGGCGAGCCCGCCTGCGCAAACACCCATCTGCTTGGCGACATGTTGCGCGGCGAGTGGGGCTTCGATGGATACGTCGTTTCCGACTGTGGCGCAATCGACGACATCTACAAGCGCCATCACTTCGTGAAGACGGCTGAAGAAGCTTCAGCGCTGGCCGTTAAGCGAGGGACGGATTTGGAGTGTGGCGATAGTTACAAAGCACTCGTGAACGCAGTGAAGCAGGGATTGATTGCCGAAGCCGACATCGATCGCGCGGTGAAACGATTGTTCAAAGCGCGTTTTCGGCTCGGGATGTTCGATCCACCTTCGATAGTGCCCTATTCGAACGTTCCTTTCTCAGCAAACGATTCGCCGGAACATCGACAACTCGCACTGGACGCTGCTCGCGAGTCGATAGTTCTGTTGAAAAATGACAACAATACATTGCCGCTACGCAAAGATCTGAAGTCCATTGCCGTTATTGGACCAAACGCGGACGACGTTAACGTGTTGCTTGGCAATTACAACGGCACACCGTCGCGAGCGACGACACCGCTCGCAGGTATTCGTCAACACGTATCGTCCAACACGAAGGTCTTGCACGCGTTGGGCACGGCGCTCACCGTTGACGCGGTGCCAGTACCAGCTTCCGCTTTGCGAGGACCGAATGGCGAACGAGGCCTCAAAGCTGAGTACTTTACAAACACGCGACTCGAGGGTAGGCCCGTCGTAACACGCTTCGATCCGGAACTGAACTTCGATTGGGGGATGTCAAACCCGGCCCCTGGCGTCCCGGCCGATAATTTCTCCGCACGCTGGACCGGCAAGCTCGTTCCAGCAGCCAGCGGTAAGTATCGCTTCGGCGCAATCGCCGACGACGGCGTGCGCGTGTATCTCGAGGGCAAGTTGATTGCTGAAGATTGGACCGAACACGCGCCTGCAACCGTCACCGGAGAGGTCACGCTCGACGCCGGTAAAAGTTACGACATCAAGATCGAATACTACGAGAGCAAGATCGGCGCTGTTGCGAAACTCGTTTGGCAGCTTCCGATAGCCCACACCGGATCACCGTATGCTGAGGCAGTTAATGTCGCTAAACAAGCGGATACCGTCGTGCTCGTGCTCGGACTTTCTTCGCGGCTTGAAGGCGAGGAGATGAATGTACGCGAGCCGGGCTTTGTCGGTGGAGATCGCGTGGATATCGCGTTGCCGGCACGTCAGCAGCGTTTACTTGAAGCGGTCGGGGAGACTGGCAAGCCAATCGTGCTCGTGTTGCTGTCGGGAAGTGCGCTCGCGGTGAACTGGGCCAACGAGCACACTGCTGCGATCGTGCAGGCGTGGTATCCAGGTGAAGAAGGAGGAACTGCGATTGCGGACGTGCTCTTCGGTGACTACAACCCGGCCGGACGTCTGCCGGTCACGTTCTACAAGTCAGTAGACCAGTTGCCGCCGGTTGACAACTATGGAATGGATGGCAGGACGTACCGGTTCTTCAAAGGCAAGCCACTCTATCCGTTTGGTCATGGTCTGAGCTACACGGTATTCAAATATTCAGGATTCACTGTCTCATCACCACGCATCTCGCCGTCAGATAATGTCACAGTGAGTGCGACCGTTGAGAACACGGGCATCCGAGCTGGCGACGAGGTGGTCCAACTTTATCTGACCGACCTTGAAGCATCTGTTCGGGTCCCGATTCGATCTCTTGCTGGAGTCCAACGTGTACACCTGAACCCGGGCGAGCGCCGCGTCGTTAGGTTCACGATCGAGCCAAGCCAACTCGCGGTGATCACGGACGATGGAAAAACGCTCGTCGAGCCAGGTGAATTCAAAGTCACGATCGGCGGCAAGCAACCGGGCTTCACCGGCGCCGCGACGACGGGCTTCGTTGAGGGACGTTTTTCCGTGACGGGCGCGGCAACGGAACTGAGGCATTAGCGAGGTTCTCGTAAACAGGGATTCATTATCAACAGATCGAATGAAGAGTGAGGCAAAGTTTGCCGGCGAGACCATCAATCCGCCGGCGCGCGATCTACTTGTTTGCCAGCGAGAATGAAAGCAGCGCTGGCTAGCTGGCGAGCTTGTGCAGGGTGGAGACGATCCAGTAGGAGACGGCGGCGACTAAGGCGGCGGCGGGGATTGTTAGGATCCAAGCCCAGACGATGCGGCCGGCGACGCCCCACTTCACGGCTGACAATCTGCGTGTGGCGCCAACGCCGACGATTGAGCCTGTGATTGTGTGTGTCGTTGAGACGGGGGTGCCGGTGAGTGTGACGTAGGCGAGGGTCAGCGCGGCGGCGGACTCGGCGCAGAAGCCACCCACTGGTTTCAGTTTCGTGATTCGCGTTCCCATTGTACGCACGATACGCCAGCCACCGGAGAGCGTGCCTAACGCGATCGCCGCGTGCGCCGAGAGGACTACCGCCGTAGGGATTCCAGGCAAACTTCCGTCGGCCTGGTAATGCATACCCCAAACGCCACCGGCCGTGAGCACGGCAGTGATGATGCCCATCGTCTTCTGCGCGTCGTTACCGCCATGGCCCAACGAAAAAGCTGCTGCTGAAAAAAGCTGACCGCGACGGAAGATCTTGTCGACGCGTGTTGCTGAAAAGCGTCGAAAGATCCAGTACACCAGCACCATCAACGTGAATCCCAACAACATGCCGATCAGCGGCGACAACACGATGAACTTGAGCGTGCGCAACCAAACTTCAGTCTTCAATAGACCACTGACACCACCATACGCAGCAACACCCGCACCGGCATAACCGCCAAGCAACGCGTGCGAACTCGACGTCGGCAGTCCGAGATACCACGTGATCAAATTCCAGACAATCGCACCCAAAAGCGCAGCGAGCAGCACGTAAAGACGCAGTTCGGGCGTGATAAGATCCATGCGCACGCCGTCGCCAATCGACTTCGCCACACGCGTGCCGAAAACCGCGAACGCAACGAAGTTAAAAAATGCCGCCCAGATTACGGCCATACCCGGCGAGAGCACGCGCGTCGACACGACGGTCGCGATTGAATTCGCGGCATCATGAAAGCCGTTGATGTAATCGAAGACAAGCGCCAGTAAGACGAGAATGATGACGAAGGCCAGAGTTGCGCTCATGTGAGATGGCTACTAAGTATGCTTAATAATCACACTCTCAATAATGTTGGCCACGTTCTCGCAACGATCGACCGCGGCTTCAAGTTTCTCGTACACTTCTTTCCACTTCAGGACAGTTAAAGCATCGGGCGGGTCGTGAAACAGTTCGGCGATGGCGGCGTGATAGATGTCGTCACCTTCGTTCTCCAAACGATGAATCTCCACCAGCCGCTGCGTGATATTCTTTGGTCGCTTCAGCGTCGATACGATTTCCTTGAGCTGCTCGGCCATACGTTCGAGCACATCCGCGAAATCGCGCGCGTAATCAGTAGTTTCCTTGACGTCGAAAATGATGATCGCACGTGCGGCGTCGTCGATCAGGTCGACGATGTCGTCGAGCGCAGTCGACATCATGTAAATGTCTTCGCGATCGAACGGCGTGATGAACGACTTGTTCAGACGCGTTGAGATGTTATGCGTGAGTTCGTCGCAGGCGTGCTCGAGTCCCTTGATGCGCTTGGCATACTCGGCGTAAGCGTGGTTCTTGTCGGCCAGCATCTCCTTCAGCTCGCGCGCGGCCGAAGAGATGTAGAGCGTCATCTGCGTGAACAGGTCGAAGTATTGGTCTTCTTTGGGAAGCAGGCTTATCAGACCCATGGCATACCCGGTCTCGTCTAAACTTTATCTGAACGAATGCCGGACTATAACTTACCAGTCGCCGACTTGCCAAATGTAACGCTCGTCGTATATCAAAGTCCGCAATGATCGAAGACCACCTGAGCGACATTCAACAACTGCTGCGAATCGAGTCGGAAGCGATTGTGGAGACGGCAATGCGTCTCGACCGTGATCAAGTGCAACAAGTAGTCGAATTACTGGCGAACTGCAAAGGAAAGGTGGTGATGCTGGGCGTAGGGAAGTCGGGAATTATCGGGCAAAAGATCGCGGCAACGTTGACCAGCACAGGGACGGCGGCGCTCTACCTGCACCCGTCGGACGCTCTTCACGGCAGTCTCGGAATTGTTCAGTCTGACGACGTGGTGATAGTGCTGAGTAACAGCGGTGAGACTGACGAACTAGTCGCGATGTTGCCGTATTTAAAGAATCGCGGTGTAGCGATTGTCGCGATTGTCGGAAACCTCAATTCCACGCTCGCGCGACGCGCCGATGCAGTGCTCGACGCGTCCGTTGATAAGGAGGCATGTCCTTTGAATCTCGCGCCGACGACGAGCACGACGGTTGCGCTCGCGATCGGCGATGCGCTCGCGATGACGGTAATGAAAGTGAAAGGACTAACGTCAGATGATTTCGCCGTGAATCATCCGGCCGGGAGATTGGGAAAGAGACTGACGTTGCGCGTTGCTGACTTGATGCACTGCGACGGCGAGAACCCGACGATCGCCACGGGGTCGTCGTGGATTGACGTAGTGCGGGCGATTAGCAAGGGCGGACTTGGCGCCGTGTGCGTAGTCGATGCTGACGGACGTTTAGCGGGAGTCATTACGGATGGCGATCTGCGGCGCGCGATTGAACAGACGAGTCACGAGTCGTTGACGAATTTGACTGGTGACGATTTCATGACGCGCAAGCCGGTGATTGCGACGCCGGAGCTGCTCGCGTTTGATGCGTTACGATTGATGGAAGACAGGCCGCAGCAGATTTCAGTGTTGCCGGTGATCGATCAGGACGAGAAGTGTGTGGGATTGATCAGGGTTCACGATATTGTGAGAAGTGGGTTATGACATATCGACGATGTCCCACGCTGATCTGACGCGCAGCAGTTTCGACATCAATCCCGCATGCATGATGTGCCCGCTGCGTTCCGCGACGACCTTACCAAGAATCGGCATTCCAAGCAGCGCGAGGTCGCCGATGATGTCGAGTATCTTGTGACGCACGAATTCATCTCGAAAACGCAACCCCGTCTCGTTCAACATACCTTCCGGCGTCAGGACGATCGCATTGTCGAGTGAACCACCGCGAATCAGGTTTGCACGTCTCAGCTCTTCAATTTCGTTCGTGAAACCAAAGGTTCTCGCCGCCGCGATGTCGCGACTGAATGCGCCATCGCTAAGTTCCACAAACAAACTCTGCACGCCGATCATCGGATGTGAGAAGTCGATTAGACAATCGATCTGATACGTGTCGGCTGGTTCGACACTGATGCGGCGATTGCCTTGTTCGAACGAAACCTTCTCGCGTACGAGCAGCGCGCGTCGCGCGAGTGGCTGTTCGACAATCCCGGCACGTTCGATGATCTCAGCGAAACTTTCCGCCGAACCATCCATGATCGGTATCTCGAGATTGTCGACTTCGATGAAGACGTTATCGACGTTCAGTCCGCGCAGTGCTGCCAAAAGGTGTTCGACGGTGGAGAGCATCACACCGGTTCGCATCAGCGTGGTTGCATAACCACAGTGCGCGACAGATTCAACGTTCGCGGGAATTTCAAAGCCGCCGAGATCGGTGCGACGAAAGACGTATCCGGTGTCAGGAGGTGCGGGAACGAGGCGTACATGAACCGGGACGGCCGTATGTAGTCCTATTCCGCGAGTTTCAACGGCACTGCCCAGCGTGGTCTGTTTGATCAAATGTCGGGACCCTTATCTCAAACGTCGATTCATGTTTCGAATCTTTCTCAGCAACAAATATGCCGATTTAAATCATAGGTTTTAGGAGGTTAGGTGTTGCGCGAGTGCCACATCAAAGCGCGGCTGGTGAAGATCTTCCGCCACACTTTGAAGCTCGAATTTCACAAAAAATTTGAATAGAGTGAATTGCTGGAGTACACTCAGCCCAATAAACCGTCGGGACGCCAGCTTTTCGGCGTGCGTTTGAGAAAACAGCGCTTTCGCCCCACGAGTTCGTGGTTGAAAGAAACGCAACGCCAGCGCTCCGAAGAGCAAGAGAGTGAAAGTCCTCTTTTCACTTCTCGTGGAGAAACCGCGATGCCAGACCTTGAGATCACATGCTCAGAGTGCAGCACTCCGTTCATGTTTACGGAACGAGAACAGGAGTATTACAGGGAACGTAACTTAACTCACCCGAAGCGATGTAAGCCGTGCCGCGACGCACGGCGTCAAAACTTTGGTGGTGGCGGTTCAAAAGGACAAGGAGGTGAGCGTCAAAGATTTGAGATCACCTGCGATCAGTGTGGCAAGAGCGATTCAGTACCGTTCAAGCCATCAACCGGCAGGCCGGTTTTATGCAGCGATTGTTTTAGCGCGGGTCGCGCGCAGCAACGGACCTGAGTAGTCAGGCTTCGGGCATAACGAAAAAAACAATAGAGCAAGTCGCGACGCGGTAGGTTTTTACGCGATTAATGGTAAAGAACGCTCTAAAAGAGCTAAAGCGAGCTGAATGGGCTTTGAAACGTTACAACTCGAGATGCGTGGTTCGGTCAGTCTTTTGACTTTAAACAGGCCTGACCGGTTGAACGCGCTCACGGTGCAGGTAGCAGTTGAGTTCAAAGCCGCGGTGGCTGAAGCGGTGGAGCGTGGCGCGAGAGCGATCGTGATCACTGGCGCGGGCCGGGCTTTCAGTGCCGGCGGCGACTTGCGCGAGATGCAGGAGATCGCAAAGAAAGACGGACGATCGGAAGCGTTTTTCGACGAGCCTCTGAGAGTGCTTAATGAATCGATCATGTTGATTCGCGAAACTCCGGTGCCGTTTATCGCGGCCGTGAACGGAGTCGCATCAGGTGGAGGATGTAATCTCGCGTTAGCGTGCGACCTCGTGATCGCGGCTGAAAGCGCGAAGTTCAATCAGGCTTTTATAAAAATTGGACTGACACCTGATTGTGGCGGAACTTTTATGCTGCCGCGGCTCGTAGGATGGAAAAAGGCCACTGAGCTGTTGTTCACCGGTGATCTGGTTGATGCTCAGGCGGCCGCGGAGATGGGAATGATCAATTCAGTGACGCCAGATCAGGAACTAATGAGCCGGGCGATGGCAATGGCAGAGAAACTGGCCCAGGCGCCGACCGCGGCGATCGCTGAGATCAAGAAGCTATTGGATGCTAGCGCCGCAAACGATTTGAGGAGTCAATTGGATCTGGAAAGGAAGACACAGATTGAATCAGGTAAGACAAAAGATTTTGTAGAAGGCGTTTCGGCATTTCTTGAAAAGCGGCCGCCGCGATTTGTTGGAGGATGACGTTCGATGAAGAACGAAGCAGATCGCGAGCCGCCAAAACTGGGCGGCTTTTTTATTGGAGGACCGCAGAAAAGCATGGTAAAAACATGGACTCGCTGACTTACACACAACTCCTCCAGCGCAATCGCTCTTTCCGGCGATTGTGGATCGGTCAGGTCATCTCAGAGCTCGGCAACTGGTTTAACTTCATTGCCGCACTCGGGTTGGTCCGCGTT
>Ga0126311_10001930_pt1 | contig 10219 bp, 9 predicted proteins | sample Plot61_FD_92539 | JGI IMG/M metagenome (GOLD analysis project Ga0126311, IMG submission 92539) | Serpentine soil microbial communities from UC McLaughlin Reserve, CA, USA - Plot61 | ecosystem: Environmental > Terrestrial > Soil > Grasslands | place: USA: UC McLaughlin Reserve, Lake County... | reverse complement strand
CGAGTCCCCATCTACCCCGGCGGCGGCGGCTCTAACCCCAGACACCTTCGGGTGAGGGGCGTCGCCGGGGTCGAAATTTTGATAGACGAGGGCGGGGCCGTGCGGAGCGCGAAGGTCGTCTCAGGCCACCCGCTCCTGCACGCCGCGGCCGTGCAGGCGGCGACGGGTTGGACGTTCAGGCCGGTGAAGGTCAAGGGCAGACCGGCGAGGGCCACGGGCGTCCTGCGGCTCCTCTTCTCGCCCGACGCCGCGGAGATGCGCAGGCAGTGCGCGCGGCTACGGCCCACGCCTTGAGTTCAAATCTCCCGCAGGCTCGGGTTGCGCGAGGCCACCGCGAAGGCGAAGAGGAGTATGACCGCGCCGCACGCGGCGAGCGTCGGGCGCGGGCCGAAGCGGTCGGCGGCCGCGCCCGAGAGGACGCTCGCTATCGGCATCGTGCCGATGAAGGTGAGCAGCCACATGCTCATCACACGCCCGCGCATCTCGTCGCGCACGAGCTGTTGCAGGAGGGTGTTCCCGAGCGCGAAGAAGCTGACCATCGAGAAGCCCGTGCCGAAGAGCAGGGGTATCGCCGCCCACGCGCTCGCCACGGACGCGAACGCGACGATGCACGAGCCGCCGCCGAAGAGCGTGCCGAGCAGGAAGAGCCCCTTGCGTTTGAAGTCACCCATGTACGCGAGCGCGAGCGCGCCCGCGAGCGCGCCCGCGCCCGCCGTGCCCATCAAAAGCGAAAGCCCCGTCTCGTCCCACCCGTAAACGCTCTTCGCGAACATGGGCATGAGAACCATGTAGGGCGTGCCGAACAGGCAGACGACGGTCGAGCACAAAAGCACCGCGCGAACCCTCGGCCGCCCGCGCACGTAACGAATCCCCTCCGCGAACTCTGTCCACATCGAACGCCCCGCGCCCGGCGACTCGGCCTGCGTCACGGCCGCGGCACCCAAAGCCTCCCCGGCCTTGAGCCCGCTTGCGACGTTAACATCCGATTCGTCCGCGGCCTTCGCGTCGTCGGCCTCGTTCCCTTTAACAGTCGTCTTCGCGGCGCCCGGCCTCTGGAACTTCACGAGCGCGAGCGCGAAGACAATCGCGACGTACGAGAGGCCGTTGGCGAGGAAGCAGCCGGGAAGGCCCAACAGTTGTATGGTGACGGCCGCGAGCAGCGGGCCGACGACGCGCGCGAGCTGAAACTGCGAGGAGTGGAGCGCGACCGCGTTCGCTATGTCCTCGCGCCCGACGAGGTCAACCGTTATCGCCTGATACGACGGCCCGGAGATGGCCCAGCAGCAGCCCGTCACGAACGTCAGCGCGAGAATCATCCAAACGTCAGAAATCCTCCGCACGTCGCCGCGCCAGTGGATTGTGTCCGTCCAGAGGAGCGCCGAGAGCGTGAGCGCGGAGAGGCCCGCGCCCGCCTGCGTGTATATGAGCAGGCGCTTGCGGTCTACCTTGTCGGCGATGACGCCGCCGACGAGCGTCAGCAAAACTCCCGGCGCCGTCGCCATGAAGTTGTCAAAGCCGAGCCACGCGCCCGAGTTCGTGAGCTGTAAGACGAGCCACCCCTGTGCGACCGACTGCATCCACGTGCCCGTGTTCGAGAGGAACGCGCCCGAGAGGAAGAGCCGGAAGTTTCGGTGCGAGAGCGCGCGGAACATGCCCGCGGCGCGCGACGTTTGTGTCGTGTGGGATTGGGGAAGGGGCGTCCGCATTGCGCTTGCCGTAAGATAGCCGAACGTGAATAATGCCCGGCGCGCGCGCGTAACGATAAAGCCCGGAGACATAAAGCGAGAGGCGCGCGGCCCGTCTTAAACAGTTTCGTCCTAAAATGCCTACGTCCCGGCGAAACCGCAAGGAGGCGTGAGTGATACGCGAGACTCTTTCAAAGCGCGAGCCGGAGGTGCAGCGGGGCTTCCGCCTGCGCGGCCTCGGCGAGGTCTCGCGCGTGGAGGCTTTGAGCGACGGCGTCATTGCGTTCGCCATCACGCTGCTCGTCGTCTCGCTCGAAGTGCCGCGCACGTTCGACGAGCTTCTGGTGACGATGCGCGGCTTCCTCGCCTTCGCGATAACCTTCGCGATGCTCTTCCACGTCTGGCTGGTTCAGTATAAATTTTTTCGACGCTACGGTCTTAACGACAACTTCACGATATGGCTGACGGCGCTCCTGCTCTTCGTCGTCCTCTTCTACGTCTACCCGCTCAAGTTCGTCTGGACGCTCATGGTCAACGCCTTCCTGCGGGTCGGGACGACCGTCAGGACTGCGTCGGGTCAGGTCGAGCCCGTCGTGCGCGGCGAGCAGATTCCGACGATGCTTCTGGTCTACGGCCTCGGCTTCGCCGCGGTCTTCGCCATCTTCGCGCTCCTCTACCTGCACGCCTACCGCAAGCGCGGGGAGTTGAACCTGAGCGAGTTGGAGAGTTTCGACACGCGCACGTGGTTTCAGGAGAACGCGCTGATATCGCTCGTCGGCCTCGTCTCGGTCTCGATAGCGCTCACGCACAGCCGGCGTTACATGTTCATCTCCGGCATGTCCTACTGGCTCATCGCGCCCCTGCTCTTCGCACACGGGCACATGCGCGGGCGGCGACGCCGCGCGCTCGAACGCCGCGCCGAAGAGGCCGAGGGCCAGGGCTTAGTAGTTGACACGGAATCCACCGGCGTCCTCGTCGCCGAGGACTGACGAAGCCGCCGGCCTCCGACCCCTAACTTCCGGGCTCTAAACTCAGGACGAGGATTTCCGGCGGGACGCGGAAGCGCGCGGGGATGATGCTCGTGCCGACGCCGCCGCTCACGTACAGGTGCCTGCCGCCTTCGACGACGTGGCCGAAGGCGTAGCGCTGTCCGTAGTGTGAGGGAACCATCGGGCGACCCACGAACGGGAAATTCACCTGCCCGCCGTGCGTGTGGCCCGCGAGCGTGAGGCTCACGCGCGGGGGCACTTCGGGGAAGATGTCCGGGTTGTGCGTGAAGAGGATGACGGGCTCGTCCGTCGAAACCTGCTTGAGCGTGCCTTCGATGTCGGGCTTGCGAGTCCACAAGTCCGCGACGCCCGCGAGCCAGAAGCCGCGCCCGCCGCTCTCGACGCGCACGGCCCTGTTATCAAGCACGGCCAGCCCGACGCCTTCTAACGCGCGCGTCATGCGTTCGCCGTCGAACCACCAGTCGTGATTGCCGAGCACCGCGTAGACGCCGAGCGGCGCGCGCAGGTTCTTCAACTCCGCGGCTATCGGCTCCGGCCCGACGAACGTACCGCCGACGACGCCGCCCTCCGTGCCCCCTTCGTCGCGCTTCCCGCCGATGACGAAGTCGCCGAGCAGCAGGATTAGGTCTGGCCGCTCCTCGTTCGTGCGCTCTACGACGCGCCGCAGTTTGTCGAGCCCCACGTAAGGCGACCCGACGTGCAGGTCGGTCAGCACCGCCACCTTCAGCCCGCGATGCTCCTCGCGCCAGCGCGGCACCGGCAGGCTCACGCGCCTGACCGACACCGACGACGGCTCAAGCCAGAACGCCCACGCCGCCAAAGCGACGAACACGACGAGCACGACGGCCGGCACCGTTCTCAATTTCGACTTAAAGAGTCTCGGCATTTACAGCGGCGTTCAATCGGGCGCGACTCCTCCCTGGGAGCGCGGGCATCCCTGCCCGCCTAAGCGTGCTACTGCACGCTTCCAACCTTTCTCTTCTTTCAACCTTGAATCAAAGAGTCTCACAGTCTTCGCGCCTCGCGGCGCTCAAGGCGGGCAGGGATGCCCGCGCTCCCGGCCTAAAGAGTCGCATCCATCTGCACGCCGCTATAATCGGGAGATAAGGGTTAGCCACGGAGACACGGAAGCATAGAGGGCTTGGGGAAAGATTTGAGACTTGAAATCCCGAATCGAAATCTCTGTGTCTCCGTGTCTCCGTGGCAGTCTTAAACTCTAAGCCCGCCGCCACAGGGAGAGCGGCGCGCAGGTGCCGCCGCGGCGCTCGGCGACTATCTCGGCGAGTATCGAGAGCGCGACCTCTTCGGGCGAGACCGCGCCGATGTCTAACCCGACGGGCGCGCGCACCTGCCTCAACGACTCTTCGCCGAAGCCCGCCTCGCGCAGGCGGGCGAGCACGATGTTCGTGCGCCGCCGACTCCCTATCATGCCGACGTAATCCGGGCGCGCGGCGAGCGCCGCGCGCATACACTCCTCGTCCTCGTTGTGCCCGCGCGTGACGACGGCGACGTAGACGCCCCGGCCCGTGCCGATTGCCTCGGTGAGTTTGGCGGCCCAACCCGGCGCGGCCGCGAGTTCGATGTCCTCTTCGGGGAAGCGCGCGCGCGCGACGAAGTCCTCTCGGTCGTCGAGGAGCGTGACGCGGTAGCCGACCCGTGCCGCCAGTCGCGCGAGCGCGGCGCCGACGTGGCCCGCGCCGCAGACGACGACGCGCGGCTCGGGCTCGACGCGCTCGAACATCACGCGCGCGCCGCGCCACTCTTCAAGAGCGGGCGCGAACTCTTCGACGCGCAGCGTCCTCGCCTCGGCGCGCGAATCGAGGAACGCGAGCGCGTACTCCGCGAGCGCCGCGTCGAGCGCTCCGTCGCCGGTCGTAGACGTGCGCGCGCCCGTCGTCTCCACGAGGAGTTTCGCGCCGACGCCCGTCTGTGCTTCGACGATTGTCGCGAGCGCGGCCGTCGAGCCCTCTTCGAGCAGGGCAGCGACGCGCCGCGTGATGTGTGCTGAAAGGTTAGACTCGCCCGCGCCGCCCATCACTTCAGGAGACGCGCCCCGTGGTGCTGCCCGTCGTCTCGGCCTTGCGCGAGTCCTTGATTATGCCGGCGGCGGCGAGCGCGCGCTTGAAGAGCCAGACGGGGCCGACGATGAGGTATACGGGGTTGCGGAAGAAGGCGGGGCTGTTGCCCTCAATCGCGTGCCCGACGAACTGGAAGACCCAGCCCAAGACGAAGAGCCCGAGCGCCCAGCGCCAGTCCCAGAAGAAGAGCGGCAGGCTCACGACTATCATGGGGATGCCTATGGAGTGCGAGAGCTTGTTCAGGGGGTGTTGGTGCTTCGCCTTGTAGTTCTCCGCGAAAGAAGTCGGCATAAGACCTCCGTAAGTGACGGGTGACAAGCGGCGAGTGACGAGACGGGATACAATTTAACTCGTCACTCGCCGCTTGTCACCCGTCTCCGTCCCGTCCGTCACTCGCCGCCGCCTTACCAAACGTCGAGAAAAATCTCCATCGTGCCGCCGCAGACCATCCCCTCTTCGGCCGCGTCCTCGGCCGTGAGGCTGAAGCGTTGGAGCGTGGCGCGGCCCGTGCGCAGGGCTTCGCGCGCCTCCGCCCAGACCTCCGCCTCGACGCACCCGCCGCCGACCGTGCCCGCCACGCGGCCGCCCTCGAAGAAGAGCATCTTCGCGCCGCGCCGCTGCGGCGTGGAGCCGCGCGTGTGCGCGACCGTCGCGACGACCACGCGCTCGCCGCGCGCCGTCGCCTCCTCAATCATCCGGTAGAGTTCGAGTTTAGGGGCGGAAGACATTGTTTGATGAGTGATAAGTGATGAGTGATGAGTGATGAGTGATGAGAAAAGGCGACGGCCTTTCGTTCTTTCTTATCACTCATCACTCATCACTCATCACTACTTACAGCGGTGGCTGCGCGGGCGTCGGCGTCGGGCTGGGTTGGGGCGCGGAGTTCGCGGGCGCCGTGGTGGCCGCGTCGGGCGCGGCCTGCTGCTGCGCCGCGTCGGCCGCGTCAACGCGCTGGCGCAGTCGCTCGACCTCTGCGTCGGCGGAGGCGACCGCGGCTTCGAGCCGCGTGTGGCTCGCGCCCAGTAGTTCGAGCTGCTTCTGTATGCGCGCTCGCTCGCGCACCAACTGCTGCGCGATGGCCTCGCGCACGGCCGACGGGTTGAGCGAGCCTATGAGCGCGGCACGGCGCTGTATCGAGTCTGACTGCGACTCGTAGTCTATCTCCGCGAGACGCTCCTGATACTGAAACTCCTTGTCGGTTATCTCTCGAAGCTGCCTGCGGAGGTCTTCGGCGCGCTGCTCCGCGCGCGTCAGTCTTTCGAGGTCGTACATCGCGCGCTGGTCGGTCTTCATCTGGTTGAGCTGGCCGTTGAGCTGCTCGACCTGAGTCGCGAGTGCGCGCACGCGGTCGTTCTCGGCCTGCGCGTTCGAGGCGTCGCGCTGCTGCTGCTGCTGTCGGCGCGTGGTTCGGCGCGGCGTCTCGCCCTGCTCGTCGGCCGTGCTGACGACGCTCGGCTCGCCCGAAGACGTGTCGGGCGTCGGGGACGTGCGGACGCGCACGGGGTTCGTCACGCGGCGCGAGGTGCGCTTGCGCTGCGAGAGCGCGTCGGGCGCGAACGTCACGAAGAGTAAAAGCGCCGAGAGCGCCCCGACGAAAATGCGAGCCAGCCTTATTCTCATCACGACCTCCGAATCGAACCTCACGCCCGACAGGCTTACACGCCCCGCGCGCAGCGTTGTTCCGGCCTCATGCCGCCTGAATCTTGAAGCTTATGTCCACGGCGCGCGCCGAGTGCGTGAGCGCGCCGACGCTTATCAAATCGACGCCCGCCTCGGCGTAGGCGCGCACGTTCTCCAAAGTTATCCCGCCCGACGATTCGAGCAGCACGTCGGGCTTAAGGCTCCGCGCGATTTCGACCAGGCGACGCGTCTCCTCCGGCGTCTGGTTGTCGAGTAGGAGTATGTCCGCGCCCGCCTCGACCGCGTCGCGCAAGTCGCGCTCGCGCGAGACCTCTACCTCGACCTTGTGCAGATGGCCCACGGCCTTTCGCGCTCGCTCGACCGCGGTCGCCACGCCGCCCGCGAGCGCGATGTGGTTGTCTTTGATGAGCACGCCGTCGTCGAGCCCGAAGCGGTGGTTGCGCCCGCCGCCCGTCGCCACGGCATACTTCTCAAGCATTCGGAGTCCCGGCGTCGTCTTCCGCGTGTCTACTATCTGCGCGCTCGTCCCCTCCACGGCCTCTACGAAGCGGCGCGTGAGCGTCGCGATGCCGGAGAGGCGTTGCATGAGGTTCAAAGCGAGACGTTCGCCCGCGAGCAGCACGTCGGCGAAGCCGGTCGTGCGCGCGATGACCTTGCCCGCCTCGACCTCGTCGCCGTCGGAGACGAAGGCTTCGAGCTGCTGCTGCGAGTCCAGCGTCGAGAAGACGGCCTCGGCGGCTTCGAGCCCCGCGACGACCATCGACTCCTTCGCGATGAAGCGCCCCTTGGCGGACTGCGTGCGCGTCACCGTCGCCTGCGTGGTGATGTCGCCGCGGCCTACGTCTTCGTTCAGGAACGCGCCTATCTGCGAGAAGAGCGCGCCTTCGTCAAGCCAGCTCATTCTCCCAGAGCCTCCAGCATCTGTTCGAGCGCTACGGTTCGTTGCCTGAAGTCGGCCGCGCGTTGCCGCAGCTCTTCGACCTTCTCGGCGGGCGCGCGCTCTACGAAGTTCGGGTTCGACAACTGCGCCTCCGTCTTCTGCAACTCCTTCTCGACCTTCTCGCGCTCGCGAGTGATTCGCGCGCGCTCCTGCGCGAAGTCTATTAAACCTTCGAGCGGCACCGCGACCTCTGCGCCGCCCGCGAGTGCGGCGCGAGCCGACGCACGCGGGATGCCCGTGTCATCCGGGTCGAAAGCGTTCAGCCACAAGCTCGACGCGCCGACTCCGGCGTCGCCGCCGTTCGCGCCGGGCGTAAATCTTGCGAGGCTGTCGGCGACGAAAATCTTCGAGGCGCGCGTGAGACGCGCTATCTCCTCCGTGCTGTTCGCGAAGACGTTCCGCATGTCTCGGTCGGGCGAGGCCACGTAGAGCCGCGGCAGATACTCGCCGGGCTTCACGCTCAGCTCGGTGCGTATGTTTCGCACGCGCGAAACCAACTCGATGACCGCGCGCATCTCCGATTCGGCGCGCTCGTCTATGTGCGCGTCGTCCGCGCGCGGGAACTCCGCGAGCATGACGGTCGGCGTCACGTCCGCGCCGCGGTAGGCCGCGTGCATCGAGTCCGCGCCGACGCCCGGAAGTCTCTGCCAGAGTTCTTCCGTGATGAACGGCATGAACGGGTGCAGGAGTCTCAAAGCCTGTTCGAGCACCGTCAGAACTCGGCCGCGCGCGGCGTCTCGCGCGGGACTCGCGTCGGCCGCGGTCACGGCCGACTTCGAAAGCTCTATGTACCAGTCGCAGAAGTCGTCCCAGAAGAAATGGTAGAGCGCGTATACGGCCTCGTGAAACTGATACTCCTCGATTGCCTTGCCGACTTCGCGCGCGGTCTTGTTGAGGCGAGACACTATCCAGCGGTCGTGCAAAGACCAGGACGAGGGCTCGCCTTCAAACCCGCGGCCGACCCGCGCGCCCTCCGAGTTCATCAGGCAGAAGCGCGCGGCGTTCCAGATTTTGTTCGCGAAGTTCCTGTAGGACTCGACCTGATTGTCGTTCCAGCGCGTGTCGGTCGAGCCGATGGAGGCGAGCACGAGGCGCGTGGCGTCCACGCCGTACTTGTCGAACACGTCGAGCGGGTTCACGCCGTTGCCCTTCATCTTCGACATGCGCTGCCCGTGCTTGTCGAAGATGGTGCCGGTGATGAACACGTCGTCGAACGCCTTCTCGCCCATGAACTTCGTCCCCGTCATCATCATGCGCGACACCCAGAGGAAGATTATGTCGCGCGCCGTGACGAGCACGGACGTGGGGTAGAAAGTTTTTAAGTCCGGCGAGTCCTCGTCCGGCCAGCCCAAAGTCGAGATGGGCCACAGCGCCGACGAGAACCAGGTGTCGAGCACGTCCGGGTCTTGCGAGAGGTCGTCCGTGCCCGCGGCGCGCCGCGCGTCCTCTTCGGTGCGCGCGACGTAGACACGGCCCGCCTCGTCGTACCAGGCGGGTATTCGGTGGCCCCACCAAAGCTGCCGCGAGAGCGTCCAGTCGTAGAGCCCCGCGAGCCAGTCCTCGTAGACCTTCTCGTAAGGCACGCGCGGCACGAAGCGCGGCTCGTGCTTCTCGCGTATCAGCTCAAGCGGCTCGCGCCCAAGCTCGGCCTGCTTCAGGAACCACTGCGTCGAGATGAGGGGTTCGATTACAGTCCGGCAGCGTCCGCACTTTGTTATCGCGAACTCGTAATCGACGACCTTCTCAAGCAGCCCCGCCTCTTCGAACTTCTTAACGACAAGCTCTCGGGCTTCATAACGGTCTAAGCCTTCGAACTCCGCGCCCGACCCCGCGGTCATGCGCGCGTGCTGGTCGATGACCGTCACCTGCGGGAGGTCGTGGCGCTTGCCGAGCGCGTAGTCCGCGGGGTCGTGCGCGGGCGTGACCTTGACAGCGCCCGTGCCGAACTCGGGGTCAACGAACTCGTCCGCGACGACGGGAATCTCCCGGCCGACAATCGGGAGTATGAGAGTCCGCCCGACGAGGTCTTGATAGCGCTCGTCCTTCGGACTCACCGCGACGGCCGTGTCGCCGAGCATCGTCTCGGGGCGCGTCGTGGCGACCGTGACGCGGCGGTCTGAGCCTTTGACGGGGTACTGCAAGTAGTAGAGCTTGCCCGCCTGCGACTCCTTGTCCACTTCCAAATCCGAGAGCGCGGTCTGGTCTTTCGGGCACCAGCTAATCATGCCGGGGCCGCGGTAGATTAAGCCCCCCTCGTAGCAGCGCACGAAGAACTCGCGCACGGCGCGCGAGAGGCGCTCGTCCATCGTGAAGCGCTCGCGCGACCAGTCCACGCTCGCGCCCTCGCGGCGCATCTGCCTCAGAATTTCGCCGCCGGACTGCTCCTTCCACTTCCAGACGCGCCCGATGAACTCCTCGCGCCCGAGGTCGTGGCGCGTCCTGTTCTCTTCCTTCTTCAACTGCCGCTCGACGACTATCTGCGTGGAGATGCCCGCGTGGTCGGTGCCGGGGAGCCAGAGCGTTCTGTAACCACGCATGCGGTGGTAGCGCGTGAGCACGTCCATGATGGCGTGCTGCAAGGCGTGGCCCATGTGGAGCGAGCCCGTCACGTTCGGGGGCGGGATGACGATTGAGTAGACGGGCGCGGACGCGTCCTTGTTAGCCTCGGGCGCGAAACAACCCTCGCGCTCCCAGCGCGCGTAGTGACTCTCCTCCGCCTGCTTCGGGTCGTATGTTTTGGGGATTTCCATGACCTTCTGATTATACGAAGCGAACACGCAAAAGGGAAAAAGGCTGAGAAGCAGGCATCACGGTCGCGACGGGAGTCAGCCGAAAATCCCCGGAGGGGATGAAGACAATAGCCGG
>Ga0126311_10001929_pt1 | contig 10225 bp, 8 predicted proteins | sample Plot61_FD_92539 | JGI IMG/M metagenome (GOLD analysis project Ga0126311, IMG submission 92539) | Serpentine soil microbial communities from UC McLaughlin Reserve, CA, USA - Plot61 | ecosystem: Environmental > Terrestrial > Soil > Grasslands | place: USA: UC McLaughlin Reserve, Lake County... | reverse complement strand
CACCCCCGCTGGCGCAGCGTCTGGCCGCGGGACGCGAGCTTCGTGGCCGTAGCCTTCGCCGCGACCGGCCACCACGAGCTCTCCTACGAGGTTCTCTCCTTCCTCGCCGCCGCACAAGAGCCCGACGGAGCGTGGGAGGCCCGTTATGACGCCGCTGCGACCCCGGTGCTCGACGGGCGGCCCCGGCAGCTCGACGCCGTAGGCTGGTTTACCTGGGCTACCTGGTACTGGTTTGTCACCGCGGAGCGCGGCGACAGCGCGCAGGAGCGCGCCGAGACGCTGTGGCCCGCCACGCGCGCCGCAGCCGATGCCGCGGCGACCTCGCTCGGGGCCGACGGTCTGCCGCCCGGCGGCGCGGATTACTGGGAGGTCGAGACCTGGAGGCCGAACCTCGGGACCGCCGCTCCCCTGAGGACTGGCTTGCGCGCCGCAGCGGACCTTGCGCGCAGGCTCGGCCACGAGTCGGATGCCCGGCGTTACGCGGCGGCGGCCGAGCGTCTCGACGCTGGGATAGCACGCGAGTTCGCCCCGGCGGGCTACCAGCGCACGACCAACCCCCGCAGCGGCGCCGACGCGGCCGTCAACTTCCTCGCCCCGCCGTTCGCGCCGCCCGACGCGCGGGTCGAGGCGGCGATAGCCGACGCGGCAGAGCGGCTGCGCGCGCCGAACGGCGGCGTCCTGCCGGGTGAGAGGTGGCCGCAGGACCCGAGCGTCGCCTGGACCCCCGAGACGGCTCTCTTCGCCCTCTCCGCATCAGCCGCCGGCGACGGGGAAGAGGCCGATCACTGGTTGGGCTGGCTCGCGACCCACCGCACGAGCCTGGGGGCGTTCCCCGAGAAGGTGAGCGGCGACGGCGAGCCCAAAGCCGCAGCTCCCCTGGGCTGGACCGAGGCCATCGTGCTGCTCGCGCTGGCCGCGAAGGACGAGCCATTGCCCACGCCGCCCGTCCCGCAGCGGGTACCCGTGGAGACGGACGAGCGCCCGCTCCTGCCGGTCGTCGGGACTCTGCTCTGCGCGGGTGTTCTGGCAGCGTTGGTTGCCGGCAGGAAGGTTGCTACTCGACCTCGATGTCGTCCCGGGCCCGGATCCGGCCGGCTTTGATCACCCGCGCGCAGATGCCGCCGCGCCCTCTCAAAGCACGCGTCATCCCCGGCTCACTCAGGTCCTGGACGTGCCTGCACGGCGGGCGCGGCCTGTCGTACTCGAGTACTGCCTCCCCGACGCGGAACCTCTTGCGGCGCAGATCTCCTAACCTAATCCCGCGCGTGATGATGTTGCGCCGGTGCTCGCCGTTCTTGACGCGGATGCCTAGCTCGCCCTCTATGTAGTCGAGGTCTTCGGACTCGATCAGGGTGACCTGGCATACGTCGCCGTAGCGCGTCCAGAACCCCGTCCCCTCACAGTAACGGTCGCTCTCGATCCCGCAGCCCTCGATGGTTCGCACCTCCTCGACTCGCTCCATCGCCGCGCTGCCCTCGCCGGTCACGTAGATCTCCTCGACCACACCCTTCATCTCGCGCTCCTTCCCGTTCCGGCAGCCGGCCTCAGGAAGCCAGGGTATCGACGCCGTAGCGGCTCATCCGCGGGTCTCCGGTCAGGAGGACCAGGCCCTCTTTCATCGCCTGCGCTACCAGCATCCGGTCGAAAGGATCGTCGTGGTGACGCGGCAAGGCGCCGGCCGTGTAAGCGTGGGATACCGTCATCGACAGCGGCTCGAAGCGGTTGAGATCGATCTGGCGCAAGAGGTCGGAGGGCACCTCTAGCTTGCCAAGCTGCTGCTTGATGGAGATCTCCCAGACGGTGGCGGCGCTCACAAACACCGAAGAGCCCGGATCTGAGATGCCGGCCCTGGCCTCCTCGCCAAGGGAGGGATCGTCCGCCAACCACCACAGCAGAACGTGCGTGTCGAGCAAGAGCCTCACGGACGCTCGCCGCGAAAGGCAGCGGCCACTTCGTCCGGTAGCTCGTCGAAGTCATCGGCGATCCGGATTCGCCCTTTCCATCCGCCAGGAACCCGGGGCGTATCATCCTCGCGGTAGGGGACGAGCCTGGCAACCGGCTTCCCCGCTTTGCCGATCACCACCTCCTCACCGCGCATGACCCGCTCCACGAGACGTGAAAAGTGCGTCTTGGCCTCGTGTATGTTTACGACCATCCTATCTCTCCAACACTGACTAGATGGACTAAGCCCGCTTAGTCTAACGTACGTTCGGCGCGGGTGCCACGTTCCTGGAGAACGAGCAACGCGCGGTGTTCAACCTCCCGGGCGCCCGTACCCTCCGCCGCCCGGGGTGCGGACGGTAACCACGTCCCCCTCTTCCAGTTCCCGGCCCACCTTGGGTGGTAGCTCCTCGCCGTTGAGGAGGTTCTCGCCTACCTTCCCCGTCTTTCCACCCTGAGCGCCGCGCGGAGGGTGACGCCTGCGGTCGGTGAGGAGGGAGAGGCTGGCCGGTTCCAGGACCTTCACGGAGCGCTCGATGCCGTCGCCGCCGCGGTGCTTGCCCTCGCCGCCGGAGCCGTAGATGAGCTCGTAGTGCTCGATGCGCATCGGATACTCGAGTTCGAAGGCCTCGATGGGGGTGTTGAGGGTGTTGGACATGCCGATGTGGACGCCTGAGGGGCCGGGGCCCTTCGAGGAGGCGCCCTGGCCGCCGCCGACGGTCTCGTAGTACGTCCAGCCTCCGTTACCTGACCCGCCGATGATTGTGTTGTTCATCGTGCCCTGGCCCTGCGCAGGGACGTCTTCCGGGGCGAAGCTGGAGAGGGCCGCAAGGACGGTGTCGGCGATGCGGTTGCTCGTCTCGACGTTCCCCGCGACGACCGCCGCAGGGTACCTGGCGTTAACCAGGCTGCCCTCAGGGGCCTTAATCTCGAGGGGCGCGTAGGTTCCGGCGTTGGCGAGGATGTCTTTGGGGAGGAGGACGCGTAGAGCGAAGTAGCACGCCGAGCGCGTCACAGGGAGAGGGCAGTTGATGTTGCCGCGTACTTGGTCCGCGGTACCGGCGAAGTCGATGGTCATGGAGTCGTCGTGTATCGTGACGGTTGCTCTTATGGGGAAATCGTCGTCTGTTATGCCGTCGCCCTCCATGAAGTCTTCGGCCTCGTGCTCGCCGTCTGGCAGCTCGCGGATAGCCTCGCGGGTGCGCCTTTCAGCGTAGGAGACAACCTCATCGAAGGCCGCAAGGACAACCTCTTTGCTGCGGCGCTCGATCAGCTCGCCTACACGCTCTTCGGCGATGTTGTTCGCGGCGATCTGGGCTCGGAGGTCGCCGCGCCTCAGGTCGGGGGTGCGAACGTTGGCGAGCAGGAGATCGAGGACGTCGTCTACGTACTCGCCTCCCCGTACCAGACGCACTGGGGGGATGATGATCCCCTCCTGGAAGATCTCGCGCGAGTCGGAGGGCATGGAGCCGGGCCGCATCCCGCCGACGTCTGAGTGGTGCGCCCGCGTGACGGCGTAGCCGAGTATCTCTCCTTCGTAGGCGACGGGGGAGACGAGCGTTATGTCTGGGAGGTGCGTGCCGCCCGAGTAGGGGTCGTTTATGGCGAAGACGTCCCCCGGCTCGGGGTCGCTGCGCATGATGGCGGCGACCGCTTCCGGCATCGCCCCGAGGTGGACGGGGATATGCTCTGCCTGGGCGACCATGTTGCCTTCTGCGTCGAAGAGGGCGGTGGAGCAGTCGCGCCGCTCCTTGATGTTCGATGAGTAGGAGCCCCGGATCAGGACCGCACCCATCTCCTCGGCTATGCCCGCCAAAGCGCTCGCCAGCACCGAGAGCGTTACGGGATCCAACCTCACCTCGCTCATGCGCTCTCCAACACTAATGTTCCTACGCCGTCCACGGCCCCCCTCCAGCCGGGCCGCACGACGCAGGTGGACTCCCTGAACTCGACTATCGCAGGGCCCTCTACCTCCGAACCCTCGCCCATCCTCTCCCGGTCGTACACCGGCACCTCCCGCCACTCGCCGTCGAAGTTCGCCTCCCGGCGCTCCGATACGGCCTCACCCTCCGCCGCTGGCTCGTCCAGCCCCGGCTTCTCGACCGGGACGGTGGCTATAAGGCGCAGGTTCACCAGCTCCACAGGCTCGTCGTCCATCCGGTAACCGTATCGCTGCTCGTGCGCGTCGTGGAAGCGCTCCTCGAGCTTCTCCAGAGGATCGGCCTCGACCGTCAGCTCGAATGACTGTCCCCTGTAGCGCAGGTCCGCCCTGCGGGTGAACTCGGGACCTTCGAGGTCCTCGGAGGCTATGTTCTCCATGTCCTCGAACTTCTCCTCGAACTCGCCGGCGTCCACCTCTTCGAGGGGCGCGAGGTAAGGGCGCACGTAGTCGCGCCTGACGTCTGAGATGGCGAGGCCGAGGGCGGAGAGCACGCCGCCCGCGCGCGGGACGAGGACGGTCTCCATGCCGAGCTCCTCGGCCAGGGAGCAGGCGTGCATCCCGCCTGCGCCGCCGAAGGCCAGCAGGGCGAATTCGCGGGGGTCGAGGCCGCGCTCGACGCTGATCACACGCAGCGCACGCACCATCTCTGCGTTCGCCACACGCACGATGCCGAGAGCCGTTTCCTGCGTGTCCAGGCCGAGTCTCTCTCCCAAACGCTTCAGGGCCTTCTCCGAGAACTCGCGCTGCAGGACGACCTCGCCGCCGAGCTCGGCCCCGTCGCGGAGGTACCCTAGAAAGAGGTTGGCGTCTGTCACGGCGGCCTCCTCTCCGCCCATGCCGTAGGCGGCCGGCCCTGGCTCTGCTCCCGCCGAGTGGGGGCCGACGCGCAAAGCTCCGCCCGCGTCGGCCCAGGCTATGGAGCCCCCGCCGGCGCTCACGGTGTGCACGTCCACCATCGGGAGCTTTATGGGGACGCCGGCGACGACGGTCTCCGTTGTCGTCTGCGCCTCACCGCCGATGATGGGGGCGACATCGGTGCTCGTCCCGCCCATGTCGAAGGTCAGGAGGTCCTCGTAGCCGCCAAGGGAGCCCACGTAGGCGGCTCCGACGACCCCGCCCGCAGGTCCCGAGAGGACGCAGCCCGCGGCGTCCTCTATAGCGTCGTCTATCCGCGTCACTCCGCCAGAGGACTGCATGATCAGGGGCGGGGGGACGCCAGACTCTTGGGCCTTGCCAGCCAGGTTCTTCAGGTAGGCGGCGAGCCTGGGCGCCAGGTAGGCGTCGGCCGCGGTCGTGGAGAAGCGCTCGTACTCCCTGAACTCTGGGAGCACCTCGCTGCTCAAAGAGACGTGTACGTCGGGGAGCGCCTCCCGCAGCGCCTCGCCGACCCGCTCCTCGTGCTCCGGGTGCGCGAACGCGAAGAGGAGGCACACGGCGACAGCTTCGACCTCGGCCTCCTCTATGGCGGAGACGGCGTCCTGTAGGCTTTGATCGTCTAGCGGCAAGATCTCGCCCTCAGGGCCCATCCTTTCTGTGACGGTGAAGCGCAGCTCGCGCGGGACGAGGGGGGGAGGACGGTCGGCGCTAAGGTCGTAGAGAGAAGGGCGGTTCTGGCGCGCGATCTCCAGCACGTCCCTGAAACCCTGCGTCGTTACGAGCGCTATCCTGGCGCCGCGGCGCTCGAGGAGGGCATTCGTCGCCACCGTCATCCCGTGGGCGAGGGCCGAGACTGCTTCAGGCTTCACCTCTGAGGTCTTCACCGCGTTCATCACGCCCTCCGACTGGTCTCGCGGCGTTGAGGGGACCTTCGCCGTGACGAGCGTCCCGTCTGAGAGGGCCACCAGGTCGGTGAACGTGCCGCCGACATCCACGCCGAGCCGTGTCTCGCTCAAGTCGCTATCCCTGCTCGGCGACGAGTCGGCGTTCCTGCGGTTCTTCTGCGTAGATGTCTTTGCGGTAGGTCTCCGCCGCGAGGGCGTAGCATACGACGCTCAGGGCGCAGAGCGCGGCGACGTAAGCGGCGATCAGGGTCGTCCCGCCCTGCGGGTAGAGCCAGGTGGCGACGAGCGGCGCCAGGGCGCCCCCGAAGATGCCCGAGACCTGGTAGCTGAAAGAAGCCCCACTGTAGCGGACGCGCGTGCCGAAGAGTTCGGCGTAGAAGCTGCCCTGAGCGCCGTAGACCGCGGCGTGGGCGATCGAGAGCCCGACGATGGTGGCGAGGATGATCAGGATCGTAGACTTCGTGTTGAGCAGCCCGAAGAACGGGAACATCCAGATCCCCAACAGCGCCGCCCCTCCTATGAGGATGGGTTTTCTGCCTACCCGGTCGGAGAGAGAGGCGAAGGAGGGTATGGTGAAAATCTCGATCAGTGCGGCGATGGAGACCGCGAGCAGGCCAATGTTCTGCGAGAGGCCGAGGTTCGCGGAGATGTGGGTCAGCGAGTACACAGCGAGTATGTAGAAGGCCGCGTCTATGCCGATGCGCGAGCCCACGCCCAGAGCCACGTTCTTCGGATAGGTCCTGAGCACGTCCACTATGGGCATCCTGGCCTCGGTCCCCGTCTCTCGCACCTGGCTGAACGCCGGGCTCTCGTAGATCCTCAGGCGGATAAAGAGCCCGACGGCTATTAGGATAATGCTAAGCAGGAACGGCACCCTCCATCCCCAGACCTCGAACGCGTCGCCTGTGATGGCGGAGACGGCCGCGAAGACACCCGTCGCGAGCACGAGACCAGCCGGGGCCCCCATCTGCGGCCAGCTACCGTTGAGCCCCCGCTGTTCTGGAGGGGAGTGCTCGACCGCCATAAGCACCGCCCCGCCCCACTCGCCGCCGAGCCCCAGGCCCTGGGTGAGGCGCAGCACGACGAGCAGTATCGGCGCCCAGATACCTATCTGATCGAAGCTCGGCAGCAACCCGACCAGGAAGGTTGCGACGCCCATGATCAGGAGCGTGGTGACCAGCATCGCCTTGCGCCCGATCCTGTCCCCGTAGTGGCCGAAGATGACGCCCCCTAAGGGCCTGGCGGCGAAGCCGACGGCGAAGGTGGAGAAGGATAACAGGGTCCCCGCCAGCTCGCTGAACTCCGGGAAGAACAGGGCTGGGAAGACCAGGGCGGCCGCGGTGCCGTAGATGAAGTAGTCGTACCACTCGATCGTGGTGCCGATAAAGCTCGATACGACTACCTTCCGGATCGAGGTCGGCACCCCCGTGTCCTCGCCGCCTACCCTCTCCATGCTTCCCCCTCCCCTCCCCTGGAATCCCCTCTTCAAACCCTGCCTGTACTATTCTGTCAAACCTCATACCCCGCGTCCACGAAGGGCGGAGCCGACTCTACCTCTCTAGCTGGCCGCCGACTCCCTGGCCTCTGCGACGAGGCGGCGTTCCTCGGCCCGGATCTCCGCGAGGTCCGTCAGGTAGGTCTCCGAGAGCAGCGATATACAGACGAAGCTCACGACGGCTATCGCTAGGACGTAGAGGGATATAGACCAGGAACCCCCCGAAGACGCCGCCAAGGTTGTAGCTGACGGCGGCTCCGCTGTGAGAGGGCGATGAGGAAGGGGTTCCCCGTATTTATGAGCCAGAACAGGGGGAACGCCAAGAGCCCTGCTAGCGCAGCCGCCAACAGCACAGGCTCCGCCGGCCCCCGCGGTCGGAGAGCGCGGCGAAGACCAGCACCCCCACAACCCTATGATGGCGACGGCAATCATGGTGCACTAGAGCAGGGTGGTGCTCGGCAGCCCGAGCTGGTCGGTCCCGTAGGAGAGCGAGAAGGCATCGACGTCGTCTCCCGCCCCACATTATCGCCTGCGACCCTCTCCCGTCTCGCTACCTCTCCCAGCCGTCTTCTTCGACCTCATTTGTGTGTTGGCCGAGCGTGGGGGGAGGGCGTCGTATCGGCGGTCGTTCCCCGTCGACGAGCACGGGCGAGGCTAGCATCTGGAGCATGCCGGCCAAGGGATGCTCCACTTCCCGCAGCATGTCCGTGCTCGAGAGGTGCTCGTCCGAGAGCGCCTCGGCGAGCGTGTTGACCGGCCCGCAGGGGATCCCGACACCCCGGATTGTCTCGACACATTCGTCGGCTGTCCGTCTCGAAAACTCCCCTTGCAGCACCTCGACCAGCTCCTCCCGGTTCGCCACCCGGCCGGGGTTCGCGGCGTAGCGCTCATCCTGCGCCAGGTCTTCGCGGCCGATAGCCTCGCACAGCCTCTCGAACTGGACGTCGTTGCCAACGGCTACGGCGATCTGCTTGTCCGAGGCGTCGAAGGTCTGGTAGGGGACTATCGTCGGGTGAGCGTTGCCCATGCGGCCCTTGTCCTCACCGGAGACCAGGTACTCCTGGCCCCGGTTGGCGAGCCATGAGAGGGTAGCCTCGAAGAGCGGCACCTCGATGCGCGCGCCCTCGCCGGTAGTTTCGCGCTTGCGCAACGCCGCCAGGATCGCGGTCGCGGCGTACAGGCCGCAGACGATGTCCGCGATCGCGACGCCCACCTTCGTCGGTTCGCCGTCTGGTTCCGGGAAGCCGGTTATCCCCATGATGCCCGCTCGGGCTTGCACCAGGAAGTCGTAACCGGGACGCTCCTCGTCCTTCCCCGGCCCGAAGCCGGTGATGGAACAGAAGATGAGGCCGGCATTTGCCTCCCTTAATGCCTCGTAGCCGAGACCGAACTTTTCCAGGGCGCCGCGCTTCATGTTCTCGATCACGACGTCCGCCCCGGTGGCGAGCCTCTTGACCTTCTCCAAGCCCTCCGGCTCTTTGAGGTCCACCCCGATCGAACGCTTGTTCCGGTTGACGGACAGAAAGTAGGCGGACTCGCCGCCGGCGAACGGCGGGCCCCATTGGCGGGTGTCGTCGCCGCGCTCGGGGTGCTCGACCTTGACCACGTCCGCCCCGAGGTCCGCCAGCACCATCGTCGCGTATGGCCCGGCCAGGACCCGTGAGAGGTCGAGGACCTTCACGCCTTCGAGGGGCAGGTTCACGCTCGCGTATCCGGATGGTCGTCTATGAGGAAGAGCCGCGTCGGGCCGAGGGCGAGGTTGCGGCCCCGGTGCGCCCCGTCGCCAAGAGTCGCAGGCGAGAGCAGGAACGCTTCGCCCTCGGAAGCTCGCAGCGGTTCGCGGCCGTCGTCGAACTCGTACTCGATCTCACCCTCAACGACGTAACCGCGGTGACCTTCTTCGCACCACTCCTCGCGCCTCACCCCCTCGCTGTACCGGACTATTGCCCAGCGGGCTCCCTCCACCTCGGCCTCCCTGGCCCGGATGCCGGGCGCGTCGTCGGTCCACTCCATCTCCCCAAACGGTACGTTCATCGCTTCTCCCATGCCCGCAGTTTAGCGACCCGGCCTCGTATTTGTGTGAGAATTCAGTCGCGCAGCGGATATAAGGAGAGGCGGAGCCATGACCACAGCACAGACGGACCGCGGGACGGGCGGGGATGGGCGGGCGACGGGACTTCCCGGCCCGCACGACTTCCTGAACGTGGACGCCAACCTCTCCGACGAGGAGCGGAGGGTCAGGGCCGAGGTCCGCTCCTTCGTCGAGGAGAGGATACGGCCCAAAATAAAGGACTGGTGGGAGAGGGCCCACTTTCCGCGCGAGCTCGTACCCGAGATGGGCGCCTTGGGTGTGCTCGGGATGCACTTGAAGGGCTACGGCTGCGCCGGCAAGAGCGCGGTCTCATACGGCCTGGCGTGCATGGAGCTGGAGGCCGGCGACTCGGGGTTGAGGACCTTCGTCAGTGTGCAGGGATCGCTGGCGATGAGCGCGATCCACAAGTTCGGCTCCGAGGAGCAGAAGGAGAGATGGCTCCCGCCTATGGCCCGTGGCGCCGCCATAGGGTGCTTCGGCCTCACCGAGCCCACCGCAGGCTCCGACCCCGCCAGCATGAAGACCTTCGTCCGCAGGGATGGCTCGGACTGGGTGCTGAACGGCGAGAAACGCTGGATCGGGATGGGAACCATCGCTGATGTGGCGGTAGTTTGGGCCAGGACCGACGAGGAAGGCAATCCCATCCGCGGCTTCCTCGTCCCAACCGACGCCCCCGGCTTCTCTGCTAGAGACATAACCGGCAAGCTGTCCATGCGCGCCTCGGTGCAGTGCGACCTCTCCTTCGAGGATGTCCGTCTCCCCGAAGGGGCGATGCTGCCTGGCGCCGAGGGCCTCAAGGGTCCCTTCGCGTGCCTCAACGAGGCACGCTACGGCATCGTCTGGGGCTCGATGGGCGCGGCCAGGGACTCCTTCGAGTGCGCTTTAGAGTACGCCACAGAGCGCGAGCAGTTCGGCAAGCCCGTGGCCGCCTTCCAGCTCACCCAGGAGAAGCTCGTCAACTTGATGCTCGAGGT
>Ga0126311_10001928_pt1 | contig 10228 bp, 7 predicted proteins | sample Plot61_FD_92539 | JGI IMG/M metagenome (GOLD analysis project Ga0126311, IMG submission 92539) | Serpentine soil microbial communities from UC McLaughlin Reserve, CA, USA - Plot61 | ecosystem: Environmental > Terrestrial > Soil > Grasslands | place: USA: UC McLaughlin Reserve, Lake County... | reverse complement strand
TCCAGGCGGCGAAGGAATTCTCATCGGCAGTGTTGATCGAGGAGATGCTTGCCGGTCGAAACTATCGCGTCGTGATTGTGGGCGGTCGCATGATTGCGGCAAGCGAGCGTCTGCTTCCAAAGGTCACCGGCGACGGCGTGAGCGCCATCCGCGACCTGATCGCAACTGAAAACCGAAACCCGCTGCGGGGCGACGGTCATGAAAAACCTCTGACGAAGATCAAAGTCGATTGCGATGTAATCACGCACTTGCAGCACGCCGGCATGTCGCTCGACACGGTTCCGAAGCGCGGCGAACAGGTCACCCTCTCAAATCGATCAAATTTATCCACCGGGGCAACAGCGCAGGACGTTACAGACAAAATTCATCCGAGTATCGCGCGCATGTGTGAACGCGCTGCACGACTGATCGGCCTCGATGTGTGTGGAGTTGATTTAGTGATTCCCGACATCGCAACGCCGATGACGAGCGGCGGAGTCATCGAGATAAATGCATCGCCTGGTCTGAGGATGCATCACTTCCCGTCTGCCGGAATGCCGCGCGACGTGGGCCAGGCAGTTGTCGATGCGATCTTTCCGCCGGGCTCGGCGAGTCGCATTCCGATCATTTCCATCACTGGAACGAATGGGAAGACGACGGTCACGAGGATGATCGGTCACGTGCTGAGCACGACTGGACTGTGCGTCGGAATGACTACTACTGATGGCATCTATATCGACGGCGAGCGCGTTGTGGACGGCGATACGACTGGACCACAGTCTGCGCGTGTCGTGTTGGGCGATCCGGCCGTCGAAGCAGCGGTGCTGGAAACCGCACGCGGTGGGATCCTGCGACGCGGTCTCGGTTACGACTGGTCTGACATCGGCGTGATGACGAACATCAGCGAGGACCATATCGGGCAGGACGGGATCAAATCAGTTGAAGACGTTGTCTACATCAAGTCGCTCGTCGCTGAGCGGGTGAAAGAAGGCGGCACGCTGATTTTGAATGCCGATAATGAGCACCTCGCGAAGTTGATGGAGTGCAAGCGTGTAAACAGAGTTCCGAAGAGGATTGTTTACTTTACGCTCGACGAAAACAATCCGCTCGTGAAGGACCATTTGCAATCCGGTGGCACTGCCTACTTCGCCAGGAACAAAGGCATGATTGAGGCGATTGGCGAGACGCAGCGCAATATGGCCGATGTTTCGATGTTGCCGGTGATGATGAACGGCGCCGCGGATTTTCAACTGAGTAACCTGCTGGCGACGATTGCCGCGTGCCGCGCGTATGGTATCGAGCAGGACGTGTTGCTAAAGAGCCTCATCAACTTTTCGAGCTGCGGAAACAATCCCGGTCGCGCGAATCTTTACCGCTTGAACGGCGGTCACGTTTTGGTCGATTACGGCCACAACACCGACGCGTTCGATGCGATTTGCCGGATGACATCGCAGTGGGACGACCGGCAGGTCACGGGAATCATAACCGTGCCTGGCGATCGCGACGACTCGCTCATCGATCGTGCGGCTCGTGCGGCGGCGAAAGGATTCAACAAAGTGATCGTTCGGGAAGACCACGACTTGCGCGGGCGCAAGCCGGGCGACGTCGCGAACATTCTCTGTCGGGCGATTCGTGAAGAGTCGCCGGCGACGGAGTGTGAAGTGATCCCCGATGAAATAGAGGCGCTGCGACAGGCGGTAAGTCGCATGGTAAAGAACGAAGTGATCGTCGTGTTTTATGAAGAGCTGCAAGCGGTTCAGACCGCGTTGCAGGAATTGGCAGCGCAACCTGTTGTTGCATTGCCGCCGCCGGTCAAACAGGAACGCCCGTTCAGGCGTTTCGCGGCGCCGCGAGCGCCCGTTGATCGGTCGCGACGATTGGGTAAGAGATCCGTCCCGGCCACGCCGCCGGCGTAAGCAGTTCGTAATTGTAGGGGCGGCCCCTCAGTGGCCGCCCCTGCGCGGAAACACAATGTGGGATCAGGGGGCGGCCACGGCGGGCCGCCCCTACAGTTACAACGGTGGAGGGTTATGTTCACGCTGATCGAGCAAGGGGAGGTTTTTGGACCAGAGCCATTGGGCAAGACTTCTGTCTTGTTGAATGGCGGCTCCATTCTCAAGATCGGTGAAATCAATGCGTCGACCGTCGAACAGTTGGGTATTCCGCTCGACGTGATCGACGCCTCGAATTGCATCGTCACGCCAGGACTAATCGATCCACACCAGCATCTTCTCGGCGGCAGCGGCGAAGAAGGCTTCAGTTCTCAAACACCCGAGATTAACGCCAGCGAGGTCATCTCCGCGGGCATTACGACCGTCATCGGTTGTCTCGGCGTCGATACCACGATGAAGACGATGGCCGGACTGCTTGCGCGGGCCAAAGCATTAAAGGAAGAAGGTCTCAGCGCATTCATCTGGAGTGGCGGTTACAACGTGCCGCCCACCACGATCACCGGCACAATTCGCGACGACATCATGTTTATCGAAGAGGTGCTCGGCGCCGGCGAGATTGCTATCTCTGATCAACGCTCAACTGACCCCACGCCGCAGGAACTCGCACGCGTCGTAAATGACACTTACGTCGGCGGACTGCTCAGCAAGAAAGCGGGTGTCACGCACTTCCACGTTGGCGAAACTGATACTCGACTCAAACTGCTGCATCAACTCATCGACGAGTTTCACACGCCGCCGCAGTGCATTTACGCCAGCCACGTCGAACGCAACAAGAAACTGATGCGTGATGCGATTACGCTGACGCGTTCCGGTTGTTTTGTAGATCTCGACACGGCGGGCGAAGACGTTTCTGAGTACATCTGTTTCTATTTTGACAACGACGCCGATCCCGAACAGCTAACGCTGTCTTCCGACGCGGGACTAACCAGCGCGTCCAACTTACTCGATCAGATTAGGTCGGCGCGCGAGCGAGGATGCATCGAGTTTCCGCGTTTGCTGGCGCTCGTGACGAAGAACACCGCGAAGGTCCTGAAGCTCCAAAACAAGGGCGAGCTTGCAGCCGGCAAAGCCGCCGACGTGCTCGTGCTGAAGGCAGACTCGCTCGAGTTGAGGGAAGTGATCGCGGGAGGTAAGCGTTTGTTCCGCGGGGGGCGTCTTGATTTCAAAGAGAGTTATTTGGAGAAGAGCAATCGTGTCGTCAATCTTGTTGGAGCTGAATCCTGAGGAAGCAACTCGTTATCGAACCGAGCGCGATCCGCTCGGCGAGAAGCGTGTGCCTGACGACGTGCTCTACGGCGTGCAGACGATGCGCGCCCTCGAGAATTTTCAGATCAGCCGGCTACGAATGGATCACTCGCTGATCACCGCGTTCGCGGAGATCAAGAAAGCGGCCGCTGCCGCCCATCTGGAACTCGGCGATCTCGACGAGCCGATTGGCACCGCAATCATCCACGCGGCGGAGGAACTGATCGAAGGGCAGTGGAAGGAAGAGTTTGCACTGGATGTGTTTCAGGCAGGCGCGGGCACGTCGTACAACATGAACGTCAACGAAGTCATCGCGAACCGGGCGCTCGAGATCCTCGGACGCGCGCGTGGTGATCACGAAGTCATCGAGCCGAACGACCATGTAAACAAGGGGCAGTCAACAAACGATGTGATGCCGACGGCGATGCGGATCGCGTCTGTACGTGGATTGAGACAGCTCGTCGAAGCGTTGCGCGAGCTCGAGAAGTCACTCGCGAAGAAGGCGGATGAGTTTGCGCAAATCGAGAAATCTGGCCGGACGCACTTGCACGACGCGGTGCCGATGAAGCTCGGCGATGAATTCCTCGCATACGCGGAAAACACTCGTCGCGCAAGTGACCGTTTAACTTCGATCGAAGAGTCGCTGTTGGAAGTACCGCTTGGGGGCACGGCTGTCGGAACGGGCACGAATGCTTCACCGAACTACGCGAAGCTCGCGGTTTCAAAGCTGCGGGACCTTGCGGGGCTGCCGCTCAAAGAGTCGAAACAACGTGTCGCATTGCAACAGAGTCTCGGCGACTTCATGGCGCTGTCTGCTGGTCTATCCTGCCTGGCAGTTGAACTGTCAAAGATTGCGAACGATCTGCGCCTGCTGAACTCCGGGCCACACACGGGCTTCAACGAGATCGAGTTGGCTGCCCTTCAGCCGGGTTCGAGCATCATGCCGGGGAAAGTGAATCCCGCGGTTGCGGAGATGCTCAACATGGTCAGCTTTCACGTCCTGGGGCATGACACAGCCATCACACACTGCGCGCACGCCGGACAGTTGGAGTTGAACGTGATGATGCCCTATGTGGCTTACGCACTGCTCGAGTCGTTGCATGTGATGCGAAACGCAGTTGCGACCTTTGACGAGAAATGTGTGCGACTGATCAAGCCACATCCGGAGAAGATGCGCGAGTACGCTGAGCGATCGGTGGGTGTTGCTGCGCTCTACAACGAAGAACGTGGTTTCATGGGTGCGGCGGAGCTGGCGAAGAAAGCCATTGAAACAGGCAAGAGCGTGAAAGAGGTTGTTGCAGAAGAGAACAAGGCGGAGTCGAACAATGGAAAGAAGTGATCGAACGTTAATCATCATTGGTGGCAAGGAAGATCGATCGAACAACAAGATCATTCTCGGAGAGGTTGCGAGAAGAATTGGTTCGGGCAAGCTCGTCGTGACGACTGTGGCGATGGCGAACGGCACTGATGAATTATTCGAGCAGTACGAGAGAGCGTTTCGCTCGCTTGGAGTCAAACACCTGTATAACCTCGAAATAAGCCACCGGGGAGAAGCTACGGTTCCGAGCAAAGTGAAAATACTGGACGACGCAGCCGGTGTCTTTTTCACCGGCGGTGACCAGCTCAAGATCACGAGCCAGATTGGAGATACGCCAATCTTCGAACGCGTGCGCGAGATCTACGAGGATGGCGGTGTGATTGCCGGTACGAGTGCGGGTGCTGCGGTCATGTCGGAGACCATGCTCGTAGAAGGTGGAGATGAGAATTCACACGTGATTGGCGACTCAGTCCGAATGGCTCCCGGGTTGGGGCTAATCGGTGGTCTGGTAATCGACCAGCATTTCATGGAACGTGGCAGGTTTGGCCGGTTAATCGGAGCAGTGGCCCAGAATCCGAAGAATCTCGGGGTTGGTATCGACGAGCAGACGGCGATCGTGGTCGAGAGAGGAAATGGATTTTACGTGCTGGGTTCGGGCGGTGTTTACGTGATCGACGGCACCGAGGTGACTTACTCCAACGTCGCTGAAGAAGATCAAAAGAAGACGTTGTCGATTTACAACGTCAGGATGCACATGCTCAGCCAGGGCGATCGTTTCGATCTCCTCAACCGCATGCCGCGGCAGATGCAGGGTCGCGCGGCGGAGAAGTTGCCGGAGAAGGAAGAGGAAGAGGCAGCACAACACGCATAAAATATCGTCTTGATGATTCTGATCCTGGAGAACCAACTGTAGGGGTGGCCCTCCGTGGCCACCCCTTCGATGACATGCTTTTAGGCTTCGGGAATGGCCACAGAGGGCCACCCCTACAGTTGCTCTCGTGATACCGAGTCCGGTAAAAAAGTGGCTTTTGGGCCGCGGAAGTGGTATAAGCAACCTACCGACAATCCCCTAAGCTGATGTTCGGTTGGCCCCAACCTCCGAATCGCCCTCGTCCGTGCGGGTTTTGCGTTCAACTCCTTTTCAAGGGGGTCTAGATGTTCAAATCACTCGCTCTGTCTGCTGCGTTGCTGCTGAGCATTGCGTGCGCCGGCCTGGCCCAGACTGCCGCAAATTACACCGATAATCCGACGAATACGCGCGCCGTCAACTCTTCACCTGAAGCCAAAGCCGAAGCTAAACGACTGTACAAAGAAGGCGTGAAATACGGTCTCGCCGGACTGTTCCCGCAAGCCGTCGAGATACTACAGCGCGCGGTGAAACTGGATCCCGAAAACGCGGATGTGCATTTCGCGTTGGGCCACGCGTTTTTCGATCTGAAGCAGTATCGCAATGCGATTGAGAGTTTAAAGGCTGCGGTCCAGCTCAACCCGAAAGATGTGGATGCGCGTGACCGGCTCGGCCTCGCACGCGCGATGCTTTGGGAACAGGACAACGCCAAACTGACTGCACAACGCCAGAACTCCGCGCCTCAACCTCAGCCGGTCGCCGAACAAGTTTCAATAAGTGTCAAAGTTCCGCCGGCGCCTGAAAAGGCAATCGACAAAGCTCCTGAAACAGTTTCTGATAAGGTTCCCGATAAAGCCGTAGATACTTCAGATGAAGTAAACGCCGCCGCAAAAGAATCAGCACTCACGAAGATTTACCGCGTTGGACCAAATGATGTGCTCGACATTCGCATCAATGACAACGCCTCACAATCAACTCTGTTCACGATCACAGCGTCAGGACTGTTGGAACACCCGATGCTCGCTCAACCGCTTCCCGCCGGAGGTCTAACGACGGATGAGATCGGCAGCCGGTTTGAAGACGAGTTGAAGCGACGTGCATTGCTGGACAATCCGAAAGTGTCCGTTGGCGTTCGTGATTACGCGAGTCACACGATTCTGGTGAGTGGTCTTGTAAAAGACTCAGGCACGAAGATCCTCAGACGTGAAGCGATTCCACTGTACGTTGTTGTTGCCGACGCGCAACCACTGCCCGAAGCAGCGCGTGTCAGCGTGCTGCGCAACGAGTCGAATCAGACGTTCGACATAGAGCTCACGGATTCGAGCGAGATGAATCTGCTTGTGCGTCCCGGCGACGTGATCACGCTGCATCCGAATGTCACGCAGTTTGTCTACATCGGAGGCGAAGTCAAGTCGCCCGGCGAAAAGATTTACCGACGTGGCCTGACTCTGACGCAGGCGCTCATCGCCGCCGGAGGCATTACGCCGAAAGCAAAAGAAGCACGGCTGGGACGTGACGATGGCAAAGGCTTTCTGGTCGTCACTCAGTTTAAGTTGAAAGACATCGAGTCGGGCAAAGCGCAGGATCCGGTAGTTAAGCCAGGTGACCGGATCATGATTAAGGAATGAGTATGTCTGCGAAATTGAGACAGTTGAATACGCCAACGGCTGATTTGTTGCGCGTTGCCGAGAACGGCGATGTTGACGAGTTGTTGCGATTGTTTCCGCGTATCGACGACGTCAATGTGCGCAATCGACATGGCATGACTGCGCTGATGAAAGCCGCGTTCTTCGGCCACGAGCCGATGGTGCGTGCGTTGCTCGAACGTGGTGCGGATCCGAACTTGACGCGCAACGATCGATTCACTCCGCTCGCACTCGCTGCGTTCTTTGGTCACGCTGAAACAGTGAAGACTCTGATCGAGTACGGTGCGAGGGCTGACGCGGTGACGCGTGCCGGTGCTTCTGCATGGACATGGGCTAAGGTTCGAACTTTTGACGAGGTTGCGCGGTGTCTCGAGACACACGCGCCGAAACCCGTGAGGGTTGCTCCGACGACACCGGTGCGAAATCCCCCAACACCGGTCGCGGTCACGCCTGCGTCGGTAAAGATGCTGAAGGATCCGCCTGAGATCTGGGATCTGGTCCACGAAGTGCCGCGCACTTTCAATCCACGATCGGCGTTCGTTTCACGACTTACGTCGATGAAGCGGACGTTTGCCCTCGGTGCGTGTGCAGCGGTGTTGTTGATAGCCGGGAGTGGTGTGGGCGCCTTGATGTTGCGGAAGTCGCAGCCGAGTAGTCTGGCGGCCGACATTCCGACGGCTCCCGTTGCCGCCGACACGTCTGTGAGCAGTCCGCCACCGGCACAAGCCGTCGTTGAGAGTCCGCCTGTTGAAATCGTGAATGACAATCACGCTCGCGCAGTTCCTAACAAGGGACGACTGCTGATCCGGCAGCCGCGAATCGCTCCTGTCTTGAGTGAAGCACCGGCGGAAAGCCCTGCCGAAAGAGTGGCGAGCAGGGAAGCACCGGCAGTTGCAACGCCGCAGTTTGAGTCATCAAAACCGTCTCAGCCGGTAGTGAAGGCAAATCCAGAGACCGCGGTTAGTCCACACCTGATCACGCCTTCGAAAAATGCTCCACCGAAGGGCAAAGTCATTCAGTGGCCTTAAGAATTTAGCCACAAACAGCAAAAAGCACATAGAGAGATCCGCGAACCGGCATTCTTCTTTATGTGCTTTTTGCGTTAACTAATACTCAGCAAATGCGTCGTCAGGATAGCAGTACAACCAACGCTCACCAGGTTGCGCTGACGCAATGACCGGATGACCACTCGCACGCGCATGCTTTGACGCATGCTTGTTTGGTGAACTGTCGCAACACCGCGTCGTGCCGCATTGCTGGCACGTGCGCAGGTGAACCCACTCCGCACCGATCTTCACACACTCTTCGCAAACGCTCCGCTTCGGTTGCTTGATATCATCAACCGCACCGATATGAACACATACTTCTATCGCCATCCAGCTAGTATACAGGCTGCGTGCGATAATCAACTCGCCGGCCGCGGCCGAAGTCCGGATCCAATTCCAATGGCTGATCCATCTTCGTCGAGGGGCCGCCGGAGTTATCACCGGCGCGTATAACAGCCGTCTCATCAACGAAAAACGATCTGATACCGGTGCTTCGGTAAGTGATCGGAACACCAACCACCGTAAATCCCGGGTAGTTCATTTCGTCAGTAGTCATTTCCACGGCGAAGTTGTAGCCGTTCTTAGTCCCTGTTGCGAGTGTCGAATCGATCAGCCCCTGTGTTGCAAGGTCTTTCAGTGTTCCATATTTGCCCTGGCCGGAAGTACTGTAATAGACCATTTCCGCTGATGCGATCGTTCGGAGTGACGCCATGGCTGAACCTTCGTTCGCAGCTCGACGTGCGGCGAGCAGGTTCGGGATCGCGATTGACGCAACAAGTGCCATGGGTACAACAGAGACCAGCGACACGATGCTCAACACGAGACCGGCGATGGCCATGCCCTTTCCGCCGTATTGCCATGGTTCGCGTTTGACCCGGCCCATCGCAATGCACGACAGGATGATGCCGGCGATGGCGCCGACACCGAGCAGGCCGAACGTGAAGAAACTGAGGATGCCGAGAACGAGAGCGAAAATCGCGAGTCCTTTTTTCTCGCCTTCCTGCTGGTCCCACTGGGCGTAGTTTGAGTTGTAAGCTGGTGTTGGAGTTGGGAGGTCGTGCGAACGCTGGCCGAGCGGGGCGCCACAAGCTTTGCAGTGCTCGACGTCTGACCAGCCCACAAAGCCGCATTCGACACATTTTGTACTCTTCATGGTTTGTTGTCCTCGAGATTGGGATGAAAGAGGCGGGTTTTCTGACGCGAATACGGGTGTCGGAGGTTAGCGCCAGTCACCCTTCAGATGGAAGGGCTGCAATCATAGTAGCGAGGTGCGGTTCAGGAGGTCAACCAAAATAGTAGACAGGATTTACAAGATTCTTCAGGATTATCATGTAAATCCTGTCCGAATCCTGCAAATCCTGTCTAAAAAACTACGTCTGAGCAAAGTTCGCACAGTTAACTACGAGGTCAACCAAAATAGTAGACAGGATTTACAAGATTCTTCAGGATTATCATGTAAATCCTGTTCGAATCCTGCGAATCCTGTCTAAAAAACTACCGTCTGAGCAAAGTTCGCACAGTTAACTACGACGCCGCGGCCGCGCTCTTTTTCTTGGCGCTTTCCTGTTGCATGTATTCCTTCATCGCTGCGATGTGTCCGGGGCTGCGCTGATCGGACCATGCCTCGAACCGTTGAGCCGCGGTTTCCAGATTTTTCAGCATGTTCGGATCCTTGTACGACTCACGAAACTGCCCGGCCACCGTTTTCAACTGCTCCCAAACAAAAAAGAACTCGCCGCTCGTTTCAAAGAAAAGATCTTCACTGAGCAGCCCGTAATTGAGCAGTGCGCACGCCTGCTCCCAGTATCCGATCACCATTCCGACGTTAATGCCCGTTTCCGTTCCGGGCGCCGCGATTTTCATCGCCTCTTCCATCGATTCGGCGCGGTAGTTCTGCTGAAACCAGTCGCGCGCCTGTCGCAATCTGGCCTCGCGCCGCAAATCATAAACTTGAAGGTGAAGTTGTGCTTGTTCATGCGTAGGTTTAGTTCCCATTAGCTTTCCTTTCTATTTGTCTGTCCGGGTCAACTTAATTGCTTCAACTCCCATAACGGGAGACATTCCACGTTTCAACCTTACGTCGAATGACGCAGGCTGAAATCGACATTCTTACCCCTTGAATTTTATTGACCCGGAAAGTACTTCAACTTTGTGACAAAAAAGTGACGGTACTAAGGACCTGACATCGTTCGCAG
>Ga0126311_10001927_pt1 | contig 10229 bp, 13 predicted proteins | sample Plot61_FD_92539 | JGI IMG/M metagenome (GOLD analysis project Ga0126311, IMG submission 92539) | Serpentine soil microbial communities from UC McLaughlin Reserve, CA, USA - Plot61 | ecosystem: Environmental > Terrestrial > Soil > Grasslands | place: USA: UC McLaughlin Reserve, Lake County... | reverse complement strand
GTAGTCAATGAAATTGGACCACCCCTCCGATGTCTGCTTTAAGCATAGCGCTATAAGCTTCGGAGTGCCCGACATGCCCCCGCCAGACGTGGGAAGGAGCATGGGTCCAATATCACTGCACAATGCTATAGAACGCTACTCGAAACGACCGACATCAAAGCACATAAAGTTGTCTTTCGGTCCTCCCTAGACAAGAAGCTGCCAAGCTCAAGTGCTGACAGGCGGAGGCGAAGCCGTAGCGTGCTGACTAGCGCGTGTAGCGGAAGGCTCTTGGCCTTCCGCTACACGCTTTAGGCTGGATCTCCGATACCGCCCGAACAGGTGGCTCCAGGCTCGGGAGTCTGCGGACCCTGTGCGTAGGCGTTGACAAACCGTTCGAGGTCGCTGTCCTCGGCGCTCTCCAGGGATAGCTGTTTGCCCCAGGCGGTTGCCACAACGGGAGAGTTCTGGTCGGGGTAAGGACTGACGAGCACGTAGTTGTTGCTCTCGGCAAGGTCTCGGAGGTGCTCTGTCTCGTCCTGGGGGATGTCCGGAAGGTAGGTGATCCAGACCGCCCCGTGCTCGAGGGAGTGGACGGCGTTCTCGTCGCGCACGGGCTCATCGTAGAAGCCGCAGTTCTGCCAGACGGGGTTGTGAGCCCCGCCTGCGGGCGGGGTCTGCGGATAGTCCACATCGCCCTCGGTATGGTCCCCTGGCGGACCCACGTCGTAGGTCTTTACCTCACCGGGAGGAGTGCTCTCGGCTTTCTGGCGGGCGTCCACGACTACCAGCGCTACGAAGCCTGCAACGAAGACGGCGACGATAAGAGCCACTATAACGTAGGTCCTCCTCGAGCCCCCCGCGGATGAGCCTGCCCGCCGGCTCTGTGCGCTCCTTCTACTGCCCAAGCTCCGTGCCTCTTGTCTCGCCTGCTAACCCTCGGATCGTAGCACACAGCGTAGTGCCAGTTCCGCAGAACGTCTTGAACAGAGATCACATAAACTGCTCGATGCCAAGGACCGTGAGCGCAGCCAGCGAGAGCCAGAGCGCCACGATGACGGCGGCGGCCGTCCGGTTGGTCGGTCTCTCCTGAATTGCCCGGCGCGCCTCTTCCCGGCACTCGGCGAGGACGTCTTCTGGGACCATCCTTACGGCGAGGGCTATCCCGAGGGGTATCAGGACGAGGTCGTCGAGATATCCGAGGACGGGGATCGGGTCTGGGATCAGGTCTATCGGGCTGAAGGCGTACCCGACCACGCACGCGGCGAAGACGCGAGCGTAGAGCGGTACCCTAGGGTTCCTGTAAGCCAGGTAGAGGGCATAGAGCTCCGCCTCGAGCCGGCCAGCCCACCGCCTCAGGTGCTCGACGACCCCTCTCACCTGATAAGGGCTGGGATCATCCGCAGCAATCGTCGTCGTCGCAGCAGCCGTCCTCGCTGCCGGCTACGACCGACGTAGCGCAGCAGCTCTCACCCCGCCAGGACTCGTGGCCCTCCTTCACAGCGACGCCGGCTATGACGAGCGCCGTGATAGGGTCGGCCCACCACAGCCCGAACAGGGCGTTTGCCCCTAGCCCGACGAGCAGAGCCGCAGAGAGGTAAGCGCAGAGCATGTTTTGCTGGCCCTCGCTCTTGGTAGCAGAAGAGCCGAGCTTCTCGCCCACCCTCGCCTTGGCGATCGCGAGCGGGGGCATGGTCGCGAGCGTGACGGCCGCGAGCCCGATCCCAACCCAGCTGGCCTCGGGCCGCTCCCCTGTGAACAGGCTCCTCACCGCCTCGAAGCCCACGTAGGCCGCGAGCACGTAGAAGCTCAGAGCGATGAGCTTCTGGGCGCGGCGCTCGGCGCTCTCAGAGGAAGCCCTTGACGCCGCAAACCGCCAGAGGAGGATGATCCCCGCAGCCGACTCGATGAGCGAGTCGGCCCCAAACCCGATGAGCGCAATGGAGCTCGCGGCGAGCCCCGCCCCCACCGCGACGGCCGCTTCGACTCCGTGCCAACCCACCCCGAGCCACGCGAGCAGCTTCGCCCGCCGCACCAGCTTGTGCCGCTCCTCCGTCCTCTTCGGCCTGCGTCCCAGCTGCACTGGCTGGCTGCTCATGGGACCACAACTCCTTCGCCCAACACGGCCCCGAGGAGCGAACTTCCCTCGCCCGTAAGGGAGTACATGACGAGCTTGCCATCCTTCCTCGAGGTCACCAGCCCACGCGAGCGCAGCAACCGCACGTGGTGCGAGACGAGGTTCTGGGCGCGGCCCGAGATCCAGGCCAGGTCGCAAACGCACAACTCCCCACCCTCGCGTAGCGCCACAGCGAGCATCAGCCGGGTAGGGTCAGAGAGCGCCCGCGCCCGCTCGGCAGCGTTCCCAAGAGCCTCGAAGCCAGGTAACCGGTCCCGGATCTCCTCAGCCCTCGGAGCGTCCACACAGAGCAGGTCGCAGCGCTCGTCACCCATACACTCATTCTAACGTATGTTGATACGTCTGTACAACGTTCGGGTCTGGCTGTGCTGGCGCGGCTGCGTCAGGGGTTGGGCTGTGTGGAGAGCGAGCTACCTCGAGTCTCTGGTTTTTCGCCCAGCGGGAGGAACTGAGGGCCGTGGGTCTCGCCCTCGTGGTCGCTGGCGTGATCCACCTGCAGGGTGGTGTGGGAGATGCCGTACTCGCGCTCCAGCAGCCTTTCGAGGTCGCGGCGGCGGGCGTGGCAGTCCTCGCGCTGGCCTACCAGGACGTGTGCAGAGAGGGCTGGGAAGCCGGATGTGATGGTCCAGATGTGGAGGTCGTGGACCTCGGAGACGCCCTCCACGCTGGTCATTCTGTTGCCTACTTCCCCTGCGTCTATGCTACGAGGGGTAGCTTCGAGCAGGATGTTGGTAGAGTCACGAAGCAGCGACCATGAGCTCGCGAGGATCAGGAGTCCTATCGCCACGCTTACCAGCGGGTCGGCGTAGCGCCAGCCGGTCAGGATGATGGCGAGGGCGGCGACTATCACGCCAACCGAGCCGAGGGCGTCGGCGACCACGTGCCTGAAGGCGCTCTGGACGTTCAGGTTATCGTCGGCAGAACGCGAGAGGATCACCGCCCCCGCTGCATTGACGACGAGCCCGAGCGCGGCGACGGCTAGCATCCAGTTGCCGAGGATCTCGTGTGGCTCGTGCAGGCGCGCGTAGGCTTCGACGAAGATCCAGATCGAGATCGCCACGAGCGTTACCCCGTTAAAGAGCGCGGCCAGGATCTCGGCCCGCTTGTAGCCGAAGGTCCGCTCTGGGGTCGCAGGTCGCCCTGCAAGCCAGGCCGCGAACAGGGCGAGCCCGAGAGAGAGGTTGTCAGAGAGCATGTGCCCGGCGTCCGCGAGCAGGGCCAGGCTGCCGGTAAGGAGACCGCCGACGACCTCGGCAACCGTGAAGCTCGCTGTGAGCAGGAGCACCGCTGTCATCGCCCGCCGGCTCTCGCCGCGGGTTGTATCGTGCTTGTGTTCGTGCGCCACGCAGCTATTCTACCGCCGCGAAGCCGTTTATCCTTCGCGGTACTGGCTCAGCGCGAGCCAGAGGCCGAGGACTATCTGGACCGCGCCTATCAGGCGCATGTAGATCGGGTTCCCGGCTGAGAAGCGGGCGAGCTTGCGGACGCCTTCAGGGCCAGTCTCCCACAGGAGCGAGTGCTCCCGGGGCCAGATCAGCTCGATCGCTCCGTCGCCGATGGCGATGATCGCGAAGACCTCCTTTATCCTGCGGGTCCACGTGGCTTGCATGGGGCCTCCCTCCTCACTGCGGGCGTTCGCCGAGCGTCACTTCCAGGGTTTGCCTGTTGCCGGCGCGAAAGACGGTGAGGTCAACCGTATCGCCTGGCTGGTAGTCGCGCAGGGCGCCGAGCAGGTCTCCCGAGCTCTCTACGGGGTTATCCCCGAGGGCCACGATGATGTCCCCGCGGGTTACCCCTGCTTCGTCTGCGGCGCTCCCCGATTCGACCTCCCTGACCAGCGCGCCGGAATCAACGGGGAGGCCGAAGCGATCCGCGTCCTGGGGGCTCAGGTCGGAGGTGAAGATGCCGAGGTACGGGGTGGAGACCTCGCCGGTCTTGATCAGCTGGTCGGCCACGGAGACCGCTGTGTCCGAAGGTATGGCGAACCCAATGTTGACAGCTCCTGTCTCGGCCGGCGGGAGATAGGCCACGTTGATGCCGATGATCTCGCCGTTGCGATCGACGAGGGCGCCTCCCGAGTTGCCTGGGGAGATAGCGGCGTCTGTCTGTATCAGGTCGACCAGCGAGCGCTCGAGGATCCCGCCTGTGAGCTCGGGAGGAAACTCCCGGCCAAGGCCGCTGATGACGCCGGAGGTGACGGTTGACTCGAAGCCAGAGGGGCTGCCTATGGCCACCGCGAGCTGGCCGACGGCCAGGTTGTCGCTATCGCCGAACTTGGCAGCGGGGAGGTTGTCGCGGTCTACCTTGATCACGGCGATCTCGGTGTTCGGGTCCCTTCCTACCACGTTCGCGCGCTCCGTGGTACCGTCGGCGAAGGCCACGTTCAGCGAGCTCGCGCCCTCTACCACGTGGTTGTTTGTAATTATGTAGCCGTCCTTGCGGTAGATCACACCGCTCCCCAGGCTCTCTTGCGTCGCCTCCTCGACGTTCACCTGTACCACGCTGGGCCCTACCTGCGCGGCGACCTGCGCCACCGGCTCGTCCTCCGGAATCTGCGGCGACGCCTGCGCGGGCGCTTGGGCCACGTTGTCCCGCCTGGAGCCAGAGTCCTCCGAGCACCCTGCGAGCAAGAACGCGAGCAGCGCGGCGATGAGCAAGGCCAGGCGGAGACCGGGTTTGAGATCCAACGCTTCGATACCTCCTGTCGGCGTCGCACGACGCTTTCTATGCCACAGAGTCTATACGAAGCCAGCACCTGACGGTTTCCGTTGTAACCTTGGGTCGTGGCGGCGAAGAACAGAAAAGAGGTAAGCCTCGATCTCGCGCGTGCAGGGGAGGCTCGCCACTTCGTCTCGTGGACGGGCGCGGTGGCGGGGCTCGGTGGCAACGGCCTCAGCGACCTCGCCGTCGCCGCAGAGGCCGTGCTCACCGATATCTTCCTCTCTGCGGCCGAGGGCGTGCTCGAGATAGAGTCAGAGCGGACCGATGAAACACTCGAGATCTGCATCACCCATCCCGAGCTGGAGGACCGCAGGATGAGCGGTCTCGCGAAGATACTCGAGCGGTTTCTGGACGGGTACGAGCTCACGCCTACGAGCGCTGTGCTGATCAAGAGGCTCGAAAAGTAGACATCAGGTACAGGTTTCAGGCAGCAAGATCCGCTGCCACCTGACATTTCTAGCCCGATATCGGCAGAAGAGCGGCGCGATCCAAGCCGCCACGGGACGTCTGGATTCCCGCTTGCGCGGGAACGACGTATCGGGGCCCGGGCCGATGACCTTCAGGTGGACTCGGTAGGAACTCTGTTACCTATAGCCGCGCGAACTCAAGTTACGAGGGCCCGAATCCGCTCCTTGACCTTCTCTTCCTCTTCGCGGAGGTGGAGGAAGAGATCCTGGGCGAAGCGGACGGCGTGTTCTTCGGGGAGGTTGATCCTGCGGTTCCGGATCACCGACTCCAGCTCCTTGACGGCGGCATCGGCCATCCCTACCATCGTCTCGGCCTCGTCCAGGATCTCCTCGCGCTCGGCGTCCGAGAGCTCGGAGGCCCTCTCCAGCCTCAGCCGGTGCTCCTCGAGGTGCATTATGAAGTCCCTTATGCCCATGCAGGGAGATTATATCGATTGGGCGACACCCACGGGCCATGAGGAGGGTGCCGGGGTGTAAGAAAAGGTAGGGGCTCCTGTGGGAACCCCTACCCGCGAGCTTGAGTGCTCCTATCCAGGGAGGCTCATGCGCCCCTGCGCACCAACCTGGCCGCCAGGATTCCGGAGCCAGCCATCATGGCCAGAGCTGCGGCCGACAACAAAGGCATCAGGGACATACCGCCGGTGCGGGGGAGCGGGCTTGCCGAGGCCGACGCGCTCATCATCTCCTCATCCATCGCGCTGGCGCTGGACATCGCGCTCGCGGATGCCGTGGCGCTGGACATAGCGGTCGCTGAGGCGCTGCCCATGGCGCTTGCGCTGCCCATCATGTCGTCGTCTTCCATCATCATGTCGTCATCGCCCATCATCTGGTCGTCGTGCATCTTCGCCACCGCAGCCGGTGCGAAGACCAGCGCGACCAGCAAAGACAACGCAGCCGCAAGGGCCAATCTCCTCATGTTTCCTCCTTCTTACCTGTGGCTTGTACCTACACGTTGTACGGGGGCGCGTAGGGTCTGGATCACCGGCCGTGAGAAAAACGCGGCTCGACGGGCACTTGGCGTCGAGGGTTTGCACAAGGCGCCGGTTCTCGCCCGTGCCCTCTCTCAGAGCCTCGACTGCAAAAAGATCTCGCGCGAGATCTCCCCGGATCCAAGCTCGTGGGCGCGCTCTTCGGCGAGGCGCCTTGCTCTCCCTCGGAGGAAAGGGGGTATCCCGGCGAGCTCGTCTAGCGCGTCGTCGGCCCATGGCATCCCCGCGGGCTCGAGGACTTCGGGCTCCTCCTCCGTCAGGCCGAGGGCGCCGTCTAGCGCGTCGGCGAGCACACTCGAACCCGTGTAGCCCATGAGAGGCCGTCCCACGAACGGACTGTAGGTAGTGGGTGCGCAGAACGGGAGAAAAGGGATGTCGAGCGAGTCTGCGACCCCCTCCTCGAGGTGCGTCCCGACCACGAGATCCGGCTCCGAAGCCTCGATGCGGGCTGCGACCTCCTCGGGGTCGTCCTCGACGAACGCCTCGTCTGTGAAGGTGTGCGCGTGGAAGAGGAAGTCACGTTCGAGGTGCCCAAGATAGGTTCCGCAAGCCACGACCTCGAGCCCCACCTCCCTGGCGAGGGCGTAGCCGAGTCCGAGAGGGTAGGTGACGTCTCCGAAGATTGCGACCCTGCGGTCCCTGAAGGTCTCTGGCTTGTGCAGGCGGGCATACCAGGGCAGCTTGGCGGTACGGGCCAGCTCAGCCCACACGGCCTGTTGCACCTTCTTCGGGCTAAGGTGGCACAGCTCGCCGACGGTTCGCAGTGCTGCCCCCGTCCCTGCGGCGCCTAACATTGGCGTGGTCACCCGCTGCATCCCGCACTCGTCCTGTAGGTAGAGCGTCGCCGACTCCCCGACCTCGCGGTAGAGGAGCACGTTCGCCCACGCCCTGGTGAGCCGACCAAGGTCCCCTGCGCTCGCCCCAAGCGGCACCCTGGCGTTCACCCCGACCCCGATCAGAGCGAGGAGCCGCTCGGCCTCGGCGTATTCTGCCGCCGCAGCAGGGGCGAAGACCGGCGGCCCGAAGAGGTTGACCGTGGGGGCCGGGCTCCTCTCCCGCCTGGATTGGGCGTGGGCCTTGACGAGGTTCTCGAGCGCCAGGTTTGCTGCCTCCGTCTCCCCGACATCCGGCGCCTCCCACTCGCACGTCACCAGCTTCGGGGGCTGCCCTGTCTCTTCGGATTCGGGGAGCGAGGTCTCGGGGATCGGCTCGCCTGAGAGGAGCGCCACCTCGGAGCGGGCGAGGATGACGGCCTCCGTCTCGGGGTGCCGCCTGACGACGTTCGAGAGGTCGCGGGCGAGATCCCCTGGTTCCCACGAGCCGCCCTGGCTCTCTCCCAGTGGGCTCAACGTCACCGGCGCTGCCTCACCGGATCGCTCGCTGGCACCGTAGAGCGCGGGGAAGTACGCTTCGCTGGGCAACGCCCGAAGCACGGCGTGCACGCCGCGCATGCTCGCGGCCACCCGTAGGATGCCGTGGCTCCCCGGTCCTTCGTAGACGCCGCGCAAAAGCCTCACAGGTTCACCGAGTCCAGGGCTTCGGCCCGCTCGAAGGTGCGCACGAGGAGCTCGAGGATTCGCCTGGCACCCTCGTAGCCGTGTACGCCGGACTCGAGAAAGTCCCGCGGCGAGCGGCAAAGGTGTCCTCTGGCGACGAGCGGTACGTGGATGCCAGGGCTCGCGACCACCACATCGGGCCTCGCTGCGTCTATGCGCCCGATCTGCCCGCGCCAGTCTGGTGACTCGACCACGTCTACATCGGGGCCGAGGGCTTGGATCTCCGTTGCGAGGAACCTCTTGTCCAGCCTGGGTGCGCCGACCTCGAGCACCACGGCCCCGGCGTCGGCCAGAAAGCGGGCGAGAGGCACCTCGAATCCCGTGTCGCCGGCGAAGTAGATCCTCTTTCCCCTGATGCGGTTCCTGAGGGGCTCGAGACCCTTCCATGCCGCGCGGGCCCTGCTCTGCTCGTTCGCCCTCGGTCCCGCCTCGGCCGCCACGTCCTGTATAAAGCGGGCGGTGCCGTCAACGCCTATGGGCATGAGCGTCCTTACTACCCTGGCCCCGCGCTCCTCGGCTGCCCTGGCCGCCGCCGTCAGGTTGGGGTCCATCACGGCGACCACGGTTCCCTCGCCCAGTGCCGGTAGGTCCCCCGCCCGCTCTCCAGGTACGCTCCCAACGACATCCACCCTCGCCCTGTCGAGGTGGGCGTAGATCTCACGCGCGCTCTCGGGCGAAGTGGAGGCGCCAAGGAGCACGACGGGACGGCTTCTGCCCGCGCGTACCTCGTCGCGGCCCCTGCCGATAAACCCGCTCAACAGGCCCCCGCGCTTCGTGGGGGAGGCGTTCTCGAGGAGGTCAGAGGTCTTTCTCTCAGGGCAGGCTGCAACGAGCGAGGCGAGGACCCTGTCCTCGAGGTCGGTGGAGAGGGCGCCGGGGGAGCCGTATGAGGCATCGGGGTTCACCGCAGCGCAAGGAAGGTCGAGCCGCCTGGCGACTAGCCTGGCCTCGAACTCCGCGTCGAGCCCGAGCAACTCGGCGGAGCGGCCGGCGACGAGCAGCACCAGCTCCGTGCCGCGCAGGCCCGCCGCGGTCTCTATCACGCGGGAGGCCACCCTTCCCTGCTGCGGAGGCTCCTCGGGGTCGAGGACCACGAAGGCAACCCGAGGGTTTAGCGAGGTACGGGGCAGGGTTGGGGAGGGCGCGGTGGGTAGCGACTGGGCGATATGTGCCTCTGCCCTTGTGCCGACTACCACGACGAGAGCGCTTGCGAGCCTCTCCGCCAGGCCGTTCACGGCATGGAGCGGGGAGAGAACGTCCGATGCCCCCGACTCGTTGAGGATCGTCAAAAGCCCTCCCGAAGCTCCGTTCGGGACGCGGCCTTTCCCTCGCCCTCCGCGTCCCTACACCAAAGGGCCTCTAGTTTAAGGCGTGAAGGGTATCGAGCGCCAGTGTAATCATGTTGTCTACTGCGTTCCTGAGGTCCTCGTCGGTGATGCGCACGATCTCCTCGCCTATGGTGTCCGAGACAGTGAGCAAGCACCCTGCCCTCACCCCGCGCATCGCGGAGAGCGTAAAGATCGCAGAAGCCTCCATCTCGACGGCGAGCACCCCTAGATCTCCCCAGAGCCTGGCCGGTTCCTCCTCAGGGTCGTAGAAGAGGTCTGAGCTGACTATCGGGCCGATAAAGGTTCGCCTGCCAGACCGCTCCGCGGCGTGGTGGGCGGCGTGGACGATGTCGAAGTGGGCAGCCGGTGAGTAGGGGAGGCCGCGGGTGATCGAGGAGACCGTCCCGTCGCTAGGGGTCGATGCGGTGGCGATGATCAGGTCCCCTAGGCGTAGATCCGGACTGTACCCTCCGCAGGTCCCCACGCGCAACAGGTTCCTGGCGCCGAGCTGGATCAACTCCTCCGTGACGATCGCAGCGCTGGGGCATCCCATCCCGGTGGTCTGCACCGAGACGGGCTCTCCTCTATAGGTGCCGGTGTAGCCGAGCATCCCGCGCTCCTCGGTAACCAGCCTCGCTTCATCGAAGAAGTTCTCTGCGATGTACCTGGCCCTGCGAGGATCCCCAGGCAAAAGAACGCTCTCCGCGAAGTCCCCTGGCTCCGCGCGCACGTGGACTGGGCTCATGTGCTCCTCCCTTCGGTCGTCGCAGCACGCTCAGCCCTTAGAAGGGCTTCGCTAGTCAGCACGGCGCTTCGCGCCTTTCAGCACGCTTCGGCCGCTAGTCTAGGCCTCGCTTTCAGCTTGTCAGCTTTCTAGCTGACTGGCTGACAAGCCTGCGCAGCAGGCGTGCTGACAAGTCGTCCGCAGGGCAACGTGCTGAAAGCGGAGGCGCAGCCGGAGCGTGCTGACCAGCTCTTTCACAAGCTGTCCAGGATAGCAGGCGCGGGATCCACGGGCTCGTCCGAGAGCTCGAGGGCTTCTCGGAACAGCG
>Ga0126311_10001925_pt1 | contig 10230 bp, 7 predicted proteins | sample Plot61_FD_92539 | JGI IMG/M metagenome (GOLD analysis project Ga0126311, IMG submission 92539) | Serpentine soil microbial communities from UC McLaughlin Reserve, CA, USA - Plot61 | ecosystem: Environmental > Terrestrial > Soil > Grasslands | place: USA: UC McLaughlin Reserve, Lake County... | reverse complement strand
TCGCGGAATCACCGCGAAGAGATTATTCGGCCATGAAGAGATCTTTCTTTAGAGGAGAACGCCAGAGTGATTCTCGATCACTTGATTCGAGAGGGAATCGTGCTGGCTGACGAAGCTCAGAGCTGTTCGACTTGTTCTTGAGTGCCGTTGAGATCAACGATAGGTATTTACGTTCTGATCATCATGAGACATGGCTAGGATCGTACCTAAATCGATCGTATCCATTCATCAGTGCAGAACGGAGGTGAACATATCAACATTAGCTGCGGAGATTCAGCCCACTAGACAACCCGCCTACCAAAACCCTTGCGACCCTCTGCCATCACTTTCCAACCTAGATATTCATCATCGACTTGAACGCGTATTGTCGGTCCTACCTACGACGGCTTCATTATACTTACAAACCCTGACAGCAGCCGTTCACGTACTGGAATCGGTGTGGGTCTGATTCATCAATCCAAAGACGTGCCCGTGCGACAGATGTTCTAATTGAAGTCCTTTCAGACTTAACCAAGTCGATATTGACTCCAACAGGTCGCACTCTCCCTTCAAAGCGCGCTTGTTGTGCGGCTAATACAAAGCAAGAGGTACCTTGGACCAGTGAGGAATGGGCCACCGGTAATGTACGCATCTGTTTAATCTTCATACTGATCAGATCATTTGAGGAATATAAGAGGGCGTTAATAAAAATCGTGTCTCAACTAAGTCTCAATTAGGTGCCGATAGTGTAAGTAGTGTAAAAAGCAAAAATGCCGCATTTTCTTAGGAAAACGCATACCTCGTAAAAACGTTGTAAACTCCAATAGAAACGGTACTAAAAAAGCAGGCAGACTTTCCCTTACCAGATAAAACAAGCTTGCTGCTTCGTTTTCTTGACGAGCATGTATACGCAAGCATACACTTAGTATGCGATGCCAACCCGGCAACTTTCTCCCAACGAACTACAGGCTCTTCGCTTCATCCGCAACGCCTTAATAAATTTTAAATCTTCCTCCATAAGAGATCTTCAGAAACACCTCGGGTATAGTTCGCCGCGTTCTGCAGCCCTTATTGTTGGAAAGTTGATTCGCACTGGCTGGATTGAACGCAAAGAGGATGGACGTTTACGACTTCTCAAGGAACTGCCAGAAAGCAAAAGCTACGCTCGCACAGTGTTGGTTCCACTCGTTGGCAACGCCGCCTGTGGCATTCCACTTTTGGCAGATGGGAACATTGAAACAATGATTCCTGTCTCAACCGAGTTGGCTAAACCAGGGCACAGATATTTTTTGCTGAAAGCCAGAGGAGATTCGATGGACCAAGCAGGAATTGGTGACGGTGACTTGGTTTTGGTAAGACAGCAGTCTACGGCCGATAGCGGAAAGATCATTGTAGCCTTAATCGATGATGAGGCCACTATCAAAGAGCTTTATCTTTCGCAGAATACAGTGGTTCTCAAACCGAAATCCAAATCAATTCATCACCGCCCGATCATTCTTACAAAAGAGTTTCGAATACAAGGGGTCGTTCTTACGACGATTTCGGGTTTTGATTAAACAAGATGTCGTATGAGGAGGTAAATTATGGTTGCAACTGAAATGAAGAAGATCTCAGCACCGCTCAACGACGCAATTATTGTCGCCGTCGCGCAGGTAGTAGATGACGCTCAGTGTGCTCGGCGCGATCCTAGTCATTCGGACCTAGAATTTCATATTAACCGCGCGAATCTCACCTCGGGGGATCCGATATCCCGCGGAGAGACTGTCGGAAAGGCGAAAAGAATTAGAGCCACTCTCAATTGGGCGCTTGAGAATGATTATGAGGCGGGAAGTCACCTCGTTACTTCATTGATTGCACTTGTCAGAGGCCATGGTGGTTTTCGTGAGACATCGCCCAATTATGTCGGGAGTGAGGCGATAACAAATCTTATTTCGGCTTTAGATAACGAAGGGTTTGAGTTAACTCTAGATGGCCACCTGCGGCCCAAAGTCCTCGAAAATCTTTCTGGAATTGTTCTGACTGAAGCATTGATGGCTTACGTGCGACGGGCTAAGCGTGGAATAAATGATGCGGCACTTATTACGGGTACAGGAAAGGATCTTGTAGAAGCTGTAGCTGCGCACATTCTGGAACAGCGATACGGAGGATATTCGACCACCTCAAACTTTCCGACCTTGCTGGGTAGAGTGTTCATCGAATTAGGTCTAGCGACTCCGCAAGAGGCTGTTCTGCCGGGAGAGGCTGCCAATAAGCGAGTCGAAAGAGCAATGTATGAGCTTGCTTGCGGGATCAATCAACTCAGAAACAAGCAAGGAACAGGTCACGGTCGGCCTTGGATCTCCACTATCACGGATGACGAAGCACGAATGGCTGTAGAGATGATGGGAACAATAGCCGGGCGGCTCTTGTTGTTACATCAGGTTAAGTGGGTAAACGCTGACTGAGAATGCGGCATTGCTCGCGTCTCGGTCGTGTTGCTACTAGGGCTTTAATAACGGATACCTCATTGCTAGTATGGACAAATCCATACACGAATACCGAAATCATCTTGTTGAAGCGCGTCAGAAATCTTTTGACGACTTTGACAAGACTGTACTTACATTGTCTGGCGGCGCGCTCGCCGTTTCAATCGCTTTCGTAAAAGACCTTCTGGGGCCCGGTACGTTGTACTTAAAAACGTTTCTTGTATCGTCCTGGATTTGCTGGGTCTTCAGTTTATTGACCGTCCTTGTTTCACACTATCTAAGTCAACTGACTTTAGATCGCGCAATTCAAGAGATAGATCAAGGAGCCAGACCCAAACGCCCGGGCGGGTCATTTAGACTATTGACTCTTATACTTAATGCGTTAGAAGGGTTATTATTCGTCGCCGGACTGATACTTCTTATTATCTTTGTGTCGAATAACTTGGAGGTGCTTAATGTCAGATCGAAATAGGCCAACTAGGTCGCCCGTTCCACAACCTAGGCAGACGCCCCCAATTGATAGAAAAGTAATTACCCCCAGCCCGCAAAGGCCAAATCAGATTCCGGGTGGCGGACAACACGGTTACGTTCCACCACCACCTCCGCCACCAAAGCAATCAGGAAAGTGAGCGCCTTGTGACGTCCGCTTCGGATCTTTATTTTGTGCAGCTCGGAATCAAGAGCAAGGCTCACTGAATTGAATTTATGAGGTTGTAAGGTCGCGGTAACAGTTAACTGCGTTAGGTAGGATCCCGCTCCACAGCTAAGACATACATGTAAGGATTCTGATTTAACTTCTCGGTCTTTTCCAAATTATACAAAACAGTTGAAACCGCCAATGACACTCCAGCCCCACTAGTAGAGCGTGGGGAACAGACAATCCAATCAACGTCAGTGGTAAAGAGGTTACAGAAGTGGAAAGAAAGAGACTTTGAAAAAAATTTCTCCGTATTAGTTATCGAATTACTCAGAATTGTAAACGAGCTTTGCGATTGATTGAACGAAGCTGTCTAGTACCTATCGACGAAACTCTCGCCGGCCGCGCAATCAAGCAGGAATACTTGTTAACACACCACTGGCCTCGTGCGTCTGAACAGTGATCATGTTTTGCCGGAGTGTCGTTTCGGTGACATGCCTTGCCGAGTCGCTACTCTACGCAAGTGGACCGTCACGCAATCTGCATCAACTACTTCGCATTTGTCTCAAACAACCGTCGAGACTTGCCAGGGAAGAAGGATGAGCTCTATGAGTAGAAAAAACTTCTTATTCGTTTTTACTGTTCTCGCGTTTCTTTCGACTACAACCTGGGCCCAGGTTCCCGACAAAGAGAAAGTTGTGGCTGGCGCTGAGCGAGCATGGGAGAAGTTTACCAAGGCGTACGTCGGACCGGCACCGGGCTGCGCCGCTGCTGTGTCACTCAATGGAGAGGTTGTGTTCGGAAAGGCGTTTGGACTTGCCGATCTGGAGCACAACGTTCCGAACACAATTCAAACTATTTTCGAGTCAGGCTCAGTTGCGAAGCAGTTCACCGCCGCAGCGCTTGTACTGCTGCAAGAGGAAGGAAAGCTCAAGCTCGACGATCCGGTCAGGAAATACATTCCTGAGCTGCCCGATTACGGTTCGCCGCTGACTATCAGACATATGTTGAACCACACTGCCGGTCTGCGCGACTGGGGCACAGTTTTGGGCCTGACCGGCGCGGGTCGAGGCGAGCGGGTCATCAATCAAGATCTCGCATTTGACGTTATTACTCATCAGCGGGCACTCGACTTCACGCCCGGCTCGGAATACTCGTATTCCAACAGTGGATATAATCTTGCGGCGATAATCGTCGAGCGCGTTTCAAAACAGAAGTTCCCAGCCTTCGTGGAGGAGCGGCTATTCAAACCACTCGGCATGAAGAACAGTTCGTGGAGGGACGACTATCAACGGATAGTTCCGGACCGCGCTCAGGCGTATTCAGGTCAAGGCAACGGACCGTGGCGACTTAATATGCCATTCATGAATGTTTATGGAAACGGCGGTATGCTCACGACGGTCGGGGATTGGATGAAATGGAACGCGATGCTTGATTCGCAATCGCTGGGTGCGTCTCTTGTCAGTGCGCTGGAAACTCGCGGAGTGCTGAATGATCGTCGAAAGATTGCGTACGCGCTTGGGCTCACTGTCGATACGTACAAGGGACTGAAGGATGTCTCGCACGGCGGCGCGACTGCGGGTTATCAGACTTTTCTGGCGCGTTATCCAGACAACAAGGTTTCAGTCGGTGTCATGTGTAACGGCACTTCGCCGGGTGCAGGAGGAATTGCCGCAAGCATAACGGATGAGATCTTCGGACCATTTCCAGAACCCGCCAAAAAGGAATCAGCCAAAGTTTCAGCGGACGAGCTGAAGAAATTTGCCGGCATCTGGCGGAATGAAAAGACGCACGCTCCGGCAAGATTCGTTATTGAGAACGGCGTGTCGCGATGGAGCGGTGCGCGCCTCGTACCGATGGGAGGCGGGCAGTTCACTGCTGGCGACAATCAGTTGAGGTTTACCTTCGATAAAGACGACAAGCCGATGCTTGCTGAAACCATCGATTCCGATGGTGAAGTCAGACGTTTCAATCCGGAGCGGGAGTGGACGCCAACGCCAGCGGACCTTGAATCAGTTAAAGGAGATTGGTTTAGCGAAGAGGCTGGAGCGACATTTACTGTCGCCGTCGATGCTGACAAGGTGTTCATCAAACAGCGTCCGGCAACGAGCTTGCAGATGCAGCCAATATATAAGGACCATTTCGCCGTACAAGGGTACGTTGTCTGGTTCACACGGAACAAGAATGGAACGGTCGATAGCCTGCACGTCGGAACATCACGAATGCGCGACATGCCGTTCGTACGCTCAAAGCATTAGCCTCATGAGCACGTCCATCACCTCAGAAACGAGACATCGGTTAGCGCCACTCCAGTGCGTCAAATGTAACGCGCCGCTTGTAGTGGTCGACGCTTCATCGGTCATCTGTAGCTTTTGTGGGACCACGAATGTCATGCCGCAGGTCTACCGTGAGGAACTTCACCTCACGCGCGATTTGGACTCAGCTACGCGTAAGGCGGCTGAGCAGTGGGTGCGGCTGGCGCAGATCAAGGTACGACGGTGGTGGTTAATCTGTGCCGCGATTGCACCGTTTGTGCTGCTGGCTGGAAGTTTGATGATTCTTCTCATCGCCGCCTTGTTGCGGGTGGTGAGTGGCCACGCACTTCCAGGGTTGTTGTCGTACGTTTGGCTAACATTGATTCCGGCGCAACTATTAGCTGCAAACGTCGCCATGAAAAATGTTCTTGTGAGTGGTGCGACAAACGTTGGTGTAGCTTTTGCGGCAGGCCCGCCTTCGGCTCCAGGTGAGCCGCCGAATTGCCGTCAGTGTGGTGCGCCACTCTCAGTTCGGCCGGATGATGTTGTTGTGCGTTGTATTTACTGCGAAGCCGAAAGTATCGTGCAACTCGACAAAGCGGCAATGGAGATTTTGCGGACGCGAGTCGCGTCGGCCCGATCGAGCCTTGCACAAGCAATGAGTGCGCTTACCAAACATGCCAAACTTGCCAGCCTTGAGACACGCGGCCGCACGTACGTCATTGCGGGCCTACTGGTTTTACCCCTCGTCTGGTCGTTCATGGAATCCTGGAGATTAAGTTATTGGGCGCTGCTCATTGCGCTGGATGTGTTTGTTCTGGCTATGTGCGTGTTTTGGAACGTACGTGAAGTGTTTCTTCCACCTGTCACGCTTGAAGAGCTCGAGAAGCTGTTGGGAAGTTCGACCGGGCGGACGCGGTCCGACGATCAAGCTCGAGTGCTCGGCACGCGCGGCTGGTACGACAACGCCTCCGATAGAGTGAACTTTATCGTGCCGTTTTTTGTGACGCTGATCTTTGTGGCAATTCAAATTATCGTGTTAAGACCGAGGTGATTGTGCGGTGGCCGGCTTCCTTTACTCGTAGCGAAGCGCGATCAATGGATCGACTTTGATGGCGCGTCTGGCCGGGATGTAGCAGGCGAGCAGAGCCGCGACGATCACACAAAACACCACGGCGCCAAATGTAACCGGATCAGTCGGAGAGACTTCGAACAACAGACTGCTCATCAGTCGTGTCAACGCGAATGCGGCTACAATCCCGATTGCCAGACCGATAGTGACGAGCAACATCCCGCTTCTAAAAATCAGCTTCAACACATCACGCCACTGTGCGCCCAGTGCGATCCGAATACCAATCTCGCGCGTGCGTTGAGTTACGAAGTAAGCCATCACTCCATAGATGCCGGCAGTGGCCAGCACCAGTGCAATTCCGGAAAAGATACCGAACAGCAGTCCCCAAACTCGTGATTGCCAGACCGTATTCGCCGACAACCTCGTCACAGGCATAACGTTGACAATACCCGTATCAGGCGCGACCTGCCAGATTGCTCGCTGGATGTCTTTCCCAAGCTTCATCGGATCACCTTGCGTACGTGCTACAAAGTGCGTTTGCTTGGCGTAACTCTGATAGCAGGCGAAATAGAGATCGTAACCGGCATCGTCAACCAAACTATTGTGCTTGACGTCACCAACAATACCGACAATTTCTGCACAGCCACGACCATCGTCGTCGCAATTGATTCGTTTACCCAATGGGTCAACATTGGGCCACATCCGCTCTACCAGGCGCTGGCTAATAATGGCAACGTCGCGGTGTCCGTCGGGCCGGACTGTGTCGTGGTCAGTGAAGACGCGGCCACGAAGTAGCGGGATCTCCATCACACGAAAATAATCCGGTGAAACGGCTTGATAATTCACGAGGGGGTTCTGCTTCTGTTCTTCGCTCGACTGGCCCTGGATCGAAAAGTCGCCTCGATACCACGGCTTTTGACCCACAAAGGGCAAATCACTATTGGCAGCGACAGCCACTACGCCAGGAACCGTTGCGACCTGTTGGAGCAACTGTTGGTAGCGCCGCGACATAAACTCGACGCGGTAATCTTCCTGACGCTGATAGGTTGGATTGATTTCGAGATGCAGCACGCCTTCAGCCGTGAAACCAGGTGACGTATTTTGCAGGCGCGTAAAACTACGCAGCATGAGTCCTGCGCCGGCAAGTAATACGACCGCGAGCGCGATCTCTGTTACCACTAACAGACCTCGCACACGTTGCATGCCTGCGCCAGTGCCTGATTTACCGCCTTCTTTCAGTGAGTGGTCCAGATGCACCGATGCCGTTCGTAACGCCGGTATCAGACCAACGAATAGCGCAGTCAGAACTGAAACAACCAATGTGAATATCAGCACGCGGCTGTCAAGTTCTATCTTCACAAAGAAAGGCAAGAGTTCTTGCGGCAGCAGTGCTACTAGCAAACGTAGACCACCCGCGCCAAGCACAATGCCGCCCGCGCAGCCAACTGAAACCAGTAGCAAGGCTTCCGAGATCGATTGTCGAATGAGACGTCCCTGACTCGCTCCAAGTGCGGCGCGGACAGCCAACTCACGCTCGCGTACCGTAGCTTGCGTCATAAGTAAGTTCGCAACATTCGCGCAGACTATCAACAGCACAAACCCGCAAGCGCCGAGGAGAAGCCAGAATGATCGGCGTAATTTGCCAAACCAAAAATCTCGCACCGGGACGACGGTTGCAGTGACTTCGGTGTTTGTATCCGGATAGGTTTGCGCAAGGCGAGCGGCGATCTGCTGCATTTCCGCGCGCGCCTGTTCTGGCGAGACTCCGGGCTTAAGACGAGCTATCGTTTGATCTATGCGCAGGCCTCGCTTTTGGCGATTGAAGTAACGATCGCTCAGCCACCACAAGTCACTCTGAAAGGGAAAGCGAAAGTCCGGCGGCATCACGCCCGTCACAGTCAAACTGTTTCCATCAATGCGAAGCTGACGCCCCACGATCGCCGGATCGCTGCCGAATCTTCTTTGCCATAAGCCATAACTCAAGAGGACCGTGTCAGAGTCTGCCACGGTTGGAGTATGACCAAGCAACGGTGCTACCTGCAGAGTTGAAAACAGATTCGAGGTGCCGAAAGTTAGATTGAGTGTTTCCGTTTCGTTGCCAAATTCGAGATTTGCATTCCAGCGCAAATTGAAAAATGCCAGATCCTGAAAGACATTATTTTGGCGACGCCAGTCTTCATAGTCGGCGAACGACACTCCAGTCGATTGACCGCGCTGCTGCGAATCCACCATCACCAGGCGCTCCGCCTCGCCGTAAGGCAGCGGGCGCAGAAGAAATGCATCGACTACGGAGAAGATCGCTGTGTTAGCGCCTATGCCGAGGGCGAGTGTCACGACTGCTATTAAGGTGACGCCAGGATTCTTCGTCAGCAGTCGCTTACCGTAACGTAAGTCTTGCAGAAACTCCTCGATTAGCCGCACGTCGCGTCTCCCTTATGAAGAAGTTCAATCCTGATTGAAACCACTTATCAACACGATATCGTTAAGCCAGGCGCCGCGTGTGATCGCGAAGGAGCGGCCATCGACGGAATAGCCAAAATCGAAAAGCTCATCTGTATCCAGATCCAAAGGTTCCTCGGTTAGATCTCCGTTCAGCGATTGCCTCATCATTGCTCTCCGCCCGTCACGCTCACCGGCGTAAATCACCGCCTTACCCTCATTCATCCACTGTATGCGAGAGCTCCACCCAAAAAACTCGAGCTTCCTGATGGGCTGTCCGCCGTCAAATGGCAGGATTAAGAGTTGGCGTTTGGATTCGTTCCTACCCACGCAGGCGATCATTTTGCCGTCTGCGGATATCGAGGGTGTGGCAGCAATAAAGTCGGTAAGCTGTAAAGGCTCGCCACCATCAATGGAAACTTTCCACAAATGCCAGTCGTCGGTTGAGTTGAAAAGAACCCATCTTCCATCGGGCGACATCGCTGGATGGTTTTTTGCCGAACCATGTGTGAGTTGAGTTTGGTTGCTACCGTCAAGATTCATGCGCCAAATTTGAAATGAGCCAGTGCGATTAGAAACGAAGACGATGTACTTGTCCTTGGGTGAGATAGCCGGTGAGCCATTGACGCCGGTGTTAGCCGTCAGTTGCTTTTGCTCCTTACCGTCCGGCTGCATTATCCAGATATCTGTGCTCCCGCTGGCTGTTGTTGAATATACAATTCGTCCGTCTTGAGTCCAACAGAAATTATTTAGCGCCTGCGTTATCCGTTTGAGATTTTGAGGCTCGCGGCTCGACCCGATCCAGATATGTGATTCGAGAATCGACTGTGATGCAGCAGCGTAGTCTGCATTGGCAGCCACGCTGAGATCTGAATAGGAAGTCAATCCTTCAGTGATCTGGCTAATCTCCATGGCGGGATACGAGACTCGGAACAACTGGTTGTCGACTCCCATGTTCGTCCTTGCCGAAACTATCAATCCGCTCCGATCGGGCAGCCAATCCATCTTGGTAATGTAATAGAATTTGAATGAGGATAAATCGGTTTTCTCTCCAGTGTGGACGTTAACGGCGATGAGGCTTACGTCCTGACTGCCCGCGGCAGAATTGCCATGCGCGCAGATGATTGATTGGCCATCGGGAGACCATACGGGCACGTCCACCTTTCCCGGGTGCGTTCTCACCAATAACGTCCGTTCATTGCGACCATCTGAATTAGCAACGATCAGAGAAAACTCTCTCTGTCCGTCGCGATTGATGACTTCGCGAATAAAAGCTATCTGACTATCGTCGGGTGAAACAGAGAAGTTGCCCTCCGGGCGATCGATCAATTTCGTCGGCACACCGCCAATAATTGAGACGCGATACAGCGCACTCGGATCACC
>Ga0126311_10001924_pt1 | contig 10231 bp, 9 predicted proteins | sample Plot61_FD_92539 | JGI IMG/M metagenome (GOLD analysis project Ga0126311, IMG submission 92539) | Serpentine soil microbial communities from UC McLaughlin Reserve, CA, USA - Plot61 | ecosystem: Environmental > Terrestrial > Soil > Grasslands | place: USA: UC McLaughlin Reserve, Lake County... | reverse complement strand
GAACCGGCGGTTGTCAAGAGGATCGTTGTAGGGAGGATGCTCATTTCGGCTTGTGCCCGCTCACTTACGCTTTCCCAGGTGACGTAGATGATGCCACCGATTCGAGTTCCGCGCCTCCGCTGCCTTCGCCATCTGCACTTCTGCGCCCACTATAGCCCACGGCGGCCACGACGCCCTGAGCAGATTGGATCATCCTGCTGGCAAGAAATGACTAAAAGGGTTGGGCGTCGCGGGCAGTGTGGAAGTTGGTTAATGTCGATGAGACCTATGGTCAGGATAGATCAGGAGGAGTAACGGACTTCGTAGTAATCTGCTATCAGAGGCCAACGAAATAAGGGGTGCGGATGAGTGAAGGCCAGCGTGAGGAGATCCTGAGAACCCTGGAGCAGTCGTTCGGGGACCGCGTCGAGCGGGGTCCGATCAGATGGAAGGGGCCTGGCACCGAAGACGCGTTGGCCTCCGTCCTCCCGATGAACGCCGAAGAGGTCGAGCTCCTCGCGTGGGTGGCGGCCCGCCACTCCATACCACTCGTCGCGCTGGGCGCCGGGACCGCCCCCGACAGCGGCGCGGACAAGCGCGGTATCCTGATCCGCTTCGACCTGATGCGGCACATACGGCTTCCCGACCGTGACGAGCCATGGGTCGAGGCGGAGGCTGGGGCATCGTGGCTGCAGCTGGACGACGACCTGCGCGTGCGAGGGATGGGCCTGGCGGTTTACCCGACGAGCGCCCCCAGGGCCTCCGTCGGTGGCTGGCTGGCTATAGACGGCCTCGGCGTGGGCTCCTTCGAGTACGGCTGGCTGAGCGAGAACGTCCTGTGGGCGAGCGTGGTGCAGCCGGGCGGCGAGCGCCGCGAGGTGCAGGGGGAGGAGCTGCGGTCCCTTATAAGATCCGGGGGCGGTCCGGGGATAGTTGTGGATGCGAAGCTCCGGACCCGGCGCGCGGACGCTGATGTGCCCTTCGCCGCCACCTTCAGCGATGTGGAGGACCTCGCGGCTTCCGTGGCCGACCTGACCAGATCGGGTGTGCCGCTCTGGCACCTGGCCTTTGTGAACCCGACGATGGCACGCGCCAGGAGGCTCGAGGATGGCTACCTGCTCTTCGGAGCCTACTCCCGGGAGCGTGCCCCAGAGATCGAAGCGAGCCTTCGGGATGCGATCGAGCCTCACCGTGGTCGCTTACTCTCCGCCGCGCAAGCCCACCGCGTGTGGGGTGAGAGGTTCTTCCCCGTGGCACCATCCCACCCGACCCCTAGCCTGATGGCACGCGAGCTGACCTCCGTGGAAGCGCTCCCGGCAGCGCTCGGCAGGGGGAGCTTTCAGCCCGAGCACACTGCCCTACAGGGCACCGTTGCCCGCTCGGCGGAGGTGCTGCTCGTCGCAATCGGAGATCCCGAGGAAGGGTAGGCGTAGATACCCATGGTGCATACGTTTTGAAGGAGAGATCAGCGTATAGTGGGCAGACTTACTTTGGGGATACTGGAATGGTCTTACGGCCTGGATCGTTCTCCTAGTCCACGTATTCGGCGGCTGAGAGCAGTTCTCGATCTGCGGAAACTGGTATGAGTTCGCATTTCTGCTCGGTGCTGGCTCTCCTGAACTGGGCACTCTCCGCGGCAGAAGTCGAAGGGGCCAATAACCCTCGCCGCTTACAACGGTCGAGCCGCCCTCTGGTCTCTAGGCTTTGTGACGGAGGTGAACAGACGACCGCCGGAGAAGCCGGCAATTGTCGTGTTACCCCTCGCCTCTACTGGGCAACATACCCGCCGTCGGCGGTCATAGCGTGACCCGTCACGAACGACGCCGCCTCCGAGCACAGCCAGACGGCGGCCTCGGCGATCTCTTCCGACTTCCCCAGGCGTCCTATGGGATGCAGTTGGGCGATCTGCTCATAGACCTCTGGGTGGATGCCCGCCTCCACCCCACGCTCCATGACCATGGGGGTCTCGATGAAGCCCGGGCAGAGTGCGTTCACACGGATGCCCAGCGCAGAATACTCAAGGGCTGCGACCTTGGTGAGGCCGACCACGCCGTGCTTGGCTGCGGTGTACGCCGGGGGGCGTTGGCGAAGCCTACGAGGCCCAGGACAGAGGCCATGTTGACGATCGACCCGCCGCCACCTTCGAGTATCCGGGGAATCTCATGCTTCATGCACAGGAACGCGCCCGTCAGGTTGATGGCGAGCACCTTATTCCAGGTCTCCTCCGGATAATCGGCGGTGGGTGCCAGGACGCCCTCGATACCGGCGTTGTTGACGGCGCAGTCGAGACGACCGAAGGTCTCCATGGTAGTGCCGACCAGCGCCTCGACCTCCTTGGCGTCCGACACGTCGGCCCTGATGAAGGCGGCCTTGCCTCCCGCCTCTTGGATCAGGCGCGCCATCTCCTCGCCGCCTTCTGCCGCCACATCCGAGACGATGACCGACGCTCCCTGTTCGGCGAACAGTCGCGCGCAAGCACGCCCGATGCCCGAAGCGGCGCCCGTGACCAGCGCCACCTTGTCGCTAAAGTGCTGCTCCGCCATCTCTTGGTGCCTCCTTCTTCGTGCGCCATGTTCGCGGCTGTCGATCCCGGTAGATGTTTCCACCGTCAGGAACTATCCGCACATCGCTCAGTCTGTCGCACGGTGCGTCGTATGCCATGGATAACCTTGATCATCCTCCCGGCAAAGGTTGATCATTTCGTAGCTGGCACAGGAAGCATGAAGACGGCGGCTTGTACCGTCGGAGCTTACCGAACTATCGTCGGTAACGCGGCGGCACGCTTCTTGCCCATGGAGCTTGTAATGTTTTGCCTCAACCTCGATCGAGTTTCTGTACCTACTACACAAGGCTTTAGATTCCGCACTGACTTGCCGCCAAGCCCCGACAGTAAGCTCATCGTAGGGGGCCCGTTCCCGGCTCCAGTGAACCGTCGGGCGCTTCAGGGCCGGGTCGATGACCGCGACCCGTTCAGGCAGGGCCGATCCTAGTTCCCTCATGAGCAGCATGGCCACCAAGCCACCGCCCACGAAAACTACATCGTATTCCCGACCTGACATGAGCTCTATTCTAAGGCGCGCCGCTGCCCGTACTACTTGCGGCGGGAAGCTGAGGGATTTTCCCTGAGATGTCCACGTTGTACTCAGTGCCCTCGATCCTGAAGATGCCGTAGGGTCCGCCTTCGTCCGCCCAAATGGCCACGTTCCGGTGGGGCACCTTTATCCCGTGGAGCGCCCTCCACTCCGAGAACTCGCCGCGCCAGGGGGTCTTGGTCTTCTCGTGGTCCCGGTACCTCATGCCGGACACACTCCTCATCAAGCCGGTCTCGGGATCGAACTCGACTCGTAAGGTCTCCTCCTGCTCTCCGAAGGGGACGATAAGGCGTGCAGTATGAGCGTCTATCGGCTCCCAACGGGCCTGCGGATCGAGGACCAGCACGGAGGGGGTGGTGAACGGCGCCTCCGCCCACATGGCGAGGTTCTGCCCCTGGTCGAAGTTCTCTCCCCTGCTGGACACATTGACCAGACCAGTGATCTCCAGGCTGCCCTTCCCGCCAAGGTAGGCATCGCTGCCCCGCAGGATCGGTAATCCGAACCAGGTGATCTCCATGTCCCTGCGGAACTCGCGCCCGGGGACGTAGTAACCCTTGAAGCGCATCGGTGTCCACAGCCTGCCCACCTTGAACTCCGCCCTGCCCCACACGACCGCGGACCCGATTCTGGGAACCTGCGCACCCAAGGTCGCACGGAAGTGTCTGCGAACCGGCTCGGGCAGATCGGAGGGCAGATCGGCCGTCCCGAGCGCGGGCGTCCTTTCCGGTGGCGGAGGAAAGGGTGCGGGCTTAACGCGCAGCCCTAGCCAACCGACACCGACCAGCGACGTGAGAGAGCTCCCCGCAGCGAGGACGGTCTTGGTGAACCCTTTCCTCATTAGTTACTCACCCCGATTCCGGGAAGTTGCAGCGCCTCGGGATGGAGAAGAACTCGGCCGGTGTTGCTACCACCCTCCTGACTACCTCCACAAAGCTACCCACCGGATTGGAAAGACCTTAGTCACCCCCGAGATTCCGGAGCAGTTCCAACGCTCATATCACGTCTCTCCTTTCGCCTTCTCGAGGCATGGGCGTATGCCAATGAGCACTACCCCAGGGAATAATAGCCTCCGTTGCGTCCTCCGAGTGGAGCATTTGTTGAAGTAAGGTCGCTCAAAAGCTATGCACCTGGCCAGGTATGGTTCTTTTGCGTGCTGCTAGAATCTTATCTAGGAAAGGGATCGCTGTTGCAAAGGGGTGGGTGGTCTGCAATAAGCGGCAGGAGCAGCATTGGCTTACTCGCGAGTAGGAGGTCGCCAGCTAGGAGGCTAGGGGAAGAAGGGCAAGGTGGTGGAGCAAACCCTCTGCTTTCCTGCTCATCTATTTCGTAGTGCTCTCGGCGACCACGGCCCAGCGTGCGCGGCAATTAGCCAAGACCCTCTTGGATGATGCCCCTCCAAGTACAGGTGATGGACCCGACCAAGGTGAAGAAGTCGTCCGCGTTCGAGGGGAAACAGGGAGCGAGAAGACACGGATCTTTCTCGCGCTGATGGTAGGAGCTCTGGTCGCCGGCTTGGCACTCGTTACCGTCGAAGCCTCGGCTCAAGAAAAGCCGAATAAAGGCGCCTCCGACTCCGCCGAAACCGATCACTCCCCCGTGAATGGCCCCGACGATGCACGAGAAGTGGAAGCGTTCTTCGACGAGCTCATCCTCAGACAGTTGCACGAGGAGCAGCTCGCCGGCGCCACAGTTGCCGTCGTAAAGGATGGACGGATCGTCTTAGCCGAGGGCTACGGCTACGCCGATCGGGAACAACGCGCGCCGGTGGTCGCCGACGAGACGCTCTTCTATCCCGGGTCGGCAGGCAAGCTGTTCACCTGGACGGCGGTCATGCAGTTGGTCGAAGAGGGCAAGCTGGACCTCGACGCAGACATCAACACCTACCTCGATTTCGAGATCCCGGACACCTATCCCGAGCCGATCACGATGGCACACTTGATGACGCATACGGCCGGCTTCGAGGAACAACTGGCTGCGCTACTAGCCGAGGATGAGCAGGACGTCCTGCCGTTGCGCGAGTTCCTGATCCGGTATATGCCCGAGCGCGTTTACCCGCCGGGAGAGTACTTTGCGTATTCCAACTACGGCACGGCGCTTGCCGGCTACATCGTCAAACGGGTTTCGGGCGAGCCCTACGAGCAGTATGTCACCGACCACATCCTCAAACCGCTTGGCATGGAGCACAGCGCGGCGACCCAGCCCCTTCCCGCTCACCTGGCCGCCGATCTCTCGAAGGGCTATCACTACAAAGACGGAACCTACGACGCCAAGGACTTCGAGTGGGTCTCCGCCGCGCCGGAGGCGCCGGTGCATGCGACGGCTACCGACATGGCCAGGTTTATGCTGGCGCACCTGCAGAACGGCGAGTACGGCGATGCGCGCATTTTGCAGGAGAGCACCGCCCTCGATATGCACCGCCAGCACTTCACCCACGATTCACGGCTGCCCGGTGTGACCTACGGTTTCGTCATCTCGCGCGAGAACGACCAGCACATCATCTGGCACGACGGCTCAAGCGCGCGTTTTGAGACGATCCTCGCGCTCTTGCCCGAGCAGCGCACGGGGCTGTTCGTCTCGTACAACACGCCGTTTGATCCTCGAGAGACCCTCTCGACGTTCCTGGATCATTACTACCCGCTGAAGGAGAACCCCCTACCCCAACCGCCACCCGACTTTTCGGCGCGAGCCGAGCGTTGGACGGGAACGTATATCTCGACGCGGGTGGCTCATACCAGCCCGCAAAAGATCCTAAACTGGATAGACCCGATCCAGGTGGACATGGGCAAGAAGTCTCTGCTGCTCCAGACGCCCCTTGGAGACCAGCGTTACGTGGAGATCGAACCGGGTCTCCTTAAACAGGCTGACGGCGAGCGGCTACTGACCTTCCGGGAAGATAGCCAGGGAAATGTGACCCACGCGTTGTGGGGACCCTTCGCCTATTTCAAGGCGGCCCCTTACCAGACGCTCGGGTTCCAACTGCCCTTCGTCGTGGCGTGCATGGCGCTGTTCGTCTCGGCGCTCATCTTCTTCCCGGTAGCGTTTCTCGTGCGCCTGCGGCGCGGCGGCGGCGCGGTCTCTCGCGCATCCCGTGTTGCACGCTGGCTGGCAGCCATCAACAGCGCACTCAACCTGGTGCTCCCTGCCTGGTTTCTTCTAACGCTGTTGGAGTACGCAGAGACCTATGTATGGCCCACGGGCACAGTTGCGACCATCACACGGCTATGGTTGCTGAGTGTGCCGCTAACGTTGGGCATGGTCGTCCTGGCCGCGCTGGCGTGGAAGGATCGCTATTGGAGCGTGGCCGGTCGCGTGCACTACACGCTGGTGGCACTGGCGGCCGTCCTGTTCGTCTTTATGTTGAATAGCTGGAACCTTGTCGGGCTCTGATGTTAGAGGAACACAAGACGAACTGGCGGTTGGAAGCCCAAGTCTGGGGCTAGGAACATGATTGGACCACGACGGCGCAGAAAGAGCGCGGGCTTGAATCGAGGCTCAGGCAGAAGGAGGAGATCGTCGAACGTCGGAAGGAGAGGGCCCTCGTGCTGCCAGTCAAGAACGAGCTTACCTTCGCCCACGTGTTCTCTGGACTGCTCGCCGTACTGCTGGTCTCCTCCATCATCGGTCTGCTCTACGGTGGCTGCGATCTCTACGAGTTCGGCCTGATGTGGATGGTACTGACCATCGCGTTCGAGTTCGGTTTCGGACATTAGGTCGTATGCGATTCGTGGGGCAGCCTCCTTCATGCCTACAATATCCCGGAGGGCAGGGTGTGGGGTTTGTTCGTCCTCTGGGTCGGACTAGCACCGTATGTTTTCTACATGATCAAAGCCAAATGGTCGACTTGTTGCCCTACTGACCGAAACTCATGGAAGGACAACCCGCAGAGGCTGAGTTGCGCTCCTAGAAGTGAGCCTCCGATCTCGACCAAAAAGACCGCAGCCCTTCTGTCTGCTGTGCTGCTCCCTAGAGTTCCGTTCGTCCGAGCCGATCGGGACAGCAATTGGTCAATTCTGGCCACTTAGACGGTCCGTCTTGTTCATGGCTGCGGCTACACCTCGGGGGTAAGATCGTTACCGTAGGAAAGTAGCCCTTCTAGCCTTGTGTAGCAGGGGTGAGACAGTTGGTTTCCAGAAGTACCTTCTCATCACCGGCGGCAGCAGAGCAAGTGTCGAACCGGGAGCTAAAGGGGCGCACGCCCTTAGGCTACGTACAGGCGAACGGCGTGCGCGTGGTGTGGCTCGCCGTGGCGCTGCTGTTTTGCGGATGGGCCCTTGTGTCGAGGTCATGGTCTCATAGCTAGAGGGAGAGACAGGAGCCTAGGCGATGAACCTTACTTCTATCCTCAACAAGGCGGCATTGGGTCAGGTCATCCTCGGCCTGGTGGTGTTAGCACTGGTAGCCGCGAGCACCTACGCCATCTCCAGTCCCTGGGTATCTACCTGGGGCTCTACCGCGGAAGAGGCGCAAAGTGCGTTGCCGGGCGACGAGGTGGCTCCGCAGGCTACGACCCGCTCTACGCGCGTCGTCACTATCGAGGCTTCCCCAGAGGAAGTGTGGCTGTGGTTCATGCAGCTAGGATGGGGGCGCGGGGGCTTCTACTCCTACAACTGGATAGAGAACCTTATGGGCGCGGACCTGCACAACGCAGATAGGATCCACCCCGAGTGGCAGGACCTGAAGGTAGGGGATGACATCTGGATGGCGCCTGCCGGACGCTACGGGGAGAGCACCAAGCTGCAGGTTGCCCAGATCCGACCCAACCGCGCGCTGGTGACTGGCCACCCGCTGGCAGATAACGCTTCCGGCGCCTACAAGACGGCCTACAAAGATAGCGGAGCGTTCGTGCTGCAGCCTACCGAGGAAGGGAACACGCGCCTGATCGTTCGGGACCGGGACGACATGGGTTCAGAGAACTTGCTGTCCGCTTTCTTCACGCATGCGATCTACCGACCGGGGCACTTCATCATGGAGCGAGGGCAGATGTTGGGGATCAAGGCGCTGGCGGAGGGCGCACCGTCGGAGCGCTCTCTTATCGAGCGTGTCTCGTTGGTGTGCGTGCTGGCAGCAGCGCTCGGCTTGGTGGCGATGCTCTTCTCGAGGAGGAGGTGGCCGGGGGCGCTCATCGTCGCGTCTGTAGGAACCTGCCTCGCAACGTTGGTGTTCTTCTTGTGGTACCCGTCGGTGGTGTTCGGGATATTCCTAGACTTGGCCGTCCTAGGAGCGCTGGTGTGGACGTACCGACCGTCCAAGCTGGCGAAGGGACCGCAGGAGATAGGAGGTAGACACACAAGATGGAGCAGTTAGTGATTTGGTCGGTGTTATGCCTTCTGGTTCTCGCCATCTGCCTGCTTAGGCCTAACGCGGGACGTATCTTCATCGGCATCTTCTTCTTGGCGATGGCTATAGGGGTCAACGTCGTTACAGCCTTCATCGATCCCGACTCCTACGTAGGGCTGGGCGCAGGCTCGTTTATCCGGCTTTATCGATGGGTGTTTACCAACTTCGTCGCGCTCGCCCCGCCTCTATTCGTTCTGCCCGTAGCGGCCTTTCAGATCGTCATCGCGCTCTTGATGCTGAGCAAGGGCAACTACGCGAAGTGGGGGCTGATCGGGGGCATCATCTTCCTCATAGCGATCACGCCGCTTGGCGTGTGGACTCTGGGCAATCCGATCATGGCTGTGGCGATGGCGTTTCTGCTCACGAAGGAGCACGACAGGAGCTTCGTCGAGACACTGCGCCTCAGGTTCCGTCCTGGATAACGAGGAGGTGGACGTTGGTAAGCAACACATTTGCGCGTATCGCGGTCATTGTGTTGGAGATCTTGATAGCTCGAGCGGGCCTACCGAGGTCACCCTAACCTACTGCTCCAATGGGCTACCCGATGTAACCGGCATGGAGATCGAGCCGCGCCCGCCCGAGTTCATGGCCGCGTTTCTCGACTTCCGCGATCGAACGGCGATGAGCAAGTCGTTCGAATTGTAGCGCGATGTCACTCTACCGCCCAAGTGAACGGGAAGGAGGCACCAAGATGAGCACCGATTCGGTATCGAAATCTACCGTTCATCCTAGGAACGAGGCGGCAGAAGGAACGTGGCGCAGCATACTGGTCGTGTTTGGCCCCTCCATATTACTGGACCTCCTCTTAGCCGCGAGCGTGATAACCACCGCCCTGGGCAATCTGTCCGATCCGCACCGGGGCAGGGTCGCTCGGTTGGTGCGTTGGGCGGCTTCAGGGGGGGCGCTGCTGCCGTGGGCGTACGTGCTGATCGTCCGCCCGTGGCACCTGAGGTGGGGTGCCACCGACGAGGAGGTGCGCAAGAGGCTGTCAGGGGACGAGCTGGTGCCCCGTCCCGTCGCGGAGATGACCCGCGCGCTCACCATTAACGCGCCGGCCAAGGAGATCTGGCCGTGGGTGGTGCAGATGGGTGCAGGCAGAGGCGGTCTCTATTCCTACGACTGGCTGGAGAACCTGGCAGGCCTTGGCATCCACAGCGCCGAAAGGATCGTACCCGAGTACCAAGACCTCAAGGAAGGGGACACCCTCCCGCTCGAGGCGCGCTCCGCCACCGGGCCGACCGTGGCTGAGCTCGTCCCGGAGCGGGCGATCGTGTTGGCCTTGCTGGATCCGCGTGCCGAGCGCTCGATGCTTAGCTGGGTCTACACCTTACACCCGATCGACGAGGGCAAGACGCGGCTGATCTTCCGGTTCAGACTTGATGCCGCCCCGCGCTGGGTGTGGGGGTTGGCGTACCCACTGTTCGTTGAGATCCCGCACTTCGTGATGGAGCGTAAGATGATGCTCGGGATAAGGGAGCGAGCAGAAAGAGCGCGGATGAGCAGGTAAGGGGTGCAGCGGCGCATCACCTTGAAGCGGAGTGAGGTACGGAGGTTACGCCTTTCTTGACGCAAGACAGGACGGTAGAGAACATGACGATCGAAGATCCCTGGAAGGTCTCTGAGGAGGACTTCCCGAGGTCCGGAGGGCGAGGCGACGCTGGAGCGTCACTGCGAGCTGTGGGAGCGCGGGCATGGGGTGAGGGTGTCGGTCGCCACCATGAGCCGCGCCGTGCGCGGGCTCGGCTGGATCTACAAGCAGAACACTCCCGCGCTGAGTGTGGTCTGTAGCCTGTCGCCCGACGCAGCGCCGAACGTTGATGGCG
>Ga0126311_10001923_pt1 | contig 10232 bp, 6 predicted proteins | sample Plot61_FD_92539 | JGI IMG/M metagenome (GOLD analysis project Ga0126311, IMG submission 92539) | Serpentine soil microbial communities from UC McLaughlin Reserve, CA, USA - Plot61 | ecosystem: Environmental > Terrestrial > Soil > Grasslands | place: USA: UC McLaughlin Reserve, Lake County... | reverse complement strand
GAAAGGCCGCTGCTAACACTGCGCTCCCACAACCGCCAAGAACCAACCAGAGCGTGCCCAGGAATTCGGCCGTCATCCTTTGTGAAAGTGAAAACTCGTCCATTGCTTTTACTCCTCCCTAAGGTGAGTAGTTTCGGGTCAGAAGCGCACGATTCCTCCAAAGAACGGGCCATTCGATCTAATTGTAAGAAAGTCCTCATCGTCTGTGACCTTGTAGCGCTGAAACCGATAGCCACCGCTCAACCCAAAATTGCGAACCGGGAAATATTTAGCCCCGCCTTCTACATGAAAGAGATGTTGGCCTTGAAAAACTATGGCGCCGAGATTGTTAAAGAGATTGAGTTTCGGATTTGGATCGTAATCGACATCGTACCCTATCGTGGCTGCTAATTTTGTAATTGACCCTTCACCCGTTCTGGCGCCATTGTTCGTCGTCCCACTGAGCTTGAGCCGCGTTGTGATGACTCCGGCGTCGACCATCGGTCCGAAGCGTAGTTTTTCATTACCCCAGCGGTAGGCATACATCGCGCGAAACTGCCTGAGACTCAGAGTCCCTGCAAGGCTTGCATTAGCGACGTATGTCTCGCCACGAAAAGTGAAGCTGCGAGTCAGCGTGGTGCTGCGCTCCCAACCTGTATCGGCATAATCGACCAGGAACTTGTGTTTGAGATTCGCGGACTTGCGCTGGTAGCGAACTTCAAAGCCGAACTCATTTTTAAAGTCAAAGTCTCGCGAAAAAGAGATGGTTGAGCCCGAGTTGCCGGCCGAACCGAAGTTCGCCTCGCCGGATGGAATTGAAAAGGTACCGCGAACTTCAACCTCATTTTGTAGTTCGCCGGTATTAGATTGGGCCTTAACGAGGACCACAGCCGTGAGCAGGATGACCATACTCGCCATGAGCCGGAGGCTAAATTTTTTCATCATAGTTTCCTTCCAAACAGGGCCGCGGTGAACGAGCTTCTTCAGACGTAACAAAGCCGCACTTTAATGTTGTGCGGCTTTCGATGTAACTGTCAGTTCTGACAGTATTCGGGATCGTGATTGAGTGGGTTCGTCCCTAACCTGAATAACCAAAGTTAGTTGTGGGAATCAGGTGCGGGTGAGGCCAAGCTTCAGCGCATATTGGATCAGTTCGGCAGTGCTATCCACGCCGAAGCCTTCCATTATTTCGTACTTGTGAGACTCTGCGGTTCGCGTCGAAATTCCAAGCCGGTTCGCAATCTCTTTCATAGTGCAGCCTTCGATTACTAACTGGAGCACTTCTCGCTGACGTGGTGTCAAAGTAAGTTTTCGCGTCCCATCAACTTGCTCGGCGAGACCTTGAACCCACTCTGAAGCAATTAAAGGTGTTACATACTTCTGCCCGTCCAGCACCTGTCTGATTGCGTGGATAAGATCCTCACCCGCTGACTGTTTTAATACGTAGGCAGCCCCGCCACATCTGAAGGCTTCTGCGAGTAGACGATCATCGGCGTGCATGGTCAGAAAAATTACCTTCGCAGAGTTACCCTCATGCTTAAGACGTCTCACCGCGTCGAGCCCATTCAGGACCGGCATCGAGATGTCAACGATAACAACGTCGGGATTCAACAACTGTGCGGCGTCAACCAGAGCCTGGCCATCGGCGACTGTTTCTAACACGTCGAAGTCATCCTCCAGCAAGCCCAACAAACCTTGAGCAAACATCTTGTGATCGTCAGCGATGAGAATGCGCGCGCGCTTCATGATGGCCTCACTATTGGAACACGAGCCACGAGCACTGTTCCCGTATGCGGATCAGAATGAATATCAAGCGTGCCCTGAAAGAGCTTGATTCGTTCTTCTGCGCTCAACAAACCGATACCGCTGCCTCGCCTTGCCTTTTCCACGTCGAACCCTTTGCCTGAATCTGACACCTCAAGCATGACGTAGCCATTCTCCTTTTTCAAAGAGACGCTTGCAACTTGGGCTCCGGAGTGCATAGAAACATTTCGCAATGCTTCCAGCGCCACACGATAGAGACAAACTGACAAGTCGAGGGAAAGTAAGTCACTGCCGACGTCGGCTACGAAATTCATGTAGATGTTCTCTTTGTGACCGAACTCTGTGATGTGCGATTCCAAAGCTGCCACCAGACCAAGTTGTTCGAGGACTTCCGGGTGCAGTTGATGAGAAAGCTTCCGGATCTGCGTGGTCAAATCATGAGCCTGCGCTCCAAGCCGATCGAGCTGGGCTATTATTTCTTCACTGGTAGCGGGCAGCTTGCGCTTAAGGCTGCTGATGGATAGGCCTAACGCAGCGACATTCTGGCTTACATCGTCGTGCAACAACCGCGATATTCGCCGCCGCTCCGATTCCTGGGCTGTGAGCAGCCGTGCGGCCAGCGCACGCATATGTACCAGGATGACTTGATTCTGTTCGTTGATTTCAGCCAACTCCTGTTCGGCTCGTTTGCGATCAGTGAGGTCTACAGAAATCCCAAGCATTCGTAACGGCTGTCCTGAGTTGTCATAAAGTACGTTTCCCTTACTCAACACCCAGCGAACGTTACCGTTATGCAGTAGACGGAATTCGATCTCGTATGGAGTTCCATTTTTTATCGCATCCGAGATCGCCTGTTCCACGGTAGGCAGATCATCCGGATGGACCACGCGGAAGAATGAGTCAACTGAGTCGGCATCGGTCATGCCGAAAATGCGTTTAGTATTCTCAGTCGAAACCAGGGTATTGTCCGTAATCTGCCAATCCCAGGTACCCATCTGAGCGGCGTTTAGCGCGAGGGTAAGTCGCTCTTCATCCCGGCGCGCCAGGGCCTCCGCTCGGTGTCGCTCCTCGATCACCGCAGCAAGCGCCATCAGCGGGATCGAAACCACAATCAGAAACAACTGAATCGATAGCGCGTTGTGTGCTGAAGAACTGGTAACAAAAGGCCCTGCACCTCGAGTTGCTCCGAAAATCGCGAGGAACATCACAAGCAGCAGAGAGGTGCTCGTGCCACGTGGTCCAAATCTCACGGTGGCCCAAAGGAGGAACGGCAACGGCAAGTAAAGGAGCGAGGACGTGTGGTTTGCAAGATCTTGCTGGATATCAAAAACAAATATTCCGACCCCGAGCAGACCGATGAATAGCAAACCTCCTTCAAGGTAACGATGAGGCGAGCCCTTTCGCAGGGCTGCCAATCCTCCGGACGTCCAAAGCATGACCACCGGAACCAGTGTTAGTGTGGCAATGACGTTGGAAAAGAACCGCACTCTCCAGATGTCCCAGTAAGAGTTGTTTCCCCAACCGTTGAGTTTTACCAGCGCCGCATCCAGGAATGACGAAAGGAAGGGTGCGAGGAAGGCGCCAAATAGAATGAATATTGTGAGATCGCGAAACCTGTCAAAACGAACACGATCTTCAACCAACTTGCAGACGCAGAATGCCGCCAACAATGCCTGGGCCACGTTACTAATAAACCATGAAAGAACCATCGCCGTAGGAACACCGCTGGACAACTCGGAGGCAAGATGCGCCGGTAAGACGGCGAGGATTACAAGCCACCACCAACGTCTCGGCATCAGTAGTAAGCCTGCAAGCAGAATTGAGTTGGGCATCCAAAGTGCGGAAACGGAACCTGGTTGGAGGGCAAACTCAAAACCGATGACTGCCGTGAGGTAGTAACTGACGGAAAAAACGGCCGAGGTTAGTATCGCAGTGCGTAACACCGGGTCGTGACGAATGGCGTGGGCTCTTAAAGTAATTTGGTGAGTCACAATGCCACCGATGATCATCCGAACTTGTTACTGCGGAAATCCCAGCTTCTTAACCAATGCCTGAAATCGTTGTTCACTTCGCAACGGGTCAAGGTTCGGATCAATCTTCGCTTGCACAATATCGATGCTGTGTTCCGCATACGCCTCTTCGAGGAGTTCGATCGCACGTTGTTTTTCATTAAGCGCGACATAAACGGTTGCCCGGAGATACGGTGAAATGAAGTCGCGGCTCGATCTCTCCTCGAGTTCAGTCAGAAGTTTTCTGGCTTCGAATTGATTTCCCGATTTCGCGTACGCCCGAGCAAGTGACGCGACAGCAAGTTGTACACGATCGCTCTTGTCTACAGCAGCTTTATATTCGGCGATTGCCTCGGGCACCATCCCTTTTCCCTCGTAGGCAACGCCGAGCCGTTGGTGAGCGATCGGAATCGTATCGTCAAATTCTATGGCTCTCCTTCCTAATACTATCGCCTCATCATAACGACGAGCCAGTGCATAGATGTAACAGGAGTTTGCGATTATAGGAATTGAGTACGCGTCAAGCTCAGCCGCGCGACGGGACTCAGTGAGGCCTTCTTCGATTCGACCGTTGTAGGTGAGGAAAACTGAGTAGAACAGATGAACATAGGAGTAGTTGGAGTTCAACTCTATGCTCCGTTTGAAGTCTGACTCTGCTCCATACCAGTCAAGCTCTTTCCACCGCACATGTCCGCGGGCGGCATAAGCGTCAGCCAGAGTAGGATCGATCTCGATGGCCTTTTCGGCAGCAGTTCTCGCCGCTGGAAGAATGGTGCTGGGTGAAACAGTTCCCGCCATCGCATCCGGAATCCCCAGCATTATCTGTGCATTAGAAACACCAACGTAGGCCAGGGCAAACTTTGGGTCGACTTTGACCGCCTTCTGAAAGTAATCGAGGCTCTTAAGATCGTCTTCGACAGTCCGTCTATTCCAGTGATAGCGGCCTTTAAGATAAAGCTCGTAGGCTTCGGGACTCGAAGTGTACTTCTTTTCCAAATCTGGTTGTTCAGTGCCCGACAGCTTTGTCTGTAACTTCTCCGATATGTCGTGGGCCATTTGAGACTGTAGGTTTAATAGCTCCGTTCGCTTGCGACTGTACTGCTCGCTCCAAATTACGTTCTGTGTTTCCGTATTTACCAATTCCAGACTCAGCTTTAAGTCTTCGCCTTGTTGCACCACTCGACCGAGCAACACGGCCTGCACGTTCAATTCTTCACCGATCCTTTTGGGCGTCGTTTCCTTTCCCTTGTAATAGAAAACCGTACTACGTGACTTAACAGACAACTTGGGAATTTGTGACAAAGCGCTGATGAGTGTTTCGGTCATTCCGTCCGACAGATATTCAACGTCTGTTGCGCCGCTGGCGTTTACAAACGGCATGACCGCGATCGAGTGGATCTGCTTGTTGGACGTGAAGTAACGAGCTCCCACAAATGCTCCGGCTAAAATTACCAGGATCAATGAACTCGCCAGGACCCAGTTCAGTTTCGTCTTCGTGTGACCTGATGCGGAATTTGATTGTGACCTGTCTGAAGTTTCAACAGATTCAAAGATTACTGTCTGCGCTTGATCTGTACGTTTAGCAGCTTCTTGTTTTGCCGCTGCGCTTATACTTCTTTGTCCTGGAGCTACGGTGCGCTCGATCTCCGCATCAATGTCGAGTCTTCGTCGCAAGTTTCGTAAATCGATCAAAAGGTCCTTCGCCGTCTGATAGCGTTCCTCTTTCTCTTTCGCTAGACACTTCGCGACGATCTCTTCCAAACGTTCCGGCAATCCTTCAACCTTTTGCGATAGCGGCGCCGGCTCACTCTCCTGAATCGCGATTATTTCCCGGTGAACATCCTTAGCCTGAAACGGCACTACGCCGGCGAGGATTTCGTAAAGCAACACGCCGAAGCTCCAGATGTCCGTACGCTGGTCCACCTGTTTGCCGGCTGACTGCTCAGGCGACATGTAGCTGACGGTGCCCATGACTGCGCCTGGAGTAGTGTTTACTTGCAATAGCGTAGCGTCTTCACTAGCGACGGACGCGGTCGCGCCGCGCTCTGAAAGCTTCGCTAGTCCGAAATCAAGGACCTTTACAATATGGTCGCGGCGGACCATGACGTTGTCAGGCTTCAGGTCGCGGTGCGTAACTCCGGCCTCGTGAGCAGCATTCAAGGCGGCAACAATTTGAATCGCTACGTCCAGTAGATCGATCAACTTCAGCCGGCGATTTGAGACGTGTTGACGCAGGGTTACACCATCAACAAATTCCGTGGCCATAAAGCAGACCGATTGAGTTTGACCAAATTCATACAGGGTGAGGATGTTTGGATGATTGAGACTAGAGACCGTGCGTGCTTCCTGCGTAAAGCGCTGCAAGCGGTTTTTGTCTGCGGCTACTTCGTCTGGAAGGATCTTCAACGCCACTTTGCGACCGAGTTCGGATGTGTCCTGTGCGAGATAGACTTCACCCATTCCACCTGCGCCCAGTTTGGAGACAATGCGGTAATGGGACAGGGTGGTATTCGAGGACAGCCGTTGCATGTATTACGTTTATCGACGGGCGGGACTACTGCCGCACCACGATAGGAGAGTTATGACTTAGGCCAATTGGTTCGGGCGTTCACAGATCCGGGTCATCTTAACTGTATTTTTTCCAGTGCGCTAGAATTTGACCGGTAAACAATAATGAAGCGCGAAATTTCCACGGACGGCAATCGTAGGATTCTCAAAAAGACCGAGAATGGAACGGCAGAAGCTTATCAAGTAGAGCGCGCCCGAATAGCAATTACATACCCAAAAAAGGTAACGCCTGGAGAATTGCTCTTACCGACTTTCATGAGACTAACGATCGTTACAAGTAACGGTGTGTTGACGAGAATCATTGGGTTGCTAATGAGCTGTGTGCTTTGCTTTGCTGGTTGCACGAACGCTGGCACTGCAATCTCGAAGGACTCGAGTAATTCAGCGTCAACTGCAGCGATCTATTGGCTCGGCACGAACGGAGTGGCGGGTGGCGGCTATGGCACGCTCACTGAGCGCTCGCCGGTAGCTTTGCACTGCGAACGCTCATGGTCCTATGCGTTTTCAAGTTGCGCTTGCGAAGAACTTCGGCCGAAGGCGACAACGCAAAGAAATTGGAGAGCATTGTGCTGAGCTGTCCGCATGTGTTTTCTGACTATCCTTTGGTGCGCGCCGTGGTGCGCATGCAGCAGTCGGATTCGCGGCGTTGGCAGTACTGGACAACAGGGATGACAAGAAATTCGTTGGATTACTGACGATGAGCGATATCGTTCGTGCTCATGCTGAGGCGGCCATATCAGCCGCAGATCCGGCTGTCAAAGAGAAAGCCGCCACCGAAATGAAGTGATTGATTAGCCCCGAGCTATTAATTCCTCAGCAAAACGGGCTCGCTTAAAACGCGAAGTAACTCGGCCACGCTCCACGCTTGCGCAACGCAACCGCGTGGAGCGTGCGGAGCGTCTCCGTCGAAGATTTCAGAAACCTGGCCCAAACAGGCTTCTTGCAAATGGTCTTTGAAGTTCCCGAGCCACGTCGCTGCGAATTCGCCACCTGCTTTTCTCCCAAACGTTTTCATGTAGGCCGTGATGTATGGCCCCATGAGCCACGCCCACACAGTGCCTTGATGATAGGCGCCGTCACGACTGCTCGGACCACCTTCATATCGGCCGATGTAATTGGGATCGGAAGGTGACAGAGTGCGCAGACCACGTGCTGTCAGCAGTTCGCGTTCGACAACGTGTAGCACACTGGCGGCTCGCTCTTGTGAGAGCATTGTGTTGGCCAGACTAATTGCAATCACCTGGTTTGGCCTGATCGACGCGTCTAGGTTTTTACCGTTTACGACATCGTAAAGACACCCGAGCTCATGATTCCAAAACGTCTCGTTGAAACTGGTTCGCGCATGACCTGCCATCGCGCCGTATTTCTGCTCCGCATTCGACTCTTTAAATTTGCGTGCGAGAGCTTCCATGATGCGCAGCGCGTTATACCAAAGCGCCTGAATCTCAACAGGCTTTCCGTGCCGGGGCGTGACAACCCAATCACCAACTTTCGCGTCCATCCAGGTCAGTTGCACGCCCGGCTCGCCCGCGAAGAGTAATCCATCTTCGTCTACGTGGATTCGGTAACGAGTGCCTTTTGAGTGCCAGCTAATAATGTCCTTCAGCACGGGATACAGATGCGTTTCGACGAACTCATAGTCGCCCGTGCAATCCAGGAAAGACCGTACGGCTTCGAAGAACCAGAAGGTTGCATCGACAGTGTTGTATTCCGGCGCTTCGCCGGCATCAGGAAATCGATTTGGCAACATGCCTTCATCGACGTGCGCAGCAAATTCCGCGAGAACGTCTTTCGCAACATCCCAGCGCCCGTTGGCGAGCGTCAACCCCGGTAGCGCGATCATCGTGTCGCGACCCCAATCAGCAAACCAGTGGTATCCCGCGATGACTGTCTCACCACGTTCGCGTGCCACGATGAATTGATCGGCAGCTCTCGCCAAGGCGGTGACGAGATCAGGCATTCCGTTCGCCTGTTTCTCAATACCGAGCCGCCGTTGAATCTCAGCCTTGCGATACGTCTCCGCCTGGCTCGCGTCATGCGGTTGAGTTGAACCGATGATGCTTACGCTGTTCCTGGCATTCAGATCGAAAGTGAAGAGACACGGACTGAAGAGGTCTTCCGCAAAGTCCAATCCTCGTTCCTGCTCGATCGCATATTGAAAATTGCGATACCAGTCTCCATTTGAATCGACCTCTGCTGGACCGTGGGCCAGATAAAGCGCGGGAAGATCGGCGTAGGGTCGAAGAGTTGTCTGACCGTGTTCAGTTTCAATATGTGAATTGAGCGCGCCGTTTTCATGCGTTGTACTGTGGTAGTCGCGAAATGCGATCAGCGGACGGATCTCAAGCCTTACATCCTGCGAGGTTGCTGGGCCAGCGATCTGATATTGAAGAACGGTAGTATTTTCTCCCTGCACCATGAAGAGAGTTTTTTCGAGTCGTACGCTTTCAACCTCATAGGTGAAGATTGGGAATGGGTCGAGCCTGAAACCCGTTTGATAATTGAACCCCTGCGGATGGATTACGCCCGGATATTGATTTGACGATAGTTCATACGGGCGCCCGTCGATTATTAAAATCTCTTCCAGCTTGGATAACAAAACCAATCGCCCAACGGGCGGTTTGGTCGCCGCAGTTAGCAGCCCATGGTAACGACGGGTATTCAAACCCAAAACTGTCGACGAGCAAAATCCGCCAATGCCATTAGTCTCCAGCCATTCGCGAGACAATGCGGTATTGAGATCTCGACAACTTTTCTGGTCCAGTTTAATCATCGCGTTCACTCGCGTATTCACGCCGCTGCGCTGCATAGCCCGGGTCCAACTAAAGATCTGCTACTTCACAGAACACCTTGATGGCGCCGTTAGGATTGGTGAGTTTCGCAAACAACTCCTCGTAGTTCTCAAGACCTTTCACTGGATGTGTTAAGAGTCTGCGCAGCCATCCGGAATATTCGGCCTCAGCCTGGGCAAGATCCTTCACGCCCATCTCAAAGTACTCGCGATTCGCATTCACAGTTCCAACCATCACTTTGTTGCCAAGCACGAATTCAAGATTGATCTTGTCCGCTGGGACCTCGACTTTCCGATCGCCGCCGGTGACGCTCGACAGCACCAACACGCCGTTCTTCCCGAGTGCTTGCATACTGTCGAAGACGACTGGAGAGAAACCAGTTGCTTCAAAGATGATGTCAAACGGTCCGTACTTCTTTGCGCCATCGAGAATCGACAGATCCTCGGTCGATTGATACCCCGCGCCGATCGCCTCGATCAGATCGGAATTCAGATAAGGCTTTGGTGTCTTGCCAAACGTAGTCACCTGCAATCCCTTCAGACGCAGCACCAGAGTCGCCAATAAACCAATCGTTCCCGCACCCATAACCGCCGCACGCTTCGGCTTCCACACTCTGAGACGACGTTGAATCTCGTACGCCTGAGCAATCCCTTTTTCAACGACGGTTGTAGGCTCAAGCAGGACGCCGACTTCCTTCAGACCTTGAGGAATTTTCACGATGAATTCAGCGTCGTCGACGTAGTACTCACTCATATAACCGTGACGCAGGTTGATGCCGCGCTCGAAGTACGTGTCGTCAGTCGTCATGTCGTTTGTGCCGATGAGGTCATAGATGCTTGAACCTGGCCGGCGTACAGTCGCTACTACATAATCGCCCGGCTTGACCTCCGTTACATTTGGACCAACGGCTTCCACCTGGCCAAAACTTTCGTGGCCGATGATCAGGAAGTCGTATCCGTGCGGCGCCTGGCCATATTCAGCAGCATTGATTTCTTTATCTGTACCATCCACGCCCACGCGCAGCACGAGCACCAGCACACCGCGTCCATTCGGTATATCACTGACTTTCGGCGCTGGCAGCTCCGTCAGGTGAACTGTGTTCGGTATTCCCGGTCTAACT
>Ga0126311_10001921_pt1 | contig 10244 bp, 7 predicted proteins | sample Plot61_FD_92539 | JGI IMG/M metagenome (GOLD analysis project Ga0126311, IMG submission 92539) | Serpentine soil microbial communities from UC McLaughlin Reserve, CA, USA - Plot61 | ecosystem: Environmental > Terrestrial > Soil > Grasslands | place: USA: UC McLaughlin Reserve, Lake County... | reverse complement strand
TGTGGTCGAGCGAGTCGCGTACGTAGTCGAAGACCTCACGGGCGCGGTACTCGAGGATCTGGCTGATAAAGCTGGCGTTGTAGTAGCGGTCGTCGAGCTTGACGGCGGCCACGTCGTCGACGGCGCTCGAGAGAACCGTGCCGTAGCGCAGCTTGAGCTCTTCGGCCTTGTGTTGCGGGATTTTTAGCCCGTAGGCAACATCGGAGGTGAAGCTCTCTCCGCCTATGGGGATAACGGCGGTATGGGTTAGTGCTCCCCTGAAGAACGTGGCGATGTCGGTAGTACCGCCGCCCACATCGACGAGCACGACGCCGGATTCACGGTCGGCGTCGAGCAGGCAGGCTTCCGCCGAGGCGAGGGGCTCAAGCACGATCTTGGCGACCCTGACGCCGCAGTCCTCGACGGCGCGAAGGAGGTTCTGGATGCTGGAGAGCGCCCCGCTCACTACGTGGGCGCGCATGGTGACCTTACGGGCGGCGAGGCCGACCGGGTTCTTGACGCCCTCGGAGCCGTCGAGTACGTAGCCACGGGGGACGACGTGAATCACCCGCTCGTCCTCGTCGATGTCGAGTTGCCTGGCCTCCTGTTCGAGCTTGCGGACGAACCTATCGGTGACCGTCAGGTTCCTGCTGCGGTTGAGGAGGGTGACTTCGGTGTTGAAAGACGAGATGTGGCTACCAGCTATGCCTACTGTCACCTGGCCGCCGCGAACCCCGCAGGCTTCCATGGCCTCGCCGACAGAATCGGCGGCGGCCTGCCGATCCACCACGACGCCCCGTTTGAGACCGTAGCTCGGCGCCTCGCCCATGGATAGAACCTCGGCCCAGCCCCTTCGCGGGTCCACCCGGCCGGCAATGGCCACGACTTTGGTGGTGCCCACGTCTATCCCGTAGACCAACGACTGCGCCATGACCGTCTAACCCTTCGGCTCACTGCGCGGAGCACCGACGACTACCCGCTCGGGCGAACGGAGGTCGAAGACCGAGGCGTCAGGATGTTCGGGCATGATGTGCTCCAAAGCCGAGACCCGGCGTGCGCCCACATCACCGGAGAAGATCACCGGGCGGCCCTCTACCGTGGCCTCGATGCCCCCGGCACCGACACCGTCGACCGAATCGAGTGTCAGCCCGCTCTCGTGCAACGTCCTCGCGAACACCAAGATCTCCCCTACCTGGTCGCGATCCAACTCCATCTTCTCCAGGCTCGCTCCCCCGAGCCCCGGAAGCTCCTGGCCATCAGACGAAAGAATGATCTCCCGCCCATCGACCTCGGCATCCAGTACAGGCCGACGCTCCTCAACCTGAACCGTAACTATACCGGACTTCCAGTTCTCGTTCACCTTCGCACCCTTAACCCAAGGGTTAGACTCTACCTTTTGTTCGAGCATTCGTTCGTTGAGGGTGAGCAGGCTGGCGTGGTTGGAGACGGCGCCTGCGGCCTCGGACTCAGGGTACATGCGGGCCCCTTCGACCCTGACACCGGCGACGGGGTAGCTAAGGTAAGTGACGAGGACGACGAGAAGGGTAGTAGCGGCGGCGACGGCTGCCGAGATCAGGATCGCGCGCAGGGATTCGGTCAGGGTAGGGATCCCGGGTCCCCCAGTATGTCGAGCAGGTCTTCGCCGGCCTGGGAGATGTCTCCCGCGCCGAGGGTGAGTACGAGGTCGCCCTTTCTGGAGATGTTCCGCAGCACCCCTGGAATGGTGTCTTGCTGAGGCAGGTAGTAGACCTCGGGGTGGCCCCGCGTCTCGCAGATGGCGTCGACTATCAGTTTGCCGTTTACGCCAGGTTGGGGCAGCTCGCCGGCGCCGTAGACCTCGGTGATTAGTACGGCATCAGCGGAGGAGAACGAGTCGCCGAACTCCCTGTAGAGAGCCCTGGTACGCGAGTAGCGGTGCGGCTGGAAGACGGCGATCACCCTCCCCTGTGCAGGCATGGTGGAGCGGGCAGCGGCGAGTGTTGCGGCGAGCTCGGTGGGATGGTGGGCATAGTCGTCGACGACGCGCACCTGGGAGCTCTCTCCTTTGAGCTGGAAGCGACGGCGCACGCCCGCGAAGTCCTTCAGGGTGCTCGCCGCCTCGTAGGCATCGTGGCCGAGCCAGCGGGCCACGCCTGAGGCCGCCAGGGAGTTGAGTATATTGTGGCGCCCGTAGACGCCGAGTTGGATCTCGCCGTGTCTCTGACCGTCCTCGTAGAGCACGTAGCTGTTCGGGCCCGAGACATCGGCCCTGAGGTCTCCAGAGCCGATACCGTAGGTGGTAACCGGGCATGCCGCCGTGGAGGCAACCGCGAGGCAGGAAGCATCGTCTGCGCAGGTGACCAGGTGGCCGCTTGCGGGCAGAGAGCGGACGAATCGCTTGAAGGTCTCGACGACGTCATCTAGGGAAGAGTAGAAATCCGGGTGGTCGAACTCGATGTTCGTGACCACCGCGGTCTGAGGTCTCAAGTAAAGGAAAGAGCGGTCACTCTCGTCCGCCTCGGCCACCACCAGGTCGGCCCTACCGAAGGCCACGTTGCTGCCGATATCGTTCAGCTCACCGCCAACCAGGGCCGTCGGGTTCTCACCCAGTTCCTCGAGGGCGTGCGCCGTCATGCTGGTCGTCGTAGTCTTGCCGTGGGTACCCGCGACCGCGACGCTGCGGCTGCCCTCGAGGATCCAGGCCAGGGCCGCCGCGCGGGGTATTACGGGGATAGATCTGCGCCCGGCCTCCAGAAGCTCGGGGTTCGTCTTGGGTATGGCCGTGGAGATCACCACATGATCGACATCTCCTACCTGGTTGGGGGAGTGCCCGATATAGACCGTGATGCCCGCCTCCCGCAACCTGCGGGTATAAGGGGAGTCCTTGAGATCCGAGCCCGTCACGTGGTGGCCCCTGGCGGCCAGGACCTCGGCTATACCGCTCATCCCGGCCCCGCCGATGCCGATCATATGGATGTTCATGAACCCCACTCCTTCTGTGTAGCACCCAACAACCTCCGGGCTACCTCGCCGGCAGCATCCGGGGTCGCGAGCGCGCCCATGCGACGCGCCAGCTCCTCCCGCCGCCGATCGTCGTTCAACAACTCGTCGACACGATGGCGCAGTGAAGTCGCGCCGACCTGGGAGTCGAGCATCAGCTCCGCGGCTCCCTTCTCTGTAAAGTACCTGGCATTCTGGAGCTGGTGGTCGCCCGTCGAGTAAGGGAAGGGGATGAGGATCGCCGCCCTCCCGGCCGCCGCAATGTCGAAGAGCGAACCAGCGCCGGCCCTGCTCACGACCACGTCCGAGGCGGCCAGGTATCGCCAGATATCGTCTACGTACTCGAGGATCCTGTGCTTCGGGTTGTGTGTCGAGAGGCGCGGGAAGTCCCTGCGGCCGGCGACCTGGACCACCGTGTATGGTGTGGTTTCTCCGAACGCCTCCTCCGCGGAGAGGTTGATCCTGAGCGCACCCCCGCTTCCTCCGAAGATGAGGACAACGGGTGGCTCCAGGCCGAGATCCCGCAACGCCTCCTCCCGCGAAGCTGCGAAGATCTCGGTCCTCGTCGGCATGCCGACCCACGCCGCGCTTTTCAGTCGTTGCCTGGCATCGGGGAACGTCACCAGCGTCTCATTCGTAAAGGTGCTGGCCAGGCGATTGACCCGCCCGGGGACGGAGTTCTGCTCGTGCAGAAATGTTGGCACCCCGAGAGCCCTGGCGGAGAGCACCGCCGGCGCGCTCGCGTATCCCCCTACACCCAGAACAGCCCGCGGCTTCATTCGTTGTATTATGCGTGTACAGTGGATGGTCGCCCGCAGGGTGAGGAGGGCGGCCCTGGCCCGGGCCAGGGGATTGCCGGCGAGGCCAGCCAGGGGCAGGGCGTGTAGGGTATAGCCCTCCCTGGGGACGAGAGATTTTTCTATCCCCGTCTCCGATCCCACGAACTCGACCACAGCACCACTGTCCCTCAACTCAGCCGCCACGCACAGCGCGGGGATAGCGTGCCCCCCCGTGCCCCCGCCCGCTATCAGGATGCGCGGGTTGTTTGATCTCTCTGGCTCTCTCACTGTCCTCCGATATTCTGTAGAGGATGCCCACGGCGGCGAAGCATACCAGCAGGCTGGATCCCCCGTAGCTCACGAACGGGAGTGTCATCCCGGCGAGCGGGAGGACTACCATGGCGGCCCCGATATTGAAGGTGGCCTGAACGGTTAGCATCGTCGTGAGGCCGGCCGCGACACAACGCGCCATGACAGAGGGAGCGTTCATGGCTATCCTGAGCCCGGCCAGCGCAATAAAGCCGAAGGCAGCGATGACGGCGACCATCCCGATCAGTCCGAGCTCCTCCCCTATCAGGGCGAAGATCATATCGGTACCGAGCTCGGGGACGTATGGTCCCTGCCCGCCCGACCCTGCCCCTGAGCCGAAGAAGCCTCCGGCTTTTATGGCCACCATCGACTGGACCACCTGGTAGCCCGAGCCGTCCGCCGCGGACCAGGGATCCAGGAACGTCAGAAACCGCTCGCGCCGATAAGGCTCGAGAACCATCATCCCCGCTACCAACACCAACCCCACGAGGCCAGACAGCACCAGGTCCCTCGTCCTCAGTTCGGAGGCCCACAGCGTGCCCGCAACGCCCGCGAGCAGCACGACAGATGTGCCGAAGTCCGGTTCGACGAGAACGAGGACGAACAGCACGCCGACGGCCAGGAGTGGCTTGACCGGGAGCCTGGAACCGTGTGGCAGGCGCGCTACCGCACAACTCAGGGCCAGCACGGCCGCGAGCTTCGCGAACTCAGCAGGTTGAATGCTCATGGGGCCGAAGTCGAGCCACCGCCTGGCCCCGTTTATCTGGGTTCCTATACCAGGCACGAGGACGATTACGAGGCCGATCAGCACGAGCAGGTACAGGGCCGGCGCGTATTTGCGCCAGGCGGTATACCTGATGCGGCTGACCAGGAAAAAGGTGGCCACTCCGAGGACCATGTGCCCGACGCGAACGAACAGAACGCCGGTCCCGACCTCCCTGTAGGTCGCCGAGTAGATCATGACGAGACCCAGCAGCGAGAGGCCGAGCGCCACCAGGAACATGTTGGACCTGATGCTACTCATCGTCTTACGGAACCATGGTCTCTGACGAACCTGATGAACGCGTCTCCCCTCTCGGCGTAGCCAGAGAACTGGTCGAAGCTCGCGCAACCTGGCGAGAGCAAGACCACGTCGCCGGGCCTGGCTAGATCCCCGGCCCTCGCTACGGCCTCCGCGAGGTCAGGTACCCTGTGGATCACGTCCTGGAAGCCTTCATCTTCGAGGTAAGCAGCGATGCGCGGTCCAGCCTCACCCTGGCACACGATAGCCCGGCACCTGTGCAACCCTGGGAGTACCTCCGAGAAGTCCGTGAGTTTCTCCGAACCGCCGAGGATCAGAACTACTGGTACTTCGAGGCTGGCGAGGGCCGCAGCGACCGCCGCCGGGTTGGTGGCCTTGGAATCATCCACGTAGGTAACGCCCGAGATCTCTGCTGCAACCCGCATGCGGTGGGGCTTTGACTCGTAGGCGAGCAACGCCTCCCTGATCTCCCTGGCCTCGGCACCAAGCCTCTGTGCTGCTGCGGCGGCGAAGAGGGCGTTTTCGTAGTTGTGCGTGCCGGTAAAATTGAGCTCGGACACGTCAGCAAGATCACAACCTCGCAGCAGAAGGCGCCCCTCGCGCACGGACGTATCGCCCTCGCCGACGACGAGAGTTTCTGCTTCGATCTCCCCGGCCACGGCACGGCCTACCGGATCTGCGGCGCTCACGAGAGCCAGGTCTTGCGGCTGCTGCCCCTCGAAGATACGGAGTTTGTCTTCGGCGTATTCCTCGAACGAGGCGTGCCAGTTCAGGTGATCCGGCCTCACGTTCAAGAGCGCCGCGACCTCGAAACCGGGGCTAGGAAGGTAGTGCAGCTGAAAAGAAGAGACTTCGAGTACGAGTAGGCCCGCCTCACACGCCTCCGCGACGCATCCCGTGAGGTCCCTCCACGAGTTGCCGGCGACCACGTGGGGCACGCCCGACGCCTCCAGCATGCTGTCGAGCATGTCCACGACGGTGGTCTTGCCGTTGGTACCAGTCACGGCCGCCACACGCACGCCGGGCCCGATCAACTCCAGTCCCAGCCCAACTTCGGAGACGACGGGGACACCCCACTCCCCGGCAACCCTCAGCACGGGATGACTGGGACGAATGCCGGGACTGGCGACGAGGCGGTCGACTCCTTCCAGAACCTCCGGTCCCGCCTCTAAGTGTCCCTCGACACCGAGTTCCTCGATAAGGGAGCGCAGGCGTTCGTCGTCGCGGTCGTCGGCGACGATGACCTTCTCACCGCGTGCGAGAAGTGCGCGCGTGGCTGCGATGCCCGACTCTCCGAGCCCGTATACCAGGGTCCTCACAGCTTCACCCCGCCGCGTTGTAGAGGAAGATGTAGTAGAGGAAGAACCCCACAGCAGAGAAAGCGGCCTGGGCGATCCAGAACCGGACGACCACCTTGTTCTCGTCCCAGCCGAGAAACTCGAAGTGGTGGTGAATGGGGGCCATCTTGAACACCCTTCTTCCCGAGAGCTTGAAGACGAGGACCTGGACGATGACCGAGACGGCCTCGACGACGAACAGCCCGCCCACGATGGGGAGAAGGAGCTCTGTCTTGGTTAGCACCGCCGCCGCCGCGAGGACGCCCCCTATCGCGAGCGAACCCGTGTCCCCCATAAAGATGTCCGCCGGATGGGCGTTGTACCAGAGGAACCCGATGATCGCCCCTACCATCGCGCCGCAGATCACGGCGACGTCGTACTGCCGCTCGAGGAACGCGATGGCCGTGTAGGCAAGCAGGGCAATGGCAGCCGCCCCGGCCGCGAGCCCGTCAAGGCCGTCCGTCAGGTTGACCGCGTTGGTCGTACCGGTGATCACCAGCAGCAAGAACACGCTGAAGAGCGCGATCCCCACGACTCCTGGTCCCAGGACCAGGCTGCGGTCGAAATAAGGCACGAGCACGGTCTGGGTGACGCCGACGTAGCGAACCGCCAGGATGTCGGCCAGTACCACAGCGAGCGTCAGAAGGAGGAACTTGTAGCGGGCGCTCAGCCCTTCGGGACGCTTCTTGGAGATCTTCTGCCAGTCGTCGTAGAGGCCTATGCCCGCAACGACGGCGACGAGCAGGAGCGTCGTGAGTGTGGCCACGGTTGGCCGCGCCACCACCACGAGCGCCGCGAGTAAGCCGGAAAGCATAACGATCCCACCCATGGTCGGGGTGCCTGCTTTGATCAGGTGTGTCTGGGGTCCTTCTTCGCGGACGAACTGCCCGAACTTCCGCGATTGCAAGAACTCGATGAACTTCGAGCCGAGCAAGACCGTGGCGAGAAACGCTACCGCTGCCGCGAGTACAACGCTAAACAAGAGCTAGACTCTCCTTCAACGTGCGGGTCAGGGTATCGAGTCCGACCCCGCGTGAACCCTTGACTACAAGGTAGTCTCCGCCCCGCAGCTCTTCGCGCAGGGTTGCGGCGGCGCTCGCGGCGTCGGGATAGAAGAGTGTCCTGCCGGGGAAGGTCTCGGCGTACCAGCGGGCCTCGTCGCCGACACAGACGAGCAGGTCGACCCCGACCTGCGCCGCCAGTTCACCCGCCTCCCGGTGGTAGGCGCGGGCGCAGGCACCTAGCTCGAACATTCCGCCGAGTACGACGACGAGCCGTCTGCCTTGTTTGGATGCCTGTTCTGCCCCATACGTAAGCACGGCCGCAACGGCGGCCGGGGAGGCGTTGTAGGAGTCGTCGTAGACGGTGATATCTTCCCTAAGCCGGTAGAGGTCGCCCCGCAGGCCCGTCCGCTTGAGGCGGGAGAGACCCCGCGCCGCCTGCTCCAGGTCCAGTCCGAGGGCGATGGCGCCGCCGATCGAAGCGAGCAGCGGCTCGACCAGGTGCGTCCCGAAGACGGGAGAACGGACCTCGGCCGACTCGCCCGCGATGCTGGCGACGAAGCGGAGGCCCTCCTCCGTCGACTCGATCTCAGAGGCCAGGAGATCCGCCTCGCCGGAACGGGCGAAAGTGATACGCCGCTCTATATTCCGTCCTGACCCCGTGGCCGCCGCGGGCGCGTCCGCCGGTGCGACTAGCGTCCCAGACGCGGGGAGGGAGACGGCAAGTTCGCCCTTGGCGGCAGCGAGGTCTTCGAGCGTACCGAAAGAGTCGAGATGAACCGGCGAGATCGCCGTAAGGACACCGATCTCGGGCGGGGCGATGGCGCACAGGTACTCTATGTCCCCGGGGTGGGTGGCGCCCATCTCGAGGACCAGGACCTCCGTGCGGGGGTCGGAAGAGAGGATGGTCAGGGGGAGTCCGATCTCGTTGTTGAAGTTTCCCACGGTCGCCGAGACACGTTTACCTGCGTGCCTGAGGATGGTCGCTAGCGCGTCCTTGGCCGTGGTCTTGCCGACCGTGCCCGTGATGCCGACCACGGTGGGCGAAGGTGCGTCTCCGCGAAGAAGGGACCATCGCGCGAGGCGCTGCAGCGCCTGTAGAGGATCGTCCACAACGAGAGTCGGTACATCGAGCCGGCGGCTGGCCACCGTTGCGACGGCGCCGCGGAGGTGCGCCTCGGGGGCGAAATCAGCACCGTCGGTCGTGCCGCGCAAGGCGAAGAACAGGTCCCCTTCACCCACCTTTCGGGAATCGGTTGACGCCCCGCTGACGAGGGCGTCTGCATGCGTCCCATGAGGACTCGCCCCCATGGCCCGCGCGGCCTCGGAGAGAGTGGCCGGCCTCACCAGAGGGGCTCCTCGGCCTCGAAGCCCCTACGGTCGGGAGGGACGTTGAAGTAACCCAGCGTAAACTCCATGACGTGGCGGAAGGCTGGCACGGCGACCACCTCTCCCCAGTATGACGTCTGGGGTTCGTCAACAGCCACGAGCATCACATATTCGGGGTCGGTGGCAGGGGCGAACCCTATAAAGGAGGAAACGTACTGGTCACCGTAGGTACCCGTCTTGGGGTCCACTTTCTGCGAGGTCCCTGTCTTGCCGGCCACGGTGTAACCGGAAATCTGGGCGAAGTGGCCCGACCCGTCGTCGACGACGCCCTGCAACATCCCGCGTACTATAGCCGAGGTCTTCTTGCTTATCACCCTGGGGCCCTGCTCTTGGGGGGTCGACTGCTCCGTTACGTGCGGCGTTACCCTGCGACCGCCGTTGACGAGGGTGGCGTAGCCGGAGACGAGTTGCAACGGCGAAACCGTAAAGCCCTGCCCGAAGGGTATGTTCCCTATGGAGATCCCGCTCCAGTCCTTGTAGGCGGGGACGATCCCAAGGTCCTCACCCCAGAGGTCCACGCCTGTTGGTTTGCCGAATCCGAAGGCGCGCATGTATGAGTAGAGCTGCTTCCCGCCGAGCTCTTGCGCTATCTTGGTAGCCCCAACGTTGCTGGAGTGCTCGAGAACGCCGCCGGGGGTCAATACTTCGGTCTCGTGCGGCTGGGAATCGCTGATCACGTGGTCGGCCACGACCATGTGGTCAGGCACCACGAACTTGTCAGAGGGCCTGACCGCGCCATCCTCGAGGGCGGAGGCCACGGTGAAAGCTTTGAAGGTAGAGCCGGGCTCGTAGGGGTCGGTAAGAACGCGATCCCGCTGATCTTCTGCGGGGACTTCCCCGAACTCGTTGTTGTCGTAGGAGGGTGTGTTGGCGAGAGCGACTATGGAACCGTCGTCGACGCGCATGACGACGCCGACGGCGCTCTTGGCCTTGCTCTTATCCACGGCCTTCCCGAGGGCCTTTTGCAGCTCCTGCTGCACCGCCGAGTCCACCGTCAACTCTACGTCCTGGCCACGCTTCAGGGTGTCGTCGTAGCTGGCCTCGACCCCGCCGAAGGGCTTTCCGTAGTCGCCTTGATGGCCGAGCAGCTGGCTGGCGACGGTCCCGTCAGGGTAGACTCTCCTGGTATCAGGAGCGGTCGTGATGCCTTCTATGCCCATTTTCTGTACCCTGGCCGCCGTCTCGGGCTTTATGCCCGTGGCGATGACGCTGTATCCCGTGAGGTGGCCGTCCGCATCACGCCGGGAGAGCGCCGCCCTTATCTCCTTCTCGGTCGTGCCGGTCTCTTCACCGAGTATGGTGGCCAACCGTCTGGCGGTAGCGTCGTCGTCCTGGATCTGGTAAGGGGTCGCTATCACGCGCGCGACTTGGAGGCTCGTCGCGAGCTCCCTTCCGTCCGCGCTCCTTATACTGCCGCGGGTCGGCGCCGTGACCGGAGTCTGTCCTACGA
>Ga0126311_10001920_pt1 | contig 10244 bp, 12 predicted proteins | sample Plot61_FD_92539 | JGI IMG/M metagenome (GOLD analysis project Ga0126311, IMG submission 92539) | Serpentine soil microbial communities from UC McLaughlin Reserve, CA, USA - Plot61 | ecosystem: Environmental > Terrestrial > Soil > Grasslands | place: USA: UC McLaughlin Reserve, Lake County... | reverse complement strand
GCTAACAGGTGGCGTGAGGTTCCGGTATCAGGAGCGAAAGGCGCGATCGGACATGCGATGGCCGCTGCCGGCGTACTCGAAGGCATCGTCGCCGTTCAGACCTGTGCAACCGGCATCGTACCGCCCACCGTTAATTTGCAACAAGCGGATGAAGGCTGCGAACTGGACCACGTCATTGGCGAGCCGCGCGACGCCAATGCGGAATCTGTTTTATCCGTGTCCTTCGGTATGGGCGGACAGAACGCCGCGATAATCATTAAGCGCCACAAAGAGGCACAAAAAGCACAAAAATGATGTGGCAATTGGAAGATCGCGTGACGCTCATCACTGGCGCTACCGGTTACCTGGGGCGAGCTTTGGCACACGGGTTCAGTGCGGCAGGCGCGACGCTTTTTCTTACTGGACGAAACCAGGAGGCGCTTGGCGCGCTTCAGAAAGAACTGGATTGCGTGCATACCATTGCGGCTGATCTCACGGATGAGATTGCTGTAAAACTGGTTACTGAACACGTTCTGCAGCAAGCCGGCCGGATCGATACGCTGGTCATCAATGCGGGAACACTGGCTGATGGTTTAGTCGCAGGACTGACAGACGACGAGTTGTCGGGAGTTTACGAAGTCAACCTCTGGGCGGCTTTTCGAATGTTGCGCGCAGCCCTCAAGCCGATGATTCTCAATCGCAGTGGCAACATCGTCGTGATCTCGTCCACCGCTGCTCAACGTCCGGGCGTGGGCCAGGGTGCGTACGCGTCGTCGAAGGCCGCACTCGAATCTTTTGTTCGCACTACAGCACGCGAGACTGCTGGTCGCGGTATTCGAATCAATGCGGTCGCGCCTGGTCTACTTGCAGGCGGGATGAGCGCACGCATTCTCGACGATCACCTGGAGCAGGCGCGCGCCTCGATTCCCATGAGGCGTCCGGGTGAAGCTGAAGAAGTTGTGCCCGTAGTGCTCTTTTTGGCATCGCCGCTGAGTTCGTACGTTACAGGCCAGGTCTGGTGTGTGGACGGAGGCTTTACCGCATGAGCGCGCGCGACACTCTCGCGGAAGTTGTCACACTCGTACGCCAGACCTTGGCGCTGCCGGAAAGTGAACCGATTTCGCCGCAACAACTCTTCTTCTACGATCTCGGTTTCACGTCGATGGATTTGCTCGACCTTCTCTTTCGACTCGAGCAACACTTTCAAATTGAAATCCCGGAGGGCACGATCTATCAGCTTGCGCGTGGCGATGTCGCTGAGGTTGAGTTCGCGGAAGATGCAGTGCTGACTGAAACTGGCCGGGCGCGTTTGATGAGGTTGCTTTACGACACGCCGCCTGAGCTTTTTCCGGCGCGCATTCACGCTACGACGCTCCCTCGCTTTTGCACGGTGGGCGCAATCGTGCGTTTGGTAGACCACAAACTGGCGGAGCAAACGTGTTCGAATTGATGCGATCGATACGTATCGACGTGGAGAAACGTCGCGCCTCGGCGGAAGCATTCGTAGCGGCCGATCATTCGCTGTTTGCGGATCACTTTCCGGGATCGCCGTTGCTGCCGGGTTCGCTCATGCTCGAGCTTGCAGCCCAACTCTCCGGGCCGCTAGCCGAAGAGGTGGCAAAGATGCAACTCGGAATCGAGCGCTGGGCCATTCTCGGAATGGTGCGGGACGCGCGATTTCTGCACCCGGTTTTTCTTCCTGCGAGGCTGGAGTTGAGCGCGGAAATCTCTCGTGCAGAACCTTCGACTATAACGACGAGCGTCACTGTTGCGGTGAACGGCGAGCGCGTCATGCAAGCGCAACTGGTAATGATGATGATCGAAACGTCAACCGAGTGGGCGGAGGCAATAGAAGCGCGAAACAACCGGCTCGAACGTTGGCAAGAGACGACATGAAATCAAGATTATCCGCGACTGATGCTTTCTTCGTGGCGTATCAGGAAACGTCCGGCGTGCTGATGCAACTGGGTGTTGAGGTGGAATTGAAAGGCCACATCACGCGGAGTGATCTCGAAGAAGTGCTGGAACATATCGTGCGGCGCTGGCCACCGCTGGGCCAGCGGCTCCGCACGCGTTTGTTCGGGTTGTCGTGGGAAGGTGAATGTCGCACGAAGGAAATGCTCACGGTTACTGAAAGGCGAGAAACACTCGCCGAGTGGCGCAACCGTCCGTTGAACCCTTTTGTCGAACCGCCACTGCAATTACTGTGGCTCGTCGAGGGCGGGAGAAATCTTTTCGCGTTTCGCGCGCATCATGCGGTGGTAGACGGCGAGGGTTTCTTCGCGGTCTGCGTTGAAGGCATTCATGCGCTGGCGAAAAAAGTGCAGCCTCAGATGAACGCGAATGAACGCAGATCTGATCCGCGTTCATCCGCGTTCATCCGCGGCTGCCCTCCCAAAAGACCCCTGAAACTGCGCGACGCACTCAAGACCGTGCAGCAAATGCGAAGGGAAACACGCGCAAATCGAAGCGCGAAACTTGCGATGCAAAGTTGTACTCCCGGCAACACGTCCATACTAGAGCGGAAGCTGGACATGGCTGAGTTTCGCGAACTTCAACAACAAGCAAATGAGTTGGGCATTCCGGCCGGATGGTTATGTGCGAGTGCCTGGATGAAGGCAATTCACGCCTGGAATGTTTCGCGTGCAATGGATTCCACACCGCTGATTTCTCTCGAAGTGCCGGTCAGTTTGCGGCGACGACGCGACACGCGCGTACGTACCGGCAACTGGATCTCGCCGTTGACTCTTTATGGCGATGCTTCGCAGTCGCTCGAGGATCTGGCCCAGGACCTTAAGCAGCAATTGAGCAGAGCAGTGCGACAAAAATCACACCTTGCATTGCCGATGATTTCTTCGCCCGCAAAGTTCTTGCCGTGGCCGGTCTTTCGACGGCTCGCCGCGAGTCCGGAGCTTACCGGTTTCGCCACCAGTCACTTCGTGTGGTTCGAACAGGCGCAAACGCTTCATGATGATGTTGTGCGATTGTCAGGCGGCGCGCTACAGCTCGTTGGCCAGCAAATCTACCCGCCTGTTTGTTTGCACATGGGTGCCGCGCTGTCAGTGCTTGCCTGGCCCGAGCACGCACAGCTTTTCTTAACCTATCGTTTGACGGCACTATCAGCCGCCGGCGCACAGACGCTCCTGGATCTGATGGTCCAGGAGTTAGGCCAGACTTATATGAGCCGGCAACAGGTCGCCGTATGAGCGACCCTGTAATCGTTATTGGCGCAGGTCCGGCTGGTTTGGCGGCGGCGGAAAGCCTCGCGAAACGAAATATCGAATATCTCGTCCTGGAGAAGGGACCTGCAGTAGCCCATGCGCTGCGTCGTGTAGATCCCGAAATGAGACTCCTTTCGCCGAAGGAGTTGTCGCTGATGCCCGACATGCGCACGGAGCCAGGAACGCCGACGTATTTACCGTTCAAAGTCCTGGTCCATGAACTCGAGAAATATCAGCAGCAGCACGATTTGAGAGTTACTTTTAACTGCACGGTGCTCGCAGTACAAAAAGAGGCGAGCGGGTTCTCGGTTAGTTATCGAACAGGCGACGGTGAAAGGCATGTAGCTCACGGTAGCCACGTTATCAATGCAACCGGCATCATCAGCAATCCCCGGCTGCCGGATAACTTCTATTTTGAGCCGTGCCGTTGGCGTCACAGCGTTGACACACGTGCACAAGATATTGCGAACGCGCAGCGACTTCTGGTCGTAGGCGGCGGCGCTTCGGCTGCCGAGGTGTTGGAGAATTGGCTGCGAGTGAGACAGAAAGGCGATCGCGCGTGGTTATCATTACGTTCAAAACTATGCGCGATTCCGCACTGGATTCTTGGTATCGACGTTCACTACTTCTCCTGGTTGCCGGAGCAGCTTCCGGTGGATCTGTTTGGGCGGCGCGTGGGCCGGCTCACCGAACCGATGACTGGCCGTGCGGTCGTTAAGGCGATTCGCCAGGGATTGATAAAGCCCATGCCGCCTGCGCGCAGTTATAAAGACGGAGTAGTTGAGTTCATCGATGGTCAACGACTTGAGCCCGACCTGATCGTTTTCGCCACGGGTTTTGATTATTTGAAAGAACATTTGAAAGAAGTTGTCGATCTGGATCGGGAGGGCAAACCGATCGTCAGGAACTGCGAAAGCACACGCACGCCCGGAGTCTTTCTGCTCGGCTTCCGTTTTGGGAGGACGTTTGCTTCGCCGTACCTGCGCGGCATCGCGCGCGACGCGGAGTATGTAGTCGATCGCATCGCGCGAGAAAAGAGAATGAGAGGTATCTCGGGTCGGGGCACTAGCCCGAACGTGAGGGAGGGCTCACCATGAAAGCAGTGCGTGTAAAAGGTTTCGGAGGGGTGGACCAACTTGAATTTGCGGAGTTGCCGGATCCGCAACCACAACCGGGACAGGTTCGAGTTCGCGTCGAAGCGTGCGGCTTGAATTATGCCGACGTGATGCAGCGTGAGGGTTTGTATCCCGGTGGACCAAAGCCGCCTTACATTCCTGGTCTCGAAGCCGCGGGTGTGGTTGAAGCGGGCGACGCGCTACCCGCCGGCACTCGCGTGATGACGCTTGCGGGAAGTGGATGTCATGCGGAACTTGTGTGTGTCAGCGCGGCAGCATGCGTGCGCTGCCCGGAGTCGATGTCGTTCGTGGAGGCTGCGGCGTTTCCGGTCCAGTACCTGACGGCGTATCACGCGCTCACGACTCTCGGACGGGCCGAGGCGGGCGAAACAGTTTTGATTCATGCGGCGGCGGGAGGCGTCGGCACGGCCGCGGTACAGATCGCGAAACTGCTTGGATTGCACGTGACAGGCACGGCCTCTTCTGAGGAAAAGCGGCAACGCATTCTCGATCTCGGAGCGGATGAGGCTTTCAGCTACGAGGAGTTTGATCAAAAGCTGAACGGTAAGGCAGCTTTGATTATCGAAGCAGTCTGAGGAGACGTTTTTAAGCGCAGCTTGGCGATCCTGCCGTCACTGGGAAGGCTGGTGGTCTATGGTGCCGCAAGCCGGGACGTGCAGCCGGTCGATACGTTGAAATTACTCTTTCGTTCGCACGCCGTTATTGGTCTGCATCTGAATGCGATCTTCGAGCGACCGCGCCTCATGGCTGAATCGTTGACGCGCTTACTTGGTTGGATCGAGCAGGGGAAGTTGAAGATTCAGGTTGGACACACTCTGCCGCTCTCGGAAATCCGCCAGGCGCACGAGTTGATCGCAAGCAGGAAAAGCTACGGAAAAATAGTGCTGATCACAAGTTAGACAGGATTACAGGATTTGCAGGATAGACAAGATATCTCCTGTAAATCCTGTCATCATTCTGTAAATCCTGTAAAAAGGAAGTTGGTTACCTCTGATCATGACATTCTCATACAAACTCACCGACTATCTTCACTTCGCACGAATGGCCGCCCGCAGTCGCCGCCGTCAACGCGTCTGGGGAAAGCTTTACGAAGGCTCAGTGCGCTCTAAATCGTTCAAGCTGCCGGTTGCGACGGTGGTCCAACTCATCCCCACTGAAGCGTGCAATCTTCGCTGTCCCTTCTGCAATCAATGGGGAGAAAACGGCTACTTCTTTGACGGCGTGCGTCCTGTTCAGCACATGGATCGAGAATCACTGGTCAAACTGATGCGCGGCCTCTCGCCACGCGACTCGTTGATCAGTGTTCACGGTGGTGAGCCGTTTGTTTACAAACATATCGACACATTGCTGGAGCTGCTGAGTGAACAACAGTTCGACGTCATCTTCACTACCAACGGCACGTTGCTCAAACCGCATCTGGAGCAACTCGCAAAGGTACGGAACCTGGGATTCCTTTTGTCGATTGACGGCGACGAGCCGGCGCATGACAAAGTGCGCGGAAAGGGAACTTTCAAAAAAGCCCTGGATGCGACGGCCGAGCTCTTCGACCTGCGACGCGGGCTCGGCATGCCGCTGCCGGCCGTAATTATCAGCTCGACGGTTTGTGAGTGGACCACCGACACACTGGAAAAGATTTACGACGTCGCCCGGGACTTCAAAGCGCTGGCCATCAACTATAACTTTCGCTGGTTCCTCACCGAAGACGTAGGCAAGGCCTACGAGCGCCACTTGGAACATGCATTCGGATTGAAGTCGAGCGGTGCGTGGCGCGGATGGACTTCGGCAAATCACGAACAACATGATTACGGCCGCGTTGCCGAATCGCTCAGCCGGGTCATGACCAGAAAGAAACGGTTTACACGGCCTTTCGTGTTCACCACGCCGAGCCAGTTGCGCGACTCGGATTATCAAACCTACTTCACCGACTATCTCAACACCTTCGGCAACGAGAGCTGCTTCATGCCGTTCTACTGGGCCAGGATTCACGCGAACGGCGAGCTGATCTTCTGCCCCGGACATCCGGACATCATCGCGGGCAACGTTTTCCGTGACGGGTTTATGGAGTCGTTCAACTCAGAGGTATCCATCAAATTTCGGAAACACATCCTGACCAATCGATTTCCGATTTGTAACCGCTGTTGCGGAATGTACATGACCAATCCGGCGCGTCCGTTCGAGCAGAAAGCGCGGAAGAATCTCGGCTTGGCCAAACAAGTAACCACTCACTGGCCCGAGGTGCGGCCATGATCACTCTGAATCTCCTCTTCGTCGCCACGCTTTTTCTCGCCTACTCCAATGGCGCGAACGATAATTTCAAAGGCGTCGCCACACTTTTCGGCAGCGGCACGACCAGTTATCGAGCGGCAATTACATGGGCGACGATCTCAACCTTTGCCGGATCGATCACGTCGTTGTTTCTCGCTGAGACTTTGCTCCAGAACTTTTCGGGAAGAGGTTTGGTGCCAAACGAGTTGGCGGGTTCGCCACAGTTTGTGTTAGCGGTTGGTTTGGGTGCAGGGTTGACGGTCATGCTGGCCACGCTGTCCGGGTTTCCTGTTTCGACTACGCATGGCTTGGTCGGCGCACTCGTAGGGGCGGGGCTAATGGCTGTTGGCGCAAGTGTTAACTTCGCGATGCTCGGAACGCTCTTTTTGCTTCCGCTGCTTGCGAGTCCGCTTTTGGCTGTCGGCCTCGGTGTTGTCAGTTACGTTTTTGCTCGCGGGTTGAGAGTTAAAATGGGTGTGAAGAAAGAATGGTGTGTTTGCGTTGACGAAGTGGTCCATCTCGTCCCGATTCCGCAACCATCGGGATTACTGACACTCGCGCCGGTTACCTTACCTCAGATCGCCGTTGGCTCAGTGGAGCAGTGCCGCCAACAATATAAAGGACAGCTCCTGGGAGGGAACGTTCAGCGTGGACTCGATTTTATCCATTTTTTCAGCGCGGGAAGTGTAGGGTTTGCGCGTGGTTTGAACGACACGCCGAAGATCGTTGCGCTTCTGCTTGTCATCAAAGCGTTCGACGTTAAGTTTGGAATGTTCATGGTAGCGGTTGCGATGGCTGTTGGCGGTCTGTTGAACGCGCGACGAGTGGCGATCACGATGAGCAAGAAAATCACGCCGCTGAATCCGGGTCAGGGCTTCACCGCAAATTTGGTGACATCAGCGCTGGTGATACTTGCCAGTCGCCTGGGTCTTCCGGTTTCGACAACTCACGTTTCGGTTGGTTCGCTATTTGGAATTGGACTGATCACGAGAGAAGTGAACGCCCGAGTGGTTTCCGGAATTTTGATGTCCTGGGTGCTCACGTTACCCATCGCCGCCGCCCTGAGCGCCGCGATTTATGTGATAATTCATTGACGTTTTTTGTAGGGGCGGCCCACGGACGGCCGCCCCTACAATGACGTCTATCGAAAGAAAATATTTCTCGGTTAGGTACTTTCATCACGAAGGTTACCTCAAGGTAACTTCTTGACGCCGTTTTCGTGCTTCACTAAGGTATCCCGATGAAATATCTCGGGACTCTTCTCCTTTTGCTGGTCGCTCTTCCAGCCTTTGCTCAGACCAATCAACGTGACGGCCAGCACGACTTCGACTCTGAGATCGGCACCTGGAAGACACACTTGCGTCGCCTGGTGCGTCCTTTAACTGGCTCGACGACCTGGGTGGAATATGACGGCGTTACTGTGGTCCGAAAAGTTTGGGATGGACGGGCCAACCTAGTCGAGCTCAAAGTCGATGGTCCGGCCGGCCACTTCGAAGGTCTCAGCTTGCGTCTTTACAATCCACAGGCGCGGCAGTGGAGTCTCAACTTTGCGAATATAAATGACGGCACGCTAAGTCAGCCCACAATTGGCGAGTTCAAAGACGGACGCGGTGAGTTCTATAACCAGGAGACGTACAACCAACGGGCAGTACTGGTTCGATTTGTCATCATGAAACTCACAGAGGATTCGTATCGATTCGAACAGGCGTTTTCAGACGATGGCGGAAAGACCTGGGAAGTAAACTGGATCGCGGTGGATACCCGCGTGAAGGAAGGGAATTAGCCTCACGCCAACTGCATTTGCCGCGCGAGCTCTGTTGCAGTTTGTGGACGATCCTCGGGGTCCTTCGCGAGTGCGTGCATGATGCCCGTTGAAATCCTTCTCGGTATGCCGAGCGTCAGTGGCAGCGGCGCAGGCGGTTCGTACAAATGCCTGTTAATCACCCCTGAAACGGTTTCCGCTTCGAAGGGTTTGTTGCCGGAGAGTATTTCGTAGAACATCGCGCCCAGGCTGTAAACGTCCGAACGCGCATCCAGCGGCTCACCCAGACACTGCTCCGGCGACATGTAGAAAGGCGTTCCTACAACGGATCCCGACGACGTTGCGGTTGCATCGGCGAGAAGTTTTGCCAGTCCGAAGTCAACTACTCTCACGCTCTCGACTTCGAAGTCGTCGTCAGGCGCCACCACCAGAATATTCTCGGGCTTGAGATCGCGATGGACCACGCCTTGCCGGTGTGCGGCGCCAACGCCGGCACAGATCCCGCGCATCAAACGCACTCCACGCTCGACGGAAAAGTGATCTTCACTGCGCAAGAGCTCGCGCAGCGGCGCGCCTTTAATAAACTCCATCACGATAAAAGCCGGCGCGTGCTCGTCTTCTGTCTCGCCGAAATCGTGAATCGTGATGACGTTAGGGTGACGCAACATCGCAGCAGCGCGCGCTTCTCTGCGGAAACGCGCAAGTGCAGCGTCGTCCTTGACGTATTTGTCCGTCAGGATCTTCACCGCAACGTCGTCTCCGATGTGAACGCGACGAGCTCGGTAGACCACGCTCATGCCGCCTTCTCCGAGACGCGCGACGAGCTTGTACTTGCCGTCGATTACATGTCCGATAAGCGGATCGGGGTTAGTGAGACGCACGGTCGGAAGCGACGAATAGAAATGCGTTTCGTAGTACGGGTGTTGGCCGGGGCCCGGCAGTGTCAGAGGTGAGCCGCACTCGGAGCAGAACAGCGCTTCTTTATTGAGGAACAGTTCACAGACGGGACAAAAAGGATGGTGAGATCTGAGATCCGCGAGCATCTGGTCCAGTTCGTCCTGAATTGTCTCTGCCCCATTTGCATCCGTTGCAGAACCGCGGAGCTCACCGTTAATGTCGAAAAGATAGTAGGCGGGCAGCGTGTCAGACCGATTAAGAAAGGTTTTGCTCAGCGTGTGCTTGTTATCGAGTGCGCAAGGCTCTGTGAGATTGAGATGCCCGATCGCGTCGCGTACGGTTCGCGGATCCTTTTCGGTTTCTGATTGCGGGACGTGTACGGCGACGACGCGCAGTCCTTCACGTTTTCTCTGATCGCGCAATTCGGCTATCTGGGCCAGGTTGGTTTTAGATAACTCGGAGCTGATGGACCAGAAGTGAACGAGTGTAGGATGACCCTTAATCTCGCGGGATGTAGTTCGACGGTTGAGCCACTCGGTGGCTTGCTCAAAAGTCTGCAACTGTAGCTCAACCTTCATGTCACCTTTACAGGATTTACATGTTAATCCCGATAATCATGTAAATCCTGGCAATAACTTGCTTACATCACGCCTCGGAAGTCGTGGGGTCGATAATCGTCTTGACCTGCGCGACGTGATTCGCGGGGAATCCGCCGAGACGCGCATGCTCACGGATCAATTCTTCGTTGGGTGCGACATAGACACAATATATCTTGTTGTCAGTGACGTAACTGTGAATCCATTGAACCTGCGGTCCCACCTCGTTCAGGGCGTTGCACGATCGCTGCGACATCGTCCTCAATTCGTCGGGTGACATTTTGCTGGCTCCCGGCACTACTCGTTCAATAACGTACTTTGGCATCGATTGTTCTCCTATTACTGCATTTCCGTTAATAATTGCTCGAACTCCTGATCTCCGCGCATT
>Ga0126311_10001918_pt1 | contig 10246 bp, 14 predicted proteins | sample Plot61_FD_92539 | JGI IMG/M metagenome (GOLD analysis project Ga0126311, IMG submission 92539) | Serpentine soil microbial communities from UC McLaughlin Reserve, CA, USA - Plot61 | ecosystem: Environmental > Terrestrial > Soil > Grasslands | place: USA: UC McLaughlin Reserve, Lake County... | reverse complement strand
ATGGATATGGGTGAAACGGAACCGGGAACGCCCGAGGTGTCTGCCCATGAGGAGGAAATTGCTGCTCCCCTGGCAATGACCGAATCACATGAACATGGTGAATACACTGTCACAACGCATTTTGAATCATCTGGCGAATATGATGTTCAAGTATTTTTCCATGTCGACGGTGAAATGCTTCAGGCTGACTTTGTCGTTGACGTCACAGGCGCTTCGTCCAAAACCATGGTTCTGTGGAGCTTCCTTGCGATCAATGTCGGTCTTGTCGTTTCTGCGGGCGTGCTCAAAAAACAATCCATTCCTGTAAAGGGAAATTAATATGGCAACCGAACTCAAACCACAAAACAAAAGTATCCTGGCTGGTGGCAATCTCCTGCAGATCAAAGCCATTGACAAGCTGATGCGCAGCAAATGGTTCCCTGGCATCATCCAGTGGCCCACATTACTGCTCTTCATGCTGATCATGTTCCAGCTCCTGCTTGGACCAGAATCCGCACATGACAACCTCGGTACTGCGCTGACGTGGGTTCTCTGGTGGCCGCTCATCCCGATCATCTTCCTGTTCCTGGGTCGCTTCTGGTGTGCGATCTGTCCCTTTGCGACGATCAATGATCTTGTGCAAAAGTTCGTCGGCAATAATCGCCCCGTGCCGCGCTTCCTGAAAAAATATGGCATCTGGATCATCGATGCGCTATTCATCTTTATCACCTGGAGCGATCACGTTTGGGGTGTTGTGGAGAATCCGTTTGGTTCGGGCGTTCTCATGCTAATGTTGACCACAGGTGTTGTTGCCTCGGGTTCCTTCTTCGAGCGCCGCACATTCTGCCGTTACGTTTGTTTTCTGGGTGGATTATCCGGTAACTATGCCCGCACCGGTATGTTGGCACTCCGTGGGACCCCGGAAATTTGCGCTACATGCACGTCTGCGTCCTGCTACAAAGGCACAGAGAAGGCACCCGGCTGCCCCCTGTTTGAGTTCCCCAAGACCATGACCTCCAACGCGAACTGTGTCATCTGCGCCGACTGCATCAAGAACTGCCCGAACGATTCGATCCAACTGACGGTCCGCCCGCCTACAAAGGAGCTATGGTTCATCCGCAAGCCGAAAATGGAAGAGGCATTTTTGTCGGCAGTCATCATGGGTATCGTCTTTGTGCAGAACGTGACCATGTTGGAAGTATGGACCGGCATGCTGCAATGGCTGGAACGCGCCGTGGGAACAACGAATTACGCCATCACCTTCAGCATTACATTTGCGATCTCGATCATCATTCCGGTTGCCCTGTTGGGTTTCACGTCCTGGATCGCCTCCAAATTCAATAAGGCATCCCTGGTGGAAAACTTTACCCGCTTCGGATACGCCATCATCGCGCTGGACGTAGCTGGACATATTGCTCACAATCTGTTCCACCTGCTGGCCGAAGGCAAATCGATTTTCTACACCACACTGACTCTCTTCGGTCAGGAAATCCATGGTGCATCACCCGCGCTGGTCGGCATGGGTACCATTCAGATCCTGCAATACGGTTTGATCGTCCTCGGTTTTTTTGGCTCGCTCTACACTGCCTACCGCATTGCAAAGAATAACCAACCGAATGGCAACGTCTGGGGAACCTTTGTACCGTACGCAGCATTAATCGTGGTCCTTACCATCATGAATGTTTACCTGTTCATGCTCCCGATGGCTATGCGTATGTAGGCAATGCTGCCTATAGGACATCGAGTAATAAGGCTGTCAATGAGGAAGTCTGTTAATGCGATAATCGTTTTCGACTAAAAGGAGAAAATCTATGACTTCTACCGTGCATGACCCCGTCTGCCACATGGATATTGACCCATCCACAGCCGCTGGCACGTCTGAATACAATGGACAAACCTATTACTTCTGCTCACTAGGTTGTAAGAAATCCTTCGATAAGGACCCTGAGAAGGTTCTCGGCAACGCGAATGAATCTGAGCAGCACCATTAGAAGAAAAGGAAACCCTATGCATAAGAAACTCTTTTTTGCGCTGATACTGGTACTATTTCTCTCGCAATTTGCTGTCACGGTTGCATTTGCAGAAGGCGAACCAGCTGGAAGTTGCGCCCCAGGATTTACATTGATGATGGCTATGGAACATGATGAGCATCACCATCAACACGTAGGGGCTGACACTGATCTGAACGGCGACGGCTTCATTTGCATGAAGCACCCAACCGAGACGATCCATCTTCATGTGGATAACAATTTGCCGTAACGTTTACAAACAATGAAAGACACTCAAACAGCCTATCGAACGATAGGCTGTTTTGCTTGTCGCGCCAGACGCCGACTTGCGCTTCAAATTTGTTTGACGCAGCCGCATAATACAAATATGAACCAATCGAAACGCTACATCCCGGCCCTAAGTTTTAGATGGCTTACACCGCTGTATGACCCCTTGCTCAAATGGATCATGCACGAGCAGACGTTCAAGCTCAAACTAATCGAGAACGCGAAGATTCAACCTGGGATGAAAATTCTGGATCTTGGCTGTGGGACCGGGACATTGACTCTTTTGATCAGGCACATGCACTCCGATGCTAGTATCACAGGCCTGGATGGCGACCCACAGGTATTGGATATCGCCCGCCAGAAATCTCGCGGAGTGAACATTCAATGGGATGAAGGACTCGCCTCCTCCCTCCCATATCCTGATTCCGCTTTCGACCGGGTGGTGACCAGCCTTGTCATTCACCACCTCACTACAGACGATAAGCGCCGCGCGTTCAAGGAAATATTTCGTGTGCTCAAAGCACAGGGGGAATTACTTGTGTTGGATTTCGGCGCGCCGCACTCACCGCTGGCGAGTTTTATGACGAGCTACATGCGCCGGCTTGAAGAAGTGGCAGATAACTTCGACGGGTTGATCCCCCACTTCATGACAGAAGCAGGATTTGGTTCTGTAAACGAAGCGGATCACTTCCTCACCGTGTTCGGTCCGCTGTCCTTATGGCGAGCCGTGAAAGGATCGTGAATGAACATCCATAAACCCATGTCCAACTTATCGTTGATCTGTGCGTTTCTGATCGGCGTGTTGCTCTTCATCTCTTTTGGGCAGAACTGGCTGACTCTTGCGTCCCTGCCTGTCTTTCTGGCTGGGCTACTTGGCGTTGCGTTGACTGTCCTAGTATTTGGGATAGTGAACATCGTGCGTAATTCACGCAACAAAGAAAACAGACAGGGATAGAAGCACTGCTGACAATCGTCATAAGCCATTTGGCGTATGATAGCGCCCGCCATAGAGCGCTGTAAGGACAAGCCGACCCCGACTACTATTGAGCCATCCAATACGGAGGCTCAATATGTTTTCAAGGATGCGCACACTCTTTTTTCTGTTGATCATCGTGACTCTTTTATCCACGAGTATTTCTGCCTGTTCGACTCAAAGTGAGATCCACGATCTGGCCATGGCACCGATGGACCATATGCCTGCGGAAGTCCAGTCTGCGCCGGTCAGCGTTCAGACCGCGTATCAATTCAACGTGGCGAATCCTGATGTCATGAAGGACATTCCCTGCTACTGCGGCTGTGGGAATGTAGGGCACGAATCGAATTATGACTGCTATGTCTCGAACATCGATGACAAAGGCAACATCACCTTTGATAATCACGCCCTTGGCTGTTCAATCTGCGTGGACATCACCCAGGATGTGATGCGCATGTTGAGGGATGGTAAAAGTCCCCAGGATGCCAGGGCATATGTGGACGCAACATACTCGAAGTATGGTCCATCCAACATTCCGTAAGCCTTTTTGAGACCTAGGCAATGCGCTCCTATCTTTCGCTTCTCCTCTTTGCAACAGCTGGGCTGGTAGTGGCATTTGCGCCACTGCCAGTTCAACCTGTTGCACCTCAGGAGCGCACCTTCCAGATCGACGCCAGGCAGTATGCCTATTCTCCATCTGAACTTCACGTGAATCCAGGTGACATCATTACCTTCGAACTCGTTAGCAATGACGTGGTCCATGGTCTGTACGTAGATGGCTATGGAGTATCGGTCGAAGCGGACCCGGGACAGACTGCCACGCTAACGTTCGTCGCAGATCAACCAGGTTCCTTTCGCTTTCGCTGCAATGTCACTTGCGGCGCGATGCATCCCTTCATGATCGGCAAACTGACAGTGGGCACAAATCACTGGTTTTACCGTGGCATCGGGTTAGCAATACTTGCCGCACTCGGCGTGCTCATGTCGACAAAACGAAACGCATAATTCACTATGGCAAAGCTTGAGCTTACCCGTAACCGCTTTATCAAAAACATCCTGGTAAACCGCTATCCTCAGCTAGCTGTCTTTATCGTGATGCTGGTCGGTTATATCTTTGCCATTCTTGCCGGTTTGATCGGAACGCCAGTCGGCAGCCACAATTTCAGCATCGTATTTGTATGGATCGCCTGGTGGGCAATTCTGATCCTTGTCGCCGTTCCATTCTTTGGGCGCGGCTGGTGTGCAGTATGCCCAATCCCACTGCCAGGCGAATGGATCCAGCGTGGTGCTGTGCTTGCTCCCCCCGACAAGAAAGCGAAGTGGCTCAACTTGCGCGTACCCAGGATGTTCCGAAACATCTGGCTGCAAAACATCTCGTTCCTGCTTCTTGCCTTGTTCAGCAGTGTTTTGCTGACCACACCCAATATCACGGGTATGGTACTGGCAGGGATGTTATTTGGCGCGATCGGTCTGAGCATGATTTTCGAGCGCCGTGCCTTCTGTCGTTATCTTTGCCCGGTCGGTGGATTTATCGGAATCTATGCACAAACGGCTCCCCTTGAGCTGCGCATCAAAGACAAACAAGTTTGTGCAAGCTGTGTTGGCAAGCCATGTTACAACGGCTCCTCGGCTGGATATGGTTGTCCCTGGGATGTGTTTCCCGGTGGACTCACAAAGAACACATACTGTGGCTTGTGTATGGAATGTATTCGCACCTGCCCACATGACAACATCGCGGTGAATGTGCGCCCTTTTTCAGTCGATCTTGCAAAACCCTCCTCACGTATTGACGAAGCGTTCAAGGCGTTCATTATGTTAGGCTCAGCGATGATCTATGCCTGTGTATTGCTGGGTCCCTGGGGGATCTTGAAAGATGCAGCCTACAACGTTGGAACAGCTACGTGGTTCATTTACGTCGTTGCCTTTCTCGCAACCATCTTCGGCATACTTCCCGGCTTCTTCACGCTTGGACTTCTCCAAAAGAAGAGCAGCCTTCCGCTTAAGCACCGCTTCGCTTCTCTTTCAACGGCCCTGATTCCGTTAGGGCTGATGTTCTGGGTCGCATTTAGTCTATCATTCGTAATGACAAATGCTTCCTATATTATGGCCGCTCTCTCCGATCCACTCGGACTCGGATGGAACTTGCTCGGAACGGCAAACATGGCATGGCAGCCGATGCTTACCACTTTGCTTGCGCCCGCACAGACACTGGCACTCGTCGGCGGATTGATCTGGTCGACTCGCACGGCGCAAAAGGCCGCGAATGAAGTCAATGTTTCTTCTCTTCCTGTGATCGGCTACTGCTTTGCGGTGACAGTCTTCATGATGTGGTTGCTGTTATGAAGCGTTCCGAACTTGTCGCTCGCATCGTTATTAGTACGGGAGTTTTATTTACCATTGGAGCTCCGATCTACATGTGGACACGCACGCCTTTAATCCATGCGCACATGTCCGAGGAAGGCGGCTGGACGCCTGACATCCTCAAAGCAAACGTGGGTGAACCGCTTCAACTGCACTTCACGTCCGATGATGTTATGCACGGTTTTGCGATTGGGCAGCTGGATATGAAGGCTGTATATATTGAGCCGGGTAAGGTCACCGATGTCAGCCTTACCTTCGACAAGCCCGGAGTCTACACCTTTTTCTGCACGCGCTGGTGTGGGGTGAATCACTGGCGGATGCGCGGCACGATCGAAGTCACGGGTGATTCTTCCGCCAGCGAGGATGCTTCTGTCAAGATTCCTCTATATGTGTCTTTGGGACTGGACATTGACGCGCCACATAAATCACCGGCTGTTCCCGAAATGCAGCCGTCCGCCATTCGCGGAAAAGAACTGGTCAACAATTTGAATCTGGATCGTTTGGTCGTGCCCGAGTCTTATAAGTCAACATCACCTTATCAAATCTTCCAACAATTGGATCCAGCATCACTCAGCGATTCTGAAAAGTGGGACTTGGTCGCGTACCTCTGGCAGACCAGCAGTACACCTGAGTCAATCGCAAACGGTAAAAAGCTCTATGGTCAAAACTGCGCAGCTTGTCATGGTGAGAACGGTGCAGGAGATGGCGTCTTTGCCGATGACATAGCCGCAGCCGGTGAGGCGTCAATGCAATCGATGAGTGGTGCAATGGATAGCATGATGCGGGCACCTGCCGACTTTACCGATCCAAAGCGGATGCTCAGCGCGAGTCCCGCCGTCCTGCAGGGCAAGATCCTGCGCGGCGGAATGGGAACCGGTATGCCAATGTGGGGCTCGATCTTTACCGAGGAACAGATCTGGGACCTGGTATCGTATCTTTACTCGTTCCAGTTTGAATATGAAAAGTAAGGAGGTTCAATGGCAAAAAAGAATCAAAAGCATAGAAAACAGCATCAGAGAAAGAGTTTCCCATCGCTTCTGGCCGCTCTGGGAGGCGGATTACTGCTCCTTGTCGCGATCCTGTTTGCACGCAATAACGGGACAGGTGGCGGTATGCCATCCATCGCTGTCGACCAGAACAAGATCGATTATGGATATGTCAAATTTGGTGAGACTCGCCAGTTTGCTATCCAAGTCACGAACATTGGCGATGGCGTGCTGCGATTCAAAGAGCAACCGTATATCGAAGTGCTGGAGGGATGCTGACCTCCGGAATTGACCATCGGTTCGATGGTACTTCAACCCGGTGAAAGCACTATGATCCAATCGGCTGTCTTCATGATGCATGAAGGCATGGATGGTCCGCACAATTTCGGGGTTCATTTAAAAACAAATGATCCCAATAATTCTGATCTAGTCGTTAACGTGTTGTCCAACTGGATACCGTAGAAGCCAACAACCGTCTCCATTTTAATCCTTCGAACTTTTAGCGACCGATTAAACGAATCTGCACGAAAAAGCCGACCCAGTTCACGGGTCGGCTTGTCCTTCAGCTTACATTAAAAAGCAGTTCTGCGCTACATGCCACTACTTTTTCGTAGCCTGACGGACCTGCTCAACCATCTTCAGAATGGCTGCAACGGCAGCCTCGGGCTGTTCAATCATGATGCGGTGACCGCTTTGGTCGGCAATGAGATGCTGGCTGTCAGTCGATAACTGGAGGTAGCGTGCCTGCGAGGCGGCTGATTCTGCATCCATATCTTTGCCGCGCGATAAAACGATTAAGGGCAATGCGCCCAATGTGGTCACCGCCCTGGCCTGCGCTCCTCCTTCGGACATCCCCCTGCCTTCGTCCAGGAGGGTTTGGGTGGAACGCGGGGTCACCGTGTTAGCAGTATAGGCTTGCTTATCCCCCTCCGGCAGATTTTGGATCGAGCCGAGGGGACCCGCCAGCAAACGCGCTAGGCCGATGCGTGCCATCAACACCGGCAGGGATGTCTTGCCGGGTTGCAGAGCTGGATTAAAAGTGGCGGCATCTTCAGTGGACAGGTTTTGCGGGTCAATCAACACCAACCCAGCGACTTCCTCCGGATAGTCATGCGCGTACACGCGCACGGTATACCCGCCCATTGAATGGCCCACCAGTACGTACGGGCCGGGTTCATTCGCTTTTTCCAGCAGGGTATGCAGCTCTTTCGCAAATTCCCGGGCAGTTCGCGGCTCGGGACTAGGCTCGCTCCACCCCATCCCGGCCCGATCGTAGGTGCAAATGCGCGTGGTCCTGGCAACTTCGGGCTGCACCCAACCCCACGCTGCAGAAAAATCTCCCCAACCGGATTCAACCACCACAGTGGGACTGCCCTCACCGGTACAGTTGATATGCAGGCGGTAGCCGCCCACATCCACCATTTGACCCGGCGGTGGATATGCCTTTGCATCAGCGGCTTCTGCCATTGGCTCGAAAATATACCCCAGGAGCGAAAACCCTATAATCGAAACCATAATTCGGCCCAGCCAAATTAAACAACCTCGGCCCTTACTCTTGGAAGGACTTACCTTTCCATTTTGATTCTGACTGTTCATTGTGTAGCCTCCATGATTAACAATAAATGTATCGATCCCCATCACCCAAAGTAAATACTGGGGAGATGGGTTTGGCATGTTTACAGACCCCTGGACGAGACCCGGCGGCCGCGAATGGCAGAAAGGCAAAGACTTGACGCCTTCTGCGACTAAATTAAATTTTATGTTTATCTTTTTAGATTTTTAGCATGTGGTTCTGATGGTGACCCCCAAATTAGGTCTATATGCAGAAATCATTTTGTGGAACTACCTTCTAGGTACAGTTATACCCCTCTATCAAGGGGTTAGGTTCGCCAATATTGTCTAACTATGGATGTCTTGATCTATCGGTCTAATTGTAATCATTCTATTTCTGTGAGTATCTCATCGAGGCTTGTGCACAGCTTGCCAATGAATTCCTGCATGCCTGCCCAAATCTAAAGATCATAGCCTCAAGCCGTGAGGCATTGGGAATCAATGAAGAATCGGTTTCTCGCGTGCTGTCCCTCTCTTTGCCACCGGACTTCGGCCGTCTGATGGATTACGAAGCCACGCGACTCTTCACCGAGCGGGCGATCAAAGCAAGCGCACATTTTACTTTGACAAAAGGCAACGCCTCTTTCGTGGCCCAGATCTGTGAGCGGCTGGACGAAATCCCGCTTGCTATAGAGCTAGCCGCGGCGCGTGTCAAGATGTTCACACCTGAACAAGTCGCCACGAGACTCGGCGATAAATTCAAACTGCTAACAGGTGGGAGTCGTACCGCGTTGCCGCGCCAGCAAACCCTGCGCACTTTGATTGATTGGAGCTATCATACTCTAAACGAAACTGAGCAAAGCGCCCTGGGCCGACTTGCCGTCTTTTCCGGAGGCTGGACGTTTGAAGCATATGCCGTCCATTCCTAAATCTATTTCTCCGTTTCTCAATCCGTTATACACCCGAATATGCAGCGAATCCGCCATCGATCGGGACAACAACTCCTGTTACAAAAGCAGAGGCAGGTGAAATCAACCATAGCGTTGCACCCAGCAGATCTTCGGGATTTCCGAATCGGTTCATGGGCGTGTGAGCCAAAATGGATTGACCGCGCGGCGTTAGCGTTCCATCCTCATTTTGCAGTAATCGTCGATTTTGCACACCGATAAAAAAACCAGGTGCGATCGCATTGACACGTATACGCGGTGAATAATTCTGTGCCATGTGGACAGCGAGCCACTGCGTGAAATTCGTAACCGCCGCTTTCGCCGCCGAATAAGCGGGAATGCGCGTCAGCGGGCGGAACGCATTCATAGAAGAGATATTGAGAATAATACCCTCTCCGCGTTCTGCCATACCTCGTCCAAAGACCTGGCACGGCAAAATCGTGCCAAGCAAATTCAAATCGCCGACATGCCGCAGCGCATCGAGAGGCAGATCAAAGAACGATAAATCTGCAGATGTGGTTGCCGAAGGATGATTGCCGCCCGCAGCGTTGATCAGGACATCCACTGCGCCGAATTCCGCTCCGATGGTTTCATTCGCCTCTTGCAACGTCTCCGCGTTAAGAACATCCCCACGGACCCACAGCACCCGTCCTTTGCTCTTCACTTGTTTTCTATATTTTGCAATTGACTGCGCTGCTCGTTCACGATTACGACTCAAAATAATCACGTTGGCATTGCATTCCATAAGCGTGTGGGCAATTTCCAGCCCCAGCACACCGGTTCCCCCAGTCAGTAACACGGTACGATCTGTAAAATCATACACAGATTGAAGCCCTTTCAGATTCATATAAGTGTCTATAAGAATTGCAAATGTTTCTCTAAGTGGGACTGCAATCCCTCTAAATATACTGTTTCATTCTTCAGAAGCGCTTTCTTTAACTCCACGCCAAATTGTGCAAGAGCAGACCCAAACGTGACATGTAAGATTTCTCTGGCATGGAAATCTTCTAATAAAGAAGGCAGGTCCCCGGTCTTCGGCAGCAGATCCAACCGCGCCGAAACATGATAGCTATGCCGATCCGTTTCATAACGCTCACGCCCCAGTGAGTAAACCTTTAGAAACAAATCGGGTTCACATTGGGCAACAACACGCAACGCTTCGAGATAACTCGT